>ERZ761602.1770-NODE-1770-length-37444-cov-242.876835_pt1 | contig 37444 bp, 30 predicted proteins | sample MGYA00512165_ERZ761602 | MGnify/ENA primary metagenome ERZ761602 (study PRJEB28899, sample SAMN02445085) | bioreactor sludge metagenome | biome: EBPR sludge; isolation source: Thorneside wastewater treatment plant | place: Australia: Brisbane, Thorneside...
GGCAGATCGCCGATCTCGTCGAGCATCAGCGTGCCGTTGTTGGCCGTCTCGATCTTGCCCGGCGTCGTCTTGCCGGCACCGGTGAAGGCGCCCTTCTCGTAGCCGAAGAGTTCGCTTTCGAGCAGGTTGTCGGGAATCGCCGCGCAGTTGATGGCGACGAAGCGTTCGCGACGCCTCGGTGACGACTCGTGCAGACCACGCGCGAGAAGCTCCTTGCCGGTACCGCTTTCGCCGAGCAGCAGCACGGTCGCGTCGGTGACGCCGACGCGTTCGATCGTCCGGCAGACGCGCAGCAAATCCGGGTCACGGGTGATCATTCCCGACATCGCATCCGGCTGCTGCATCGCCTGCAGCCGCTCATTCTCCTTCTGCAGTTCGTGCAGCCGGTATGCCCGCTGGATCGTCAGGCCGAGCAGGTCGACCTCGAAGGGCTTGGCGAAGAAATCATAGGCGCCGAGGGCGATCGCCCGCAGGGCGTTCGCGCGGTCGTTCTGGCCGGTCAGCACGATGACCTTGGTATCGGGTGCGAAGCTCAGAATCTCCTCGAGCAGCTTGAAGCCCTCCGACACCGAGTCCGGGTCAGGCGGCAGACCCAGATCCATCGTCACCACCGGCGGCTGGTAACGGCGCATCAGTTGCATCGCCGTCTCGCGGTCGTCGGCGCCCAAGGTCTCATACTGATCGAAGGCCCAACGGATCTGCTTCTGCAGTGCGCGGTCATCCTCGACGATCAGCAGGTGCGGCAATTTCGCAGCGCTCATTCCTGTTTCCCCGACAATTCATCCGACTTCAGTGCCTTGCCCGCCTCGAACAGGGGCAGCAAGAGGTCCACCTGAGTGCCCACGTCGACCGCGCTGTCCACCGAGACCCTGCCGCCCAGTTCATGGACGTACTGGAAGCTCTCATAGGCGCCAATTCCCATTCCCGTCGGCTTGGTCGTCTGGAACGGCTTGAAAAGCCGTTCACGAACGAACTCGGGACTCATCCCGTGCCCCGTGTCGCCGACCTCGACGAGAGCCTGTGTTCCCTGGCGAGCCATCCGGACCCAGACGCGGCCGCCACTTTCAGTGGCGTCGAGCGCGTTCTGCACCAGGTGGCCGATGACCCGCTCGATGCGATCCTCGTGACCGCGCGCCAGCAGCTTCTCCTCGATGGTCAACTCGACCTCGCGCCCCTGACCCGCCTTGGCCGTCTGTATGCGCCGCAGGACATCCGCCAGATCAATGCCGCGTGGCCCGTCGAGTGGCGTCGTTCCCTGCCGCAACTGCATCATCAGCTGCCGCATGCGCTCGACGGAGTGCTCGACGGTCATCAGCATGTCCTTCTGGAACTCCGGATTGTCACGGTGACGTTCGGCGTTCTTCAGCATCAGCGAGAGCTGGGCGATGATGTTCTTCAGATCATGGACGACGAAAGCCGACATCCGGTTGAAGGAATCGAACTTGCGTACCTCGAGAAGCGCTTCGCTCGCCTGCATCTGACCGAGGAAGGCACCAGCCTGCCTGGCCGCCGTCTTGAGCAGGTCGTTGACCTCCCAATTGACGTCGATCCGCGTCCGCGCCGTCGCCAGCACGACGAAGGCGATCAACTCGCTGCCGGTGGTCAGCGGCACCACCAGCCAGGCGTTCGGCACCTCGACCAGCCACGACGGGAGCACGAGCCCGTCGTAGCGGCGCGGCAGCGAGCGATACTCCTCGAGGTTGATCACCCAACCGCTGTCGAGCAGGAAGCGACAGAGCGGGCTGTCGGCGTCCTCGGTGGCGGCCGAGGCAGGCATGTTCCAGAACGCCGCCTGGGCAAAGAAGCGGCCCGAGGGATCCTTGAGCCAGAGCGCACCGCTCGGGCTCTCGACCATGTCGGCCAGGCCACGGACCACGTGCCGGCCCAGCCCTGCAAAGCCGCCCTGAGCAGACAGGGTGGCGGTGAAACGCAACCACTCCTCGCGGTAATCGTAGCGGTAGCTGAAGAAATGCTTGCCGACCTGCACGCGCAGGCGCGCGCGCATCGAGCCGGAGAAGGTCAGCGCGACCAGCACCAGCAGGGCAGCGAAAAGCAGCGCCAGTTGCAGGGCGCGCCCCCACTCGCCACCGAAGAAGCGCACGTAGTAACCGGCAGCTGCCATGAAGAGCAGGTAGGTGCCAACGATCAGCAAGGTCGCCGACTGCAGGACCGCACGCTGCGACATCACCAGGCGCCGCTTCCAGTCGTGGCTGCGGATTGCGGACAGGGCCACCAGCGGCAGAGCGATCGCATGGGCGAAGCCGCGGATGCTGAAGGCGTCGGCATCGATGCGATTGAACAGCAAGGCGTCCGAGTAGACGTAGAGGTCGAACAGGAAGACGCCCCCCAAGCCAAGACACAACGGCTTGATGCTCCAGCGGAAATCCGGCGAGACGTTGCGGAAGAGACGCTCGACCAGGACCAGACCGAAGACGCTCATTGCCAGCGAGGCAAACAGCGCCAGCCGTGCCGACGAGCCGACGACGTCGACACCGAAGACGGCCATCGCCTGCACGACGAAGCCGCACGCCACCAGCAGCCCGGCAATCGCACTCAGCCATCCGATGCCAGCCGTCGGCGCAGCACCTTCGGCAGGAGACTCCGGGCGCATCAGCATGATCAGGAAGAGATACCAGCCGCCGAAGCGCAGCACGTCGGCCAACAGGTTGCCGGCGAGAAAAATCCCCTGGCCGGTGAGCGCGAAGGCCAGCCCCAGCATCCCCCAGACGGTGCACAGGGCGACCGCCAGGAACATCGCGCCGCTGCGACTGCTGTTTCGCCGGCCGGACGCCAGGTAAAGCGTCAGCAGCGCCGCCAGCACGCCCGCCAGGCCATAGCTCCACGCCGAGATGATTGCCATCTTGCTGTCCATCAGCGCCCGCAGTCCTCGTCAGTCGAAAGCAGCAACCGGAGCCGCAGTTGCCCGGTCACCGGGCGCCCTTGCCGGTCAGGACAACTCCGACGGTATGGAAAAGGATCACTATATCAAGGAAGAGGGTGTGATTCTTGACGTAGTAGAGATCGTACTGCAGCTTCTGCACCGAATCCTCGATCGTCGACCCGTACTGGTAGCTGACCTGTGCCCAGCCGGTGAGGCCGGGCTTGACACTGTGGCGCACGGCGTAGAACGGGATGTCGCGCGTCAGTTGGTCAACGAAGTAGGGGCGTTCGGGACGCGGTCCGACCATGCTCATGTCACCGGTCAGCACATTGTAGAGCTGTGGCAACTCGTCGATGCGCAGCTTGCGGATGATGCGGCCAACGCGTGTCACCCGGTCATCGTCGGTGGCTGCCCAGCGCGGCTTGCCGTCGCTCTCGGCGTCGTTGCGCATGCTGCGGAACTTGATCACATCAAAGAGGCGGCCATCGAGGCCAACCCGCTCCTGGCGATAGAACACCGGGAACCCGTCCTCGAACACGATCAGGATCGCCGTCAGCAGCATCACCGGCAGCGCCAGCAACAGCAGGACCAGCGCAACCAGGATGTCGAAGGCACGCTTGAAGAACGTCCGCCGCCAGGTCTGCCGGAAACCGTCGCCGAAGATCATCCAGCCGACGCGCAGCGAATCGAGGCGCAGTTGCCCAAGCGCACGCTCGAAGTAGCTGGCGAGATCGAGCACCTTGACTCCGGACAGCTTGCAGTCGAGCAGTTCGCGCAAGGGGAGCGCACCACCGCGGCGTTCGCGGACGGCAACGATGATCTCGTCAACCTTCAGCGAGTGCGCCGTATCCGAAAGCGACATCGCCTGCGAGAGGACGACCTGTGCCGGAACGACCACCTCGGAATCGTTCGAGCTGGGATAGAAGCCGACGATCTGGATGTCGGGATCCGATTTCGCAAGCACACGACCGACGTTCTCGGCTTCTTCGCCCGCGCCAAAGACCAGCACACGGTGGCGCAACAACGACCCGGGCAGGCTGTGAGCACCGTGGACGCGCCGGACGAGGGTCGCAAACAGCGCCGCCAGTCCGGAGAGAAGCATGAAACCACGGTCCACCTCGGAGATCGCCAGCAACGAAAAGACGACGTAAGCCAGCGGAATCGCCAGATAGAGCGAAAGCACCGCGCGCGCCCTGGTCTCCGCCAGCGTCCGGGTATGCACGCGCTGGTACATGCCCAGCCAGGAGTTCAGGACGATCATCGTCAGGGCAAAAATGATCGCGTAGAAGACTATCCTGTCGAGTTCCAGGTTGGCCCCTCCGCCAAGCCAGACGGCGGCGAGGACCACGCACACGACCGGGAACATCAGGTCGACGGCAACCTGGGCGACAGTCTTCCGGTGAAACCAATGATTGAACACCTTGATCACGATAGACCCCCTGCAAGCATGAACATCGCCCCGCGTGCGTCATTGAGAAGCGAATCCCCTTCGCGCATCCCGCTTCTTCATCGGGAGGGCTCGGCGAAACGCATGACACGAAGGCTATCAGCGCGGCGAACGGGTGACCGTGACCTAATGCACAGGCTGGGGAGAATCGGCCAGAGAAGACCCGCTGCCCCGCTTGGCGACCATCGAGAAACCACTTTTAATGATCAACATAATCTTCTGATAAAATTGCAAGTTATTGATATTGCTGAATTGCTGGACAAGATGATTATACACGGCAGAGCAACTCCGGCGCCTTGTCGGAGCCTGCGGGCGACGGAACGCTCGCTAACGGGCGCTCATTGACGAACAGCGCGCAACAGAGAAAGAGGTAAAAAAGGAAGGCCACGCGCGGCATGTCGAGCACGCTGACGAAGACGCCGGTTGCCATGCAGGCCAGCAGGGCAGCCAGCAGGTAAGGTGCCAGTTCGTGCTGGCGCCGGCACAGGCCGCAGAGATTGACGATCGCCAGCACCACCAGGACAAGCAGCAGAGACAGCCCGATCACTCCCTGGTCGATCAGCATCTCCAGATAGAGGCTGTCGACATGCCAGGGCAGGAAGTAGTGACGCGCGGCGAAGAACCAGCCCGCCAGGCCCTGCGAAAAATCGCCGTTGGCCAGGAGCTGGCTGCCGTTGCCGTCGATCAGGCTGAGCGCATCGATCTCGACGAAGCCGGCCGGGCCGAGGAGCCGCAGGGAAAAGAAGCCGGGCACCGGCAACTGCCTGGATGCTGGCAGTCCGGCGCTGCCGTGCAGCGACAGTTCGAACTCTCGCCATTGCCCGCCGCCACCCGGAGAAAACACGGTCGACTCGGCGCAGGCAGCGGCGTAGAGCAGGTGCTGGTGGCAGACGCTGGCAACGAGCACCGCCGGTTGTAGCGAGCGGACTGCGAGACGCAGACGGTAGCTGCCGGCAAGCGGCGCCGGAACCCGTTGCAGCAATTCCCAGCGACCGCGCTGCGGTGCGAGCCAGTGCGCGCCCTGCAGACCCAGATGACGACCTTCGGCCTCATCCATCAGGTGCAGCCGGCCCGGCATCTCGCGCCCGGCGACCTGCGCCGAATAGTCGGCCGGAAAGCGACCGCTGCCCCTGCCGAAAAGGATGTCGCTGCCGTCCTGCAACAGACCGAGACCTTCCTGCCAGTGCGTCAGCCGCCCGACGAAGTCGCGCTCGCCGCTCGCCAGCCGGCTGCTCATGAACTCTCCGATGCCGGCAACCAGCAGCACCTCGGCGAGCAGGATCCCGGCCAGGACGCGGTTGGCCCGCTGCTGCCATCGCGGCAAGCGCCGCCGACCGCTCCCTGCCGACCCCGCCATCGCCGCCTGCCGCACGTGGCTGCAAACGAGGACGGCCACGGCAACCGCCACGCCAAGATAGAGCGCCCGCGAAAAACTGGTCAGACAAGCGTAGCATGCGAGCACGGCCAGCAGCGCAGCGGCCAGCCAGCTGCCCGGTGCGACGGCGCGCAACACGGGGCGCACGGCAAAAGGCAGAGTCAACGCCAGGAAGGCATCGAGCGCCGCACCACCGACGTGCATTTCCCAGAACAGGGCCGTCGTGCGATAGGCCGTCGTGAAGTCCAGAAGACCGGGATGAGCCAGGCGCTCCCAAAGCGCCGCCAGTGCGACCACCGCCAAGCCGGCGACCGTACCCGCGGCGAGGCAGCGCATGCTCGAGCGCGGCTGGCAACGCAACAGGTGGCACAACGACGGCAGCAGCAGCAACACCAGGAACAGGCTCTTTGCCACGCGCAAGCAGTTCAGTGGATCTTCATAGCCCTCGAACCAGTCTACCGGCGGACCGCCGGCGGCAATCATGCCGCGCCAGACGGCGGCAAGAGATGAGGCTGCGAGCAGGGCGAGAGCGCATCCTGCCAGCCGCCGCCGGCAGTCGGGGCTGAGCGGCAGTCGCGGCAGCGATGCCGCCGGCAGCGACAGGATACCGCCAGCCAACCGCTCGTCGCCAAATCCGCCCGCGTTCCTCTCGGCAGCCCGCAGCCAGCGGGCTGGCCACAGCCGTTGCAGGACGAGGCGGCTCAGCGACCCGGCCGCTGCCCCAAGGCAGAACAGGTCGAACTCCTCGACGCCGATCCAGCCAGTCCAGGGCGAGAAGCCGGCCAGCGGCAGAACGGCAGGCAACACGGCCAGCCAGACCACCGGGCTGAGGCAGACGACGACGCACCAGACGAGCAGCGCGAGTGCCAGCGAAGCCGGCCAGAGCGGATGACTGAGCGCGATCGAGGCCGCCAGTGCGCCGCTGAGGATCGCCAGGGCGCCGTGCAGCAGAATCATCGAGCTCCCCAGGGACAGCCGCTGACGGCGACGAGACGGCGGATTCTGTCGTTCGCCGGGGCTTCTGTCAATGCGCCAGACCCGGCCCGCAGCTTGCCCCGCAGCTTGCCCCGCATCGCTGCGCCGGCGACGGCTGCGCCAGCTGCGACTGCCGCCGTCGCGCGCCATGGCGGCTGCCTCGGCAGCATGCCGCGGCTTGCCAGCCGGCATGCACTGCGGTCTAATCGGTCCCGCGAACGGGGCGGCTGGCCGCCGCCGTCATCGCGGCCAGCGCGCCAGCCGCAGCGGTGCGGCAGCACCGGACCGGAGCAGCAGGCGAGTGGCTGGCGACGCGCCGCAAGTGGCGCCAATGGAGGAGATGAATGAGCACCTTGTGGATCGTCCTCGGCATCTGCGTTGTTTTCGTCCTGGCGGCCGCAATCCCGCTGCTGCGCCGCGACGACCCTGGCAGAAGCCCGCTGCCGCCACGCAAGGAGACCTTGCACGACTGGCGCAACGAACGCTGATGGCGTCGGCGTCGCCGGGCGATCGTCGGCAGCCGCAGGCAACGCGGCGACGGACGCCGCGCTGAAACCAGGAACGGGAAACGAATCGACGGTGCCGCCCGTTCTGGCCTCGCGCAGTCGCTCCCTCGCCGACGCCTGGCAGGCTGGCCGGCTGACGCCGAAGCCCGGGCGACTAGCGGTCAGCAGGCGGCGCGCCGGCTGGCGGCAGGGCAGCCAGCAGGTGCTGCCGCAGCAGATCCGGCAACTCCGAGCGATCGGCGTGCTGCACCTCGGCGAGGACGGGAAATGCCGGCCAGCCCCGGTCCACCCACTCCACGCCGGCAAAGCTGCGCCGCCCTTCGTAACGTGGAATGACGTGGAAGTGCACTTGATGGTCGACCATCATCAGCATCAGATAGTTGATCGCCTGATAGTCGAAGGCAGAGCGCAGGGCGTGCTCCAGTGAACCGACGATTTCGGCCAGGGCAGCCATCTCTGCCGCCGTCACCTCCGCGAAGCGCGCTGCGTGCCGGTTCAGGGACAGGATGCCGGCACCGAGCGTCACCTGCCCCGGCCGCACCGACCACGACCACGCCTCATTGTGCGCCACCAGCAGTTCATCGACACGGAACTTGCTGCGAAAACCGGCAAGCATCTGCAGTTCGTCCATCAGTCACCTCCTCGGAGAGCGGTTCGCACGCCGCCGCAAATCGGCGGCGGGTTGCAGCGGCAGCGGACCGGCGACCGCTGTCGGCCGGCGTGCCCCTGCAGCAGCCGCCGGATTGTGCCACACTGGCACTGCGGCTGTTCCCGGCAGCCGCTTCTTCGCACCGGGAAAGGAGAACGGCATGACCAGATACGGCTTCGTCGCCTCGGGCGGCGGCTATCGGAGCTTCTTCAGCGAGGGCGTGCTGGTCTGGATGAGGAAACAGGGTGTGCCGCTGGTGCACATCGCCTCGACCAGCTCGGGCAACAACATCGTCGTCGACTACCTGCTCTGGGACTGGGAGAACGAGGAATTGCCACCGGTACTGACGCGCACCGTCAGGCTGGGCATCGGCGACATCTTCCACATCCTCGGCAACTTCCTCGGCCTGCGGCCGCAGTTGCTGCCGACCGGCACGCATCTGTTCACCGTCGACAAGGCCAGTTGCCGCAAATCGCTGCTGCTCGACGACCCGCAGCGGCGCGAACTGCTGGCCCGGCATCTCGCGACCCTGCGCTGGGACATCCGCGCCACCAATCTGAGCCGGCGGCAGGGCCACGTCTTCCGGATCAACGAGATCCTCGCCGGCGTCGACGATGCCAGCCTCGACCGCTTCATGGAGGCCTTCCTCGCCGGCATCACGACGATCCCCTACTTCCGTGCCCGCAGCATCGATGGCGACTACTTCATCGAAGGCGGCTATCTCGACAACAGCCCGCTGCGCACGCTTTTCGAGGACGATGAGGTCGACGAGATCATTGCCATCGACTTCACCGATTACGACTATCACCGCGAACTCGACAAGCTCTACCAGTCGAGCGCCTTCAGCCTGCCGTTCAACAGCATCGACACGCACCTGCTGGTCAGCGACATGCAGCTGACCCTGCCCAACACCCGCGTCTTCGCGCAGGCGAAGCTGATCAACGGCATGCTCGCGGCCATGGGCCGACAGAGTGCCGAGATCGACGGCCGGCGCTACTGCGCCAAGCCACTGCACGTCCTGCGGCCGAAGGACCTCGAGAGCATGACCATCTCGCTCAAGGACAGCAGCGCCCAGAAGCGCTATTTCGACCTCGGCCAGAAGGCAGCGGCGGACTTGTTCGCCGGCCTGTGAACCGCAGGCGACGGCAGCGCGGGCCGAAGCTGCGTACACCATCGCGCGGCGTCGCCGGCTGGCGGCTGGGCCGCTGCCATGACGTGCCGGCGGCGAGCGATCAACCCGCCGCCAGCTCGGGACTGCGGCAGCCCTGCAGCAGATCCCAGTCCGCCTCGTAGAGCGAAGTCCGCACGTCGAGCAGGGTGAGCAGCGTGTGGAACAGGTGGTCATGGCTGGCCGGCGCGGCAGCCCGCCGCTGCAGGCAGGCGGCATCGATCGCGGCGCTGCGGCGGAAACCGTCCGAGAACCACATCAGCATCGGCACTTCCTTCTGTACGGTGGGGGCAATGGCGTAGGGCACGCCGTGCAGGTAGAGCCCACCCTCGCCAAGCGATTCGCCATGGTCGGAAACGTAGAGCAGCGCCGAATCGACCTCGCCGGCGCGAGCCTGCAGGATGGTGATCAGGCTGGCCAGAACATGATCCGTGTACAGCAGCGCGTTGTCGTAGGCATTGACGATCTGTTCGGGCGAACACTGGCTCAGGTCGTCGTTCGTGCATTCCGGCTGGAAGCGGGCAAAGGCCGGTGGGTGGCGGCGGAAGTACGATGGTCCGTGATTGCCGAGCTGGTGCAGGACGATCAGGTTGCTCCCCCGTGCACGCCGCAGGCGCTCGTCGAGGCCCTGCAGCAGGCCGCCGTCGAGACAGCGCCCGCCGTCGCAGAAACCAGGCGGGTTCATGGTCGCGACGCTTTCGCTCGGCAGGCCGTCACAGACGCCCTTGCAGCCGGACTGGTTGTCGCGCCACTGCACGCCGACGCCTGCCCGCGCCACAACGTGCAGCAGGGACTCGCTGCCATTGATCCGCTCGGCGTCGTAGCTGCGCCTGCCGACCGGAGCGAACATGCAGGGCAGCGACGCGTCGGTGTTCGTGCCACAACTGGTAACCTGGCTGAAGTTGATCACGTCGAGCCGGGCCAGCTCGGGGGTCGTCTGCCGCAGGTAACCGTTGAGGCCCCAGTTCGCAGCGCGCGCGGTCTCGCCGACGACGACGACGACGAAGCGCGGTCGGTCGCCCTTTTCCACACCCGGACCGGCCACCGCGTCGAGGCCGATCGGCGCGCGGATCCTCGCCACACCACGGGCATCGCTGGCGGCGACACTGGCCAGCGACCAGAGGTAGTTCGCCGGCGTGATCAGGTAGCGCACCTCCTTGTGGTTGCGCAGCAGCGACGACAGTGGTTTGTAGACCACCGCCAGCGAGCCGGCCATCGCCACGGCCGCCAGGAGCAGTGCCAGCAGGCGGGCGCCGCAGGCGCGCAGCGGCGGCCGCAGCACGATCCGTGCACGCCAGAGCAGGAGCAGCGGCAGCAGCGCGTAGAGCGCAAGCTCCGCTGCCAGCGCCGGTGACAGGAGTTCGCGCGCTTCCAGGAGGTCCGTCCGCAGGACGTTGCGCAGCATCGTCGGATCGAGCAGGACGCCGTAGGCCGACATGAAATGCGAGGCGATGACGGTCGCGACGATCATCAGTGCCAGCAGCGGCTTGACCGTCAGACGTGTCGCCAGCAGCGCGAGCAGGGCGAAGTGGATGGCGATCAGCAGGACAGCGGTTGCCAGCAACAGACCCCAGGTGCCGGCCGCCGTCAGCGACCGCTCGCCGACGATCGCGGCAAGAAAGGGCCGGTTGGCCGTCAGCACCCAGAAGATGCTGGCCACGAGCAGCAACTGCTCGATGGTCGCCGGAATCGCGAAAGGACCGTCAGCGGCAAGCGCCTGCGGTCGCCGTGACGGGAGCGGGGGAGTTGGCAAGATGGGCATGGAGTGATCTTGCGCGCCGCTCCTGAAGAGCCGCTTAAGCGAGCCGCGGTCGGCCGCCCTGCCCCGGCAGGCTCCGGTACAATCGCCAGCCTGGCGGCATGCGCCAGGCTTCGGAGAAGGTCGATGCGACTGCTGCTGATCGAAGACGACGACATCCTCGGCGAGGGACTGCGCGACTTCCTCGCAGTCGACGGCCATCGCGTGGACTGGTGCCGGACGCTGCAGCAGGTCGCCGCCCACCAAGGCGAGCCCTACGATGCCCTGCTGGTGGACTGGCAGTTGCCGGACGGTTCCGGACTCGACTGGCTGCGTGGACGGCGCCGCCGCGGCGACGCCACGCCGGCGCTGATGCTGACGGCGCGCGACCTCCTCGATGACCGCATCCGCGGCCTCGACAGCGGTGCCGACGACTACCTGGTCAAGCCCTTCGCACCGGAGGAACTGGCGGCCCGCCTGCGTGCGGTGAGCCGGCGAATCGCCGGCAGCGCCGATACGCGGCGGCGCTTCGGCGAGGTCGAGGTGGATCTGGTCGCCCGCGCGGTCCGGGTGAGCGGACAGCGAGTCGAGCTCACCAGTCGCGAGTGGGCCATTCTCGAAGCGCTGCTTCTGCGCCCCGGCCGCATCGTCAGCAAGGCGGACCTCGAGAGACTGGTGCTCGGCTTTGCCGCCGAATGGGCCAGCAACGCCGTCGAGGTCCATGTCGCCGCGCTGCGCCGCAAGCTGGGGCGAGCGATGGTCGAAACCGTGCGCGGCATCGGTTATCGTCTCGCGAGCGGTCAGTGAAAGCCCTGCCGCCACCTTCGATCCGGGCTCGCCTGACCCTCGCCCTGCTCGCCTCGTCGGTACTGTGGATCATCGCCGTCGCCGCTGCCGTCTGGCTGACCGTGCACGACGAGGTTGACGAACTGCTCGACGACACGCTGCTGGCGGCAGCCGAGGGTTTGCGCGGCCCGCTGTCACAGCTGCCGGCGATCGGGATGGCAGGCTCCGCAGAGAGCCCGGAAACCAGCGCCAGCGGGCGCTTTGCCTGGCAGGTGGTCGACCACCTCGCCGAGAGCGGGGCGCAGGTGGTCGCCGCCTCGGCGCTGGCACCCGCCGTGCCGCTGCGCCCGGTTGCCTCCGGAGGTTTCAGCGACAGCGACGCGTGGCGCGTCTTCGGCATTCCCCTGACCGATGGCAGGCGCTGGCTCTATGTCGCACAGACGCACGCCGAGCGCCAGGAGGCGCTGGCCGAGACGGCGCTGAGCGCCGCACTGGCGACGCTGGCGATCACCCTGCTGGCACAGGTCTGGCTACAGGCGCAGATTCGCCACGAACTGCGACCCCTGCAGCGCCTGGCGGAGCACCTCGCCGATGGCGATCCGGAAGACCCTGGCGCGGCGCTCGGCCCGGCCGAGCGCAGGGAACTGCAACCGGTGCACCGCGCCATCGCCGAGCTGACCCGCCGACTGGCCCTCCGGCTGGAGCGCGAGAGAGCCTTCACCGGCCATGCCGCACACTCGCTGCGCACCCCGCTCGCCGGCATCGACGCACAGCTCGCGGTCGCCCTGCGCGAGTCGCCCGCGAGTCTGCAGCCCCGCCTGCAGCGCGTGCGAACCGCTGCACGCCGCCTGCACCGTGTCGTCAGTGCCCTCCTGGCGCTCTTCCGCAGCTCGGCCGCGCTGCATCCACAGGAGCTCGACGTCGCCGACTTGATCCCGCGCCTCGCGATCGAGGGTCTGGCATTCGAGCTTCCCGACCATCGGATGTTGACCGCCGATGCCGACCTGCTCGCCGCCGCCTTGCTCAACCTCTTCGACAATTCACTGCGCCACGGTGCCACCACCATCCATCTGTCGCTACCAGGCAGCAACATCCTGCGCGTCCACGACAATGGCACCGGCGTCAGCGAAGGGGAAAGGGAGCGCCTGCAGAACGCGCTGCGCGGCCAGGTCGATACGGCTGGCGGTGGTCTCGGACTGCTGCTGGTCGATCTCATTGCGCGTGCCCACGGCGGTTCCCTGCAACTGCCCGCTGTCGAGCACGGCTTCGCCGCGGAACTCCACCTCGCCGCCCGGCAACCCGCGGCATGAGCCGCGGTCAGCTTCGGCCGGGCTGCGCAACGGTCCGCGGCGGCGGCGGCTGATGAGCCCTCCCCTGGCTGTCGCCGCGATCGGCCTGAATCCGGCGATCGACCACCACATCGGCATCGCGGGCTTCACCGTCGGAACGCTCAATCGCGTCAGCCGGGAGGAGATACACGCCGGCGGCAAGGCGGTGAATGTCGCCGCCTGCCTGGCCGACCTCGGCATCGGCGTTGCCCTCACCGGGCTGCTCGGCAGTGACAATGCCGAAGTCTTCGAGCGCCTGTTTGCCGGCAAGGGAATCCGCGACCGCTGTGTGCGCTTCCCGGGTCGCACGCGCAGCAACATCAAGATCGTCAGCGGCGAGCCGCCGCAGGTGACCGAGATCAACTTTCCCGGCTGCGTCCCTGGTGAAGGATACCTGGCTGAAGTCGAACGAGCGGTCGACGCCCTGCTCGCCGACTGCAGCTGTTTCGTGCTCGCCGGCAGCCTGCCGGCCGACGTTCCGGCCACCGTCTACGCCGAGCTGATCGGTCGGCTGCGGGCAGCCGGCAAGCGGGTCGCACTCGACAGCAGCGGAGCGGCGCTGCGCCACGGGGTCGCCGCCAGGCCCTGGCTGATCAAGCCGAACCTCGCCGAACTCGAGGAACTGGTCGGCGACGCGCTGCCCGGCCCCGCTGCCGCCGCCAGCGCAGCCAGACGACTCGTCGCCGGCGGCATCGAGCTGGTGGTGGTCTCGCTCGGTGAGCGTGGAGCACTGTTCGTCACCGCCGATCGCTGCCTGCTGGCGATCCCGCCACCGACGATCGTCAACAGCACGGTCGGTGCCGGCGACGCACTGCTCGCCGGCCACATCGCCGGCTGTCTGCGCGGCTGGCCGCTGGCGGACGGCGCTCGCCTCGCCATCGCCTGCGCCAGCGCCCGGCTGGGCATGATCGGCAGCGGTCTGCCGCCGCGGCCGCAGCTCGCGGCGCTGATGGCGGCCGTCGAGTTGCGCGAGCTCGATCGCGACTAGCCCGCCAGGCCGCCGGCTCGAGCACCGACCGCGAGGCTGAGCCCGGCCGCGCCGATGATCAGCATGCCGGCCATCGTCAGCGCATCCGGCAACTGCGCAAAGACCAGCCAGCCGAGCAGGGTGGCCCAGACGAGCTGGACGTAGAGCAGCGGCGACAGCAGTGACGCCGGCGTCCGCTGCAGGGCGCGGATCAGCAGGAAATGGCCGACCCCCCCGTACACGCCGAGCGAGACGATGAGCAGCCCTTGCCCGAGGCTCGGCAGCCGTCCATCCCAATGCAAGGGCAGCAGCGGCGTCAGCGCCAGCGTGCCGAACAGCGCCGTATGGAAGAGCAGGCGCAGCGGCGGTTCGCTGGCGACGAGCTTGCGCGTCAACAGCTGGTAGGCGGCATAGAAGAGCGCCGCGCCGAGCGCGCACGCCACCCCGGCAGCACTCAGGCTGCCACCCGGCCGCGCGATCAGCAGCACCCCGGAGAAACCCGCGAGCGTCGCCAGCCAGGTCCGCAAGCCGACCCGTTCATGCAGCAGCGGTCCGGCGAGCAGGGCCACCAGCAGCGGCGCGACGAAGACCAGCGCCGTCGTCTCGGCAAGCGGCAGCGTCGTCAGCGCCATCTGGCCGAGCAGCGTCACACCCGCCAGGGTGACGCCACGCAGCGCCATCAATCCCGGCCGGCGGGTGAACAGGATGCTGCGCCCAAGCCGCGGCGCGACAGTCAGCAGCATCAGCAGCAACTGCACCAGATAGCGCGCCCAGACGAGCAGCGGCACGGCGAGGAAGCCGCTCAGATACTTCGCCGTCGCGTCGAGAGCGGAAAACAGGAACAGCGCCAGCAGGCAGAAGAGAACCCCGGTAACCGAGAGCCGCTCGCCGGCGTGGCTATCGGCCACGCGCGACCCAGCGGTTGAACGCGGCGCGCGCGCTGTCGATGATCTCGCCGGCGGTGAGTCCGATCGGCCCACTGCCAGCGGCCACCCGCTCGTCGGCGGCGACGCCGTGCAGGTGCACCGCCGCCAGCATCGCCTCGAGCGCCGGCCATCCCTGTGCCAGCAGGGCGACGATGAAGCCGCTGAGCACGTCGCCGGTGCCGGCGGTCGCCAGCCCGGGGTTGCCGCTGGTATTGACGAACCACTCACCGCCGGGTGCGGCGACGATGCTGCCGCAGCCCTTCAGCACCGTCACCGCGCCGTAGCGCGCGGCGAGTTCGCGCGCAGCGCGCGGCCGATCGTCCTGCACGCATGCCGTGCTGCAGTCGAGCAGGCGCGCCGCCTCGCTCGGATGCGGGCTCAGCAGCGTCGGCGCGGCGCGCGCCAGCACCTCCTGTCGCAGGCCAGACTCGCCGGCGAGCAGGTTCAGCGCGTCGGCATCGAGCAGCAGCGGCAGCGGCAGCGAGCAGGCGCGTCGCAGCCATTCCCTTGCATCGTCGCCGCTGCCCATCCCCGGCCCGCAGGCGAGCGCGGTCAGCGGCGCCGCCAGCAGCGATTCCGGCTGCCGCAGCATCAGTTCGGGCTGCAACGGGTCGATCGCCGGTGCCTGCCCATCGAGCAGGCCCAGATAGACGCGGCCACTGCCCAGCCGCAGCGCAGCGCGACCGGCGAGAAAGGCGGCACCGACCATGCTCGCCGCACCACCGAGGATGCCGGCGCCGCCGTTGCTGCCCTTGTGCGAATTGCGGGCGCGCGGCCGCAGGTGATCGAGCAGCAGGTCCACGCCGACCGTGCGCGCACTCGCCTTCGCCAGGCGCTCGGCGTCGAGATCCAGCGACGCGACCGAGATCGTGCCGCAATGATCCGGACCGTCACCGGTATGCAGGCCGGGCTTGCCGGCAATGAAGCTGATCGTGTGGCTGGCCCGGATGGTCGCACCGCACAGCCTGCCGGTGTCGGCATCGAGGCCGCTTGGACAGTCGAGCGCGAGCAGCGGGCAGCGGTCGCGCGCGGCAAGTGTGTTGGCCGCCTGGACCAGCTCGCCATAGCGCCCGGCGACCGGACGCTGCAGGCCGATACCGAAGAGGCCGTCGATGATCATCGCCCAGCGCTCGCCGACCGGGATGCTGTCGAGCAGCGTCCCGCCATCGTCGAGGAAGCGCCTGCACGCCGCCGCCGCGTCCGGCGGCAGGCGGCCGACCTCGCCGGCGAAGACCAGGCTGACGGCGAAGCGGCGTTCGCGCAGCAGTCGGGCGGCGACGAAGGCGTCGCCGCCGTTGTTGCCGGGTCCGGCCAGTACCAGCACCGCTGCCCCCTGCAGGCGGCAGAGCGAGGTCGCCAGCTCGGCGGCCGCGAGTCCGGCGCGCTGCATCAGCGGCTGCTCGGCCGCCAGCATCTCGACGCTGCGCAAGGCCTCGGAATGATAGAGCGGTTGCGAGCGGGTTCCTGTTTTCATGGCGTTTTCCTCGGCTTGGCAAGGTGCAGCAGAAGACGGCGGGCCGGTGCGGATCAACGCCTGACGCCTGCCGGTTCTCGGTCGGATTCTAATCCAGCCGGCGTCCCCGCGGCCACAGCCTGCGGCAGGACGGAGGGCTGCCAGCAGCACCGGGACGGCCCGGCTCGCCGTCATGTTGCGCCGCGGCAAACCGGGCGGGTCGGCTATAATCCCGGCTTCCCTCAACGCAGCCCGCCTGCACCCCGAGCCCAGCCCGCCATGGCCGAACTCCTGTTTCTCCGCGGTGCCACCGCCTTCTCCTCCTTCCGCCTGCAGGGCCTGCAACAGCGACTCGCACGGGTCGTCGCGGGCGTAGAGGTGCTCAGCGCAGACCACTGGCACTTCGTCGCCAGTCACGAACCAGCAACGGCAGACGAGCGCCGGCAGCTCGCCGCATTGCTCAGCGAACGTCCGGCCGACGAGGCGCCGCCGGGTGAGCTCTTCCTGGTCACGCCACGCATCGGCACCATCTCGCCCTGGTCGTCGAAGGCGACCGACATCGCGCACAACAGCGGCCTGCAGTGGGTCGAGCGCATCGAACGCGGCATCGCCTACCGTCTGGCGAGCGCGTCGCACGCGCTGAGTGCCGCCGAACGGGCGCTCATCGCTCCGCTGCTCCATGACCGCATGCTGGAGACCGTGCTCGAGGACTTCGCCCAGGCGGGCGCGCTGTTTCAGCACTTCGCACCGCAGCCGCTGCGCCGGATCGATCTGCTCGCCGGTGGCCGCGCCGCCCTGGTCGAGGCGAACGGCCTCCTCGGCCTGGCACTGTCGGACGACGAGGTCGATTACCTCGTCGACCTTTTTCGCCGCGCGCAGCGCGATCCGAGCGACGTCGAACTGATGATGTTCGCGCAGGCGAACTCCGAGCACTGCCGGCACAAGATCTTCAACGCCGCGTGGACCGTCGACGGCGAGGCGCGCGACGAAACGCTGTTCGCCATGATCCGCGAGACGCACCGCCGGCACCCGCAGGGCACCGTCGTCGCCTATGCCGACAACTCGTCGGTCATCGCCGGCGCAACGGTGCGCCGCTTCCACGCCGACGGCGATGCTCGTTACGGCTACCACGAGCAGCCGACGCACATTCTCGCCAAGGTCGAGACGCACAACCATCCGACGGCGATCTCGCCCTTTCCCGGCGCTGCGACCGGCTCCGGCGGCGAGATTCGCGATGAAGGCGCCACCGGACGCGGCTCGAAGCCGAAGGCCGGGCTCTGCGGCTTCGCGGTGTCGCACCTCGCCATCCCCGATCTGCCGCAACCCTGGGAGCTTCCGAGCGCTGCCTACGGCCGCCCGGCACGCATCGCGTCAGCGCTGGCGATCATGCTCGAGGGCCCGATCGGCGCCGCGGCGTTCAACAACGAATTCGGCCGCCCGAACCTCGCCGGCTTCTTCCGCAGCTACGAACAGCTCACCGGCACTGCGGACGTGCCGCTGCTGCGCGGGTACCACAAACCGATCATGATCGCCGGCGGCATCGGCAACATCGCCGCCGCGCAGTCGTTCAAGGCGGGCACGCTGCCACCGGGAACGCTGCTCGTCCAGCTCGGCGGCCCGGGCATGCTGATCGGTCTCGGCGGCGGCGCCGCCAGTTCGATGAGCACCGGCAGCAACACCGAGGATCTCGACTTCGCTTCGGTGCAGCGCGGCAACCCGGAAATGCAGCGGCGGGCGCAGGAGGTCATCGATCGCTGCTGGCAACTCGGAGCGCCGGCGGGCGATGGTTCGGCAGTCGGTGACGGCAACCCGATCCTGTCGCTGCACGATGTCGGCGCCGGCGGCATCTCGAACGCGCTGCCGGAGCTGGCACACGGCGCCGGCAGCGGCGCGCACTTCGAGCTGCGCGCCGTGCCGATCGAGGAGCCGGGCATGTCGCCGGCCGAGATCTGGTGCAACGAGGCGCAGGAACGCTACGTCCTGGCCCTCCCACCGGCGCGGCTCGACGAGTTCGCGGCGATCTGCGGGCGCGAACGCTGCCCCTTCGCCGTTGTCGGCGCGACGACCGCCGACAGGCGACTGCTGCTCAGCGACAGCCACTTCGCCAACGATCCGGTGGACATGGACATGGACGCGCTGCTCGGCAAACCGCCGCGCATGGCGCGCAGCGCCAGCCGCCTGCCGGCACTGCCGGTGCCACTGGCGATCGACGAAGTGGAGCTGCGGGAAGCGGCCTACCGCGTATTGCGTCTGCCGGCGGTGGCCGACAAGAGCTTCCTGATCACCATCGGCGACCGCAGCGTCGGCGGCCTCAGCGCGCGCGACCAGATGGTCGGACCGTGGCAGGTGGCCTGTGCCGACGTCGCGGTGACGCTGATGTCCTTCGACGGCTACCTCGGCGAAGCCTTCGCAATCGGCGAGCGAACGCCGGTGGCGACGATCGACGCCGCCGCCTCGGGCCGCATGGCGGTCGGCGAGGCGCTGAGCAACATCGCCGCCGCCGACGTCGGCCACCTCGGCGATGTCAAGCTCTCCGCCAACTGGATGGCGGCGGCCGGCTTCCCCGGCGAGGACGCCCGCCTGTTCGACACCGTGCGTGCGGTTTCCGACCTCTGCCAGAGCATCGGCGTCGCCATCCCGGTCGGCAAGGATTCGCTGTCGATGCGCACCTCATGGCGCGACCCGGACGGCGGAGGCGAGAAACAGGTGGTCTCGCCTCTGTCGCTGATCGTCACCGCTTTCGCACCGGTCACCGATGCCCGGCGGACGCTGACGCCGCAACTCGTGCTCGACGCCGGCGAGACCGACCTGCTGCTGATCGACCTCGGTCGCGGCCGCAATCGCCTCGGCTGTTCGGCGCTGGCGCAGGTGTATTCGGCCACCGGCAGCGACGCGCCCGACGTCGACGATGCCGCCCTGCTGCCGGCCTTCTTCGCCGCCGTCCGCCGGCTCGCCGGCGAGCGCCTGCTGCTCGCCTACCATGACCGTGCCGACGGCGGCCTCTTCGCGACCGTCTGCGAGATGGCTTTCGCCAGCCATTGCGGCGTCTCGCTCGACACCGACGGTCTCTGCTACGACCCGCTGAGCAATGATGTCGACGGCAGCGAGAAGCGACCCGATCTGCTGCGCGGCCGTGCCAGCGAGATCCTGCTGCGCGCGCTCTTCTGCGAGGAACTCGGCGCCGTCGTGCAGATTCGCCGTGCCGATCGCAGTCGCGTCATGGACGTCCTGCGCGCCACCGGGCTCGGTACGTGCAGCCAGTTCATCGGTGCGCCGAACCCCTGGGACCGTATCCGCATCATCCGCAACGCCCGCGCGGTGCTCGACGAGACGCGGATTGACCTGCAACGCGCCTGGTCCGAGACCAGCTACCACATGCAGCGCCTGCGTGACCACCCCGAATGCGCACAGGAGGAATACGACCGCCTGCTCGACGGCGACGACCCGGGACTCTCGTTCAGCCTGAGCTTCGATCCGGCCGACGACGTCGCTGCACCGTTCATCAACACCGGCGCCCGCCCACGCGTCGCCATCCTGCGCGAACAGGGGGTCAACGGTCATGTCGAGATGGCGGCCGCTTTCGATCGCGCCGGTTTCGCCGCCGTCGACGTGCACATGAGCGACCTCCTTGCCGGCCGCGCGCGCCTCGCCGACTTCAGTGGCGTCGTCGCCTGTGGCGGCTTCTCCTACGGCGACGTGCTCGGCGCCGGCCAGGGCTGGGCGAAGACGATCCTCTTCAACGCGCGCGCGAGCGACAATTTCGCCGCATTCTTCGCGCGCCCGGCGACCTTCGCCCTCGGCGTCTGCAACGGCTGCCAGATGATGAGCCTGCTGCGCGACATGATTCCCGGTGCCGACGCCTGGCCGCGTTTCGCACGCAACCGCGTCGAACAGTTCGAGGCGCGCTTCTCGCTCGTCGAACTGCCCCCATCCCCATCGATCTTCTTCGCCGGCATGGCGGGAAGCCGGATGCCGGTGGTCGTTTCACACGGCGAAGGACGCGCCGTCTTCGCCTCGCGCGACGACGAGACGAGGGTACTGGTGGCGATGCGTCACGTCGACCACCGCGGTCGGCCGAGCGAGGTCTATCCCAGCAACCCGAACGGATCGCCTGCCGGCGCGACCGGCTTCACGACCGCCGACGGCCGCTTCACGATCATGATGCCGCACCCCGAGCGCGTCTTCCGCAGCGTCCAGATGTCCTGGCATCCGGCCGACTGGGAGGAACGCGGCTGGCACGACTCGCCGTGGTTGCGGATGTTCCGCAATGCCCGGCGCTGGCTGGGCTAGCAACACGGGAGGCGGGCACAGCGTGGCAGGAGAAGAAAGGCTCTGTCCGTAATTGGTATTGATGCCCAAAAAACGGGCGGCCAAACAGGTCGACGGCGTAGACGGTAGCAGACTGCCGGGGCAAAGGCTTCAGGTCAGCCGGAGCCGGACATCGCCGCCCAAACCTCGGGGAAGAGGAAGGCGATCAGGGAGTCGAATTGCTCGTCCCGGTCGTAGTCCTTGTCGCCCTCAGCCAGCCGCTCCTTGTATTCCTTGACCCGCTTGGCCCAATTGCCCTTCTTGTCCTCCCGCTTCAGCTGCTCGCCTCGCCCGTAGACCAGCAGGGCTGCGCGGAAAGCCCGGACGACGTTCTTGTAGCTATTGGCGACCGTATTGGCCGCCGAGATGAAGTTCGGATGGTTCCAGCCGACGCTCTCGCCCTCGCGGGCGGAATAGAGGGCGTTGAGCAGGCCGAGGGCATCGGACGGGTATTCCGGCAGGAAGACGCCCCGCCTTCGGAATTCCCGCTTTGCCTCCGTCCAGTCGGCATCCTGCCAGGAACGCTTCGAATTCCGCCACCAAAGATAGAAGCGCTGCTTCAAGGCCTCCTCGCTGGCATCGCGGGCGAGTCCGGCTTTCAGGGCGTCGCAGTCGCGGTAGAAGACCCGCTGCCCGGCTTGGTCGAGGGTCAGCCCGGAGAACGGCACCCGGGCATGCCGCCAGGCTTCGACGACCTCGCCGCCGACGGCGGCTGGCTCCAGCCAATGGCAATCCAGCATCAGGGCGCTCGCGGCGACGGACGCTGTCAGCGTCTCCTCGCCGGCGAGGAAGAGGTTCCGGTTGTTGTTGTGGAAGATGTCGTCCTGCGTCATCCGCGCTTCCGATTCGTCGAAGGTTCGGAATACCCAGCACAGCAGCCCGCCCTCCTGCCGGTAGAAGTTGCGCCGCTCCGCGATGACATGCAGGAAGGTTGTCGACAGCTGGATTTCGAAGGCGATCCGCGTCTCGCCTTTCCAGAGCGCCTGAACATCGGGCTGGCGCCACTTCGAGCGGTCCATGCCGCGCCAAACCTTCTCGGACTCGACTTCGGAGAAGTTCGGATCGCGCCGCAGGCTGTCGGCAATGATCTCCTTGAGCCGGATGTGGGCGCGACTCTCCTTGGCGGCGTTGTATTTGCGCGCCAGCATCTCGTCCTTGGAGAGATCGCCCCGCGTGATGGCGGGGCAGTTACCGTTCTCGGTCCGATGCTTGAAGAAGAAGCGCTTCTCGTCCTTGCGCCGGCAGGACAGATACACCCCGACCATGCAGATCGGGCAGGCGTAGAGGGAGTCGCCCGCCGCGTTCGCTTCGGCCAGCTCCATCCGCAGCTTCTGGAGTCGGTCGTAATCGCTGCCGATCACCGCCCGCGCGGGCGAGATGATGCCCGTGTCGAGGTGGATGACCTCGTTGATTTCAGGATCGTCGACGCACAGGCAGGGAGCCGTCATAGCCTACGCCCGTGATGCGGTCTTCTGGCAGTCTATGCAGTAGATGTTGCCGCCGAATTTCGGCTTGTTGAACCAGCAGAACTTCGCAACGTTGTAGCCGACCCCTGCGCCGCAGGAATGGCAGACGAGCTTCTGCTTGGGGTTCTGCTCCTGCTCGGCGGATGACGTAGGCTCCGGCGGCGGGGTGACGGGTTCGGCTTTGGGTGCCTGGGGCTGGGGCTTCGCCGCTGGTATCGCGGGCGGCTCCTTGGGCAGGCCGAACTTCGCCGTCCAGTCGAAGGCAATGGGCTTGTGCAGCCTCGCGATATCGCGCGCTAGGGCTTCGAGCGTGTCCTGCCCGATGATCTTCGCCATCAGCAGCGGGTTGTTGCTCTGGTCAATGGCCTTGTCGATGTATTTGAAGACCCGGTCGTTCTTGATGATCGCGTCCATGCCGTCGATCTTCGCCTTCGGGCGGCTGATGCGGGCGCCCTTGGAGACGAGGACGAGGCTCTTCAGGTCGGGCTTTATGGTGAAGCCGAGCCGCGTCGGCAGCTTGACCGCGCCGGAGTCGAAGAGCTTCCTCAATATCAGGATGTGCTTGGCGTTCTGCTCGATGGGGGAAGGCACGCCGTAGGGCTTGCCGCCGAAGAAAGCGGCGAATTCGCCGTGCTCGTTGATGCCGATGCCTTCGGAGAAGTGCTTGCTCTCGCAGACCCAAAGTTCCAGGAAGCGGTTGATCAGCAGATGATCGATTTGGGCGACCAGCCCGTCATGCTCGATGCGCAAATCATGGATGGCCATCCAGTTCTTGGACTCGCCCCAATGAACCTTGATCTCGTAGGCTGCTTCCTCCTCGCCGCGAGCGCCCGCCCGGATGTTCCTGATTTCCTGCTCGATCCGCTTCTTCGCGTCTGGCTTGCAGTCGGGGCGGGACAGCAGGGCTTGCAGGTCCCGGATCGCGGGCTTCTTGTCGTCGGCTTCCTTGATGATCATCGCGTGCTATATCTACTTTGCAAGATCCCGAGAGGGTATCACGTCATCCTCGGCGACCCAATGCCAATCGACTAGCCGCGATGCCTTCCTCGGCTTCAAATGACTGCCAGCAAATCATCAGCGTGAATCTTTTCAAGCAATACGTCATCCAAAAGCGCCAATTCGGCAGCCAACGGAGCATGATTCCTGTCCGGGGCGACCCTTATTTCGAGACGATTCTTCAAGTCGGACAAATCTGTCGGCTCAGGAAAACCCAAGAACTTAGCCTTTTTGGTGATAGATCGGAATTCCGCGAGACAATGGAGCATATCTCTAACGTCGCCTTCAAACCGAACGGTCGCCAAAGCGCTAATTTCCGCCATGATGTCTTTAAACAGGGCGGGAGTGTTCCAGCAATACGCCTGATCTGCTTAATGTGAAACAACCCAGCTTTCGGCCGCAAAAAAAAAAATCGCGGACGATGACTTCGCGATGCCCGGCAAAGAGGGTGGCAGGACCGCTCTGGTGCCTCGGTCAAGCACCACCCTTGGTGCCTCTAACTTTGGCTGGTGAGCAGACCGCGCTTTTGGGTGTTTCATGATACGGGGTGGCTGTCTGTCCTGCAATGACCGTTAGCGGGAAATCGCGTCGGCAAGGAAGCGTCGGGCGCCTTCCTGCTCCTTGCCGTCAAGCCAGCGGTGCCAGCCGATGTCGTTTTCGAGGTAGCGGGTGACCACGCCATTGAAGCGGCCCATCCAGCCCTTCAGCCGCCGGTCGTAGGCGTTGACGTTGTGATGTGAAGGGCGCCCTTGGTCTTGTGCTTGACGCTCCTCGGCGCGATCCGCAATTCGATGCCATGCTTCTTGGCGAGGGTGCAGTAGGCGGATGCTCCGTCCGTGAAGAGTTCGGCATCCTCGGCAAGGTGGCCGATCAAGGGCCTCCCGATGGCGGTCGCGGTGCGGCCGGCGATGACTGCCGATAAGGTTGAGCCCGACGCCCGATCACGGGCGACCAGGACGGGAATCTGCTCGCGGGACAGGCCTCGCTTTGCGGCTGGCGTGCCGCGTGTTTTCGGCCGGCGGCAGCGATACAGGGCGCCGCCCCGCTCCCCTTTGAAGGATTCCCTGAAGAAGGTTTCGTCGGCTTCGACCAATCCGGCCAGCGTTTGCGGCTGTTGTGCCTTGATGCATTGCAGGAAGCGGTGACGCCAGCGGAACGCCGTGTCCATGTTGACTTCGATCTCGGCGGCGGTCTTCCGGACAGTCTTGCCCTCGATAATGCAGCGGGCGTTGGCGATGAGCTTGTCTTGGTTATGGAGATGGGCGAGGGGCGTTCCCGTCAGGACGTTGAAGGCTTTTCCGCAGACGGCATTGCCGTTGTGATCAACATCGGGGTTCTTGCACCTTAAGCGGGGTGGCGTTCTTGCCGCCCCACTTGATCGCCCGAGACCCGCAATGGGGACAGTGCTGGATGGCTGCCGCCTTCTCTCCCAGCACGAGGGAGCCTGCGACTTGGGATTCTCGCTTTTCGACCGCTTTCAGGACGGCAGGAGATTTCTCCTGCCGACATGACGCCGATGAACGCTTGAAGCTCCTTCAAATCGACGGGTTTCGTACGGCTCGCAGCGTAGTTTGCATGTTACAAATAACGCTCTACGAATCAATGCGTTGACTGTCGCCAACACCATTTACGGACAGAGTCAAAAGAAAAAAGCGGAAAAAGGCGCCTCGACCACCGGCGCCTGGCACTGCCCGCCTGCCCGGCGCTTACTGGATCTTGGCCTTGTTGCGCAGTTCGACGATCAGCTTCTGCAACTGATCCTGCTGCATCCGCTGCGTCAGTTGTGGCTTGATCTGCTCGAAGGTCGGCGGCGTCAGCGGGCGGCTGTCCTCGACCAGGATGACGTGATAACCGAAATCGGTCTTCACCGGCACCTCGGTGTACTTGCCCTTGGCGAGACCGACGACGGCATCGGCAAAGGGCTTCACGTAGCTCGCCGTGCTGCTCCAGCCCAGATCGCCGCCCTTGTCCCGCGACCCCGGATCCTTCGACTGCTTGGCCAGTTCGTCGAACTTGGCACCCTTCTTCAGGTTGACGATGATCAGCTTGGCATCGTCTTCCTTCTCCACCAGGATGTGGCGCACCTTGTACTCGGTGTTGCCCATCTGGCCCTTCATCCGGTCGTAGGCGGCCTTGAGCTGCTCGTCGCTGATCGGATTCTTCTTGACATAGTCCTGGACAAAGGCGCGAATGAAGATCGCCTGCCGTGCCAGATCGGCCTGCGCCGCGACGTCGGGCTTCTTGTCGAGACCGAGCTTCTTCGCTTCCTGGACGAGCAACTCGCGACGGATCAGTTCTTCGCGGACGGCGTTCTTGAGTTCGGGCGTGTCCGGCGCGCCCTGTGCCTCCTGCTCGGCGACGAAGGCGTTGGCGATGCTCTGCGGAATGGCAACGCCGTTGACCGTCGCCACGGCCCCACCTGCAGGCGCTTTCTGGGCAACCGCCGGCAACGAGACGAGGGCGCCGAGCAGCAACGCGCCGGCCAGTTTAGAAAGCTTGTGCATGTGTGGTCTTCCTTGTTTTCGGGTGGTTGGGGTGAAGTGTGGAGCGGCTCAGACGGGCGGTCCAGCCGATGAAGAAGCCTCCTGCGGGCTCAACGCCTGGACGCTCAGGGCGTGGATGCTGCACTGCATCAGCTCACCGAGCGCTTCATGCACCAGACGGTGGCGCCGCAACCGCGGCTGCCCGGCAAAGGCTTCGGCGACGATCAACAGGCGGTAGTGCCCGCCGCCGCTGCGGGCGCCGGCGTGGCCCGCATGGCGGGCCGAATCGTCGATCAGCTCAATTTGTTGCGGACGCAGCGCGGCGAGTCGCTGGCGGATGAGCCCGGGGACGCCGGCAGCATCGCCGCTGACGAATGCGTCGCCGCTCACGCCGGCAGCACCTTGCGGAAGGGCTTGACGGTGACCCCGGCATAGACGCCGGCGGCGACGTATGGGTCGGCGTCGGCCCAGGCGCGCGCCGCCTCGAGCGAGCTGAACTCGGCAACGATCAGGCTACCGGAAAAACCGGCCGGACCCGGATCCGGTGAGTCGATCGCCGGGCAGGGGCCCGCCAGCAACAGGCGGCCCTCAGCCTGCAACGCCTGCAGCCGTTCGACGTGCGCCGGCCGCGCCGCGAGGCGCTCGGCGAGCGAGCCCGGACGGTCCTCGCCAACGATCATGTAGAACATCGTCACTTCTCCTCGATGTACTTCGACAGCAGCAGCCCCTGTGCGAGCACGAAGACCAGCATCAGACCCATGCCGCCGAAGAGCTTGAAGTTGACCCAGTCGTCGGTCGAGAAATTGAACGCGACGAAGAGGTTGGCGACTCCCATGAAGGCAAAGAAGGCGATCCAGGACCAGTTGAGCTTCGCCCAGGCAACCTCCGGCAACTGCATCTGTTCGGCCAGCAACAGGCGGATCAGGTTCTTCTTCAGCAGCAGCGTGCCGCCGAGCAGAGTGGCGGCAAAGGCCCAGTAGAGCACCGTCGGCTTCCACTTGATGAAATCCTCGTCGTGCAGCAGGAGGGTCATGCCGCCAAAGACGCTGATGATCACCAGGCTCACCCAGAGCATCGTGTCGATCTTGCGGCGCCTGAACCACAGCCAGCCGATCTGCGCGAAAGTCGCGGCGATGGCGACCGCGGTCGCGACGTAGATGTCGAATGCCTTGTAGGCGATGAAGAAAAGAATGACGGGAAAGAGGTCGAAAAGGAACTTCATGGCAAGCGGAGGCGAAAGACCGGCGGATTATGGCCGATTTGGCCGGCCGCTGTCCACGTTCGACTGACGCCGCCGTGTACTGTTTGTGTAGCGGCGCGTGCTGGCGACCCGACTACTCGATCGGCACCCTCGTCCAGCCGGCAGCGGGATTGAAGCGTTGCATCTTCGCTGCCACCGCCTCGCCGTTGCGGCCGAGATTCTTCTGGTAGACGACGCCCTCGTGATTGACGATGAAGCTCATCACCCCGGAAACGCCGTGGTTGACCGGGTAGGCAAGCACCGCGAAACCACCGATCATGCGCCCGTCGACGACATAGCTGCGGGCGCCGCCCGGCGCGGCCGGGCCCTGGGCGCCGAGAATCCGGTAACGATATCCGTGGTAGGCGCGTGGCTGACTGCCCGCCGCACCCGCGCGATAACCTTCGCGCGTCGCCTCGGCAACCAGCGGCCCGAGCGGGCTCGGCGGCTGATCGGCGGCAACCGGCCAGAACAGGCCGTCACGCGTCCCCTCACTGGAGACGAGACGGCGTGCATAGTCGTGCGAACCGTTGCCGTCGAGATCGCCGGCAGCGTACTCGCGCTGGGCATCGACGATCGCCAGCAGCGTCTGGATCGCATCCAGTTCGTTGCGCCCGATCCGCCGGCTGAGAACCTCCTCACGACCGGCTTCGGCATCGAAGAACCAGCGCCCACCCTGGCGCACCAGCGGCGCCGGGAATGGCCAGTCATCATCGCCCACGAGCAGCAGGGCACGGCCATCGCTCAATGGCGCGACACGATGCTGGCGATCGTATGCGGCCAGGAATCGCTGCCAGTCGGCGCGATCGGCCACCGCATCGCCGCTCGCCAGCCAGCTCCGTGCCGTCGGTCCCACCACCGCCAGCAGCGCCTCCTTGTCGTGCGCGCGCACGGCGTCGGCGAGTGCGCGCGCCGCGTCCTCGGCAGTCGCATGGCTCTGCTGCTGCGTCGCGGCCGGCTTCGCCGGCGGCGCCGGTGCCACTGCCAGCGCAGGCGTGGCAGCGACCGCCGCGGCAACGGCGAGTGAATGCATGATCCGCTTGAACTTCATCGTCTTCTTCTCCGCTGAAAATGGGGACCGGCGTTGCCTAGCGCCCACGGCCGCCGCCACCGCGGCCGCCACCACCGCCGAAGCCGCCACCGCCGCCACCCCGACCACCACCGCCGAAGCTGGCGCCGCCGCCCGCACGGCCGCCGCCGCCGAAGCTCGCGTCGCCGCCGCCCCGGCCGCCACCCATGTCGGCGCGGCTGGCGTGGCCACGCTGGCTCGCCTCACGCGTCGAGGCGCCGTTGCCGACGCCGGAAAAGCCGCCGCCCGAACGGTCGCCGAAAGCGGATCCGCCGTGCCGGTCGCCGCCGCCGAAACGATCGCCGGCATCGGCGCGCGCGCCACCGCCGTCGAAACGGTCGCGTCCTGATGCGGCGCCGCTGCGATCGCCGCCCTGCATGCGATCGCTGACGGCGGCACGATCGCCGCCGCGGCCACCGTCGCCGCGGCCACCGTCGCCGCGGCCCAGCTCACCACGACCGCCATCACCGCGACCGCCGAGGTTCTCCCGCGAGCGATCGTCGGCCGAGCGCACGCGATCGTTCAGCTCGGCGCGGTCCATTCCCTTAAGTTCGGAACGTCCGCTTTCGGCGCGGCCGCGAAACTGCTCGCGCGCCTCGGCAGCCTGTGCGTTGCCACCGCGGTTGTACTGACGGGCGACGTTCTGATCCCGATAGGCGACGCCGCCACGGTGCGCCACGTTGTGACTCCAGTTGCTGTTGCTGATGTTGGTCCGGTTGAACGAGTTGTAGCGATTGACGTCGATGTCGACGTTGCCGCGGCCCCAACCCCAATTGGCGGCACCCCAGATCGCCGCGCCGACGAAGACGCCAGTGGCGAATGCCAGACCTGGCGGATAGACATAGGCGGGGGGATAGACGTAGTACGGTGGCGTCGGATACCACCAGCTCCCGTACACCACGGTCGGGTTGTAGGTCGGCACATAGACCACCTCCGGCTTCGGCGACTCGACGACGTAGATCTTCTGGCTACCCTGCACCTCCGTCCGCACCACCTGCTGCTCGGTCGTCTTCAGGTTGCCGGTGGCGTCGGCCCGCGCCCGCAGACCCTGCACCGTATCCATCACGTCCTGCTGTTGCGCGAGAAAGGCATCGCCCAGTTTCTGCATCCAGTCGAGATTGTCGTTCATCTGCTGCAACACCTGCGGCACGGCGGTCAGCGCCCGCACGGCCGGGTCCCACGACTGCTTCGCCATGGCATCCTCGAGCGCCTTGCCGCTCACCTTGGGATTGGCTTTCGACCAGCGCGCCGCCTCGACGACTTCCAGCGGATAGGTCGAGGCCATCAGGATCTGCGCCAGCAGCGCATCGGGATAGAGGGCGATCGGTGCCAGCAGCCGATCCAGATCCTGCTGCGAGAAGGTCTTCGCCGCCGGCTTGGCTGCCGCCGCGGGCGATGCCGCCGGCGGCTGTTGCGCCAGCGCTGGCGAAAGGGCGAAAACGAGCGCCGTCAGCAGCGCGCCGGGTCGGGAACAGGTCGGTTTCATCAGGCTTCCTCGGGCACGAAAAGGGACTCACGGACAAGACCAGCAGCAACACAGGCGCCGCTGCGCACAGTCATTGGGCGATCAGGCCGGCCCTGATCGCAGCATAGCCGCTGGCTCGGCCATCTGCAAGCCCGTTCGCCGCCCATGGAAAACCCATCCGGCGCAGGCTGCGGACGCGCGGCTCGCCACCTGCGGCGCGGCGACGCTCCCGTGTTTCCCGTACGCGCAACCGACGTCGATGCCTACGACGACACCGAGCCGGAGCCACCTTCCTGCCGCTTCCTCTTCCACGCGCCGAGCAGCGCCGCGCCGAGGCCGAGCAGGATCTCGTCGGCGAAGGGGATGAAGTCGGGAACGAACAGGTCGATGATGAAGAGTACGGCGGCGACGCCGAACAGGACCGGAAAACGCAGGCCTGCCAGGTAGGCGAGCAGCGGACCGATGATCAGTTTGCGCATGAAGAAGGGCTCCAGAGATTCCGCTTGCGGTTGCATCAGGCGAACCCCGGCGCGAACCACGCCGCGTGCGGCCGCCGCCGATATTCTAGCCGGCGCGCGTCCGGCGATGTGCGAATGGCGCTGCGCGCATCATCGATGCCCCTCGCAAGCGGTGCCCGCAGCTCGCGCCGCTGCAGTGTGATGGCGGCTGCAGCGACGCGACGCACGCGCTGCCCAGCGAAGAGGCTGCCTGCCCGAGCACGGCCAGCCGGTCGGCGACGCGCGTCGGCAGCCTGGTGCAGGACGACGACGCCGCGGCACCATAGGGGCCAGCCGGCGCCGGTGGCATGGCCGCCGGTCATCAACGCCGTGGCAGCCGCCGCCAGCCGGCCCTCCTAGCAGACACCATCGGCGACGAGGATCGATCTGTCCAGCTGGATCGCGAACTCACAGCGCCAGCTGCGCCCGTTCGCCATCTCGGTACAGCGCAAAGGTCCCTGCGTCTTGCTGCGCGAACCGTCATCGAGACAGGGATCGCGCACGGCGCGCACGCGCAGGCGCCGATAGAGCTCGCGCGCCACCGCGCCTTCGAGGACCAGGCCGAGATGCGTGTCCCTTGCCTCGTCGGCAGGCGGGTCGACGCGCGTCCGGCCATGGAACTCGTACTCGCCCTGCAAGGCACCGGCCTGCCCGGCGGCGCCGGTCATGCCTGCCGGCAGGAGGAACAGGGCTAAGGCCGTCGCGCGCAGTCGGGGAGCCAGCTTGTTCATCGTCGAAAAATCCCTTTCCGGAGTGTCCTCAGAGTTTGCGCAGCGACCTGCGGCGGCGTCCGCCCGCTCGCACCCCGGGGCACCGCGGCCCGCTGCCGACGACTGCCGCCAAACGGATCAGGGTCCCTGGCGCAGCTCGCGCAGCCGCCACGCATCGCCAGCGGCGCGGGCGAAGAGCAGCGTCACGCCGTGGCAAACGATGCGCCGCGAACCGTCGTGCAAGGCTTCAGCGGCGGCGGTTCGCAGGCAGCTCTGCAGCGCGGGCATCGCCAGCGCCGCCCGCAGGTCGTCCACCTGTCCGGCGCCCAGCATGTGGCCCGCGAAGTTCACGGGAAACTGCACCAGTCCGGCCAGCCGCGTCGCGTCGGCGGACTCGAGCGCCGCGACGAATCCGGCGATCACCGCGGCGAATTCCGCGTCGGCAACGGTCGCCCGTGCGCCGCCAGGTTCCATGCGCAAGCGGACGATGCGGCGCTCGTCCTCGCTGGCAGGATCGACGAACCAGCTGACCTCGACCGCGGCGCCTTCGGGAAAGGCGAGCGGCGGCTCAGCCGCATTGGAAAAGGTTGCCGGCGAGAAGCTGTCGCCGATGTTCCAGCGGAACCGCACACCAGCCACGTCGAAGCCTTCGCTGACGGTGGTCCGGTAGCTCAGCGTGCGGCTCGTCCAGTCGCGCTCGCGCGAGACGATGTGCCAGCTCTGGGTGATGCTGCCGCGCGTCACCTGCAGCGTGCCGTCCGCCGCCATCCGCCGCACCCGCGACTGGTCCCAGAAGACGATGCCGTTGAGCAGCAGAAAGATGCCGACGGCGGCAAGAAGCCAGACGAGCGAACTGCCCCGCCTGCCGACGAAACGCCGATAGGCCCAGACGGCCAGCGGCAGCAGGGCGATCAGGCTGTGCGGGACCAGCCCCATGGGCTGGCCGGGACCATCGAAGACGAGATTCATGGCGCGCGACGGAAGCTCCCCGGGATCGTCGGCAACGGTGCCGGAAATGGCGGTCTGCCCTTCCTGCGGTGCGGACGCAACGATAACACGCAGCCCTCAGCGCGACGAGCGTCTTCCGGCTCGTCCACACCGCGGGCAGAAACCGGCGCGGGCGTGGGTCACTCGCGTGCGCGACGGTCGATCACCCGCCGCGCCTTGCCGAGCGAACGCTCGATGCCGCCGATGTCGGCGATGCGCACTTCGGTCGAGATGCCGATGAAGGACTTGATGTGCCGCTGCAGGGAGTGCGCGACGTGCTCCTTGTCGACCGCCGGCAGGTAGCGGTACTCGCGCTTCAGTTCGACATCGACCGCCACCGAATCGAGATGGCCATCGCGCCAGACCTCGATCAGGTAGTGCGGCGACAGCTTCGGCTGCTTGAGGATCAGTTCCTCGATCTGCGACGGGAAGACGTTGACGCCGCGGATGATCAGCATGTCATCGGAGCGACCGGTGATCTTGTCGATCCGGCGCATCGAGCGCGCCGTCGGCGGCAGCAGGCAGGTCAGGTCGCGCGTCCGGTAGCGGATCATCGGCAGCGCCTCCTTCGACAGCGAGGTGAAGACCAGTTCGCCATGCCGGCCTTCCGGGAGCACCTCGCCGGTCAGCGGATCGATCACCTCGGGGTAGAAGTGATCCTCCCAGATCACCGGCCCGTCCTTGCTCTCGATGCACTCGCTGGCGACTCCCGGGCCGATCACCTCGGAGAGCCCGTAGAGGTCGATCGCATCGATGGCGAAGGTCTTCTCGATCTCGACGCGCATCTGGTTGGTCCACGGTTCGGCGCCGAAGAGGCCGACGCGCAGCCCGCTCGACGCCGGGTCGATGCGCTGCCGCTTGAACTCGTCGGCCAGGTTGAGCAGGTACGACGGCGTCACCATGATGATGTCGGGCTTGAAGTCGTTGATCAGCTGCACCTGCTTCTCGGTCTGCCCACCGGACATCGGGATCACCGTGCAACCGAGGCGCTCGGCACCATAGTGCGCGCCGAGTCCGCCGGTGAACAGGCCGTAGCCGTAACCGATGTGCACCATGTCGCCGCGCCGGCCGCCGGCAGCGTGGATCGAACGCGCCATCAGCGTCGCCCACATGTCGATATCGTTCTGCGTGTAGCCGACGACGGTCGGTTGCCCGGTCGTCCCGGACGAGGCGTGCACGCGAACGACCCGGTCGCGCGGCACGGCGAACATGCGGAACGGATAGTTCTGCCGCAGGTCGTCCTTGCTCGTGAAGGGGAAGCGCGCGAGATCGTCGAGCGTCTTCAGATCGTCCGGGTGAACGCCCTGGGCATCGAACTTGCGCCGGTAATGCTCGATGTGGTCGTAGGCGTGGCGCAGCGACCAGCGCAGGCGCTCGAGCTGCAGCGCACTTATCTCGTCGCGACTGGCGGTCTCGATCGGTTCGTAGGCGGTGACACGACTGGCAGCGACCATCTTCCTGATCTCCCGGATTGGCGAAAGCCGAAACCCTAGACGATACCCGGGTCTCTTTCAATAAGCAGGGTCGCAATCCGGAGCTTTTTTCTTCGCCAGAGCCGCGCCGGTCGCCACCCGGGCACCGTGCGCCGCCGCAGCAACGGCGAAATCGGCTACGCTGCAAGGCCGTCCCGCCCCGCACCGGCCCGATGCTCGTCCACGACACCCGCCGCCTCCTCGCCCACGCACTGCCGATGCTGCTCGCGCAGCTGAGTTCGATGGGCATGATGGTCATCGACACCGCCCTGCTCGGCCACCACGCCACCGACGACCTGGCAGCGGTGGCAGTCGGCGGTGGCATCTACATCTCGGTCGTCTTTGCCCTCGTCGGCGTGCTGCAGGCGGTGGCCCCGACGGTCGCCCATCTGCACGGCGCCGGTCGTGACGGCGAGATCGCCGGCGCCCTGCAGCAGTCGCTGTGGCTGGCATTGCTGCTGGCCATCCCGGGCGTCATCGTCCTCCTCGATCCGGCGCCCCTGCTGGCGCTGTCGCGCATCGACCCGGCGGTCGAGGACAGGGCGCGGGCATACCTGGCGCTGCTCGCGCTCGGCATGCCGGCGATCCTCCTCTACCGCACTTTCCACGCCTTCTGCAACGCCCTCGGGCGGCCGCGGCCGCTGCTGCTGATCAGTCTCGGCGGCACGCTGCTGCACGCGCTCCTGGCATCGCTGCTGGTGACCGGCGCCTGGGGCGGCGAAGCGCTTGGCGTCGTCGGTTGCGGCCTGTCGAATGTCGTCGTCGCCTTCTTCTCCCTCGGCTGTGCCGCCGCCTACCTGCGCAGCGCCCGGGCGCTGCGGCCATACCGCCTGTTCGCCGGCTGGCAGCTGCCGCAACGCCGGCCGCTGGCCCGGCTGCTGCGACTCGGGCTGCCGATGGGCTGCTCGCATTTCGTCGAAATCTCGTCCTTCACGCTGATGGCGCTGTTCATCGCCCAGCTCGGGGCAACCGTCGTCGCCGGCCACCGCATCGTCGCCAACCTGGCTGCCATCTGCTACATGCTGCCGCTGGCCCTCGGCATCGCGACGCTGGCGCAGGTCGGCCAAGCCGCCGGCGCACGCGACTGGCATCGCGCCGGACGATCGATCACCGCCGCACTGCTGCTCGCCGGCAGCCTGTCGACGCTGCTCGGCATCATCGTCTGGCTGCTCGCGATGCCGCTGGCGGCCGCCTGGACCGATGATCCGGCGGTGCGGGCGGTCGCCCTCGGATTGCTCGGCTACGTCGCCTTCTACCAGATCTTCGACGCCGTGCAGACGATTGCCGCACATGCGCTGCGCGGCTACCGCATCACCCTCTTGCCGATGTGCGTGCATGTCCTCTGTTTCTGGGGCGTCGGCCTCTTCGGCGGCTGGTGGCTCGCCTTCCATTCGCCGCAGCCGATGGGCGCCAGCGGCTTCTGGCTGGCGTCGGTGGTCAGCCTGGTGCTGGCATCGCTGCTGCTCGGCGAGTTGCTGCGGCGGGCGATGCGCGCCGTCCGCGATCAGCCCGGCGACAGCCGCCCGCGGGAGCGATCGTGATCAGCGCTGGCAGCATCACTTCGTGCTTGTCGCGACGGGCACAGGACCGTTAGACTGCGCTTGATGACCGGTCGGCAACGCAGGAAGAGATGAACAAGATCGAACAGCTTCGCATCAGCGGCCGGCTGCCGAGCCCGAAGGGCGTGGCGGTGGCCGTCCTCGAGATCTGCCGGCGGGAGGATGCGACGCTCGACGAAGTGGCGAAGATCGTCCAGAGCGACCCGGCCCTTGCGAGCCGTCTGTTGCGTCTGTGCAACTCGGCACGCGCCGGTGGCCGGCCGGTCGCTTCGATCCGCGAAGCCGTACTGCGCCTCGGCATGAGCACGGTGCGACAGGTCGCCATGGGCTTCTCGCTCGTCGACCAGTATCTCGACGGCACGGACAGTACGTTCGACCACGCCTCTTTCTGGTCCCACTCGCTGCTGATGGCGGTTGCCTGTCACGCGCTGGGCGGATTGACGCGGATTGCCGCGGCGGACGAACTGTTCGCCTGTGGTCTGCTGGCGCAGATCGGCTCGCTGGTCCTCGCCACGGCCCACCCAGCCGAATACGCGACGATCGCCGCCGACGGGCGTCGCGGCGAAGCGCTGCAGGCGCTCGAGCGCGAACGTCTCGGAGCCGACCACGTCGAGGTGACGGCCGCCGTCCTCAGCGACTGCGGCATTCCCAACGCCTTGGCCGAACCCGTCTGCCACCATGAGCGGCCCGAAGCGGCCGGCTTCAGTCCGGGCTCGCGACCGCATCAACTCGCGCAACTGTTCTTCCAGGCACGGCGAATGGCCGATCTCGGTCGTTCAGCGGTCGCCGAACGCAACGGGCACATCGCCGAACTCATGCTCCTCGGCGGCAAGATCGGACTCGATGCCCACGCTCTCGGCGAAGTCTTCGATCAGGTGATACGCGACTGGCAGGACTGGGCCGAGTTGCTCAAACTGCCGGCCACCCCGCTGCCCTCCTTCGACGCCATGGCCAACGCGCCGCTCCCTCGGCCGCAGCCGACCGCCAGCAGCGGTGCGCCGCGCAAGCGGGTGCTGCTGGTCGAGGACGAGCCGACCAGCCGCATGCTCACCGAAGCCCTGCTCTCGCACCTCCTCGACTGTACCGTGTTCACTGCCGAAAATGGCCGTGATGCCCTCGCGGTCGCCGTCGAGGTCCTGCCGCAGATCGTCATCACCGACTGGCTGATGCCGGTGATGGACGGCCTCGACTTCTGCCGCGCGCTGCGTGCCACCGACTGGGGCCAGTCGATGTACGTCATCATGCTCACCGGCGAGGAGACCGACGAGAAGCTGATCCAGGCCTTCGAGGCGGGGGTCGACGACTGCGTCACGAAACCGGTGAACATGCGCGCACTCAGCGCCCGCATGCGCGCAGCGCAACATTACACCAGCCTGCTCGAGGCCTGGGAGAACGACCGCGCGCAACTCAAGCAGTTCGCCGCCGAACTGGCGGTGAGCAACCGCCGCCTGGAACATGCGGCGATGACCGACCTGCTGACCGGAATGCCCAACCGGCGCGCCGGAATGGACGCCCTGCAGCGATTCTGGAGCGCCTCGCAGCGAACCGGTCAGCCGGTCGCGGCGCTGATGATCGATGTCGACCATTTCAAGTCGATCAACGACCACTACGGGCACGCCATCGGCGACCAGGTCCTGCAGGCGGTGGCGCGGGCGATCCAGGCGGCGGCCCGCAAGGACGACAGCGTCAGCCGCCTCGGCGGTGAGGAGTTTCTGCTGGTCTGCCACGATGCCGACCCGCGCGCCGCCCTGCTGGCAGCCGAGCGGCTGCGCCGAATGGTGTGTGCGCTGCGCATCACGGTCGCCAACGTCGAGATTCAGACTTCGGTGAGCATCGGCGTCGCCAACCGCGAGAACGCCATGGAGGAACCCGACGACCTGCTGCGCGCCGCCGACAAGGCCCTCTACGCGGCCAAGAACGCCGGCCGCAATCGCGTCTGCCTGTCTGCCGGCGGCAAGACGCGTTGCGCCGCCAGCAACGCCGCCTGAATCCCGGCCGGATGCCCGGCCAGCCGGCGGGCGATCAGCCTGCGGCTGCCAGCTGGCGGCGGAAATCGTTCCCGCGACCCGACTGCAGCAGCGCGCTGAAGTCCGCGGCCGGCAACGGCCGGGAAAAGAGGAATCCCTGCTGGATCGGGCAGCCCTTGGCGAGCAGGAAGCGCGCCTGCTCGGCAGTCTCGACCCCTTCGGCAACGACGCGCATGCCGAAATGGCGACCGAGTTCGATGATCGAGAGGACGATCGCCGCATCCTTGCTGTCGCCGCTGGCATCGCTGACGAAGGAGCGATCGATCTTCAGCTCGTCGAGCGGAAAACGCTTCAGGTAGCCCAGCGACGAGTAACCGGTACCGAAGTCGTCGAGCGCCAGGCCGAAGCCCTGCTCGCGCAGGCGATCGAGCACCGCGATCGTCCGCTCACCGTCGACCATCAGCAGCGATTCGGTGAGATCCAGGACGATCTGCCGCGGCGCGACGCCGGCACGCCGGACGATGCCGACCAGTCGGTCGACGATGTCGGGCTGCTGGAAGCTCGGGCTGGCGAGGTTGACGGCAATGCAGACGGTCTCGATCCCGGCCTCGGTCCAGGCACGCAGCTGCGCGGCAGCGGCGGCAACGACCCAGTCGCCAAGCGCGACGATGAGGCCGCACTCTTCCGCCAGCGGAACGAACTGCAGTGGTGTGAGCAGGCCACGCCGTGGGTGCTGCCAGCGCACCAGGGCCTCGGCGCCGATCACGCGACCCGTCGCCAGATCCACCTTCGGCTGGAAGTACAGCTGCAAGCCTTCGCCGGCGATGGCACGCCGCAAGTCGCTCTCGAGTTCCAGCTTGGCGCTGGCGGCCACGTTCATCTCGTCGGCAAAGAAGCGGCTGCTCGAAGGCCCGGCCGTCTTGGCTGCGTACACGGCCTGCTCGGCGTGGCGCCAGAGGCTCTCGGCGGTATCCCTCGACGCTCACGAAACCTGACCCTTTTTCGCTCACGAGAATGGATCCATAG
>ERZ761602.1771-NODE-1771-length-37443-cov-12.886327_pt1 | contig 37443 bp, 35 predicted proteins | sample MGYA00512165_ERZ761602 | MGnify/ENA primary metagenome ERZ761602 (study PRJEB28899, sample SAMN02445085) | bioreactor sludge metagenome | biome: EBPR sludge; isolation source: Thorneside wastewater treatment plant | place: Australia: Brisbane, Thorneside...
GTAATATATTGATGGTAAAGTCACCCTTTTATCATTACCCCAAAATTTCAGATATAAACTTCTATAGACCTTGCGATGAAAATCAAATTTTATTAGCAAACCCTGAATATTTAGATCCATGTGTAAATAAGTTTTATGATTATGATTTGAGATCAGAAATTTGGTCGATAGGTGTGTTGCTTTATCACATATTAACAGCCAAGTGTCCTTTCGGATCACGACTCTCAGGCGATTCAGTGGAAATAATTAGAAATAATTCGGTTAACAACGCTCCTGACCTTCGATTAATACCTTCCGAGTTTAAAGTGTTAGTAAGTCGGTGTTTGAATAAAGACAAAGAATTAAGGCCAAACGATTTAAACGAATGCGTTGCGATTTTGAGTCAGCACTTGGATTTTGTAGGAAGAACTGCTTTGAAACTTGCAACAGGTAAGTTTTAGCTCTAGCCTCCAATTGGGGTTTCTTCTCTAATCTATGAGAATCGGTGTTGACTAAAGGGATAAGGTACTTTTTTTGGTGTGATTGTAAAGTTGGTTCAGTTATGGAGACTTAGTAACTACAAATGGACTAGTTATGAAAAGATGAAATTATTGTATTTCATGCCAGAGGGCAGAGCGTTAAAGAAAAAAATATTCTTAAAACCTGGTGTTGACGAATGTCAGTAGAAGTATGAGAAAACTTTGGATTAGTGCTTTGTGGTTTTGAATAGTAAGGTTGGAAGAAGTAGAGTTGTAAAGACTAAAGATATTAACAACCCGCCTATACTGCCAACAGCCAATGCAAACCAAAATACTTCTGTTTGCCCACCAATTAAAAATGGCACCAACCCTAAACAGGTAGAAAGTATTGTAAGAAAAATTGGTTTCAATTTGCGTGTAACTATTTTAAGTATTGTACGGTTGTTGCTTCGCTTTAGCTGCACAAGATCATTAACAATAAATATAGTAGAGTTTACCACCAGGCCACCCAACAACACAAACGCGGCATAACCGCCCTGGTCAAAATAGAAATCAAACCAGCCAAAGCTTAGAAATAACCCGATGTAAGAAGCGGGTATGGATAATATGATATACCAGGAAAATTTGAAGCCCTCGAACAAAATGGTGCTTAGTATAAATATGCCTGCAACCAGTAGCAGTAATAAACTATATTGGCGTTTGGTTTTGTTCCAATTAAAGCCCCACGATGTTTTTTTTGCCGTGTATCCGGCTGGTAATTGTGGAGTAATCCTATCAAGAACTTCGGTCAGGTATTTATCGCCAAACTGGAAGCTGCCATAATAATCGAACGCAACCAGGCGAATGTATTGCCTGTCTTCTTTATGAATGGCATTGGCGGTTCGCTGTTTGGTAAGTTGTGCCATGTTTGCTAATCTAAAACTTATGTTATTTACCCAAAACTGATTATGTAAGAGTTGGTACGTAGAAAACTGGTTTCCGTCAGCGGGTTGTATAAAGACTGGTAAGGGCTCGTTTTTAAACGGCAGCCTGATAGCCGGGTAATTGGTTTGGCTGCTTTGTGTTAACGCACGGGTTGCCTGAAGCGGAGTAATACCCTGCATGCCCACCGATAGTTGATCAATTTGAAGGGTTAGCTCATCAACCGATTTTTCATTCCAGCTTAACCGCTCATTTGTATTTACTTTTTGAATTCTTTTATGAGCCAGAAGTTCCTTTGCCAACAAATCGGCCTGCTTTTCCAATTCAGGATAATTGTAGCCGCGCATTTCTACTCTGAAGTTGGGAAGGCTTTCGCCCGTGCTGTTGCTAAAACCCCGACCTACGCCATAGATACTCCATTCGGCCCCACCCAAGTCAAGCGATTGCGCAATTAGCCTGTTCTTTAATTGATAGGGTAAGGTACCGGTCTCATAAAGTTGCTGAAACGTTATTTCAATTCGGCCATATTCGCCCGAAGCTACGTGCGTTATATATTTATCAATCCCGGTAACAGTTTTCAGGTATTGCTCAATCTTTTGCAGCAATTGATCCATGTCTTTTAGTGTATGGCCATGCGGCAAGGTGGCATTTACATATAGACGGGTTTTTTCGGGCGTGCGATAACCAGAGCGTTCATATACATTGCGTACAAATAAGCGCAACGCTCCACCCAAAACTTTATCGGTATAAGGTCGTATGCTCTCCTGGTATACCTCACTGCCTATTGTCGTGTTATACCAGTTTTGCCCATCCCATTTGGCCGGTAAAAGAAACACCGGAAGTCCAAAGGATAGCACAAGAGCCGTGGCTACTGTTTTTTTATACTGATTTAAAAAGGTAATCAGCCGTGTATACCGTTTAAACCAGGTTGCCTGGGTTCGCAGATTTTTTAGGGGGAGCTTTTTCTGTTGATTTATTCGAGAGAAAAGAAGTGAGTAACAGGCTGGAACGAAGAAAATAGCTACACCTATGGAAGTAGCAAGTGTAATGGCTACTGCAATGCAAAATTCAGCCAGGTTTTGCTGGTCTTCTTCGGGTAATAGAAAAACCAACAAAAGAGCAAGTATGGTAGTTAAGCTAGCGCCTAATATGGCCGTTGAAATTTTATTTTCACTTTTCCGGTTCAGATGGTCTAACATAATAATGGCATTGTCTATTAATAAACCAAATGAAATAGTTAGTCCGGCTAATGTGTACAGGTGAATAGAAACACCCAAAAGTTTAATACTAAATAATGCGATTAATAAATTTACAACAATGCTGCTGGCTAATAGGAGTAAATTCCTTCCGTTTCTATAACTAAAAATTATAAAAAGCAGCAGAATAAGTACCGCTAATCCCGATCGCATTAAATTCTTATTAATTTCTTTTACCAGGTATTCGGTGTCGTCAAATTCGGGTTGCAGGCTATATCCTGCAGGAAGGTTATGACTGAGGCGGCTTATTTCCGATTTAAGGGTGTTAGCTAATGTAATACGGTTTACCGATTCATCGGCATAAATATTAATACTAACTGAATTATCTCCATTTATACGGAAGTGTTGACGCGGTTGCGATTCTTCGAGGTAAATACGAGCTAAATCTTTTAACTGAACATAGCCACTGTCAGTTTTAATTTTTAAGGCATCCAGATGCTGAAGATCTTCTACAGTATTTTCCACTTTTAAAGAAAACTGCTGACCATTATGAGTCTTAAAAAAACCTGGAAAGGAAGTTTGAAATGTTTCGGATAAAGTATTGGATAGCAAGCCTGGATTTATGTTAAACTTTTTCAGTTTCTCCAGATCGTAATCAATAGAAAGCTGCATATCCTCACTACCTGTAATTTGCACCTCTTTTACACCACTTATTCGGGCAATATCAGTTTTGAAGATATCGCTAGCGGTTTTCTTAAGTTGGTAGGGGGCAAGCTTTGCATTTACGCGGTAAGCCAGTAGCATTTTTTTGGCTTCCGATGTTTGGCTTCTGTTTTCAATAATCGGATAACTCAAAGCATGATTTAGCCTGGGGTAAAGCTGACGGATAACCGATGCTATTTCAAATTTCTTAAAATTTATATCGGCTTCTGCATTAAAGGTGATTTGAATAGAGCCTTGATTATATCCGGAAATACTATAAATATTCTTAATCTGAGAAAGTTGAGAGAGTACATTTTCAAGAGGCGAAGTAGCCACCTGTTCTACAATTTCTGGTGTAGCATCGGGCAGGGAGTATGAAATAGTTAAAACAGGAACTGTTTTCGTAGGCTGTAGGTCAATGGGCAAGGTAGGGATTACCACAAGCCCAAGCAGGCTTATAAAAATAAAGACGATTACAACCTTAAAAGGACTCAAGTAGGGTAACAAGTTTGAATCAATTAAGGTACAAAAAATGTACGGACTACCGGCTATAATTTACAACGATACCCCACGTTTCCACGGAATAAAATCATCTTGCTGTAACTGCACAGCTTTAGGTTTAACATGGCCACTGGCAACTTCAATAATAAAATCCAGAATTTCGCCACCCATTTGCCCGATCGTTTTCTCACCTGAAATGATAGGCCCGCAATCTATATCAACGATGTCGGGCATCTTTTTGGCCAGTTTGGTGTTGGAAGAAAGTTTAACAACCGGAACCACTGGGTTGCCGGTAGGCGTGCCTAAGCCGGTAGTAAACAACATTACATTTGCGCCTGCACCAGCCATTGCCGTAGTACTTTCCACATCGTTGCCAGGCGTGCATAACAATGTAAGCCCGGCTTCTTTTATGTATTCACCGTAATCCAACACATCGGTTATGGGCGATGTGCCACCCTTCTTGGCAGCTCCGGCCGATTTCATGGCATCGGTTATCAACCCATCTTTAATATTCCCGGGCGAAGGATTCATATCAAAACCAGAACCTACCGATTCGGCTGCCCGCGAATAGGCACGCATCAATCCTGTAAATCGGTTGGCAACGGTGTCATTCGTTGTGCGGTTAATCAACTCTTGTTCTACGCCACATAATTCCGGAAACTCTGAAAGTATAGTGGCGCCACCCAATGCGGCAATCAGATCAGATGTATGGCCAATAGCAGGGTTGGCCGAGATACCCGAGAATCCATCCGATCCGCCACACTCAAGTCCTACTACTAATTTAGTAAGTGAAGCGGGTTGCCTTGTTTGTTTATCCACTTCGGTTAAGGCTACAAACGTTTCGCGAATGGCTCGTGCCAATAACTCCTGTTCTGTGCCTTCTGTTTGTTGCTCCAGCACAATCAATGGTTTGGCAAATGCAGGATTGTGTTTTTTAAGGCTTTCACGAAGAATGGAAGCCTGTGCATGTTGGCAACCTAAACTTAATACGGTAGCACCGGCTACATTCGGATTATTGATGTATCCGGCCAGCAAGGCACAAAGTGCGTCTGAATCCTGGCGTGTGCCTCCACACCCTCCCTCATGTGTTAAAAATTTTATTCCGTCCAGATTTTTGAAAAGACGCATGGGCGATGTTGTTTCTTCGTTCTGCAAAATGGTTTTACTAATCTTATCCATCTTACCTTGCTTGTAGAGCTGTACCAGTTCGTGCACATAATTTTTATAGACATTATGCTTGCCAAACCCCAGCGCATCTTCAAATGCTTCACGTATTACATTTACATTTCTGTTCTCGCAAAATACAAGAGGTATTACAATCCAGTAATTCGCGGTGCCTACCTGCCCATCTGGCCGGGGGTAACCCAAAAATGTTTTGTTCTTCCAGGGGCTTACATCCGGTGCCTGCCAGTTAAATGGCTTGGTTCTTCCCGCGTAAGCGGCAGCTTCGTGCTTTACATTTTGTGTAGTAATAGCGCCACCTTGCGGGATTGTGGCAATCGCCTTGCCCACCACAACACCGTACATTAGTATCTCTTCGCCCGGTTGCAGGGTTCGTTCTACAAACTTGTGTTTGGCCGGAATGGCATGGGCGAGTGTAACCGGCACACCATTACAATCAATTTTTTCGCCTGATGCTAAATCGGTAAGGGCAACCCAAACCGTATCGGCTGGGTTAATCTTCACTACACGGGTGTTCATGGTAATCTTTCAAGATTAAGGTGGTGAAGGTATTAATTTTTAAGGTTTAAGATGTATTTTTAAAACGTATTCATTCTATGAAAAAAGTTGTTTCGTTTGGCGATGTAATGATGCGGCTTTCCACACCCGGTCATTCGCGATTTGGACAGGTTCAAAATTTTGAAGTTCGGTATGCTGGTTCTGAAGCAAACGTAACGGCTGCCCTGGCAGGCTGGGGTGTTGGAACGGCACACGTAACCCGTTTTCCTGATAATGATTTTGGTGTGGCTGCTACAGAAGTATTGCGTATGCGTGGAGTAGACACCGCTCACATACTCTATGGTTCCGAAAGATTGGGCATTTATTTTTTAGAGAATGGGGCCATGCAACGGGCATCGCGCATTGTGTATGACAGGTTCGATTCTGCATTTGCGCACATTAAACCAGGCATGATTGATTGGAATGAAATTCTGCAAGATGCAGCCTGGTTTCATTGGTCGGGTATTACTCCGGCTCTTTCGCAAGGTGCAGCAGATGTATGTATTGAAGCCATTGAAGCTGCGCGAAAATATAATGTGCCCGTTTCGGGCGACATTAATTACCGGAGAAATCTCTGGCAATATGGAAAACAGCCAATTGAAGTAATGCCCGCTTTGATTAGCATGAGCGACATGGTGGTAGGAGGTATAACCGATTTTGAAAATAGCTTGGGTATTACGGAAAAAGATTTTGAATCGGTTTGCAAGGCTGTAATGAAAGCATACCCGGTTATTAAGAAGATAGCTGCTACAGAACGCGAATCCATTAGTTCATCGCATAATAAAATTTCGGCATTACTTTTTTCAGGTAAGACTTTACACAAATCAAAAATGTATGATCTTACGCACATTGTAGACAGAGTTGGTGCAGGCGATGCATTTATGGCTGGCCTGATTTACGGCTGGCTTCACGCTAAACCCGATGCAAACACGTTAGAATTTGCTACGGCTTCCTGTGCGTTAAAACATTCTATCGAAGGCGATGTAAATCTTTGTACAGTAGAAGAAATTGAAGCGCTGGTACGCGATGAAAATGTAGGCAAACTTTTGCGCTAATGGATTTCACTAAACAGCAGATACTATCTACTATTAAAGAAACAGGTTTCGTTCCTCTACTTTCTCATACCGATGCCAATCTTGCTCAAAAAGCAATGAAAGCAGCCTACCGGGGTGGTGTGCGGGCATTTGAATACACCAATCGCCAGCCAAATTCTTTCGAAGTATTTACTCATTTATTAAAGAGTGCTGATAAATTACCGGGCTTAGCATTGGGTATTGGTACAATACTGGATGCAGCCACAACTGAAAAATACATTCGTGCAGGTGCACATTTTATTATTTCACCCATACTAAAACCAGAAATGGCACCGGTTTGTCAGGCACATAATAAATTATGGATACCAGGGTGTGCTACCTTAACGGAAATTGTAACAGCAAAAGAACTTGGTGCAGAGTTAATAAAACTTTTTCCGGGCTCGGTGGTGGGGCCTGGTTTTGTAAAAGCAATTATGCCCGTAGTGCCCGATCTTCAATTAATGATTACCGGAGGGGTTGAACCTTCCGAAAAAAGTATTTCGGAATGGTTTGGTGCAGGTGCCACTTGCGTGGGATTGGGCTCGCAGCTATTTACGAAGGATGTATTTGAAAAACAGGACTGGCTAAGATTAGAACAAACGGTTCGGTTTGTGTTGGATGTGATTAGGAGTGTGAGATACTAACTACATAGAGATGTGGGCTGGGGCCTGCTTTGTGAACGGTTATAGCCAATCATACAAGGATCAAACCTTTAGGGCGATACTTTAAAATTAATTTTCCTGGATACCAGTGATCACCCATTACAAATTACTTATTGGATAATTTAACGGATCTATTACCATAGAAATAACAATATGGTGATACCGGAGACTAGTTTCTTATATTGGATTGTTGTAGGCATACCCCGTGACGAACTATGCACAGGATAAGTTTGAATATAAAAAAAGGTTTGCTGTTGTTAACTTTTAAGTTAACTTTGCAGGGTGGAGAAAATTTGACAGATTATATTCTACAAGGACTATTTCCTTGACTTTTATAACAAGCAGACCGAAAAGGTCAAGGACAAAATTGAACACGTGCTATTTGTAGTGTCGGTCGCAGATAGAATTCCGAAAAAATTCTTTGAACACATGACAGGAACTGACGGTCTTTATGAGATACGGATTGAATATCAAGGGAATATCTATCGAATTTTCTCATGTTTTGACGAAGGTAACTTAGTTGTGTTGTTTAACGGATTTCAAAAGAAGTCACAAAAAACACCAACTGGAGAGATTGAGAAAGCATTAAAGATTAAGACTGAATATTTTATTGAAAAAATTAAATCAAAGGGACATGGAAACAAAAGATAAAAGAAAAAAGAGAGTGACGACTTTTGATGAACTAATTGAAAGCCGACATGGAAAAATTGGGACAAAAAAACGAACTGATTTTGAAATCAAAGCTAAGTCTTTTGTAATAGGAGAAATAATTAAGGAAGAAAGACGGCTTGCTAACATGACACAAGACGAGTTAGCAGACAAAACTGGGACAAAGAAGAGTTTCATTTCAAGAATTGAGAACGGACATAGCGACATTCAATTGTCGACTTTGTTTAAGTTACTTGAACTGGGGCTTGGGAGAAAGATATCATTGACAATTGAATGAGTGAAGGGCACATGCACTCACGTTATGCGCAAGCTAATATAAGAAGAACAAAGATAGTTAATCAAATCCCCGTATAACTAAACGGAGTAATCTCTTTCAATCTCACTTTCAGTTGTGGTGTTACATCAAGCCCATCAATAAATTTATGAATACTCGCCTGAGTAATTTTTTCATTGGTGCGTGTAAGCGCTTTTAGCGCTTCGTACGGATTGGGATAATTTTCTTTTCGCAAAACCGTTTGAATAGCTTCAGCAACCACTGCCCAGTTTTCTTCCAGATCGGCATCTATGGCAGTTTTGTTTAATTCAAGTTTGCCAATTCCTTTTTCAAGGGATTTAAGGGCAAGTAATGTATGCCCAATAGGCACCCCGATATTTCGTAAAACAGTTGAGTCGGTTAAATCACGTTGCAGGCGTGAGATAGGAAGTTTGGCTGCCAGATGCTCGTACAAGGCATTGGCAATACCCAGATTACCTTCGGCATTTTCAAAATCGATTGGGTTTACTTTATGCGGCATGGCGCTGGAACCTACCTCGCCTGCTTTTATTTTCTGCTTGAAGTAATTCATGGAAACATACTGCCAAACATCGCGACTGAAATCAATCAGAATGGTATTGATGCGCTTTAGGTTATCGAATAAGGCAGCAAGATTGTCGTAGTGTTCAATCTGCGTAGTAGGATTACTGCGGTGCAAGCCTAACTGCGTATTCACAAAACGTTCAGCAAATGTTACCCAGTTAATTTCCGGGTAGGCAATATGGTGTGCATTAAAGTTACCAGTGGCTCCACCAAACTTGGCCGAGTAAGGAATGGTGTTCAGCAACTCAACCTGTTTTTGTAACCGAACCACAAACACATCAAACTCTTTGCCTAACCGGGTAGGCGATGCTGGTTGTCCATGGGTGCGGGCCAGCATAGCAATATCTTTCCATTCGCCCGAAAATTTAACAAGCAATGAAATAATAGTATCCATAGCAGGTAACAATACAGTAATCATGGCTTCCTTCAGCGAAAGCGGTATGGCTGTATTGTTTACATCCTGCGAGGTAAGACCAAAATGAATAAATTCTTTGTAGTCGGACAGGCTTAGTTCGTCAAATTTATTTTTTAAAAAGTATTCAACCGCTTTAACATCATGGTTGGTTGTTTTTTCAATCTCTTTTATGGCTGTGGCATCAGCTTCATTAAATGTTTCGTATACCGATCGCAGAGCAGCAATTTTTTCGTTCGGAAATTTTTTAAGCTCGGGCACGGCACCGGTAAGCGCAATAAAATATTCCACTTCTACCCGAACACGATAGTAAATAAGCCCATATTCAGAAAAGTAGGGGGTAAGCGATTTGGTTGCAGAGGCATAGCGCCCATCTAAAGGCGAAAGAGCATAGAGTGATGCGGACACTGGAAATAGGTTAAAGAGCAAAGATACAAAATTCAGGTTACTTGATAGTCTCTTACTGCAGTGCTACTCGGAGCTTAAAAGATGGCTCTGTATTTCCACGATTTTCTCCAGGTCTTGTATTTCCTGTTTTATTCCTTTGCGGATGTAATAGGTTAGAATGATTGCGGCTACAAAAGCGCTTATATCTATCATAATCATCCAGAAGGTGGAAAAATACCGGTTGAATTCCGGAGTAAGCAGGTAGAATCCGATGAAATACGTTACCAGAATAAAGAGTGTAACCGGCCCATGAACGTATTTACGGAATTTGAGAAAGGAAATAGAATTTTGTACAGATTCCCGGACTGTATCGGAAATTTTTACTTTACGCGAACGCCAGACACTATAGCCTTCAATCATAATACGAATCACTAACCCTCCAATCATTACATTATACCCAACTTTGCTTAGTACGTCCTCGAAATTGTAGAGATAGTAAAAGTAGAATACCAGTATGGCTACCGTAACCAGTAGTATAGCCGCGTTTCCGAAGTGGGCAGAAAGTGCATTCTTTTTACGTGCTTCAGCCGCTTGCATTAAACCTGCAATACTAGATTTAGGCTGTGCCTGGCTGCTGGCTTTGGCTTGTTGCCAAAGGCTGCTAATATCATCCATTTCTTTGCCTTTCATTTTCTATAAGTGTTTTTAATTTCGTTTTAATACGGTGAGTTTTTACGCGTAGGTTGTTTTGAGTTAATCCTAAAATCTGGGCAGCCTCTTCCTGATCTACCTCATCCAGCACCATCATAATAATTAACCGATCAACTTCCTCTAACTGACCAATGGCCCAATACAGCAGATCCTCATCTTCACGTGCCTGACTGGTTGTATCGGCTACAGCAACAGATGCAACTGTTTCCAGTGGCACTTTTATTCTGTTTTTGTCTTTACGGATTTGCAGCAGACACGTGTTAACCGTAATGCGATAGATCCAGGTTTTATAGGATGCTTCGGCCCGGTATCGGGGTAAGGCATTCCATACATTAATAAATACATCCTGAGCAAGATCATAGGCCAGATCCCGATCTCCCTTCATAAAACCCCTGCACATCTGCAACACCATACCAAAAAACTGGTCATGAATTTTATCAAAAACGAGGCGTTGCGAATCCATGAATACTGGATAAATAGTACGGGTTATTCTTTTTTGTTCCTGAAATCAAGAAAGAGAAAAACTGACAGCATCGCAAGGAATATGCTTAACAGCAAAGGGATCAGATAAATTTGATTAGTTGGTAGATAAGTTCCGATAAAAAAGGAACCAATTGATATTATACCAGCCGCAAGTGCATATAACCTGGTTTTATAATACCAACTGTATGGAAAAAAGTGTGCCCCGGTAATGATGGCGTACATCATTATAAAATACCCGGGTGTTTTAAACAAGGTAAAGAACAGAATAGGGAAGTAAAACAACTGCGCGAAGTTTAACCAAAGTCCCAATGAATTTAGCGGATTATCTTTCAGGGTCCATGTAGTTTTAAATATTTTAGAAAATAACCCTGCCAGCGGAAGCATGAACGTACCCACACAGAATGTGAGAACGGACTGATTGTAGGGTGTCATGGTCAGTGTCCATAAATAACTGATGGCAAGCCAAACCAGACTTGCAGCCACAATAAAATCAATTCCGTTTTTAGCCTTAACGGAAAGCTCAATGCGTAGTGAATCAAAATCAGGTTGAGATATCATAGTTGTTTTTAAAGTAAAGTGAGGACGGGTATTTTTAATATTTCAGATACACCTGTTCCGGAATTATTACACCCGAACTCAAACTTTATTTTGAATGGTTAACTGGGTTTTAACACCATTCATCAGAAAAGTAGCAACTTTACAGCCCATACCCCGTACAACGCCTGTAACCTATTTTCTGCCCACACCTGTATGATCCCCCACCTTACCCGCATAGGTTTTCTGCTTTGTTGTTTTTGCGGATTACTAAACGCGCAAAACAAACCAGGCATGGCATTACCGATTAGCAAAACTACCGGACGTATTGTGCTGGACGGAAAACTGGACGAACTTGCCTGGCAGAATGCATTTGTAGCAACTAATTTTTTCCTGAATTACCCGTACGATACAGCACTGGCTCCCTTCCAAACCGAGGCACGGCTTACGTTTGATGAGCACATGCTGTACGTTTCGTTTATTTGTTATGATGACGCTACCCCTGACCTGACACAGTCTTTGCGAAGAGATTTTGATTTTGAAGGTACTGATAATATAGGTATTTATTTAGGCACCTATAACGATCGTATAAACGGATTCTTTTTTCAGGTTACACCCTATGGTGTACAGGCAGAAGGAGTGGTTTCAACCGGTGGCGCAAATGATGATAGTTACAACGATACCTGGGATAATAAATGGTACTCTAAAGTGGTACGCGAAAAAGATAAGTGGATTGCTGAGCTGGCAATTCCATTTAAAAGTTTTCGCTATAAAAGTGTAGAAGAGTGGAACGTATCTTTTTTAAGATGGGATCGCAAGCGCAACTTTGCATCAGGTTGGATTGCAGCACCCATTCAGTTCATCCCTGCTTCGTTTGCTTATTCTGGCCAACTGGTTTGGAGCGAATTACCTCCTAAAAGCAAAGGTAATGTTTCTATTATACCCTATGTGGCTGGCTCTGCTTCGCGCGATAGTGAAGTATTACCGGCCTCAAACCACACCGATATGCAAGCTGGGTTTGATGCCAAAATAGGGATAACCCCGGCATTGAATCTGGACCTTACTATTAATCCGGATTTTTCGCAGGTAGAAGTAGATAGGCAGGTAATAAACCTTACGCGATTTGAATTTCAGTTTCCTGAACGCAGGCAATTCTTTCTGGAAAATAACGACCTGTTTGCAGGAGCAGGTTTTCCGGATGCCCGCCCATTCTTCTCGCGTAGAATCGGCATTGCCAAAGACAGTACAGGTAATTTAACCCGCGTACCAATTTTATATGGAGCCCGGTTAAGTGGTTCGCTAAACGAAAAATGGCGGGTGAGTGCATTAAATATGCATACCAAAGAAAAATTATCGGCTGGTTTACCTGCACAAAATTATACTGTGGCAGCTGTACAACGTAATTTTTGGAAACAGAGCAACATTACACTGTCGTATGTAAACAAAGAATCATTGGGAGTAAGCGATAATGATACACTTAAATATTTCCATCACGATTTATTAAGGTATCAGATAAAGGATAACGATACAATTCCAGCGTTTAGTCGTTATAACCGGGTATTTACAACCGATCTGGATATGCGAAGCGCTAGCAACACATGGTCGGCAAATTTCTTCTACTCTGCAGCCTTCTCTCCGTTGGCAACGGATAAGCGACTATCGGGAGGAAGTTTTGTCTCGTATACGAAGCGGAAATTGAATGTGTTTGCAGGGGCAACTTTTGTTCAGAAGAATTATGATGCAGAAGCGGGTTTTGTGCCAAGCAGAAATGTGTACCCCGGTGTAACGAGTTATTTTGCCGAAGGCGAGTATATCATGTTTCCAAAATCAAAACGATTGGTAAATATGGGTATCGGAGCCGAGATTAATGTAAATGTAATTCCAGGCGGAACGATTTCAGATAACTCGGTTAGCCTGGGGTATGGATTTAATTTTTTGAATACGGCAGAACTTACAGCCTATTACTTTAGAACGTATCAGCAGTTAACTCACTCGTTTAACCCGATTGATAGTGAAAAGTACACGGAGTTTATAGCAGGCGAAGAATACACCTGGGATGGTGTGGGGCTGGAATATAATTCCGATCAGCGCAAACTTTTTTATTATGAATTGGAAGCACGCTATGGTGGATTTTACAACGGAAAAAACCTGAATGTATCGGGCGAAATAAACTACCGGTATCAACCCTATGGTAGTGTGTCTGTAAGATTTGATTATAATGATTTAAGGCTGGCAACCGGTTATGGTAAAGAGAAACTTGCGTTAGTGGGGCCAAGAATAGATTTAACCTTAACGGATAAGATTTTCTTCACCACATTTATTCAATATAACAACCTGGCCGATAATGTAAATCTTAATACCCGCTTTCAATGGCGGTATAAACCGGCAAGCGATTTCTTTGTAGTGTACACTGAAAATTATCTTCCCGAAAACCTGAACAGTAAAAACCGCGCACTGGTGTTTAAGTTTACCTATTGGCTTAATTTATAAAGACGATTTCATAGTAATCCCGGGTAGGTCTTGAGGGATTTACTCTATTATCCTGATTTTCTGCTTTTTTTTATGCCGGTACTGGTTGCCGCAACAAGGTATTTTTGAGATAAGGCTCCGGTATTTCTGCTAAGGAATATGGCTGGCGGATTGTACCTTTGCTTAAATTTTAGTTAAGCATGGCATTTGGATTTTTTAAGAAAGGCGATAAAACAGAGAAAAAGGAAACCACATCGGCTGGCCCGCATTATCATAACCTTCGCGTAAAGCAAGTGATACAGGAAACCCGCGATGCGATAAGCCTTGTGTTTGAGCATCCCGAAAAAAAGATACTATACAAAGCGGGTCAATTTCTTACCCTTATTGCAACGGTAGGAGGCAAAGAAGTACGCAGAGCGTACTCACTCAACTCATCACCGGTTAGCGATTCAGACCTATCGGTTACAATAAAACGTGTAGAAGGCGGATTGATGTCTAATTGGTTGCCCGATAATATTAAGGCAGGAAGCACAGTGAAAGTAATGGAGCCCATGGGGCATTTTACTACAGAATTTCAAAAGGACAATAAACGCCACCTTGTTATGCTGGCGGGCGGATCGGGCATTACCCCTATGATGTCTATTATCAAAACTACACTGGTTGAAGAATCGGAAAGTATCTGCTCACTTATTTATTGCAACCGCGATATAGAAAGTATTATTTTTAAAAATGCATTCGATCAACTTCAGACTAAATACGAAGGCCGGTTGCATGTTATTCATGTATTGGATAATGCCCCCCAGAATTGGCAAGGCCACTCGGGGTTGCTAAACCACGAAATGCTTACTAAAATTCTGGAACGAATTCCGGATTGGGGTATAGGCAGCACTACGTACCTGATGTGTGGCCCCGAAGGGATGATGAAGAATGCACAAACTTTATTGGAGGCCCGTCAGATACCAGCCGAAAAGATTTTCAAAGAAAGTTTTGTACAAGGCACAATCGATAAAGAAACAAAGAAAGAACCTACAGTTAGTGGAACAGGCCCGAAAGCCCACGAGGTTACCGTGCGATACGATGGACAGGAATACAAGTTTGTAGTAGAACCCAATCGTACTATTCTCGAAACTGCACTTGATAACGGAATTGACTTACCCTATTCCTGCCAAAGTGGTTTGTGTACCGCTTGCCGCGGAAAAGCCTTAAGCGGACAGGTTAAGTTAGATGAAGAAGAAGGACTATCTCAATCCGAAAGGGCAGAAGGTTACGTGCTCACATGCGTGGGCCATCCTATAACGGATGATGTAGTAATTGAAATTGGTTAGTAAGCCCGATCTACCGCACCGGAACCATAAACTTTCTTGGTTACGTTTTTGGTGTTGCCCTTATGTTTAACCGATCCGCTTCCTAATACAGTGGCGTCCAACGAAGCCGATGCACTAAGTTCGCAAACACCCGAACCACTCATCTTTACTTTTGCATTCTCCAGTTCGCAGGCAAATCCGTTCAGGGTTCCGCTACCACTCATTACAATATCGTTGGTTGATGCATATCCTTTTAAGGTAATGTTTCCTGAGCCGCTGATTTCGGTTTTCACATTGTTTCCTTTCAAATCCAATTCAATGCCTCCATTACCCGATACGGCCAGGCTTATGTAATCAGCGGCAATAGAGTTCTCAGAAATAATTTTACCTCCACCATTTACCTGTAGTTCGTTAAGGTTTTTTACACTCACCATAATTTTCATAGCTGGGCGTATTTTAATGTCATCAATTTTAGACCAGATGCTTTTATTCGGACTTTCAGGTTTGCGCTCTACGTTTACCAGCAACACTCCATTTTCTACTTTTACGGTAGTCAACTCCCATATTTCGGTAAGGGCCTCAACGGTAACTTCTTGTTTATTGGATTGTTTTACATAAACCGAATAGTTCGAGTTTACATAAATACTTTTGAACTCAGGAAGTTCTAATGTCTTTTTAGTGGTTTGTGCAAACGTGAAGGAAGCTACTGATAGTAATACCAGCGAAACCAGAATAATGGCGAAAATGAAGTTGATCTTTCTCATCTTTAAAATTTTAGGATTGCCAAACTGCAAAGCTTTATAGATTGCAGATGTGATAATTCGATAAAGGTACCAGTAGTCAGATAAAATGACTAAACCGGAGTTAAACTTATCCCTTGCATGTTATTTTTTCTTAAAAATGTATCGAAAAAGCCATACAAACAGGGCTAATCCAATACAAATAACAAAAAATACCGTAGGACTGATGAGCTTAACTGCGTGCATAACCGGAGCTATTTAAAGTCTTATTCGAGCCTGAAATTTAAGATCATTCCTGGTATTTCCGATAATGGTTTCGCTACCCGAACCAATTGAGTTGGTATTGGAATAGGTAGTTCGGGCCCAGCGCAGCCAAACCACAACAGCAGGCGAAATGGCATATTGAACCAGTATATAACTACGCACACCCACACCGTAATAGGCTGGAAATGAGAACGCAAGCCACACATCTTTCTCAAAAACGTATAGTCGGTTGTCGTAATCATCAGTATCGAACAATGCATACCGACCTGTAATAGAAAACTTTTTTTGTTGAAAAGTTATGTCCTGTATCAACGCTATACCCCCTGTTTCAGCACCGCTAAATTGATACCGGCTAAACTGCGCCCGGGTTCGTAAGGATAGCATTGGGGTAGCCCGGTAATCGGCATTTATCCAATAATTTCGCTTTACTGCGTTTGAAGTAAAGTACAGGTTAGATTCGCTGGCCTGGTTTCTGATTTTGCTCTCTTCGCGCATTTGTGCAAAGAAACTTACATGGCGCGTGGGTTTATAGGTAAACCGGGCCAGCCATTCATACCCATCGGAAGGATTATACCCCCTGTAGCGCAACCACCCAAACCTAAACCAGTCAAAATAGCCACTGGTCCAGTATTGTTTGTTGAAGGTGTATTTCCAACCCCAATACAAAGCCCGTTCATTTTGTGGGGTGGAGTTTTCACTTATTGCATTGCTGTAAAAGGTGTGATAGCTGCGACTATAGTTTCGATACAACAGTGCTACGTCCAATGCCGGGGTAAGGCTCATGATACTTCCGGCAATAACAGAAACTCCTTTCGAAAAGGTGTAGGCCACTTCGCTAAACAAAGACACATTGCGATACGCATAATTGAGGTAGAGTCCGCTATTCGTATTGGTATTGCCCGTAAAATAAAATTGATTATAAGGCGTGGCATTACGCTGTAGCGGAACGCTAAACCCGGTATGATGAACCGTGAGTCCGGCATCGAGCCGTTTGTGCGTAATAGATAATACGGCACCAGCGTTACTTTCTTTTACGGTATTCTGATTTGCCATTTCACTTAGGGTACGATGCAAGCCAGTTGTACTTAAGGATGAAATACCCCATGCACCGGTTGAGTCTGTTTCAAGATTTCCATCGCGCCAGCGCGATGAGATGAAACCATGTAGTGTAATTGTTTTGGATGCCTGATAGCTGGCCGCAGCACCTCTGAAGTAACCCGCTTCGTAGGATGACGTGTACGGCATAAAACCGATATTGGCTCTTCGGGTGGTGGATACTGCTTCTGCATTTTTACCAATACCAAAAACAGAACCCAGCACAAGTCCCTGACCAAACTGAGCCTGATAATCGCCAACAATCAGGTTCTTTAATTTTTTTTTGTTAAGCACCTGGGCATGAAAGGAAAGAAAGCCCGTACCATATTGTTTCCTGTCTGGAAGCCATCCTATTTTTTCTCCGGCATCTTTTTCTGCAGTAAAACCTATACTAAAATCACCGGGTTTGCTTATGCGAAACCGGGTATATAGCCAGTCGGGCGAGCCGTGGTAACGGCTGGCTTCTGATGTTGAGTTCAGATAACCTGTTTTGGGTTCAATTGTTCTGTTGTACCGTAAAATCAGATAGTTGTTACGTTCGCTAAAAATTCGCGAGAGCAAAGATTTGCCAAGTGTACTTTGCAAATCGGTTAGGCCTACAAACTGAATTAATCGTTCAAAAGTTTGCCGGTCAAGTTGTGGAATGGATTGTAATTCGTAAAGTGAAATAAAAGCTCCGGTTGTTTGGCGGTATTCCAGAATAGCCTGTATTTGATTTTCGGTTAAGATATAGAGTGCGCGTAATTGTTCGGCTGTTACCTGATTCAAATCTGCCGGTTGCGAAAGTAACAAGGCGAGGTTTTCATATAATTCTTCGTAGTTGAAGTCCTCATCCTGGCCGGCCAGCAGTTCATCAACCAGTTTTTCTAAATCAATTTCTTTGCGTAATACTTCTTGTGCAAGGCAAGTACTTCCGGTTAAAGCTATCGCAAATAAAAACGCTCTCATACTTTCTTGCGATTAAACCGATACGTTACAGATGCCTGATGGCTGGGTCCGGTTAACGCGTTTAACTGAACAGCGTAATCGGCTTGTAGTAATTTACGGTTTGCGCCTAAACCAAAAAATCCGCTTGTCGGGTTTGTGTTAAAACCAGTACGGGCAAAAAATTTGTTTTTGAATTCGTACTCTAACCCCGAACGCCAGATTGGTGCATACAACAAGTCTTTTTCTAACTCGGTTGCGGCAATCAGTTTGTCGCTTAAACGAAAAGTAAATCCTGCAGTAAGTCGTGTAGGTAATTTTTCTTTTCCATTTTCAAAACCGATTTGCGATTGGCTAAAGTTACTTATGCTTGCCGATACCGTAAGGATATCGGTAAGTTGCGTAACACCACCAAAATCAAAACTCACAGCTCTTCGCGTTCCAAAACCTTGCGCCTGGTACTGTATGTAATTGACTTTTAAACCAAGAGATGTATTGCCGAATTTATTGCTGAATCCTGCACTAACCAGGTGTTCATTATAGACTTCATCGCCAAACCGAAAAGTACCTGCTGAAAGTACTCCAAACCGAAGTGGCGTATTAAATACAAATGCCATTCGGTTAGTATAGGGTAACCGATTTTGAATATGATATGCTGCGCTAGTGGTGGTTTCAGTCAGTAGCCCTGCCGAACCAATATTGTTGAATAACCCCCACTCATAAACCAGTCCGTTTGTGGCATTACCCATGCCTAACCCGCGTGCACCCATTTGTATGGATGTACTTTGCGCATTTGCTATCTTTACCAAAGCAAATGAAAACAATAAGATCAGCAATCGGTTCACCAGGCCGGGTTTACGTACCTAAGATACTTTTTTTTGTGATTTTATTCTTCATAAATGCAAGAATGCAGGCCCAGGAGGTAAAAGAATATTATGCAACAGGCGAATTAAAGGCTGTAGGAGTGAAGCAGAATGATACCAAAACAGGTGAATGGAAGTACTACTATCCAAACGGGCAGCAAAGCGCAAGCGAACAATTTGAAAATGGATTATTGCATGGCCCGGTAATTTATTTTTATCCGGATGGAAATGTTCAGGGACGCGAGCAATGGCAAATCGGCTCGCTGCAAGACTCTGCGTGGTACTATCATCCCTCGGGCAAGTTACACCGAAAAGGTAAGTATGAGCATAGCGAATACACAGCGAAGTGGATTCACTTTTTTGAAAACGGAAAAACAGAACGTGTGGTTAATTATAAATTAGGTGTACCCGAAGGGCCAACACAGGTGTATAATAATGCCGGGATACTACTTCAGGAAGGAAGATATTTGCAGGGTAAGGAAGATGGAGAATGGAAATTTTATTCTTCTTCGGGCGAACTTGAATTTATTGGAAATTATAACCAGGGCCACGAAACCGGAATCTGGTACCGGTTTGAGAAGGGAAAGAAAAAAGTTTACAAGCGTTATTGAATTAGAATTCTTTTTTCATGTGTAGAAAAAACCCTTGCGTCTTTTCGCGTGTAAAGGTGTACTCCAAGCGCAATACAGCGTCATAAGCTGTTACGATATCAATACCAAATCCGGCTCCTGCCAATAACCGATTAGATAAGCGTGTGTTTAAGTCCTGTTGTTGGTAGTAGGCATAGTTCTCTACATAGCCTACATCAAGATAACTTTTTAAATAAATGGCTAACGGGAAGTATTGGAATTGTTCAATACCCAGGCCGTTAACCTGCCAGGTGCGCGAAAATATTTTTTTACGCAACGTAGTTTTGTTAAGGATATAACGAGGTCCTTCAATTACATACACCTCGTATCCTTTTACTAATTGTCGCCTGTACCCTAAGGCTCCGTATAGTGAATAGGGTTGGTTATCGGGCGAACTGATATAGCCCGATGTAAAGGTTGATAGATAATAGCCGTGTCCTAAATCGGCAAAGTGCGAATAACTGGCATTGATTTCCCAAAGGTTAACCGGGCCAAATCCAAGACCACTTTTTGAAAACAGGGCTGTGATCTGAAAACCTTTTAAGGGATAGGCAATCACATCGCGATGATCGGAATTAAAGAAGTATCGCAATACACTGAAATTTTGGTTGCGATTACTTTCGCCAAAATAGTTTGGATTGAAATACGTAATAGAATCAGCAACTGAATTAGACTGATGTTGATACTGGAAGGTATGAGTCTGGTAGAAATTTTTACGAAAGGTGTAAGCAACACCGGTGATGAATGATGTTCTTAATCTCTTATCGCCACGCCTGAAAACAAGTTTATGGTCATCAGTAAAATAGGCCAGGTTGCGCGGTTCGCTGTAATTGAAATCGAAAATCAATCCATGCTTTTGCTTTTGATCGATGTAGGGTATGCGATAATTCAATTCAAATCGCCTGGTAAAACCAAATTGTGCTGCAAGCCGTAAGGTTTCATTTCTGCCTCTGAAATTATCTTGATACAAGCGTAAGCCATAATTAACACGCCTGAAATCATGATTGTAATTTTGCCACCACTCATTAAAATTTCTATCGGATAACTCGAAAATAGGAACAGGGAATGTGTACCACCGTTCGTTTACATCTACTAATAAGTCAACCTGATTTTGAGTTATGGGAAGCCAGCGTACTTCTACCGTGTTAAACAATCTTAGGTTATAGATTTTGCGCTGATCGCGCTCGATCAATGTACCAAGCCTGCGCATGCTAATAGTATCACCTGGTTTTATATCTAACTCACGTGATATAATATTCTGGCGTGTTGTTGTATTGCCAATAATCAGAATACGATTAACGGTTACTATCCGGTTAGTGGTATCGGGCAGAGGCCGTAAGGTATCAGCGGCAATGGGTTGCCCTGTAAAACTCAGTAAACCAACAATCAACGCCCACATGGGTTGCCACTTTTGGCTCTTAATTTAAGGATTGTTATTAACGGGCTTGTTGCGCAATGCCCAGATTAAAATAAATACACCGGCAATAAACAAAGGTATACTCAAAATCTGCCCCATGTTAAGGGTCATGCCAGCTTCAAATGCAACCTGATCTTCTTTTAAGAACTCGTAGGAAAACCGCAAGCCCCATAGCACCACCATAAACACGCCAAAGATTAAACCGGTTGGTGTATTTTCCTTCTTACGATTCCAGATCAGAAACAACAGGAGGAATAAAATCACGCACGAAACGGATTCATATAGCTGTGCCGGGTGCCGGGCAATACCAAACGTACTGATGCGCGCACTATAGTTACCATCACTATCTATATCGGCCTGGTAATTAATTACAGATCCCTGATTATCGATATGCTCGTTAAAATAATTAATAAAGTACTGCACGTCACTTTCTAAATACGATTTAGCCCGGGTTTGGTCAACTCCGGGTTTAAATACCACGTAAATAAAAATGGGCACACGGCCATGAGAACCTTCGGGTAATTCTTTGTTGCGTTCAACTTTAACATATTCAACAGGGCTGTCTTTTTTCCCGGCTTTTTTTCCAGTAATACTCTCGCTAAACTGGTTAACAAACACCACACTTAATGGACTATTGGTTGGCTTGCCAATGATTTCTGAATTGAAAAAATTACCCAACCGGATTAATGCACCGGTAAGGGCTACAACAATTACAATTCTATCTAATATCTGTAAGTAGTTTTGTCCTGGTTTTTTCTTGCGGCTGTATAACCACAAGGCAAACAAAATTCCAAATGCACCACCATGACTTGCCAAACCCTGTAACCCCGTAAACCGGAAGGGGGAGAACTCAAAGGGAAGTATTATGCTGAGCGGATCTTGTATAAAGAGTTCTGGCTGATAAAAAATAACATGACCCAAACGGGCACCTAAAATAGTAGCCACCACCATGTAAATGGTAAGGGTATCTACATCCTTTTCGGGTTTACCTTCCTTGCGGAATATATAGTAGAGTACCTGCTGGCTGATTAGAAACCCGGCCGCAAATAATAATCCGTACCAGCGCAGGGAAAACGAACCGATCGAAAAAATTTCAGGGCTGGCATTCCAAATCACGTAACTGAACAAGCTCATAGTCAATAATTTATTGTCCCAATTCAGGGCACAAAGGGCAAATATAAGAGCAAATTGGGTTTACGGCTTTAAAATTCCCGGGTCTTTTGGTGTTTTATAAATTCAAAATGGTTGGGCTTTAAAGTTTTTCAAGGTCTTCCAGTTCAACCTTAAACCCACCGGAAAGAATAGGAAACCGGCACCAGCTACGAGGGTCTACATTCCACTCGTCAAGGTGGAAAGAGGGTGCAAGGCGTTCGCGTTTCCACTGGTTTGCTGCCCAAAGCCTGAAAAATTTAACCACATATGTTTTAAGCAAAGCGGCATTGGGGTTGCCGGGTAACGGTTGGCTTTTTATTCGGAGATAGACTTCCGCTGGCGACAGCCGATTGTTTATGGCCAACCGCTCAATTTCCAGCAGGATAGGATAAGGCATCAAATCTTTTTCATCGGTTTGTGCGCGCTCGCTGGGTCTTAGTTCGGCAGTAGGTGTAAGATTGTTTACATAACGCAAACCGGTATAACCTAATTCTTTCTCGGCCCATTTTAACCATTGCAGAATAAAGGGTTTATCAATTCCGGCAATAGGAGCAAGGCTTCCGCTGGTGTCGCCATCCATAGTTGCATAACCTACATCGCCTTCGCTGCGGTTAGAGGTAGTTAGTAAAATGGCTTGCTTTATATTGGCCAGCATCCAGATAATGGGCGATCGGCTGCGAGCCTGAATGTTTTGCCGGGCAATGTCGTCCTGTTCCCATGTTAAGGACCTGCCTAGTACGTTTTCAATTTTACTTTCGTACGATTCAACCTCATCATCAATTGTCCACTGATAAAATTGCGCTCCGATTGAATGTGCCAGTTGTTCTGATGATGTGAAGGTTGCCTGCGATGAATTTTTTGTTCCCTGATAAGCACAGGTTAACAACTTGCCGGTAATTTCTTTTGGTGATGCGGATACAGGTATGTTCAAAGCCTCACAAAATTTTTCCGGGCCCAATTCATGTAACCCACGCCTTACCATTTCTGCAACCAAAATGGCACATAAAGAAGAATCTGCTCCGCCACTCAGGCTAAGTACATAACCTTTTGCTTTACTCTTGCGCAGGTAATCAAACAAAGCCAGCGAAGTAGCTTTACTGAATTCTTCGTTTTTGATTTTGCTATCGGTAAGGGTGTGCCGTTTGGTTTTTTCCGGATGGGTAAAATCCACATCGCACCACAACACGTTAAAGGGTTTTAATGAAAGCCTGTTGTTGAGTTGAACAACTTCTCCGTTCAAACCAAAAATAATATCGCCATCGTAAATCATGCGACCGGCTTCATTGCCCAGCAGGTTCACAAACAGGTATGCACAGTTAAATTTTTTCGATCCGTCTTTTACTACTTCCTGCTCACGAAGTTGGCTTTTTCCCATAGCAAAGTGACTGGCACTTAGATTTAAGATAAGATTAACACCGCGCTGTGCTAACCTATAGCCCGGGCGTTTTTCTTTTCGCCAGCTGTCCTCACAAATTTCAAATCCGAATTTTATTCCTTCCAGCTCAAAAATGAGATCACCTACCGGGAACGTATTACCATCGCGGGTTAATTCAATTACGGAGTTGGGTGGCCAGGCATCGAACCAGCGGGGTTCGTAGTGTACGCCATCGCGCGCCAGATTTTGCTTTAATGCAATACCCAGAATTTTTTGATTGTGAATTACACAAGCCCCATTGTAAGTAATGCCATCCATTCGCAATGGTAGTCCTAAACAAACGGCAATGTTTTGTGTGTGCGGAACAATTTCCAAAAGTGTTTGCCACGCTTTCTCACTTAACCAATCGCTTAGAAATAGATCTTCGCAGCCATAGCCGGTAACGCTCAGTTCCGGAAAGCAAAGCAGTTTTACTTGTTGCGCTTTGGCTTCCTCAATGGCATCAATAATGTGCGTTTTGTTTCCAGGCCAATCCAGCGGAGTTTGGTTTACAGTTGCACCACCAATGCGTAAATGGTTCATTGAAATAGTTTTTCCTTCGGTTTTGTGTGGTAAAACTACTTAAAAATACAACCAAAATAGGGGGGTCATATAAGTCGAAAAGCACGGGATGTAGATTGCTTTTTTATGCTGAGCGAGATATTGTACAGCAGTAATTTTGAGTAACATTCACTTTAAAAGTTTTGGAATCAGATATTCAGCAAGGCACACGTTTTTTCGGCTGCATCTTGCTCGGCTTTTTTCTTGGTTAATCCAAAACCCTGCCCGTATGCTTCGTTGCCTATATATACCTGAGCAGAAAATTCGCGTGCATGGCCTTTTTTTAGTTCTTCGGCCTCAAACCGTATTTCTTTAGCCTGGCGTTGTGCCCATTCTATAATCTTACTCTTGTGGTTTGAGTTTGAGTTTACCACTATCTCCAAATCGAAATAGGGCTGAATGAGTTTGTCGATTACAAATTTTTTGGTGCGCAGGTATCCTTTATCCAGATAGATGGCTCCCACCAATGCTTCAAGGGTATTACCTAATATTACTTTTTGCAATTGTACATTCTTGTTATCGAATTGTATAATAGCACCTACACCCACTTTTTTAGCCAGATTGTTTAGCGACTCGCGGTTTACAATGCGCGACCGGATTTCAGTTAAAAAGCCTTCGTCTTTAAATGGATATTTTTTAAACAGGTAATCGGCCACGGCAGCGCCTAAAATGGCATCGCCCAGGTATTCCAATCTTTCATTCGATTCGCGAAAGCCATTCTTTTCTTTGCTGCGCGAACTGTGCAGCGTAGCTAATTTATAAAGCGCAAGGTTAGAAGGAGCAAACCCGGCAATGGTTTTAATAGCTGTAACTAACTTCTTATCTTCTCTTGAGTTGGATTTAGATAAGGAGAGTAAGTTCCACACGGTAATTGCTTACTCGGCTTTTTTCAGAATGATAGAGGCATTATGGCCACCAAAGCCAAATGTGTTGCTAAGAGCCACTTTAACTTCGCGCTTTTGCGATTGGTTAAATGTAAGGTTGAGGCGTGGGTCCAGTCCATCATCATCTGTAAAATGATTGATAGTGGGAGCGACTACACCTTCTTTAAGCGCCAGTATACAAGCCAGTGCTTCAATAGCACCGGCTGCGCCCAGCAAGTGGCCTGTCATGGATTTGGTAGAACTGATGTTCATCTTATAGGCTTGTTCTCCAAATACAGCCTGAATAGCTTTTATTTCTCCTATGTCGCCCAGCGGAGTAGAGGTGCCATGCGTGTTAATGTAATCAACCTCTTCGGGTTTAATGCCCGCTTCGGCTAAGGCATTTTCCATTACTTTAATAATGCCTGCCCCCTCCGGGTGAGGTGCGGTGATGTGATAGGCATCGGCCGAAAGGCCACCGCCAATTACTTCGGCATAAATTTTTGCTCCACGTTTTTTTGCGTGTTCGTACTCTTCCAGAATTAATGCACCAGCACCTTCGCCTAATACAAAACCATCGCGGTCTTTATCGTAAGGTCGTGAAGCCGTTTCTGGCGAATCGTTTCTTTCGGATAGGGCTTTCATCGCGTTGAACCCGCCCACACCGGCTTCGCATACAGCAGCTTCCGATCCACCCGTTACAATAATATCAGCTTTGCCTAATCGTAGATAGGTATAAGCATCGTATATCGCATTGGTAGAAGAGGCACAGGCCGAAACGGTTACGAAATTAGGTCCGCGAAAACCATACTTAATAGAAATGTGGCCGGCACTCAGGTCGGCAATCATTTTCGGAATAAAGAATGGATTGAAGCGTGGGGTGCCATCGCCTTTGGCAAAAGATTTTACTTCTTCCTGAAAAGTAAACAACCCTCCGATACCCGAACCCCATATTACCCCAACGCGGTCGGGGTTAAGTTCAGTTAGCGGAAGGTTGGCATCAGCTATAGCTTCGTCAGCCACTACCATAGCGTATTGTGCAAACGGGTCAAGCTTGCGGCCTTCTTTGCGATCCATAAAGTCTTCAATTTTGAAGTCCTTTACTTCGCAGGCAAACTTGGTTTTAAAAAGAGAAGCGTCAAATCTTGTAATGGGCGCAGCACCACTTTTTCCGGCTTTTAAACCTTCCCAGTATTGCTGAAGGTTGTTTCCGATTGGTGTTAATGCGCCTGCGCCTGTAACTACTACTCTTTTAAATGTCATACAATCCGTTAGGGGAGCAAAAGAACTGACAAAACCTATTATTTCTTAACGTTCTCTTCGAGGTAAGAAATCGCCTGGCCTACAGTGGCAATGTTTTCGGCCTGGTCGTCAGGAATGGAAATGTTAAATTCTTTTTCGAACTCCATAATAAGTTCTACGGTGTCCAGCGAGTCAGCTCCAAGGTCGTTGGTGAAACTTGCTTCAGGAGTAACTTCAGATTCTTCCACGCCAAGTTTGTCGATAATGATCTGTTTTACTTTTTGTGCGATTTCAGACATGTTTTTAAAGGTTTAGAGGATTCAAAAATCTGTGCAAATAAAGAGATTTGGTGCAATATTGGCAAACATTTATAACTAACAACTACTATTGCAATACGCGTGGCAAAAATGAAGAAAAAGCGGCTGGAAGTCGAATATTCATTCGATTTTGAGTTAATCGGCATAATTTCATCTGCCAAAGGTTATAAGTTGGCATGGGAAGTAAATAATATTTTGGGCAGCCACCTTATTCGTCAACCCGACTTAACCATCCTGTTAACTAAAGATAGCTATGCCAGTTATGTGTATTACGCGTTCGAAAACGAGGTTAATGTGCTGAAACTGTTTCGAAATAGACCGAATGAAGCCGATCTGATTAAAAATTTATTAGTACCGGAATTTCCTCATTACGATTACATTTTGCTTACTCAGGGCGAGGCTCATATGGCCAGCAAACGTTTGCAGGAACTCTTAAAAAATATTCCTTCCATCGAATTAACTGCTTTTATACCTTTGACGGCCTTAAAATCGAAGGATAACTTTATTTTTTAACCCCACCACTTTTTACATGGAACGTGTTTCGTACAACAAAACCAAGATTGTAGCAACCATTGGCCCGGCCTCAAACAACAAAGAAATGCTTACGGCACTTGCCCGTGAGGGTGTGGATGTGTTCAGGCTTAATTTTTCGCATGGCAAGCATGAAGACCACCAGAAAGTGGTTAACTACATACGCGAAATAAATGAAGAGCTGGGTACGCACATTGCCATTCTGCAGGATTTACAAGGCCCCAAAATCCGTGTAAACGAAATGCAACCCGATACTGAGATTAAGGCGGGCGATACAATAACGATTACTACCAAAGAAGTATTAGGAAACAAAGACCTGGTTAGTACCTCGTACGAAGGGTTACCCGATGATGTGAAGGTGGGGGACATGATTTTGATTGATGATGGTAAGATTGAGTTACGCGTAAAAGATGTACGGGGGGTAGAGGTTACCTGTACCGTAATTTATGGTGGCCCGCTTAAATCAAGAAAAGGAATTAACCTTCCATTCTCAAAAGTATCGGCTCCTTCGCTTACCGAAAAGGATATCGAAGATCTTAAGTTTGGTTTAAAGAATAGGGTAGATTGGGTTGCGCTTTCATTTGTACGCAAGGCAAAAGATATTCAAACGTTGCGCGATATTATTAATGAGCATAAATCTACTACACGTATAGTTGCTAAGATTGAAAAGCCCGAAGCGCTTGAAAACATTGACGACATTATAGCTGCTACTGATGCGGTAATGGTAGCGCGTGGCGATTTGGGTGTGGAAATCTGGATGGAAGAAGTGCCCATGGTTCAGAAAATGCTGGTAGCCAAATGTAACCAGGCGGCTAAGCCGGTAATTGTAGCTACGCAAATGATGGAGAGCATGATTGAAAACCCTCGCCCTACCCGTGCTGAAACCAATGATGTGGCTAATGCTGTAATGGACGGAGCCGATGCGCTTATGCTTTCGGCCGAAACGGCAGCCGGTAAATATCCGGTAGAAGTAATCCGCAGTATGGTGCGCACCATTGGTTCGGTTGAAAAACAGGCCAGTATTTACTTCCACTATCGGGATATTGATGCGGGGTCGCCTAATTATTTTAACGACAGTTTGATTTTAACAGCCTGCAAACTGGCTAAAGATGTAAACGCCAAAGCTATTGTAGGTATGACCCAACTTGGTTATGCTGCCCTAAAAGCGGCATCGCACCGGCCTAATGCCAACATATTTGCTTTTACCAGTAACAACACCATTCTAAATGCCATGAATCTGGTTTGGGCCACCCGTGCCTATCATTACGATAAGGCATCGAGTACCGATGAAACTATTTCAGATGTAGAGAAAATTCTGAAGCGCGATGGTCATGTACAAACCGGTGACATCTTTATTATACTGGCCAGCATGCCAATACAGGAACGTGGCCGGTCTAACATGATTAAGGTACATGTGGTGAGTTAGAGATTTAAAATTTCGGACTAAGTAGCACCCAGCGGAATTAATTTTAAAGTATCGCCCTGCAAGGGCGACATTAGATAGCCCCGGGTGCGACCCGGTGCTAATAAATAATAAGGTAAAGTCGTGCCGACTGCTGATAGAATTTAAAATGATGAATTGATTTCGGCACGAAACACAATACCCTTTGTTAAAAACGCATTCCAAAAATCCGTTCTATTTCGGTTGGAGGTTGCGTGCTGAAAAAAGCTGGCATTTCAAACACAGCGAGTAGTCAGCACGATTAGCCTGGAACTTGTAGCACCGGGCTGCGCCCGGTGCTACAGATATAACGAGGCTGTCTCAAAAGTCAAATTAAGATTGGAATGTCATTCCGGCCTTGTGCCGGAATCTCGTTTAGTACCACGAAATCGAGATCGCGGAACAAATCCGCGATGACAGAACGACTTTTGAGACAGCCTCTTAGATAGAAAATCTTTTCCTTAGTTGTGTCTCCTCCCCCGGGACACCGCGTTATAGAAAAACCGATTTGTGAACATACAACACTCCTCAATTACCCTCTTTGAGGAATCCCGATGAGTATTTATTAAAATGGAATTCACAAAATGAATTCAAAAAATCAATTCTAATAATCTTAAATCCGAAATTTTGAATTGTGAATGAATTAAAGTTTCGGTTCCACCAAAATTACCTGTTCCCGTTCTACAACAACCGCCCCGGCCGGATCGCCTTTGCGTTTGCGTACATATTTTTTTTGGGTTACTACCACCGGACAAAGCGAATCGGTTTTGCGTTTGGAATTGTAAGCCGCTAACTGGGCGGCACGCTCGATCACGTCTTTAGGAAAAGGTTTGCCTGCCTGGTATTTAATTAATACATGCGAGCCCGCCACATCTTTAGCGTGCAGCCAAAGGTCTTCTTTATAAGCACGTTTCAAGGTAAGTTCATCATTGGCTTCGGCATTGCGCCCCACCCAAATGCGAAAACCTTTGTGTTCAAATTCATGATAAGGCAGAATAGTGTTTTTTTGTTTTTTACTTTCAGGTATTTCTGCCTGCCTGAGTTCCTTTAAATCAGTAATCAACTCGATCTGATTGTATTGATGGTTTAACCCCTCGAGTTCTTTCGTTTTTACATCAATTGCTTTTTGAAGTTGGGCTATTTCAATCTGCTGATTCTTAGCCTTACGATAAAACACTTCGGCATTTTTTTGTGGCGATAGATCAGGTTTAAGTTTTATATCAACCGGTTGGTTATCGTAAAAACTGGTAAGGGTTACCTGCGCTGTTCCAGGGGCAAGTATGTGTAAATGCGCCATTAGTAAATCGCCCCAAAGCTGGTAATGCGTGTCTTGTTGTAATTCTGCCAGCTTCTGTTTGTTTTTTTGAAGGTAGTTTTCACCGGCCTTTATCTGATTGTACAGTGTTTTTAACCGCGAATGTTTTTGTTGGTTAAAGGCATTATGGGTAACGTAGTCTGTAAAAAATGTGTTGAGTGCTTCAGCCGGGTTATTCAATCGCTTTAAAATAGTGCCAACAGGTACAAGAGAAAGACAGAGTTTACCCGATTTTTCTATTATTAAATAGGTTGGCGATTCTAATTCGCCAAGCAGGCTCTGAAATTCCGGCCATAAACCCTTATCGGTTTTTTCTTTCGTTTTTAAATCCCAGTATTCCCAAACCAATTTACCAAAGGTGGAATAGCAGGAGCGTAGATCCGGCAAATGCGCTTGAAAGAAATCTTCACTAAAATCAATATTGTGATTGAGTGTGGCAAGCGAAAGCGTGAGGTCTGTTTTTAAATGACTTCTGAAAATTGAAATAGCTGTCTGATTGTAATAAAGAATAACATTGGCCCGGTTTCCGTGCATTTTAAATAGCAGGGTATAGCGATCAGCCAGATCAATGGCAAAACATCTTTCGTTTTCAAATTGATATACCTGCTTTACCTGCTTTACTAAAATTTCAGTAAACAGATCAATACTGTTTTTTTTAGCCCGGTTAAACTGGTTGGGAAACGAGAGGCAACAAAAATCAGATTGAAGACTGGCTTTTATAAAAAATGATTTGACTGAATTATTAAATTCAATAACCAGCTCGTCTTTATTCTGGCTAAAGCACGAAACTACCGTAAACCCAATCAGGTTGTGATGCAGGTAGTTACTGAGTTGTTTTAAAAGATAATAATTGTTGTGCACGCGCTATACCTCAATGCTCAGGCCATCATAAGCCAAAGCTACTGATTTTGGCAACTCGTGCTCCACTACTTTATGCCGGCCTAATTTGTGACTGATGTGTATAAAGTAGGTTTGTTCAGCTCCAATACGGGCAGCCATGGCCAATGCTTCGTCCAGATTAAAATGCGAAATATGTTTTTCGCGTTGCAAGGCATTCAACACAAGTACTTTAGTGCCTTTCAATAAATCTAAAGTTTGCGCAGGTATCTGGTTGGCATCGGTAATGTAGCTAAAGTTTTTAATTCTAAACCCTAGCACAGGTAATTGATAATGTAAAACGGGTAAGGGAACAATTTTTATCGATCCAATAGTGAAGGGAGCGGTAATTTCGTGAAGCCTTAATTGTGGAATGCCCGGATATTTATTTTTTTCGAAGGCATAGTAGAATTCAGTTTTAAGCTGGGCCAGTACATCAGCATTTCCATACACCGGCATATCGGCCTGCTGTAAAAAATTATAAGCCCGCACATCATCCAGCCCGGCAATATGATCTTTATGGCTGTGTGTAAATAAAATGGCATCCAGGCGGTTAATTTGTTCGCGCAGCATTTGCTGCCTGAAATCGGGCCCGGTATCAATCACTAAGCTTTTGCCTTCTATTTGTACATGTATGGATGAACGCAGACGCTTATCGCGATAGTCCAGCGATTGACACACTTCGCACGTGCACCCGATAACAGGTACACCTTGTGAAGTTCCGGTTCCGAGAAAGGTGATTTTCAAAGGAGTTTAAAACTTGAAAGTCTGTTTAAGAAGGGCTGAAGTCAGTTTTCCTTTCTCTTTGTTGAGGGGTTCATACTTCTTCTTAACAAGGTGAAATCCTTGCGAAACTTTAGTGGCCGGATCCACTACCCAGTATTCCCGCACACCTGCGGCCTCATAAACATCTTTCTTTTTAGTGAGATCGAGTTTTTTAGAGCCGGGGGATAGAACTTCAATAACTAAATCAGGGGCACCGTAAATACCATCTTCCTTTATAAGACCAGTGTTCTTTTTTGAAATAAAAAGAATATCAGGCTGAAAGGCATTTTCAGGGTTCAGGAAAACATCAACAGGGGCTACAAATGTTTTTCCGAGTTTCTTTTTTTTGGTGAAAACGTAAATCTGGCTTGCAAGGGAAACGATTATATCCTGATGGGTTACGGTTGGTGCTGGCGACATATAAAGACTGTTTTCGATCAATTCGGCACGCGTTCCCTCCGGAAGCATTCTGAATACTTCTAAAAGTGTTCGGGGTGGGTGTAAGACAGCTTCTTGCATAAATCAAATATACCCAGATTTGCCCGATCAGTTCTTTACTTCTGCTGCATGCAGTTCTTCGTAAAGTTTTAAGCTTTTCTCAGAAAACCGGGTTGGGTCCAGCTCCAGGTTCTTGAGAATATCCAAAAGGGCGTTAATTTTCCCTTCAACGGTAAAGAACTTGTTCACAATCATGATCTTTTGTTCTTTCAACAGGCAATAGCCCGATTTGAAGTTTCCTTTTTCGTACCGCAGAATGTAATCCGATTCGGCAATCAGGTCTTCCAGTTTGGTTAAAAATTGGTTGGTGTACTTAATCATTCGTAGTGGCGAATTTTGGCTTGCAAGATAGAGTTTAAATTACGAATTACGAATTTGATTGGTCTATTCATTCGTAATTTGCCCATTCAAAATCCGTAATGGAAACAAATAAAAAGCTTATTGTGATTGTTGGCCCTACGGCTGTGGGTAAAACGGCACTGGCTATCCAATTGGCAAAGCATTTTCAAACAGAGATTGTTTCGGCTGACTCGCGCCAGATTTACCGCGAACTGGAAATAGGTACGGCCAAACCCAGCGCAGAGGAACTGAGCCAGATAAAACATCATTTTATAAACTCACATTCCATACATGACGATTACAATGCTGGTACTTACGGTCGCGATGCGTTGGTGTTGATAAATTCGCTGTTTGAAAGGTATAACAACCTTATTCTTTGTGGAGGCTCTGGGTTGTATGTAAGAGCTGTGCTGGAAGGTTTTGATGAGATGCCACCTGTGCCTGAAGGTATCCGGGAGCAAATCAATAAAGAATACGAAGCGAATGGTTTAGCCTGGTTGCAGGCACAGGTAAAGCAGGTTGATCCGGAGTATTTTGAAGAAGTGGATATCCAGAATCCGCATCGGTTAATCCGGGCTTTGGAACTGAATCGTGCCTGGCAAAAGCCCATGCATGAATTGCGAAAGAAAAAAAAATTAAAGCATTCATTTCAGGTTATAAAAATTGGTATTGAATTGAATCGCGAAGATATCTATAAACGAATTGATGCACGGATGGATGACATGATTGCATCAGGACTTTTTGAGGAAGCAGAAAAATTTTATCCGTTACGAAACCTTAATGCACTGCAAACGGTAGGCTATCGCGAAATCTTTGGGTTTATGGATAACTTGTATAATAAGGAAGAAGCCATTCGTTTATTGAAACGAAATTCAAGACATTATGCCAAGCGGCAGTTAACATGGTTTAGGAAAGATCAGGAAATAGTTTGGTTTGATGGGAGTAAGCCTGGTAAAATAGAAGCATTTATTAATGCTGTTAAGCTGTAAATACCTGCTTAAAAGTGTAAATTTGATTTATTAAAATTTTGAAACAATGAAAAACGAATTGGTTCAGGTTGAAAATGAAAGCGCCCTGGAGCTGCTCCAGAATCTTGAGAAACTCAAGGTTCTTAAGGTGTTGGATAACGAACCTGAAAAAAAAGTTAAACTATCAGATAAATATTATGGCGCTTTGCCCACTGTTGTAGCCGATGAGTTACAGGAATATGTGAAAAAAAGCCGCCATGAATGGGATCGTTAATGTATCTGATTGACTCAAATGTTGTGATCGATTACCTCGGACGAAAACTGCCTTCGGCTGGCATTATTTTATTGAATGATGTAATGGACTCTGCCCCCAGGATTTCTGTTATTACCAAAATTGAGTTGCTGGGATTTCGAACTGAAAAGAAACACCTTCAGTTACTTCAGAATTTTGTTCGGGATGTGAGAATACTTGAGTTGACTAATGAGGTTACCGAAGCGAGCATCCAGATAAGGCAGCATACCCGACTTAAATTGCCAGATGCAATCATTGCTGCTACAGCTTTGGTTCATGAGTTGATTTTACTTACCCATAACCTCGCTGATTTCAAAGTGGTAAAAGGATTACAGTTTGTGGATCCCCACCAACTTAAAATCTGAAATGTTCTCAAGGCGTGTTCTCATCATCTCCTACTATTGGCCACCTTCCGGGGGAAGCGGGGTGCAGCGTTGGCTTAAGTTTGTAAAATACTTGTCGTTGAAAGGATGGGAGCCTTATGTGTTTACACCCGAAAATCCGCACTTCGCAACACAAGATGCTTCGCTATTAAAAGATGTACCGCCACAGGTTGAGGTAATCCGGTTTCCCATTTGGGAGCCCTATCAGACTTTCAATAAACTTACTTCTGTTCTCACGGGCAAGAAATTGCAACAAGTTGATGTTGTTGGTACAGGCAAAAAATCCTTACTACAAAAGTTTGGTATGTGGGTGCGTGGTAATTTTTTTATTCCAGATGCCCGCAGGTTTTGGATAAAGCCTTCGGTTGAGTTTCTGACTGAATTTGTTCAACGCAATCAAATTGAAAAAATAATCACTACCGGTCCACCGCATAGTGTTCACCTGATAGGCAGAAACCTGAAAAGAAAAAATCCGGCTTTGAAATGGGTTGCTGATTTTCGCGACCCATGGAGCGAATGGGATTTACTCGACACCCTTCAGATTTCGGGTTGGGCACGCAAGCGGCATAAGAAGATGGAAAATTCTGTACTAAGTGAAGCAGATCTGGTGTTAACCGTTACGCCTTATTATGTAAGACAATTTCAACTACTTGGCGGAAAGAATGTACACCTGATCACCAACGGATTTGATGAAGATGACTTTAAATCTATTCGGCATGAACGCACCAAAAAATTTACCATACGGCATATTGGAGGTGTGGATGAGTTACGTGACCCGCGTTCGGCTATGCTTGCAATCAAGCGCCTTTGCGAGCGAGATGAAAATTTTGCGCAATCCATTATAGTTGAGTTTGTAGGCTCGGTTAATGCAGCATTCAGAAATTTTGTAGAGCAAGACAGAACGTTAAGTACACGGATTGTTTTTATTCCACACCTTCCGCATAGCGAATTGTTAAAATTGTATGGGAGCACCGATGTGCTTTTGTTAGTGTTGGCCCATGCGGCCCTTGCAAAAGGTAATATTCCCGGAAAACTTTTTGAATACCTGGCATCGGGCAACCCGATAATGGGAGTGGGTGCCAGCGATGGCGATGCAGCTTTGATTATAAAAACGGCAGGGGCAGGAAACGTGTATGAAGCAACTGATCAAGCCGGTCTGGAAGATGCGTTTATGAGAAGTTTTGCAGATTGGAAGGCGAACACAAAACCAAATGCCCAAACCTTAACCAATTATTCGCGCAGGGTGTTAACGGATAATTTGATTACACTACTCGAAAAGCTCAATTAATTCTTGCGGGTAATTCCAAGCTTGCGTAGTTGCTTCAGTAAAAATGCATTGCCATCAGGGGTAGCTTTAGAGTAAAAAATCAGTAAAGCAAATACCACGGTTATAATTCCAGAGCGAATAATTATATCAGGTAAAATGGCTGAGAATTTCGGAATGAGAAGGTTCAGCCCAAGCATCAGCATGGCAATTATCAAAACTTTTAGTGAATCCCGGTTAAAGGGTTGCATTTTGAGTTTGTACCAGATGAAAAAATATTTTAAGACATTAAACGAAATTAAGGCCAATGCCGAACCAATGGCTGCACCGTTTATTCCATAAATAGGAATAAGGATATTGTTGCTTACTATTACTACAGCCGCGAGTAGGGTGAGTAAAAGAATATTAAACGCATAATATTTTGAAAGTACAATAATTTCGCTGCTGGGACCGAATACCATATCGGTTAGTTTACCTATTCCAACAATGATCACTACCCACTTACCAGCTTCATATATTTCCTGCCGGGGTATTAATGAAAATATAGTATCAAGGTTGATGTAAATTCCAATAAACAACAAGGCACCAATAATAAATTGATTGATAGCTGTTTTCAGATAAATGGTTTTAATATCTGCTGTATCATTTTTTTCGAAAGCGCGGGCAATTAAAGGCATGGCTACCTGACTCATGGCACGCCTGGGTATTTCAATGATGGTTGCCATATAGAAAGCAGTTGTATAAACGGCATTGGCAGCTAACCCTAACATACCCGAAACCATCATGCTGTCAATTTTGCCAATCAAAATCATACCGGCTGTGCCTGCAAAACTCAACGAGCTGTAAATTACCAACGACTTTACTTTAGCAGATTCTAATATCCTGAAATTTAGAGTGAAAGAAATTTTTTTGAGAACATAGAGATAGCCGATGAGCAGAAGCAAGCAAAAAAGATATGCCAGTACTGTGCTTATAATAAACTGGTTGTAGGTGATGTAGCCTTGAAAATAACTGATCACCAACAGAGCCAACAATAGCCGAACTACAACTTCGCGCAGCAGGCTGGGGAAAATCATTTTTAATAAAGACCTGGAATATGCTTCCAGTAGTGCGGTTATTAATAAAATCAGTGTAAGCCATAACACGACTGAAGCATATTGGATAATTTCTTTTGCATTGGTTTCAAAATAGGAGAGGATAGATGTTTCAAATATTTTGAAGACGATAAAAAATATTCCAAAACCAGTAAGCGCCAGCAGTGTGATCAGGCTTACAAAACCGGCTTCGCTGGCTTTGTCTTTAACTAATTGCGGATAGAAACGAAAAATACTTTGTGCCAACCCGAACGTGGCAAAAGGCGCTAATAAAATACCCGCATCTTGTATGGTGCGGAGCAAACCAACCTGTTCCGGCTCCAGAAATTTAGGAAAGAGGTACAACAGGTTTACATACCCGATAACCGCACCGGCATACGATATAAGAGTGGTGTAAATGCTTTGGCGGATGACGAGGCCCATGAGGTTACCATTAGAAACACGAACATAATCCAAAATAGTTATAACTTTTTTGGATTATAGTCTTTGAAAGTTAAAAAATTACCTTGTTCGGTTTGAGTGGAGAGTTTACGCAAGCCGATTCGATTCAGGGAGAAAAAGTTTATAGCCTGGTGGCCTCAACTATATAATACCGTGGGGTGATGTGACGTAGCAAGGGCCGTACACCTAAAACTCCTGTTGGGGAGGTCCATTTTTCTGCTCGAACTATCTTCCATCCACTTTTTTCTAAAAGCCAATCAAATTGCCAGTCTTCAAATTCATGAAAGTGTTGATCCCACCGATTATTCTTATTGCGATAGGCTTTTGCAAACCAGAGCGATAGTGGGATGCTGGCGTAAAGCCGGTTAGCTTGAATATTTTTTAATACACCCATCGGGTTAATAAGGTGCTCCAGAATTTCAAACGCAAAGGCTGCATCTGTTTTAAATTGAGTTAGTGTTTCAGGAACCTCATCCAGATCTTCGCCCTGTGTATTTTTTATACCGTAGCCTTCCTTTTCAAACAATCGAGAAAGAGGATTAGCAATACCTATATCCAATGCACTACTTCCTTTGGGTAAAGTTTGGATTACAAATGCTAAGGTTTTGACATAGCGTCTGCTTAAGACTTTATTATTTAAATCATATCCTTCTGTAGCTGTCTCTTATACACATCTGACGCTGCCGACGAAGAGGATA
>ERZ761602.1772-NODE-1772-length-37443-cov-5.706644_pt1 | contig 37443 bp, 27 predicted proteins | sample MGYA00512165_ERZ761602 | MGnify/ENA primary metagenome ERZ761602 (study PRJEB28899, sample SAMN02445085) | bioreactor sludge metagenome | biome: EBPR sludge; isolation source: Thorneside wastewater treatment plant | place: Australia: Brisbane, Thorneside...
CCGCACGCTCACGATCACGCGCATCCGCACGCTCACGATCACGCGCATCCGCACGAGCACGCGCCGCGCAAGCTGAAGGGCTCGGGCTTCCACGTGCACGACGGCGATGCACGCGCGCACGAAGCGGAGCCGGCGCCCCACCCGCACGGGCCGCTGCCCGAGCACGGTCACGGGCACGAGCACGAGCACGAGGGCGCGCCTCGGCCGCCGCTGCTCGCCGAGGGCGAGGGGCGTGGGCTCGTCCTCTACTTCGACGCCTTCGCCGGTCTCGCAGGCGACATGATCCTCGCCGCGCTGCTCGATCTGGGCGTGCCGCTGCTCGTCGTGGAGCGCGCGCTCGCGGCCCTGCCGCTCGAGGGCTTCCACCTGCACCGAGGCCACGCGCACAAGAACGCCATCGTCGCGACGAGCTTCGAGGTGCACCTCGAGGCTCCGCAGCCGCAGCGCGACTACGCGGCGATCGACGCCATGCTGCTCGAGGCGCCGCTCGAGCCGGCGGTGCGTGATCTCGCGCGGCGCATCTTCCGCACGCTCGGTGAGAGCGAGGCGCTGGTGCACCGCATGCCGCTCGAAGTGGTGCACTTCCACGAGGTGGGCGCGGTCGACGCGATCGTCGACATCGTAGGCGCAGCGGCCGCGCTGAGCTTCCTCGGCGCGGAGCTCGTGTGCTCACCGCTGCCGATGGGGCGCGGCTTCGTACGCGCCGATCACGGCTACCTGCCGCTGCCCGCGCCGGCGGTCGTGCACTGCCTGCGAGGGCTGCCGACCTACGGCGTCGATCTCGAGGCGGAGCTCGTCACGCCCACCGGCGCGGCGATCGTCGCGACGGCGGCGACGCGCTTCTCCGGCTGGCCCTCGCTTTCGCCGCTGCGCGTGGGGCACGGCGCGGGCACGCGCGATCTGCCGGATCGCCCGAACCTCTTGCGCGCCGTGCTCGGCCGGCCCACGGAGTCGACGTCGATCGGCGCGGCGACGCACCTGCTCGTCGAGGCGAACGTCGACGATCTGACCGGCGAGCTCGCGGGCCACGCGATCGCGCAGCTGCTCGAGGCGGGCGCGCTCGACGCCTGGGCGAGTCCCGTCACGATGAAGAAGGGCCGCCCCGGGCTCGTGCTCTCGGCGCTCGTCGAGCGAGCCCGGCTCGAGGCCGTCGAGGGTGCGCTCCTGCGCGAGACGACGACCATCGGCCTGCGCCGACAGGCGGTGGGGCGCACCGAGCGGCCGCGGCGCACGGTCACGGTGCGCACACGCTTCGGCGAGCTGCGCGTGAAGCTCAGCGAGGGCGGCTTCGGCGCGCCGCAGATCAAGCCGGAGTTCGACGACTGCGTCGCGCTCGCCGAGGCCGCTGGGGTGCCGGTGCGCGAGGTCTTGCGGGCCGCCTTCGAGGCCGCCTGGCGCGACGTCGACCCGCAGGGCTGAGCTGCGCTGCGGGCCTGGGCGTCGATCAGTTCGAGCGCTCGATCGGGAGCAGTGAGCCCTCCCAGGCGAGCATGCCGCCCTCGAGGAAGGCGATCGGCATGCCGCCCGAGGCGAGCTTGTCGGCGAGCTCCTTCGACTTGTCGCCCGAGCGACAGTAGAGGACGGGCTCGCCGGGCAGCATGTGCAGCTCCGCGAGGCGCGACTCGATCTCCTCGAGCGGCAGGTTCACGGCGCCGGGCAGGTGCGCGCGCTGGTAGGCCGCTGGCTCGCGGGTGTCGACGGGCACGACCTGGCCGCTCGGCAGGGCCTGCGCGAGCTCGTCGGGTTTGATGGCGCCCTCGGCGCGCGGGAGGAAGGGATCGAGCAGCTCGGCGAGCTGCGCCTTCTTGAGCACGCCCTGCTCGCCCGCGACCGGCCTGCCCTTGTGGAAGACCACGAAGGTCGGCACCGACTGGATGCGCATGAGCGTCGCGAGGCGCTTCGACTTGTCGATGTCGACCTTGAAGACCTTCGCTTTGCCCTCCATGTCCCGCGCGAGCGCCTCGACCTCGGGCGCGACGACCTTGCAGGGCTGGCACCACGAGGCCGTGAAATCCACGAGCACCGGCAGCTCGCTCTTCACGACCTCGCGCTCGAAATCTTGCTCCGTGAGGAAGGCGACACTCATGGCGAGAGGTGTAGCCCAGGGTCGACGCGACGACGAGGGGGGGCGCACGCCCCAGAGGGCCGCCGCGACTCAGCCCTCGCGCGAGAGGCGCACGGTGCGCGGGTCGAGCGCGTCGCGAAGCGCGTCGGCGAGCAAGTAGGAGCCGAGCACGGTCGAGCCGAGCAGGACGACGGGCGCGAGCAGGAGCGACCACGGCGCCTCGGGGTGCCGCACCGCCTCGGCGATGAGCTCTCCCCACGAGGGCGCCGCGGTCTCGCCGCCCATGTCGAGGAAGGAGACCGCCGCTTCGAGCAGGGTCACCGAGGCCACGCCGAAGACCGAGCTCACGACCACGGGGCCCACCGCGTTCGGCATGAGGTGGCGCCAGAGCACGCGCCATCGTGAGGCGCCGAGCGCGCGCGCGGCGAGCGCGTAGTCCTCGACCGAGGCCTGCAGCACCTCGGTGCGCACGAGCCGCGCGACCTCGGCCCAGCGCACGATCGCCACCGCGGCGACGAGGCTGAGCGGCGTGGGCTCGCCCTCGATCGCGCGCAGGATCGCCACGAGGATGATCGCCGGGAAGGTGTCGACGAAGTCGACGAGGCGCTCGAGCCAGCGGTTGTAGCGGCCTCGCAGCGCACCCGCGAGCCCACCGAGCAGCGCGCCGAGCAGGATCCCGAGGCCGATGGCCGCCGCGCTGACGCCGAGCGCGGTGCGCGAGCCGTGCACGAGCCGCGCGAGCACGTCGCGCCCGTGCTCGTCGGTGCCGAGCGGGTGCGCCTTCGACGCCGGCTCGAGCGGCGCGGCCACGCTCCGCCGAGGGCCGCTCCGCACGAGCGGCCACACGGCGGTGTGTCCGGCGTAGCGCTCGGCCGCCGCTCCGCCCTGCTCCGCCTGCGCGCGCTGGTCGACGAGGCCGGGCAGCACGTACCAGCCGTCGGGGCCACGGCCGACGACGGGCGCGTCGGAGGCCACGAGGTCGGCGAAGATCGCGAGGAGCGCGAGGCAGCCGAGGATCGTCACGCCGACACGCGCTCGTAGGCTCTTGCGGAGGCGTTCGAGCGCGGTCGCCGCGTGGGTGCTCACACGCCCCTCAGGATCTTCGTGCGCTGACGGGGATCGAGCGCGCTCTGCGCGAGGTCGAGCGCGAGCACGACGAACACCGCGAGCGTGGCCGCCGCCATCGAGAGCGTCATGAGGTAGCTCACGTCGCGTCGCGCCACCGCTTCGAGCGTCATCGCGCCCAGCCCGTCGAGCTCGAAGACGTGCTCCACGACGAAGACGGCGGAGAGCGCCATGGGGGGCTCGACTGCGAGCAGGCTCAGCACGGCAGCGACCGCGCGGCGCACGCCGTGCAGGGTGGTCGCGCGCAGCCGGCTCGACCCGCGCGCCCGCGCTGCGCGCACGGCCTCGCCGCTGAGCACGCTGGCGAGCGCGGCGCGCTGATGCCGCATCGGCGCGGCCACCAGGCCGGCGGCGACGACGAGCATCGGCAGCCAGAGCCCGCCGCCGAGCCCGAGCCTGCGTAGCCACGCCGCGAGCGCCGCCGTCGGCAGCGCGTAGAGGCCGAGCACCAGCGCGGCGACCACGTAGTCGATCGACTGTCCTCGAGAGACGGCCGACATCGTCCCGAGCGCGACGCCGGCGAGGTGGGCGAGCAGGATGCCGCCCAGCAGGAGACCGAGCGTGATCGGCGCCGCGACGCGTGCGCGCTGGAGCGTCGCGCGGGTCTCGGCCGAGTCGCCCAGCAGGTTCAGCACCGCCGTCGAGGCCCACCTCGCGTAGCGCGTCTCGCGGACCGTTGCGGCCGCTCGCGAGAGCCCCTCGTAGCTCCGGAACCGCGACTCGTGGCTCACCCAGTACACGTTCCAGCGGGCGACGCACGCGCGCGCCTCCGCGAGCCCCTCGTGCGGGGCGAGGCGATCGTCCCTGCCGGTGACGCTCGCGATGGCGTCGACGAGCACGCGCGTGGTGGCGAGCTCGCCTTCGTCGTCCGGGGGCTCGAGCCGCTCGAAGAGTGCGGGCAGGGCGTAGGTGTCGAGCTTGGCGAGCTCGCGCCTGCGCGCGCCGGTGGGCTGCCTCACGAGGCGGTTCACCGTCGTGCGCGCGGTCGCGGGTCGGAACTCGACGCTGCGCGCTTCCCACAGCCGGATCCAGAACCTCGCGGCGGTGCGCGCGCTCCGGGCCTCGTCGAGATCGTCGAGACCCATGCGCTCGGCGACGGGCGCGAGCGCGAGCGCGACCCGCGCGCGGGGCTCGGGCGCGAAGCCGTCGAGCTTGGGGATCACGTAGGGCAGGGCGGCGCCGCCCAAGCTCGCGAGCTCGGCCTCGGCGGCGATCGCCTCAGGCCCGCCTCGAGCCACGAGCTCCGCGGCCTCCGTGCTCCGGGCGCGCGCGTCGCGAGGGGCGGCGTTGAAGAAGCGTGGCAGCGCTCGGAGCTCGTCCTGCTCGCGCCGGGCGTGCCCCGAGGAGGCGTCGAGCGTGGCCTCCGGAGGCACGAACGACAACAGCAGGAAGGTCGCCACCGAGACGATGAAGAGGGTCGGTGGGACCCACAGGATGCGCCGCATCAGCAGCGAGAGCAGCACGACGTCAGCGCAAGAGGTAGTAGCCGAGCACGACGAGGCAGGTGACCGCGCTCACGATCATCATCGTGACGATCCACGACGGCGGCTGCTCGTGCGGCAGCTCGATCGGGTCGTGCACGTCGTCGTCGTAGGGCAGCTCGTCGTCGGAGTAACCGACCTCGATCTCCGGTGCGCGGCTGGGCCTCGAGGAGAGCACGCCGGCCTCGTGGCCGTTGCCCGAGACGCGCCCGGAGCGTGGACCGTCGATCTCCGGCAGCTGGTACTTCTGGTAGCGCAGGCCGAGCACGTCTTCGGTCGTGGGCTCGGCGAGCCCGGGGCCGTCGAAGTTGGCGATGACGACCGTGACGTTGTCGTGACCACCCGCCTGGTTCGCGCGGTCGGTGAGCTCGCGACAGGCCTCGAGCGGATCCGGGAAGGCCAGCATCACCTCGCGGATCTCGTCGTTGCGGATCATGCCGCTCAGGCCGTCGCTGCAGAGCATGAGGCGGTCGCCACGCCGGAGCTCGACGTAGGTGAGGTCGACCTGCACGCTCTCCGCGGTGCCGAGGGCCTGCAGGATGATGTTGCTGTGCTCGAAGGTCTCGGCCTCTTCTTCGGTGAGCTGGCCCGCCTCGATGAGCTGGTTGACGAGCGACTGATCGCGCGTGACCTGCACGAGGCGCTCACCGCGCAGCAGGTAGCCTCGGCTGTCGCCCACGTTCCCGAGGAAGAGGTGGTCGTCGACGAGCGCGGCGACGGCGACGGTCGTGCCCATGCCGCGGCGGCTGCGATCGGCCTTGGCCTCGGCGAAGATGCGCTGGCCCGCCGTCTCCACCGCCTCGACGACGCGCAGCGCGAGGTCGTCGTGGTCGACGGGAGGGTCGCCGGAGAGCAGGTGCTGGTAGACGATGTCGACCGCGAGCTGGCTCGCGACCTCTCCAGCCGCCGCGCCGCCCATGCCGTCGCACACCGCGAGCACCGAGCCGCGCGGCCCGAGGACCTGGACGCGATCGCCCTCCATGAGGCTGCGGTTGGCCGTGCTGAGATCGGCGACGAGGAAGTTGTCTTCGTTGTGCTCGCGGATCTGCCCGACGTCGGTGCGGCCGAACACCTGGAGGCGGATCTCGGGCCGCGGCTCCTCCGCCTCGGTCGCGGCGGCCTCCTTCGCCGGAGTCTCCGACGCCCCCGCGCTCTCCGACGCCACGCCGCTCTCCGCCGCCCCACCGCTCTCCGCCGCGCCAGCGGTCGAGCTCGATGGTGCGTCGACCTTCGCCACCGCGTCGGACTTCTCGGCCGCCACCTTCACCGCGCGAGGCGCTTCGCTCTTCTTCGCGTCGCTGCCGGCCGTGGCGTCGCCGGCCGCGGCGCTGCCCTTCTCGGCCGGGTCTTCGCCCGATCGCGACTTCGCGCCGTCGGTCGATCGCGCCTTGGAGCCGTCGGTCGGTGCGGCCACGACGGGCTCCTCACCGAGCACGGCGGGCGTGCCGTCGGCCTGGGTCGGCTCGTCGAGCAGCTCGGTCGAGGACTCGGCCGGCGCGCTCATGCCCTGCCGCCTCGCCCCGGCCCCGAGCCGAGCTCGTGCTCGAAGCGGAAGAGGTGCTGTCCGATGCGGACGCGGTCGCCCTGCTCGATCGGGCTTCGGCTTCGGATGGCGACGAAGGTGCCGTTCGAGGACTCGAGGTCCTCCAAGCTGAACTCGCCCGAGGCTGGGTCGCGACGGACCACCGCGTGCCGGCGCGAGAGGAAGGCGTCGGCGGTGAAGACGATGTCGCCGAGCTCGCGACCGAGCGTCGTCTCGTCGCGGTGCACGTAGTACACGTCGCCGACGAGCCCCGCGGTCGTGCGCTGGTCGAGGCGCGCCAGCCTGCGCACGGGCTTGGTCCCGAAGATGCGGGTTCCGTGCTGGCTCACCGGGCCGAGCTGTCGCTCCTCGTCGTTCACCGGCTCGAACTGTAACACCTGCGAGCCCAAGAGGATCAAGTCGTGCTTCTGGAGGGGGCGGCGCCCCTTCACCCGGACGAAGACGCCGTTGAGCGAGCCCAGGTCGTCGATCTGCCAGACGCCGCCCACCTGCTCGAGGCGCGCGTGTCGCGGAGAGACGTAGGGGTCGTCCGCGAGCAGGATGTCTCCCTCGGTGCGGCCGATCGTCACCGCTGGCTGGCTGAGCTCGAAGCTCTTGCCGTCCGAGCCGTCTTCGGTGACCACCACGAGGCGGGCGCGTCGTGACTCCACGGGCTGCGCAGAGCGCGCCGGCGCCACGGCGGCCTGCGCCAGGACCGCATCGGCCACGACGGGCGCGCGCGTCTGGATCGTCGCCGGCACGTCGAGCGCGACCGCCGCCGGCGCAGCGACGGCTCGAGGGGCAGTCGCTTGCACGACGGCGCCCGCGAGCGCGGCGTCGTGGGGCGCCTGATCTGGCGTGACGCGCGCGGTCAGGGGGCTGCCGCAGTACTTGCAGAACCGGGCGGTCGCGTCGTTCTGCCCCTGGCACCTCGCGCACTGGACCGTGCCGGGGCTCGGCGGAATCGAGTCGGCGATCGCGAGCACCGGCGCGGCGACGAGCCTGCCCTGGGGCGCGGGCGCGGGCTGCGGCGCTGGCTGAGGCGCGGGCTCCGGCGCCGGCCGAGGTGCGGGCTGCGGTGCGGCCTGCGGGATGGGCGCCGGGGCCGGCTGAGGCGCCGGCTGCGCGAGCGGCGCAGGCTGGGGCGCGATCTGCGGCGCTCGCGCCGGCTGAGGCATGGGCGGCTCGCCGTCGACCCAGGTACGGCCCACGTTGGGGCGGGGGGCACCAGCGGGCGCAGCGGCGGGACCAGCCGCGCGCAGCGCTGCGCCGCACACGCTGCAGAAGCGGTGCGTCGGGGCGTTGTTCGCGCCGCACACGTCGCAGAGCCCGGCGCCGTGGCTCGCCGCGCGGGCCGGCTCGGGCGTCGGTGGAGGCGGAGGCTCGCTGGGGGCGAAGGAGAACGCCGGCGCCTCCGGTCGAGAGCGCCGCGCGTGGGCTTCGCCGTGCCCGCTCGGCGGCGTGGCCTGCGACGACGCGAGCTCGGCGACCGCGGGCGCCGCAGCAGGCGAGCCCACGCCCTGCGAGCCCGCCCCCGGTGTGGCTCGGCCAGCGCCCGCGGCCGGCGTCGCGACCGGGGCGGCGCCAGGCTGAGGGTTGGACCGCGGCGCGCTACGCAAGCGCTTGCCGCAGTCCTGGCAGTAGAGGAGGCGGTCGGGGTTGTCTCGACCGCACACGTCGCAGAGCACCGAGCGAGGGGACCGCGAGACACCGCGTCCGTCAAGTCCAGCGTGCGTGCGGTCGTCGAAAGGCCCGGAGGTGGGGGCGCGTCACTCGCGGTGCAGCTCGGTGCGCAGCTCGAGCAGGAACTCCAGGTGGAGGAACTGCACGATGCCCGTGCTCCGGTCGAGCCCGGCGGCGTCGGTGTAGCCGGCGAGCAGCACCGGGCGGTAGACGATGTTCGCGCCCACGATCGCGGCGCGGCTCACCTCGAACTCGAAGCCGCCGCCGAAGAACGCCGACACGCCGCCCGTCTCGACGCCGAACTCGTTGCCGTAGACGACGCCGCCGAGGCCCCAGGTGACGAAGGGCGCGACGCGCGCGCGGGTATCGAGGAAGTAGCGCATCTCGGCGCGCAACTCCTGGAGGATGCCGAGCCGGTAGAGGTTGGAGGAGTCGAGCTTGCTGAACTGGTACGCGCCGCCCACGTACAGCGGGCCCGAGGGCCGGTAGCCGCCGCGCAGCACGGGCCCGCCGCCGCTGCCCACGATGCACGGGACGACGACCGATGACGGGCAGATCGCGCCTGGCTCGAGCACGACGTCGGCGGCGATGCCGACGCCGTACTGCGCGTAGTCCACCTCGAGCGGAGAGGGGCGCACGCCGTCGAGCTCCGGGTCGCGGGCGAGCTGCTCGCGTGTCGCTTGCGCCGAGCTCGGCGGCGAGGCGCTCGGCGGCTCTGCGGCAGGCGCGCTCGGAGCGGGCGAGCCCGGTGGCTCCTCGGCGCGCGACGGCGCGGCCGCCGAGCCGAGCGCGAACGCTGCGAGGGCCGCCACCGTTCGTGCGCGCGCGAGCTCCACGACGAGCATCCTACTACCCGTCGAGGTGCGCACACCAAGCGGCGCGCGCTCCGAGCTTTCGTCGTCTGCTTGACGTCGGCGCGTCACCTTGCCTAAACGCCTCCACCTCTCCCATGGAAATCCTCCTCGACAAGCGGGCCGTTCGCCAGATCCGACTCTCGGCTACCGATGCGATCGAAGAAGGCGACGTCGAGACGCTCCGTGAAGACGTCCACGACGCATTCTCCGAAGAGCAGGTCGAAGAGATCGAGCGAAGGCTCGACAACGGTGACTTCCTCGAGTTCTTGAGCGACGCGCTCGACGACTGGACGGGCGACGACGTCGACGAGCTGTTCGAGCTGCTCGAGACGCAGCTCGGCGACATCGGCATCGACCTCAAGTACAGCGTGCGCGACGAAGACGAAGACGAGGAAGTCGAAGTCGACGACGAGGACGAAGACGAGGACGAAGACGACGAGCTCGACGCCGAAGAGCCCGTCGACGAAGAGCCCTGAAGAGGCACGCGGAGCGCCGGCCTCAAGGGCCCGCTTCGCCCGCCTCGGGCTGCGCTTCGCTCGCCTCGGGCCGCTCCGCCTCGAGCCTCGCCGGTGAGACACGCGCGGCCGTGGCGCCCAGCGCTGGCTCCGCGAGCTCTCGCTCGAGGTAGGCTGGACAGCTCTCGTCGGAGCGCGCGCGCATCGTCGTGCAGACGAGCGGCAGGCAAGGCAGGTATCGGGAGGTCGCGCGCAGCTCGGTCAAGCGCCCGAGCGTCGCGCAGGCGCGCGCCTGCTCGCCATCTTCCGCCTGGAGGCGAGCCTCGAGCCAGAGCGCGTCGTCGACCAGCCGCGAGCTCGGGTGCTGCTCCGCCAGGCGTCGGAGCTCGCGTTTGCCGCGTGCGCGATCGCCGAGCGGCCCGGCGTGCAGCAGCCCGAGCCTCAGCCTGCCCTCGGGAAAGCGCGGACGCTCGTAGCTCGCGCCGAGGTACGCCGCCTCGCGTGGCGCGAGCATCTCCTCGAGCAAGAGCACGGCCTCGCGTGGCCGCCCGAGGCGCTCCTCGAGCAGCGCCGCGCGGTAGTACGCGTCGTCGGTGAGCGCGCCGGCCGGGTAGGGGTGGGCGCGCGCCATCGCGACGTAGAGCGCACGCGCCTCGGCGAGTCGGCCGAGCTGCGCGAGGCGCCCGGCGCGCTCGAAGTCGACGATCGGCTCGGCCGCCGTGGCGCGCAGGCGCGGCGCGAGCCCGTCGAGCCAAGCGAGCGACGCCTCGACGCCACGCTCTTCGTCGAGGCGCGCGAGCGAGCGCCGCAGCGTTCCGCGCACCAGACCGCTGTCCGGGTGGCTCGCGAGCGTGTCGGCGAGCCTGACGAGGACCTCGTCGAGCGTGCGGCGCGCCTCGGCGATCCGGAGGAGCGCGAAGGCCGCGCGCACGCCGTGGTAGCGCCCACGCGACTCCGCGACGACGAGCCCGTAGGTGGCCTCGGCGTCGTCGAGCAGCCCGAGGCGCTCCTCCGAGCGCGCCCTCAGCATCAGCGCCTCGGCGCGATCCTTGTAACGATCGCCGAGCGCAGCGGCGTCGTCGAAGGCCAGGCGGGCCTCGTCGTCGCGCCCCTCGCGATGTGCGCGCAGGCCGCGCGTGAAGCTCGCGAGGTAGCCGTCGGCGTAGCTCGGCGCGCAGGCGCCGAGCGCGGCGAGCAGGCCGAGCGCGACGAGCGTGCAGCGCGCGCCGAGGAGCCGCGCGCCTCGCGCCGACCCGCCGTGCCTCGCCGAGGTGCTGCGCGCGTGGGCCGAGCTCACGGCTGGGCGCGCCTCTCGGGGTCGAGCAGCTCACGCAGCATGCTCGCCGCGCGCCCGATGGCCTCGGCGTCCACGTCGAGGTGGGTCACCGCGCGCAGCCTCCGCGGACCGAAGGCGCTGATCCTCAGGCCTCGTTCGGCGGCGCGCCGCACGACCGGCTCGGCATCGACGGGTAGATCGATCATGACGATGTTCGTCTCGACCTCGGGGATGCAGACGCCCGGCAGCCCCGCGAGCGCGCCCGCGAGCGCGCGCGCGTTCGCGTGGTCGAGCGCGAGCAAGCCGAGGTGGTGCTCGAGCGCGTGGCTCGCCGCCGCCGCGAGCACGCCCACCTGGCGCATGCCGCCGCCGAGCATCTTGCGCAGGCGGTGGGCCTTCTCGACGAGCGGCCGCGGGCCCGCGAGCGCCGAGCCCACCGGGGCGCCCAGGCCCTTGGAGAAGCACACGCTCACCGAGTCGAAGTCTCGCGCCAGCGCGGCGACGCTCTCGCCGCTCGCGACCGAGGCGTTCCACAGCCTGGCGCCGTCGAGGTGCAGCCCGAGCCCTCGCCGCCTGGCGAGCCCGCACACCGCCTCGAGCCGGGCGAGCGGCCACACGCGCCCGCCGCCCCGGTTGTGCGTGTTCTCGACGACGAGCAGGCGAGGGCGCGGCATGTAGTACGCGCTCGGCTTGATCGCGCGCTCGAGCTCGTCCGCGTCGAAGAGACCGCCCCGGCCGACCTCCACGAGCTGCACGCCGCTCCACGCGGCGGCGGCGCCGGACTCGTACCAGATGCAGTGCGAGCCCTCCGCCGCGTAGACCTCGTCGCCTCGCTCCGTGTGACAGAGCAGCGCGAGCTGGTTGCCCATCGTGCCGCTCGGCACGAAGAGCGCGGCTTCCTTGCCGAGCAGCCGTGCGACCTCCGCTTCGAGCCGCGCCACGCTGGGATCCTCGCCGTAGACGTCGTCGCCGACCTCGGCGCGGGCCATGGCCTCGCGCATGGCGGCGGTGGGTCGCGTGACGGTGTCGGAGCGCAGATCGATGAGGCTCATGCGGAGATGGGGCGAGCGCGGGCGGGGGCCGAGCGGGAGCATCCTACACCTCGGCCGACGGGCTCCGTAGCCAGTGAGCTTTCCTCCGGCCGGCGCAGACCGTTACGCTCCCGGCTCCCATGGCCACCTCGCTCCCGAACCAGCCGATGCAGCACGACGACGATCGGACGGACGCCGAGCTCGGCGCCGAAGCCGGGGCCCAGCTCGCGCGCTCGCCTTCGCTCCAGCTCGTCGCGGAGCTGCTCGGGCGCCTGCGTGAGATGAAGCTCCCCTGGTGGACGCCCCAGCAGCTGCGCGCCGCGTATCCGGCCGCGGAGCGCCTCGGCTGGCTCGCGTCGCGGCCGGACATCCGGCAGCGCATCACCACGCAGCTCACCGGGCTCGCTCCGCGCGCCGCGCGCAACAAGTCTCCGGTGTTCCAGGCCGAGCTCATCGACTCGGTCGTCGACGAGGGCGACATCTCGGTCGAGGACTTCGAGCACGCCTTCGATCCGGTCGACCTCGCGCTCTACGGCCCCGCCGCCGAGCACTGGCGCCTCTTCCGGCGTCGCGCGCCCTGGGACGACGACGCCACGGCGCACCAGGATCTGCTGGGCTGGCTCATGGGCGCGCTGCTCGCGGACAAGTCGAGCCTCGACGGCGCCGCGCGCAGGCCCCTGCTCACGCCGCTCGAGCTGCGCACGGCGATCGACGGCAGGGTCTGGCATACGCGCATCCCGCTGCACGTGCGTGTCGCCATCGACGACGCGCGCTTCGCCCACGGCCGAGATCGCCCCGGCGAGCCCTTCGGCGCCGAGCGCGATCTGGCGATCGCCACGCCGGCGCTCATCGCGGCGAGCATCCCGCTCGTGGACCTCAAGGCCGTGCTCGACGTGGCGGAGCTCCGGCTGGGCTTCGGCGCAGCTGAGGCGACCGCGCGGGGCAGTCGCGAGCCCGCCTCGCGCTCGACGCGCGAGCTCGAAGCGACGGACGAGGGCCCAAGGCCCGACCCGGCGAAGGGATCCGAGCGCCCCTCGCCGGGTGAGCGCGCCACCGTGGCGCTCGACGAGCCCAGCCACGAGCCACCGAAGGCGCCGCCCCCGGGCGAGCCCGCCGCGCTCGCGTCTGCCGTGGCAGTCGCCACGGCGCAGCCCTCCGCGCCTGGGGAGGCCTTCTTCGACGAGGCCACCTCGGACAGCCCCAGGCGGCCGGGCGAGCTCGACGAGCTCGAGCACACCAACCCCTGGCAGATCCCCGCCCTCACGCCGGAGACCGAACGGATCGCGCGTGAGCTGGCCCTGGGCTCGGGCTCTGCCGCCGACCCCGACCCCGAGCAGGGCGGCGACGAAGGCGATTGAGCTCCGAGTAGTAGCCAAGAAGGCCCGCTGCCCTCTACCTTCTCGTGCTCCATGGCGAAGAAGAAGGGTGGCAAGAAGCGCGCGGGTCCCGCGCCGAAGCCGACACCGGCCCCGACCAAGAACGACACCGTGAAGGCCCCGGAGCCGGAAGCGGCGAGCGAGCGCTCGGCGTCGAAGGCCGCCGAGCCGGCGCCGCGCGACGCCGAGTCGAAGCCCGCTGCTCCGAAGAAGGCCGCTGCGGCCGTGCCGAAGCCGGCAGAGGAGCCCGAGCGCCTCGAGGAGGCTCCGCACGAGGAGCCTCCGCCGCCGGCGTCCGCGTTCGAGGCGGAGATCACCGCGGCGCGGGAGGCCGAAGAGGAGAAGGCGCGTGGCTCGCACCCTGCACCTCACCCGCACGGCGCGGCCTGGGCCCGACCCTTCGTGGTCTTCGAGCGACGCTGGGCGTGGTTCGAGAAGCGCCTGCTCGTCGTGGTGCTCGCCGCGCTCGTGGCGTCGATGGTCTTCTGGGTCGCGCTCAAGGGCATGTCGCTGCCGATGGAGTCGGAGAGCTCCGGCGGCGTCGTCTTCCGCGCGCTCTTCGGCGCCTCGCTGCTCGGCTTCGCCGCGCGCCTCGCCACCAAGCCGCTCGGCTGGGACGAGCCGCGCCGCGCCGTCGCGACGATCGCCGCGATCGCGATCGGCGTCGTCGTGGCGCCGAGCTGGCGCAGCTTCGGCGTCGACTACTTCGGCAACATCCTCAACTGGCTGCAGGAGGGCTCGAACCTCACGATGTTCGGCGGCCTGCGTGGCCTCTCCACGCGCCTCACGATCCTGCTCGCGCTCGTCGGCGCCAGCCTCGCGGCCGCCGGCGGCAAGCACATCAACATCGACGTCGCGCTCCGCTTCATCAAGCCGGCCTTGCGTGTGCCGGTGTACTTCCTCTCGACCGTGGCCACGGCGGGCGTGTGCTTCGCCGCGGCCTGGGGCTTCTTCGACTACACCTCGATCGAGAGCTTCGGCGCCGAGCGCGACTGGTCGCGCTCCAAGAAGGTGGAGCACGTGAGCCACCACGTGTCGCAGGGCTTCTTCCTCTTCCGCAAGCAGGTCGGGCTCGATCTGAGCGCGGTTCCGCACGTGCTCGGCGGCGGCAAGTGGGACGACGACTCGCGCATGAACGGCAGGCAGTGGAACGAGTTCGTCGAGAAGAGCGGCTACCGCGACTACTACACCAAGGAGCAGGTCGACGCGGCCCGCGCGCCGGACAGTGATCTCGACGCGCCGCGCATGGCGATGGTCGTCGTGCCCGACGGCTCGGTGCGCGGGAACCTCGTGCACGTGATGAACCTCATGTTCCCGGTAGGCTTCATCATCCTCGGGCTGCGCTTCCTGCTGAGGCTCTTGATGGTGGTGAGCGGTCACACGACCGTGGAGGCCGAGCCGGAGTTCGGCAGCAACGACGACGAGGTCCCACCCGAAGACGACGCCGCCGTCGAGGAGGCCGCGCGATGAGCAAGCTCTCCGCCCTCGGCGTCACGGTCCTCACCCTGCTCGGCATGCCGCTGTTCGCGGTCATGGGGCTCATCTCCCTGCTCTCGTGGCTCGGCCACGACCGCGAGGAGCTGCGCGCGCTGCGCTACCTCGCGCCGAACGTGCTCGAGGACCGCTTCGTCGCTTCGCCGATCCTCGTCACGATCCCGCTCTTCACCTTCGTCGGCTACCTGATGGCCGAGTCGAAGACCCCCGACAGGCTCGTGCGCGCCTCGAGCGCGGCGCTCGGCTGGATGCCCGGCGGGCTCGCCATCGTGTGCATCGTCGCCAACGCCTTCTTCACCACGATGACCGGCGGCAGCGGCGTCACGATCGTCGCCATCGGCGGCCTGCTCTACCCGGCGCTCGTGAAGCAGGGCTACCCGGAGCGCTTCTCGCTCGGCCTCGTCACGAGCGCCGGCGCGATCGGCCTGCTCTTCTTCCCGAGCCCGCTCGTCATGGTCTACGCCTTCGTCGCCGGCGTGGACATCAACTACGCCTACCTCGCGGCCTTCCCGCCGGCGACGGGCCTCATGCTCATGCTCTTCGCCTACGCGATGTACGTGGGCATCAAGCACAAGGTCCCGACCTCGAAGTTCTCGCTCGTGGAGCTCGGGCGAGCGGTGTGGATGGTCAAGTGGGAGCTCTTCGCGCCGGTGCTGGTCGCGCTGGGCCTGCTCTCCGGCCTCATGAGCCTCGACGAGAGCGCGGCCTGCGCGGCGATCTACACGCTGATCGTCGAGGTCTACATCTACCGCGACCTCACCTGGAAGAAGGTGCTCGCGGTCGCCAAGGACGCGATGAGCCTCTCGGGTGCGCTCATCCTGATCCTCGCGATGGCGACGGCGATGACGAACTACATCATCCAGGAGCGCATCCCGCAGAACCTGCTCGAGTGGTTCGTCGAGCGGGGCATGACCGAGGCCTGGCAGTTCATCGTCGTCCTCAACATCTTCCTCTTCATCCTCGGCATGCTGATGGACGCCTTCAGCGCGCTCCTGGTCGCGCTGCCGCTGCTCCTGCCGCTCGCGGCGACCTTCGGCATGCAGCCCTTCCACCTCGCCGTGATGTTCCTGCTCAACATGGAGCTCGCCTACATCACGCCGCCGGTCGGGCTGAACCTCTACATCTCGAGCTTCCGCTTCAACCGACCGGTCGTGCAGATCTACCGCGTCGTGATGCCCTTCGTGGCGCTGCTCGGGCTCGGCCTGCTCATGGTGATCCTCGTGCCGAAGCTCTCCGGCTTCACCGTGGAGCCGATCATCGCGGCCAAGCGCGCCGAGGCGGAGAAGACGGGCACGACCCCGCGCGACGCCTGGCTGCTCGAGTGCGTGCAGGAGGACAAGAACAACCCGCGACCCTGCACCGCGGCGGACAAGCTCAAGTACGGCGAGGACGGCCAGACCATCCCGGGCCTCGAGGAGCCCACGCCCACCGAGCCCACCGAGCCCACGCCTGTCGGTGACTCCGCCGAGGACGAGCTCATGAAGGAGATGATGGGCGAGGGCGCCGGCAAGAAGGGCGAGAAGAGCCCCGAGGACGCCCTGCTCGAGGAGATGCTCGGCGGGCCCTCCGACGAGAAGAAGCCCGAGCCCGAGAAGAAGGACGGCAAGACCGCCGAAGAGCAGCTGCTCGAGGAGATGCTCAAGTGAACGGCCGCGGCGAAGGAAACGAAGGGGGCGAAGCGCGATGAAGCCGCCGCGCCTGCGTGGTGCCGCGCTCGTCGCGGCGAGGGTGGCGGCCGAGAACCCCGCGACGGGCGCGGTGCTGCGCGCCGCGCTCGAGCAGAGCCTCGGCCTCGATCGTCTCTCCGCGCTGCCGGCCTCGGCGCGCGGCGAGACGCCGCTCGACGCTCTGCCGCTACGCGCGAAGTCGACCGAGCACGCGCTGCCGGCCGAAGAGCTCCCGCTCCCGGAACCGAGCGCGTGGCCGCTCGGCGTGCGCGCCTACCGCGCAGCCTTCGACGCGAAGAAGACCGACCCGGTCGCCGTGGTCGAGCGCGCGCTCGCGCGCGTGCAGGCCCTCGCCGACAACCGCGTGCTCAACATCCTCGCCTCGCACGACGCGAAGGTGGCGCGGCGTGAGGCGGAGGCCGCGAAGGAGCGCTTGCGTGAGGGCAAGCCGCGAGGGCCCCTCGACGGCGTGCCCTACCTCCTGAAGGACGAGCTCGACGCCGAGGGCCTGCCCACCGGCATCGGCTCGCGCTGCGAGCCCACCGAGCCGAAGCTCGGCGACTCGGCCGTGGTCGCGCGCTTGCGCGCCGCGGGCGCGATCATGGTCGCCAAGACGGTCATGACGGAGTGGGGCATGTCGCCGCTCGGTCAGAACGAGCGCTCGATCATGCCGCACAACGCGCTGCACGCGGAGCGGGTGCCGGGTGGCTCCTCCACCGGCTCGGCCGTGGGCGTCGCGCTCGGCGTCACGCCCTTCGCCGTCGGGACCGACGGCGGCGGCTCGGTGCGCATCCCCGCCGCGCTGCAGGGCCTCTTCGGCATCAAGCCCACCTTCGGGCGGGTGAGCCGCGACGGCGACGGCCTCAAGGGCTCGGTCGGCCACATCGGCCCCATCGCCGCGAGCTCGGTCGATCTGGCGCTCTTTCTCGACGCCGTGTCGAGCGAGCGCGACCCACGCGATCCGCTCACGCTGCCCGCGCCGCCGCCCCCGCCTGGCGGCTTCGGTGCGCGCCTCGGGGCGGGCGTGCGCGGCATGCGCATCGGCGTGCCGGAGTCCGAGTGGGCCGAGGCGGACGCCGTCGTCGCCAAGCATGGTCGAGCGGCGCTCGCCGAGCTCGAGCGCCGCGGCGCCGAGCTCGTGTCGGTGTCGATCCCGCTCGCTTCGGTCGCCGCACCCGTGGGCTACCTCACGATCGGCTGCGAGGCGCTCGCCGCGCAGGCTGCGCACTGGGCCGAGCGGCGCCACCTCATGGCCGACGATCTGCGCCTCTCCTTCGCGGTGCTCTCGCGGATCTCCGCCGCCGATTTCCTCGACGCGCAGCGGCTGCGCGCGAGCCTGCGCCTCGACGTCGCCCGCGCGCTGCGCTCGGTCGACGTGATCGCGATGCCCACGACGCAGACCACCGCGCCGCCCCTGCCCGTGGGCGATCGCGGCCGCGCCTTCGCCGACACCGTCGCCATCGACGCGATGTGCCGCTTCTGCTTCCTCGGCAACCTCACCGGGCTACCCGCCGGCACGGCGCCCGTGGGCCTCGACGAGGAGGGCCTACCGGCGGGTCTGCAGATCGTGGGCGACGCCTGGGACGAGCACGTCGTGATCGGCGTGCTCGCGGAGCTCGAGCGCTCGGGCATCGCCCAGGTGCCGCGTCCGCGCGCGGCCTTCGATCCACCCTTCTGAGCGCGCTCGGCCACCTGGGCGAGGGGCCGCGTGACGGCCCACGCCGCGGCGCGCTTCACTGCAGCTGCAGGTGGAAGTGCGGCGGGGTCGTCTCGTGCAGGACGCGCAGACCGCCCACCTGGTTCACCGCGTCGACGAACACGCGCTTCTCGCTCACGGTCATGTCGTGGCTGCGCACGTCGGCGGCGCCCGCGCGCAGGTGGGCCGAGATGAAGATGCCGCGCTTCATCTGCGAACGGATCGCCGTCGCGAGCTCGGCGACGGTCGCGGCGCGCGGTTTGTTCGCGCTCCGGGCGGCGCCGTAGATGCGCTTGAGCTCCTGCGCTGCGCTCTTGTCGCGGTAGAGGCGCAGGATGTCGTCGCCGAGCACGAGCTTGTCGTAGATGGCCTCGGCCTGGTCCTCCGGATCCCGGGTTCCGCTCGTGACGACGAACTTCTTGCCGGTGCGCGTCTCGTAGCGCGTCGCGAGCTGCTCGAGCTTGTCGGTGACCTTGCTCGACAGCGTCACGTCGGGGAGGATCTCGAAGCTGCCGCGCCTCTTCGGCGTGGGCGCGCCCGCGCTCTGCTCTTGGGCGGCCTCGATCGCGTGCTCGCCGCAGTCGACGTCGAGGCTCTTCGCGGCCTCGAGCGGCGCCTGCTCGCCGAGGCTCGTGGCGAGCGCGACCGCGCCGAGGCCGAGCGTCTTCAGCCACATGGGGAGACGGTGACGCTGGCTCACTCGAGCACCTCGAAGGAGCCACGCGACAGCTCCTCGCCGCCGACGGTGGAGACGATGACCGTCCAGGTCCCCTGCGCCCGAGGCGCGCGCTTCTTCGCCCAGGTCCGCCAGCGGCTCTGCGCGCCGACGTCGAGCGTGACGCGGGTGGGCTTGCCCGAGGGAGGCACGAAGGTGACGACGACCTGGCCCTCCTTCGACGAGGGGTTGGCGAGCTCGATGAAGGCGTAGACGTCCTCGAGCTGAGCGGCGAGGAAGGTCTCTTCGGGCGCGACCGGCTCGCGACCCGCGATCGCCTGCGAGAACTGCAGGCGCTTCACCGCGAGCTCGCCCGATTTCGACGAGCTGCTCGCGTTCACGCCTTGCTTCGCGCTGCTCGAGGCGCGCCGCCGCCCTGCGGGCTCGGCGCGACGTTCGGCCCGCGCCGACCTGGGCGACTCCGAGAGGCCTCCGGGCTCCGCGCCGTGACCAGCCTCGAGCCCGTCGCCCTCGACGAGCCCGGCGGAGTCCGCCCGCGGCGTGTCCTTCGCCGCGCCCTCCTGCTGGGCCGCTCCGCGCTGCTCCACGGGCTTGGCGAGCGCGGGCAGGGCGCGCTCGGAGTCGCGCTCCGGGGCCACGTCGGCGCGTGGATCGCAGCCAGCGGCGAAGGCCACGCACGTGGCGAGGCCGATCGCGAACCAGTTCGAGCTCCATCGATGCTGCACGGAGTAGCTCTTAGGACGAACCCCGCATCCGAAGAAAGAAAACGGCGTTCCGTGCGAGCCCGCCCCGCATGTGCTTATCGAAGCGCGGAGGGGCCCCGCCGCCCGAGCGCGCGCTGCCGGGCCCCGCCCTCGGGCGGGGCGCGTCGGCCGAGGCGCTGCTCGAAGGCCGCCTCGGGGCCGCGGATGCACGCGCGTACCGCGTGGAGCTCCGGCGCGAGGCGCTTCGCGTGGCGCCGCACGAGCTCGTCGTAGCGCGCCGGCGTCAGGCGCGCGTCGAGCAGCAGGCGCTCGAGCAGGTCGAGCGCGTCTGCGGCGCGCGACGCAGGCTCCGAGCTGAGCTCGCCCACGATCTCGATGACGGTCGCCAGCACGATGCGGAGGGCGTCGATATCGCGCTGCTCCCCCGTGGGCAGCGGACCGGCGAGCTCGCTCGCGCGCCCTCGGGCGGCGCCCTGCTCCGCAGGAGGCTCCGCCTCGGGCTCGGGGAACCAGCGCTCGAGGCGCTTGTCGAGCGAGCGCTGGTCGCGCCGCGCGGCCTCCTCGAGGGCGCGCCCGCCCGAGGGCGTCGCCGACGGGCTCTCGAGGGCCGACCTGCGCGCGCGCTCCTGGTCACCACGGTCGATGGACGCGAGCTCGTCGAGCGTATGCTCGAGCTCTGCGCGCAGCGTGGTGAGCGACTCGCCGCCCTCGGGGGCCGCGAAGAGGCCGAAGTCGCCGAGCTCGCCCCTGCAGATCGCGCCCAGCTCGGCGTCGGCCACGTGCCGGTAGAAGACGCGCTCTCCGCGGGCTCTCTGTCGAGCGACGAGCTCGCGCAGGACGGGGTTCTCCTCGCCGAGCGCGATCACGCTCACCGCGATCGCCACGTCGCCCACGCGCTCACGGGCCTCCAGCACGCGCGCGGCGTCGACGGGGGCCTCGCCGTCGGTCACGAGCACGATGCTCGCGCGCGCGAGCTCGGGGTCGCGGTCCTTGGCCTCGCGGATGAGCTCGAAGCTCGACAGCAGGGCGGCCTCGATGTCGGTGCCCCCCTTGCGCACGGTGCTCATCACCTCACCCAGCGCCGCGAGGGCCTCGCCGCTCGTGCGGACCGCGTGGATGGGACCCAGACGCTTGGTGAACCAGCGATAGTGCAGCGAGAGCCTCACCTCGCGGCCTGGCTCCTCGAGCCTGCGCAGGGTCGTGGCGAGCTCCGCGAGCAGGATCGCGTCGCGCACCCGCGCGCGTACGCCGTCGGGCGCGCCGTCGAGCATCGAGGTCGAGGCGTCGAGCAGGTAGACACGCGCCTCGCCGACGAGGCGCTTGCGCGCGACCGGTCGGAGTGCGTGCTCCACGTAGCGCCGCGTGAGCAGCTTGCCCGCGGCGAGGTCGAGCAGCAGGCTGCGCGGATCGGAGAGCACGGCGGTCTGGAGGTCCTCCGGACCACGCGCGAGATCGAGCAGGAGCTCGCGGGTGGGGTAGGGGACGAGCCTCGCGTGGCGCTCGAGCTCCACGACGCGCGTGGGCGAGAGCGCCGAGCCCACCTCGAAGCAACCGTCGACGCTCAGGAGCGCGTTCCCCAGCGGCTCGAGGCTGCCCGGGGTGAGGTAGTCGAGCGCGAGCTTCACGAGCTCCCGGTCGGCCGCTGGGCTCGCTGCCTCCGCCTGGTAGCGAAGGCGCCCCCGCTCGACGGAGAGCCTCACCGCGTCGAGCACCCTCGCGCCGAGCTGCTTCTCGAGCCCTCGCTCGCGACTCCGCGCGGGGTCGGCCGGCGTCGAGCCCTGCGCCACACGCTCCAGGGCCCGGTCGAGCAAGGGCAGGCGCGCGTCGTCACCTCGACCGCGCGCGAAGCCGTCGAGCGCGAGCAGCGCGGCGTGCAGGCGCTCGCGGTCGCCCCTGCGCAGGGCCTGCTTCGCTTGGTGGGCGAGCCCGACGCGCGCCGAGAGCCCGGCCGCCTCGGCGCGATCGACGAGGATGATGCCGCGTGCGATCGCCTGCTCGCGCGCGACCCGCCCCTCGCCGTCGGTCGGCAGCGCCGCGCTGGCGTCGAGCAGGAGGCGCCTCGCGCCCTCGAGCAAGCGACGTCGCCGCTCGAGATCGTCGACCTCGTCGCGCGCGGCGTCCATCACGCGGTCGATCGCCGCGAGCTGCAGCTCGAGCAGCCTGCGCGAGGCCGCCTGTGGGTCGGGGTCGCTCGTGCGCGCGTCCTCGGCCCTGCGCCGGGAGTCACGCGGCGCGCCCGCAGGCGCCTCTCCGCTCTTCGCGGGGCGCGTGTCGGCGAGCACGAGCGGCACCAGGAGCTGCGCGCGATCGTAGCCGGCGAGCAGCGCCGCACCCTTCGGCTGCTCGCCGAGCCTGCGGACGCGGTCGAGCGTGCCGAGCACGCGCGCGAGCCAGGCCGCGTGGGCGGCCGGGAGGCGGTCGGCGGTGCGCTCGGCGCGGGTGATGTTCGCCTCGAGCTCCACGTAGGCGCTCTCCAGCGCGCGCGGGTCCACGCGACCGCGGTCGCCGTCGTCGAGCAGCGTGGTGAGCGCAGCGGTCTCGAAGCGAGGCGCGTAACCGACCCAGCGCAACAGAGGGCGCAGCACGCGCGCCGTGAAGCTGCCCGCGCGCTCGGGGCTGAGCGCGAGCGCGTCGACCCTCTCACGCAGGCGCGCCGAGCGCAGCGCGCCCGGATCGGATGCGCCGAGCGCGCTCATGCCGGCGCGAGCGTGCGCTGGAACACCGCCTCCGCGCGGGCCTCGACCATCGCGAGGCTCGCGGCGCGCGTGACGGCGTCGAGCGCGTCGATGCGCTCGCGAAGCGCACGGGCCTGCTCGGCTGCGGAGGGTACGAGCTGCTCCACGAGGCGCGCCTCGAGCGCGAAGCGCGTCAGCGCCGCCTCGTCCCAGGCGAGCTCGAGCAGCGGCTCGAGCGCAGAGCTCGAGCTCGGTCTGCGCCCCTCGGGCACGAGCTCCGCCCACCAGCGTTGCAGGAAGTCGACCGCGCGCTCCGTGCGCGCGAGATCGAGCCTGGCCACCTCGAGGGCGAGCTCGACAGGCAGGGCGCCGAGCGTCGCGGAGAGCTCCCCGCCGGGCTCGTGTGTCCCGCTCTGGGAGACGCGGAGCGCGACCTCGGCCAGCGTGCTCAGGATCGGCGTGCGCTGCTCCGAGCTGCGCAGCGCGCGGTAGCCCTCCTTGTCGAGGCGCTTCGGCTTCTTGCGCCTCGCGGGCTCGGCGCCGCGCAGCGCCTCGGCGACGAAGCCCAGCCAGTCGGCGCGCCCGAGCGCGGAGCCCAGGCCATGCGCTGCGAGCGTTCCCGAGAGCTCCTCGACCTGTGTGAGCAGCGCCGCACGATCGGCGAGATCGCAGCGCCCGAGGCTCGCCCGCACGAGCGGCGCGAGGCGCGGCCCGACGACCCTCGCCTTCACGCTCGAGCGCCGGCCGGAGATCCTGCCGAAGTGCTCGTCGAGCTGCTCGAGCCGCGTGAGCTCGGGCCTGAGCACGCCGAGCACGTCGCCCAGCGAGCGCCCTCCACCGACGTCGACGATCGCCGCGAGCGTCTCCGCGAAACCGAGCGACCACAGGGCCACGAGCTCGCTCTCGACGCGGTCCATCGCGGCGCTCCAGCGCTCGTCGCCCTCCTCGCCGCTCCGCGACGACGAGCGCGCGAGCAGCTCGCGCCTGAGCTCCGCGAGCTCGCTCGCCGCCGACAGGATTCGCTCCGTCACGCGCGTGGCGTCGAAGCTCGCGTCGCCCGAGGCCCCGAGCAGGGTCGCCGCGTCGAGCCCGAGCCCGTGGCTCGCGACGTCGCCGACTGCCGAGAGCGCCCGCTCGTGGAGGAACCGCGCGCTGGCGTGCATCGACACCGAGCCGTCTTCGAGCGAGCTCGCGAGCTTCGCGAGCCGACGCGCGGCGCCGAGCAGATCCGTCTCGGGCTCGGAGAGGCGCAGGCTCTCCGAGAGCGCCAGGCTCGCGAGCGCGCTCGCGCTCCGATCGAGCAGCGCGCGGGCCCGCGCTTCGTCGGGCGCACCCGTGCGCGCGGCCTCGGCGAGCTCACGGGCGATGCGCGCGAGCGCCTCGTCGTCCGCACGCGCGCTCGCGTTCGCGAGCTGCTCCTCGAGCACGTCGAGCGGGCCCTTCGGCGGGGCCTCGGGCGCGGCCTGCGGCTCGGGCGTCGTGCGCTCCTGCCCCCTCACGAAGCTCGAGCGCGCGCCTCTCTGCGCGGCGGCCTGCTCGGGAGGCTGCTCGGTGGGCTTCGGCCGAGGCGTGAGCGCGCGCCGCTCGAGCTTCTCGAGGCAGGCGTCGAAGAGCTCCCGTTCGGTGCGCAGGATCTCGAGCTGCCTGCGCTCGACCGGATCGCTCTCGCGCTCGAGGATGCGCTCGATGTCCGCCGGCTTCGGACCCGCGAGCACGAGGTGGAGCCGCAAGAGCGCGAGGTCGGTGTAGCGCGCGTCGAGCTTGCGGCTCGGCTCCTCGAAGATGCGCTGGTACACCGCCGCGGCGCGCAGGAGCTCGGCGCAGCGCACGGCCGTGCGCGTCGACAGGTAGCGCGTCGGCACGAAGCTCGGATCCGCGCGCACCGCCGCGCTCGACTCCGCGTCGAAGCGCGCGAGCAGCGCGGCGACCGCGTCGCAGAGCTCGGGCGCGACCCAGGTCTCGGCGACCGCAGCCTGCAGCACGTCGAGGTCCTGGATCGTGAGCAGGGCGTCGAGGCTCGGCCGCCCACCCCCTGCGACGCGTCGCTTGAGCACGATCGCGAGGCTCTCCGGATCGGCGAAGCTGCGCGGCACGAAAGAGACGAAGGCGACGCGGTCCACGAAGGCGAGCAGCGTCTCGCGCGAGTCCTCGAGCACCTCCGAGACGTAGCGATTGCTCGTGAGCAGGGCGACCTCGGTTCGCCCGCGCGTGATCGTGCCGCCCTGCTTCAGCTCACGTTCGTTGAGCACGTTGAGCGTCGAGCGCAGCAGCATGTCGCGCCCGTCGAAGACCTCGTCGAGGAAGGCGTGCGCCGAGCCCAGGATGCCCTCGTCGGTGAAGTGCGTCGTGCGCCCCGTCTCGGTGAGCGTCTTGAAGTCGACCGGGCCGATGAGGTCGGTCTGCACGGTGCTCTCGGTGATCTGCCGCGCGAAGAGGCTCGGTGAGCCCGTCTCCTCGCACACGATGCGCCCGAACACCGCCGAGGCGATCTGGCTCTTCGCCGTGCCGGGCGGGCCGGTGAGCAGCACGTGCTCCTTCGCGAGCAGCGCGAGCGCGATCTGCGCGAGCACGTCCTCGCGCTCGACGAAGGCGGTGCGCAGCTCGTCGAAGAAGGCCTTGAAGCGCGTCGCCGCGCGCGTGAAGCGTTCGCTGTCGATCACGCCCGGGATGCTACCCCGAGCAGCGTTCGTCCGGGCGGCTCAGCCCACGACGCCGAGCGCGGCACGGAGCTTCGCGAGCTCCGCCTGGGCCACGTCGACGAGCACCACGTCGCGCGCGCCGAGCCTCGTCTCCGCGCGTACGCGGTCGAAGTCGTCGAGCCCACGCTTCTTCAGCGAGACGACGCGCGCGTCGAAGGCCTCCTCGAGCTCGCGAACGGTGCAGAGGCGCGCGTCCACGCCGACCTCGACCTCGGCCGTCGCGCGCAGCTGTCTCCGCGCACCGAGCTGGTAGACGCTGCGCACGCCGTCTTGGGTGGCCCACAAGGCGACCAGCGGGCCCGCGAGCGCGCTCGTGGAGAAGGTGCGATCCAGATCGAGCGCGCCCTCGACCTTGCTCGCGAGGCGCTGGTCGAACATGCGCATGACGACGCGGATCGTCGGGTTCATGCGCTTGGCGTCGATGGCGACCTCGAGGTTCGCGAGGTCGTCGTTCGTCGCGCAGACCACCGCGATGGCGCGCTCGATCCCGGCCTCGACGAGCAGCTCGTCGCGCCGCGCATCGCCCGTGATCACCGGGATGCCCAGCGCCTCGACGTGCTCACGAAAGCTGTCGCTCGCGCGCTTCTCGATGGCGACGATGGGCGTGTGCGACGCGAGCAGCGACTCGATCACCCGGAAGCCCACGTGCCCGAGCCCGCAGACGACGACGTGTCCCTTGGTCTTGTCGATCATGATCCTCGTGGCGAGCGCGCGGCGTGCCTCGGCGTCGAAGAGCTGCGCGCCGATCTTCAGGAGGCCCTCTGCGATCAGCACCGCGCCGACGAGCGGCGTGAACCAGTAGAGCGCGCGTGCGATGGGCGCGCTCGGCAGGTCCTCCGTGGGCTCGAAGAAGAGCTGCGTGTACATCGCGTACATGTCGCGCCCCAGATCGTGCGTCGCCTCGCCGGAGCGGCCCATGTCCCAGCGCACCACGAAGCCCGCCACGAAGGTGTAGAGCGCGACCGCCGCGAGCGGTGGGCCCATCTTGCGCGCGAAGTGCCCGGCGAGCGCGAGGCGCACGCGCCACGAGTCGGTGGGCTCCCGCCGCGTGCGCGGTCGCGCCGGTGTGCCCGCCTCGGCCATGGTTCGCTCAGTCCTCGCCCGCCGGACCGCGCTCGCCGCTCTCGGGCGCGTGCCCGCCGGGCTTCGGCGGCGCCTCGATGCGCACGCGGCGCTTCTTCTCGGCCGCGCGCTGCTCGGGCGGCAGGAGCAGCTCCTCGAGCTTGCCGAGGCGCGCGAGCTCGTCGAGCTGGCGGTGGCCGCCCACGAACTCGCCGCGCACGTAGACCCACGGCAGCTCCGGCTGCTTCGTCTCGCGCACGAGCCTGGTCTCGAGGTGCCGGTGCTCGGGATCGTCGAGGTCGTAGAAGCTCGGCTCGGCGCCGAGGTCGATGAGCAGGCGCTGCGCGCGCCCGCTCCACATGCAGGTGCGGCGTCCGTAGATCTGCGCCGCGAACGCCACCTCGCCCAGGGGCCGCTCCACGGGCGCCTCGACCTTGGCCGGCGCGGGTGCGGGCGCAGGCGCCGGCGGCGGCGCGAAGGGATCGGGCCTCACCTTCGAGGGGGGCACGGCGTCGAGACGCCGGCGTGGGGTCTTGCGCACGCGGTCGAGCGCGCGGTCGGCGACGTCGAGCACGCGGTCGACCATGGGGACCCAATCGAGCTTGGCCATGGCGCACGGATGCAGCGGCTGGGCGGCGGGCGCAAGCGCGGGCGCCGGTGCTAGGCTCGACGGCGTGGAGATCGTCTTCGTGAGGCACGGTGAGCCGGCCTGGGCGTTCGAGGGGCGACCCGAGATGGACCCTCGGCTCACCGAGCGCGGTCGCGAGCAGGCGCGCCTCGTCGCCGAGCGGCTCGCGCCGAGGCGCGTCGACGCCGTGCTCGTCTCCCCGGCGCGTCGTGCGCGGGAGACCGCGGCGCCGCTGCTCGAGCGGCTCGGCGCCCGGCCGGTGATCGTCGACGACTTCCTCGAGATCCGCCTGCCGGACTACTCGCAGCAGAGCCTCCACGACGTGGCGCGGGTCTTCGCCGAGGCGCGCAAGCGCAACCCCGAGGAGTGGTGGGACGGCATCCCCGGCGGCGAGAGCTTCCGCGACTTCCGCGCGCGCGTCGAACGCGGCGTGCGCGCGATGCTGGCCGACCACGGCGTCGAGCCCTTGCCGGAGCACCACGACGCGCTCTACCGCGAGACCGCCGAGCCGAAGCAACGCATCGTCGTCGTCGGTCACGGCGGCACCAACACGGTCGCGATGGGCGTCTTGCTCGGCTTCGAGTCGGCGCCCTGGGAGTGGGAGCGCTTCGCCCTCCACCACACGGGCATCTCTCGCCTGCGCACGATCCCGCTCGGTGCGGGGGTGGTGTTCAGCCTGCAGGCGCACAACGACTGCGAGCACCTCAGCCGGGAGCTACGAACACGATGAAGGCCCACGCCTCGACGCTCCTGAGGGCGGCGCTGCCTCTGCTCCGCGCCGCCGCGCTCGCGGCGGCCGCGCTGCCGCTCGCGAGCTGCCAGTTCTTCTTCCCGACGCCGATCGATCAGGCCCGAGACACCGCCGAGCCGGCGCAGGTGGTGCGCTCGGTGGGCGTGGGTTTCCTCGAAGGCGAGCGCTTCGACGCGGCGATCAAGCTCGACGATCTCAAGATCGCCACGGGCACCTTCGAGGTGCTCGGTCGCTGCGTCGCCGACGGCAAGCCGGTCTTCGACGTACGGACGCGCGTGGCCTCGACCGGCATCCTCACGGTGTTCCAGAGCGGCAAGAGCGAGACGCGCGGCCTCGTCGACGTCGACGGCTCGTCGCCCGTCGAGAGCCATTGGGACGTGCTCATCGGCGAGCGCCGCACGGTGCTCGACGCCGACTTCGAGGAGGGCAGCTTCCGCTACCACCAGACGCGCTACTTGCCCGACGAAGACAAGCCCAAGCAGTCGCGGCGCAAGGTCGTCGCGCCCATCGAGCAGGTCCCCCACGACGGCCACTCGGTGCTCGGCTACCTGCGCAGCTGGGAGCCTCCCGACGGCACCCGCGGCTTCGTGTACTCGCTCATGGGCCGCAACCTGTGGAAGGCCGATCTCCACTTCGTCGGGCGCGAGCCGCTCGGCACCGCCAAGGGGCTCGTGGTCTCTCGCAGGATCGACGGCGTCGCGCGCAGGGTGAGCGAGCGCAACTTCGAGCCGCTCAAGGCGAGCGCTCCGCGGCCCTTCACGCTCTGGATCAGCGACGACGAGGCCAGGCTGCCGCTGCGCATCCTGCTCGAGACCGAGCTCGCCAAGGTCACGGTCGAGCTGGAGCAACACCGAGCGGGCGAGGCGCAGTCCACGCCGCTCGAGCCCTGCGAGTACCGCGTCGAGAAGAAGGAGCTCGCCAAGGCCCAGCCCTACAAGAAGGCGGCGGGCGAAGACCCGTCGGCGGCGAGCGCCGAAGAGAACGCCGAGCTGGAGAAGGAGCGCGAGGAGCTCAAGCTGAAGTTCCTCCGGGACAAGGGGCTCCTGCGCTGAGCCGCGGGCTCGAGGCCACCGCCTCGTCGGCTCCTCCGTGCACACCATGTCTCGCGCGCCCGTGGACCCGCTGTCGAGCTTCGCCGAGCCGGTGCGCGCCTGGTTCGCGGCGAGCTTCCGCGCGCCGACCCCGGCCCAGGCGCAGGCCTTCCCGCACATCGCCTCCGGCGCGTCCACGCTCCTGCTCGCGCCCACCGGGAGCGGCAAGACGCTCGCTGCCTTCCTCGCCTCGCTCGACAGGCTCGCCTTCGGCGCCGAGCCTGCGCGCGAGAAGCAGGAGCGCCTCGCGGTCGTCTACGTCTCGCCGCTCAAGGCGCTCGCCGTCGACGTCGAGCGCAACCTGCGCGCGCCGCTCGTCGGCATCGCGCAGGCGGCGACGCGCCTCGGCGTGCCCTTCCGCGAGCCCACGATCGCGCTGCGCTCCGGCGACACCCCGCCCAAGGAGCGCGCCGCCTTCCTGCGACAGTCGGCCGACATCCTCATCACCACGCCGGAGTCGCTCTACCTCTTGCTGAGCTCCGAGGCGCGCTCGCTCTTCGCCGGCGTGCGCACCGTGATCGTCGACGAGATCCACGCGCTCGTCGGGCAGAAGCGAGGCACGCACCTCTTCCTCAGCCTCGAGCGCCTCGAGGCCCTCCGCCGCGCCGACGCTCCGCCTCTGCAGCGCGTGGGCCTCTCGGCCACGCAGCGCCCGCTCGAGCTCGTCGCGCGTGCGCTCGGTGGAGAGAGCTCGCCCGGCACGCCGCGCCCGGTCCAGATCGTCGACGCCGGCATCCGTCGCACGATCGAGCTCCGCGTGGAGGTGCCGGTCGAGGACATGGGCGCGCTGCCTCCGCGAGGAGGCTCCGCGACGCTCGAGCCCGAGCAGCCCTCGATCTGGGCGTCGATCCATCCGCGGCTGCTCGAGCTCGTGCGTGGGCACCGCACGACGATGATCTTCGTCAACAACCGCAGGCTCGCCGAGCGGCTCGCCGCGGCGCTCAACGAGCTGGCGGGCGAGGAGGTCGCGCTCGCGCACCACGGCTCGCTCGCGCTCTCGAAGCGCCAGGAGATCGAGGACCGCCTCAAGCGCGGCAAGCTGCCGGCCATCGTCGCGACCTCCTCGCTCGAGCTCGGCATCGACATGGGCAGCGTGGATCTCGTCGTGCTCGTCGAGGCCCCACCGAGCGTCGCCTCCGGGCTGCAGCGCGTCGGCAGGGCGGGGCACCGCATCGACGCCGTGCCCGAGGGCGTGCTCATGCCGAAGCACCGCGGCGATCTGCTCGCTTCGGCGGCGATCCGCAGCGCGATGCTCGAGGGCGCCGTCGAGCCGACGAGCCTCCCCGAGAACCCGCTCGACGTGCTCGCGCAGCAGGTCGTCGCCCAGGTGGCGATGGGGCCCGTCGCCGAGCCCGAGCTCCACGCCTTGGTGCGCCGCGCCGCGCCCTACGCCTCGCTGCCCCGGAGCGCCTGGGAGGGTGTGCTCGACATGTTGAGCGGGCGATATCCATCCGACGACTTCGCCGAGCTCAGGCCGCGCATCACCTGGGATCGCACGACCGGCATGCTCACACCCCGCCACGGCGCGCGCCGACTCGCGGTGCTCTCCGGCGGTACGATCCCCGATCGGGGCCTCTACGGCGTCTACCTGCTCGGCTCGAGCGAGACCAAGCCGCTGCGTGTGGGCGAGCTCGACGAAGAGATGGTCTTCGAGTCGCGTCCGGGCGAGGTCTTCCTGCTCGGGGCCTCGTCGTGGCGCATCGAGGAGATCACCCACGACCGCGTGCTCGTCTCTCCGGCCCCCGGCGAGCCCGGCAAGATGCCCTTCTGGCGAGGCGACAAACCCGGTCGCCCGGTGGCGCTCGGCCTGCGCATCGGCGCGCTCGCGCGCACGATCGCGGCGCTGCCGCGCGCCAAGGCCACGCGACTGCTCGAGAAGGAGCACGGCCTCGACCGACGCGCGGCGCAGAACCTCGTGGCCTACCTCGAGGAGCAGCGGGAGCTGACGGGCGAGGTGCCGAGCGACGAGGTCGTGGTCGTCGAGCGCTTCCCGGACGAGCTGGGCGACGAGCGGGTGTGCGTGCTCTCACCGCTCGGCGCGCGCGTGCTCGCGCCCTGGGCGATGGCGGTGCAGCGGCGCCTCTCGGACGAACGAGGGCTCGACGTGGAGCTCTTGTGGAGCGACGACGGCATCGTGTTCCGCCTACCCGAGGGCGACGCGCCCGTGCCGCTCGAGCTGTTCATCCCGTCCCCCGACGAGGTCGAGGCGCTCGTTCTGCGAGGCCTCGACCGCACGAGCCTCTACGCCGCGCGCTTCAGGGAGAACGCGGGGCGGGCATTGCTCCTGCCACGCAAGCTGCCCGGCAAGCGCAGCCCTTTGTGGGCGCAGCGCAAGCGCGCGAGCGATCTGCTCGCGGTGGCCTCGCGCTTCGGGTCCTTCCCGATCGTGCTCGAGACCTACCGCGAGTGTCTGCGCGACGTGTTCGACCTGCCCGCGCTCGTCGAGCTGCTCCGCCGCGTGCAATCGGGGCAGCTCCGCGTCGTCGAGGTCGAGTCGCGCGAGCCCTCGCCCTTCGCGGCCTCGCTGCTCTTCTCCTACGTCGCGAGCTTCCTCTACGACGGCGACGTGCCGCTCGCCGAGCGGCGCGCGCAGGCCCTGAGCCTGGACCAGGAGCGCCTGCGGGAGTTGCTCGGCGAGGTCGAGCTCTCGGAGCTGCTCGACCCGACCGCCATCGACGAGGTCGAGGCTCGCCTCTCGCACCTGTCGGGCCGGAAGATCGCGCACGCCGACGGATTGCACGATCTGCTGCTCGTGCTCGGCGACCTCGGCGTAGACGAGATCCGCGCGCGCTCCGAGCCTGGGCTCGACCTCGCCGCCACGCTCGCCGAGCTCGTGGCCGCGAGGCGGATCGTGCCATTGCGGATCGCTGGAGCCGAGCGCTACGTCGCGGTCGAGGAGGTCGCGCGCTACCGCGACGCGCTCGGCGTGTCGCCTCCGCCGGGGCTTCCCAGCTCGCTGCTCGAGCCGGTCGAGGCCGCGCTCTCCGGCTTGGTCGCGCGTCACGCGCGCACCCACGGCCCCTTCGGCGCGGAGGCGCTCGACGATCGTTATGGGATCGGTCGTGATCCACTGCTCGGCGTGCTGCGCGCATTGCACGCCTCGGGCAGGCTGGTCGAGGGGAGCTTCAGGCCTGGCGGCGCCTCGCGCCAATGGTGTGACGCCGAAGTGCTGCGCCAGATCAAACGCGCGAGCCTCGCCAAGCTGCGTCGCGAGGTGGAGCCCGTGTCGACCTCGGCGCTCGCGCGCTTCGCGCTCGAATGGCACGAGCTCGAGCGCCCACGCGCGGGCCTCGAGGCGCTGCTCGCCACGATCGAGCGCCTCGAGGGCCTCGTGCTGCCCGTGTCGGTGTGGCTCGAAGACGTGCTGCCCGCGCGTGTGCGAGGTTTCTCGCCCTCGGATCTCGACGACCTCTGCGCCGCAGGCGAGATCGTCTGGCGCGCCGTCGATCGACTGGGCTCGAGCGACGCGCGGATCTCGCTGCACCTCACGGATCGCTATCAGCTGCTCGCGCAGCCTTCGGCGACCCCCACCCACGCGCGGGCGGGTGAGCTGCTCGCGCTCTTCGAGCGTCGAGGTGCGATGTTCTTCGGCGACATCTCGGCCCAGCTCGGAGGCTACGCGCCGGATCTGCTCGACGCGCTCTGGGACCTCGCCTTCTCGGGCCTCCTCACCAACGACACGACGCTGCCGCTGCGCGCGCTCTACGCCTCGGGCACGGCGGGCTCGGAGCGACGAGGGCGCGACCGCCTGCGCCGCCCGGGCGGCTTCGTGAGCCGGAGGCAGCTGCCGCGCGGCAGCGAGGGCAGGTGGGCGCTGTTGCCCCGCCACGGCCTCGCTCCGCCCAGCGAGACCGATCGGCGCGCCGCGCTCGTCGAGGTGCTGCTCTCGAGGCACGGGCTGCTCACGCGCGAGACGCTCGCCTGCGAAGACGTGCCCGGTGGCTTCTCGGCGATCTACCCGGTGCTGCGCGCGATGGAGGAGTCGGGGCGCATCCGCCGCGGCTACTTCGTCGAGGGTCTCGGCGGCCTGCAGTTCGCCCGCCCTGGCGCCGAGGAGCGCTTGCGCTCCTGTCGCGAGGCGCCCGAGGCTCCTCGCGTGGCGTGGCTCGCGGCCCTCGATCCGGCGAACCCCTACGGCGCCACCCTGCCGTGGCCGGCCTGCGAGCCGAGACCGCAGCGCACCGCGGGCGCGCGCGTGCTGCTGCGCGCAGGCGCGCTGCTCGCGTACCTCGCGCGAGGAGGTAAGGCGCTCACGAGCTTCCTGCCCGGCGAGGAGCCCGAGCGCGCACACGCGCTCGAGGATCTGGCGGCCGCGCTCGCCGCGCATTGGCGCGACGGGAGCTGTCGCTCGAGGCACCTCGCCAGGATCGACGGAGAGGAGGCGCCACGCTCTCCTCTCGCGCCTCGCCTCGAGCAGGCCGGCTTCGTGCGCAGCGGCAAGGGCCTGCGCGGGCCGAGCGCACCGCGGGGCTGAGCCCGCCGAGCCTGCCGAGTCCGCCGCTTCCGCAGCGTCAGGCTCGGCCGCGTGGCTGGCTCGTGGGATCATCGAAGTCGCGCCCGGCCCGGCCAGAGCGCGCCGCGCCTCCTGGTGACTTCCATGCCCACGCCCACGACCTCAGCCTCGACCGACCTCGCCTCGAGCTTCGTCTCGGTTCCGCTGCGCGCGCGCTACTTCCAGGCCTCGGCCTTCTTCCCGCTGCCGGTCGTCTTGCTCGCGACGCGCGGCCCGGAGGGTGAGCCCAACCTCGCCCCCTACAGCCTGTGCTTCCCCGTGCTCTCCGACGAGCACCACCGCCTCAGGCTCGTCATCACCACCGCCTCGAAGACCGCGGCGAACCTCGAGCGCACTGGCCGTGTGAGCCTCAACTTCCTCGAAGACCGTCCGGAGTGCTTCGAGGTCTGCAGGGCGCTCTCGGCCAAGGTGTCGACCGCCGAGAAGATGACGAAGAACCCCTTCGCCTTGCTCGAGTCGGCGCTCGAGCCGGGGCTCGATGGCACGGCCGCTCCTCCGATGGTGGCGGAGGCCGAGCAGGTCTTCGAGTGCAAGCTCGTCACGGTGGAGCGCGTGGAGCAGAGCGAGGAGAGGCGCTTCTTGCTGGAGGTGGAGCGCGTCGCGCTCAAGCCGCGCTGGGCGGAGGTGCTCGAGCGAGGTGGCCGGGGACCACGCCTCGCCGTCGGCTATGGCTTCCGCCACGCGGGCGGCACCTGGCTCTCGCGCCCGGCGGTCAACGTCTCCGGTCCACGCCTCCGCCCTCGCTTCGATGTCGAGGTCGAGCAGAGCGCCGACGCGGTCGACGCGGCCTTCCGAGCGGCGCTCGAGCGACCGGGCTGCCCGGTCGCGGGCAAGGTCCGGCGCCGGCTCTTCCAGATCAACCCACTGCCGGCCGAGCTGTCGACCTGGTCGCCTTCGCTCGAGCTGCGCATCGAAGCGAGCGAGAACGGCGGGGCCATCGTGCGCGGGCGCATCGGCCCGCAGCCGCACGTGTGGACGACCTTCGCAGGCATCCACATGCTGCTCGTCATGCTCGGCATCGCCGGTCTGATGGGTGGCATCTCGCTCGGCCTGGTGCACGGGACCTACTGGCCGATGTGGATCCCCGTCGGCACGGTGTTCCTCAACGCCTTCGTCGCGGGCGCGGCCTTCATCGGTCAGGGGCTCGGCGCAGAGCAGACCCACCGCCTCCGGAGCTTCGTCGACGACGTGCTTGAAGCCTGAGCCCCTCGCGTCGATGCTGCGCGCCCTCGGAGGTCTGAGCGACGGCATGCACCAGCAACGATGGATGGGCCTCGCGCGCCTCGCGCTCGTGGGTGCGCTGCTCACGGCCTGCGGCGACGACACCGGCGCAGGCGGCGCTGGGCAGGGCGGCTCTGGGCAGGTCGGCTCTGGGCAGGGCGGCGCTGGCGGAGCCGGTGCCGGCGGGCCGGGCGCTCTGTCCGAGCTCCAAGACGCCTGGTGCCCCGTGTACGCCGAGCGCTACTGCGCCGCGGCGCTCGGCTGCGGCTGCAGCGACGTGCCCGGCTTCTCCGACGCCGAAGGTGCCTGCCTCGAGCGCGCCGAGCGTGGCTGTCGAAGGCAGCTCGATGGCTTCGCGGCGGGAGTCGCGAGCGGCACGCTGCTCGTCGCGGGCTCGGTCCCGGAGGCTTGCCTGCCCACGCTCGAGGGCTCGCTCGCCGGGTGCCAGCTCCCGCCTCCGGACGTGTTCATCGTGCGCTGCCCACTGGTCTGGCCGGCTGCGGAGAGCCGCGAGCTGCCCGGTCCGGGCGCGCCCTGCGCGGGTGGGCTCTGTGCCGAGGGCGCGCGCTGCGGCAGCGCGGGCTCCTGCGTCGAGCCCACCCCCGGCGGGAGCTGCCAGAGCGAGGCCGACTGCCTGCCCGGCGACCATTGTGGTGGGGACGCTCGCTGCTTCGCTCCCGGTTACGGAGGGCCGCGTGTCAGCTGTGCCGATCCCTCCGAGTGCAGCGGTGAGCTCAGCTGCCTCGCCTCCGCTCGCCGCGAGTGCCGCGCCAAACAGAGCGGCGTCGCCTGCAGCGGCGACGAGGCCTGCGTCGACACGGAGTACTGCGAAGGAGGGCAGTGCGCGCCCGAGCCCGGTCTCGGCGAGCCCTGTGGTGCGGGAGTCGCCTGCGCCGAGGGGCTCGGCTGTCGCATGGGTCCTGCGGTCGACGAGGGAAGCTGCCAGCTCTTGCCCGAGCTCGGCGAGCCCTGCGCGCTCGGCCGCTTCGGGCCCTTCCTCTGCGCCGAGGGGCTCGCCTGCAATGCGCAGCTCTGCGGGCTCCCACCGGGCGAAGGCGAGGCCTGCGCCGTGGGCGAGATTCGATGCGAGCCGGGGCTCGGTTGCCACGTGGAGGGCGCCGAGAGCCTGTGCAAGCCCCGCGTCGCCGAGGGAGAGCCCTGCGGCCTCGACGACAGCTGCTCGGCGGGGCTCTTCTGCGATTTCCAGGTCCAGCGATGCAGGGCCCACTACGAGCTCGGCGCTCCTTGCAGTGCGGGCAACGAATGCGGGGTCGAAGGCTCATGCGTGCCCGACGCCCAGGGCGACTTTCGCTGCGTGCCGCGCCCCACGCTCGGGCAAGCCTGCTTCCTCGACGAGTGCACCGAGGGGCTCAGCTGCCGCTCGCCCTACGACGCCGGCCTCTGCGCTCCCCCGCTCTGTGCGGCCTTCCCATTCTAGGCGGCGTCCATTTCTAGCGCAGCGGCTCGCCCGGAGTGCGCCGCGCATCGGGCTGCCACTCGAGCACGTCGCCGGGGCGCGCCGCGATGAACTGCGCCCTCGGTAGACGCAGCGCGTCCAGCGCGAGGCCGAGCTCGCCTGCGGCCTGGTATCGGCCCTCGTCGGCCTGGTCGAAGGTCCCCCAATGAACGCCCATGGATCGCGCCGCGCCGAGCTCGAGGTGCGCGCGCACGGCCTCGAGTGGGCCCATGTGCATCGGCGCCATGAACCAGCGAGGCAGGTAGGCCCCGATGGGCAGGATCGCGACGTCCGGTGCGCCGAGCCTGGCGCGCGTCTCGGCGAAATGGTCGCCGTAGCCCGTGTCGCCGCCGAAATAGAAGCTGCCCGTCTGCGCGCGCACCTGGAAGCCACCCCACAAGACCTGGTTGCGGTCGCCGAGGCCGCGCATCGACCAGTGCTGCACCGGCACGAAGTGGATCGTGGCGCCGCTCCCGAGCCTCGCGGCCTGCCACCAGTCGAGATCCACGCCGCCTCGGATGCCCAGGTCCTCGAGCATGGCGCGCGTGCCGAGTCCGCCGTAGATGGGCATCGCGAAGCGACGCTCGAGCTCGCGCAGCGTGGGCGCGTCGCAATGGTCGTAGTGGGAGTGGCTGATGAGCACCGCGTCGATCCGCGGCAGATCGTCGAGCTCGATCGCCGGAGGATCGTAGCGCCTGGGCCCGGCGAAGGAGACGGGCCCGACCCGCTCCGACCAGACCGGATCGGTGAGGAAGGCGAGGCCGTCGAGCTGCACCAACACGGTGGCGTGCCCCACCTGCGTCGCACGCAGACCGCGCTCCACGCGCGCGGGAGGCACGACCTTCACCGGCGCCGACTGGCTCTCGGGCCAGACGACCGCGCCCCCCTGGAGCTGCCACTTCACCAGATCGCAGAAGTCCGGCTCTCCCCCGCGCGGGACGTTGTGGAAGCTCGAACCGTCGAAGTGCTCGCTCACCGGCCCTACGTGGGCCGGCGCGCCGAAGCAGCCCGAGCCCACGAGCGCCGAGCTCAGCACCAGAGCCGCGGCCGAGGTGTGCGCGGAGCCCGCCGGGTCCTTGCGCGCGTGCCGACCCGTCGAAGCCGTGTTCCTGGTCTCGAGCGCCATGTCGCAGGCCGGAGTGTGCGCGCGACCGCGCGGGCCGTCGAGCAGCGCAGGCGAGGCAGAGCCCCCGGTGAGGCGCACCCTGTAGCCGAACCGCGCGCGGTGATTTAGCCTCTCGACGCCCATGCCCTCCGTCCACCTCCGCCGCGTCACGCTGCTCTGCGCCTGCTCCACGCTCGCCCTCTCGGCGATGGCCTGCGGTTCGCCCGGCTATCCGAAGAAGGTGCGGGCCGAGACCGACGCGCCCAACACCTCCTGCGAGTCTTCGCATGCCTGCAAGGTCTGGGGCTGGTGCGCCGAGAAGGCCGGTCAGTGCGTCGCCGCGAGCGACGACCACTGCCGTAGCAGCCAGTCCTGCAAGCAGGGTGGGCTCTGCAGTCTCTCGGTCGACCGCTGCATCGCCAAGACGAGCGACGACTGCGGCCAGTCCGAGTGGTGTGACAAGTACGACTTCTGCACGGCCAGCCAAGGCGTGTGTCGCTGAGCGCCGAGGCGCGCGCGGTCCCTCGGGCGCGCACCGGAATCCATGGCCTGGCTGCTCCTCTCGATCGGCGCCGTCTTCGTCGCGCTCGGCGCGGTGCTGCTCGTGTGGGGGCGCCCACGCAGGGTGATCGCGAGCGTGGCCCTCGGCGCCGCCTCGTCGGGGCGCATCGTGCTGGAGCCTTCGAGCGGTGCACGCACCGGCCCACACCAGCTCGAGCTCAGGCTGTGGCTCGCTCCGGTCCGAGGCCACCGTCTCTACGCGCGCCTGTCCGCCGAGGGGCTCGATCTGCCGCAGGTGATCCAGATCAGCGATCGCCCCGAGCAAGGGCTCGACGCCTCCGACGCCGATCCTGGGCCCGTCGGTGAGCTGCGCGTGGTGCTCGCGCGGATCGAGCGCCCGCTCCTCCCGGGCACCGAGCTCGGCGTCGAGCTCTCACCGGTCCCACCGACCCGCCTCCAGCGCGCCGAGCTCCGGCTCGTGAAGCTCTCCTGAGCCGATCCGCCCGCTCCATAGCTGACCAGAAAAGCCGAACCTGGTGGTTCGGCTTTTCGACTTGTCGTTCGTCAGAAATCGAGGGATGCGGAGAATTCGGCGAAGAACTCTCTGTCGTCGGCTGCCGCGCGCTGCGCTCGGGG
>ERZ761602.1773-NODE-1773-length-37437-cov-6.670242_pt1 | contig 37437 bp, 24 predicted proteins | sample MGYA00512165_ERZ761602 | MGnify/ENA primary metagenome ERZ761602 (study PRJEB28899, sample SAMN02445085) | bioreactor sludge metagenome | biome: EBPR sludge; isolation source: Thorneside wastewater treatment plant | place: Australia: Brisbane, Thorneside...
GCCGTCGTCCATCACGGGGTTGGGCGAGAACATGAACCAGCCCTGGAGGAAGCGCCCCTTGTGCGAGAGCAGCTTGGTCGCCTCGGGGTGAGGCGAGAGCGTGAGCCCGAGGCCCTCGACCAGGCTCGTCTTGTTGAGCGTGGCGATGAGCTCGTTCCAGCCCTTCTTGGTGACCCACAGCTCGGTGAGCGCCTGGTTGAGCGCGCCGATCATCATGACGAAGCACGCCGTCTCGCGCAGGAGCCCGCCGAGCTTGCGGCGCCTCAGCGCGAGGCTCGTGGGCTCGTGCGTCGCCGACTGGCCGGGCGCCTCGAGGCCGAAGAAGCGCGACCAGCGCCCGCGCCGCATCGCGGCGTCGACCAGGCTCGAGGCGAGCGGCAGGCGCAGGATCCACGCGAAGACGGAGCCCACCGGGAGCGCGGCGATCGCGTCGGCGAGGGCCGCGTGGCCCACCAGCAGCTTGCCCGAGCGGTCGAGCACCGCGAAGCCGTGGTTCGCCTCGCTGCCCTTCGCCTCGTCGAAGCCGAGCAGCCCGAAGCGATCGAGGCGCGCGAGCACACGCACCGCGAGCCAGGCCGCGCCCGAGCTCGCGTCGAAGATCACGGTGCGCTCGCGGTGGCTGCGGCGCATCGCACGCGCGCTCGTGTCCCAGTCCTCCTTCTGGAAGAGCAAGGTCGAGAACACGCACAGGGCCCAGGCGAAGGGCCCGAGCACGAAGGTGCTGCCGAAGCCGATGTGGAGGAAGTTCACCAGCACGAGCGCGAAGCGGCGCAGCCAGAGGCGGACGTCGAAGCCCCCGATCACCAGGCGCGGTGCGAGCAGGCAGAACGGCAGCCCGGCCTCCGAGGCCATGACGGCCATCGTCATCGCGCGGTAGATCGGGAAAGGCACGTAGTCGCGGACCCACCCGATGAGTGGGTTGACCATGCGATCGACGTACATGACGTAGTGCACCGCGGTGTAGTGGACCTTCCACGCAGGCCCCGTCTTGTGCACGACGTTGAAGTAGTAGATGGCCGCGAGCTGCAGCACGAGCACGAGCCCCACCAGCGAGACGAAGGGCGTCATCCGGTAAGGCGCGTCCATCGCGCTGCGATCGGCGAGCTCGGCGGCCGTGCTCTCCCGCCTGCGCCGCAAGGAGTCGAGCAGCGCGTCGAGGCTGAACCTGTCGCCGAGCGGCATGAACGCCGTCCACAGCAAGAGCAGGTTGTGCACGACGTAGCCGCCGTTCTCGATCAGCAGCACGCGGCCGTTCATGCTCGTCACGAAGACGAGCGAGAGCACCTGCGCGAGCTTGGTGCGGTAGCCGACGAGCACGCAGACGTACGTGGCGAAGATCACGAGCCACAGCGCCCAGAGCTCGGGCGCCGTCGTGAAGCCGTGCAGCAGCGAGAAGCCCGTCGACTGTGGGCGGTGCAGGATCACCCAGGTGGGCAGCACGCCACGGTCCGAGAACATGGCCTCCCAGTCGCCGGTGCGACGGAAGAGATCCATGAGCAGGAAGAAGCCGAGGCAGATCCGCGTGAGCCCCAGCGTGCGGCGATCGAGCGTGAAGTAGGACTCACGGAAGAGATCGCGCCACGTGTACGAAGGGGACTCGGTGGCGGCGGCGGCGCGGCTCATGGTCGGCGAAGCTCGGGCTGGGCGAAGCGAAGGAGGGGGCTCCGCGCGACGGCGAGCACCGCGCTGGGCGGGTGCAGGCTTGCGCGGCGGCGCGAACGAGCGCAGCGTACACCAGGGCCGACGGTGGAAGCGAAGAGCGTGCGCGAAGGGGGTGACGCAGCGGAAGCTCCGGCGCGTGCTGCGCGAGCCGTCGTCGCGCTGCCCGAGCTCGGCGCAGCGGAGCTCGGCGCGCTCGACGCGCAGGAGCCCCCGGCGCGCACCCGGCGCGCCTTCATCGGCATCAGCTTCGCGGCGGGCATCGTCTGCCTCATGCCGCAGCAGTGGGCGAGCGGCGCGATCTGTCTCGCGCTCTCGCTCGGGCTCTACCTGTGGCACCGCAAGCGCCATGCAGCGGAGCGTCCTCTGGCGGAGCGCGCGGGCTCGGTCGGCGCGTGAGGATCAGTCGGCGCGTGAGTAGGCGTCTTCCTCGTGGGGCACGTCGATCGGCGGTTTGTCCCAGCGCGCGCGCACCCGGTTGATGGCCTGGTGCACGAGCGGCCGCTTCACGATGAGCCGCTCGAGCCGGCGTTTGCCCGGCAGATCGGCCAGCATCACGCCGAGCAGGATCGTGAGCAGCCCCTGACCGGGCACGCCAGGTAGGCTGAGCACGACGCCGAGCGCGATGAGGAAGAGGCCGAGCACGTTCTGTGCGACGCGCGCGCCGACGCGCAGCGGCCAACCGTGACCCGCGAAGGGAAGGGGGCGCTCCTTCACGACGAAGTAGTCGACCGGGATGCGCACCGCGACCCAGCCAGCGGCGATCAGGCTGAGCAGGATCGACGCGATCGAGATCGTCGCCGCGATCGCGATCGAGCCCCGCGCCCCGGAGGCGTATTCGAGCCAGGTCGAGAGGTCGGCCACCTCGGCGACAACCCTCAGGCGACCAGGACCGTTCCCACCGAGCCAGGCTCCCGCGCCTCGCGCGCGAGCTCTCCGGGGGCGAGCTTGCCGAGGATGTGGACCTGCTCCGCGCCGGCCGCGATCGCACCGAAGGACTCCTCGAGCTTGGGGATCATGCCCTCGCGGATCACGCCCTCGGCGATGAGCGCGCGCCCCTCGGCGACGCTGAGCCTCGCGATGCGGCTCGAGGGATCGGCGACGTCGCGCAGCACGCCGCGCACGTCCGACACGAGCAAGAGGCTCCGAGCGCCGAGCGCGACCGCGACCTTCGTCGCCACGATGTCGGCGTTGATGTTGTAGGTCTGCCCGTCGAGCCCGGCGCCGAGGCAGGCGAGGACCGGGATGCGCCCCGCGCCCGTGAGCAGGCCGACGAGCTCGGCGTCGATCGAGACGACGTCGCCCACGAGGCCGAGGTCGACCGGATCGGGCCCCGCGCCGCCGTAGACGCGCGCCGGTCGCTTCGTCGCCTCGATGAGCGGGCCGCTCGCGCCGTGCAGGCCGACGGGCCTCGCGCCCGCACGCACGAGCGCGGCGCAGAGGTCGACGTTGAGCTGGCCGGCGACGACCATCTTCATCACCTCGAGCGTCGCGGCGTCGGTCACGCGCCGGCCGGCGATCTTCACCGGCGTCTGCCCGAGCTGCTCCTGCAGCTTGCTCGCCTGGGGCCCGCCGCCGTGCACGAGCACCACGGGGCCGTCCTTCGCCATGGCCGCGACGTCGGCCGCGACGACGGCGAGCGAGGGCCCGGCGATCACCTCGCCGCCGAGCTTCACCACCACCGGTCTCGCGCGGCTCACGGGTAGCCTCCCGGATCCTCGAGCGTGAGGCGCTCGTCGAGCCCGAGCACGAGGTTCATGTTCTGGATGCCCTGGCCTGCGCCTCCCTTGATGAGGTTGTCGATCGCGCTGAAGCACGCGAGCGTGCGCTTGCCGGCCTCGACCGGGCCGAGCTCGAAGCCGACCTCCACGTGGTTGGAGCCGGCCACCGCGACGACCTCGGGCAGGCGCTTCTTGGGCACACGCACGAAGGGCTCCGCCGCGTAGGCGCTCTCGAAGGCCTCGGCGACCTGCTCGCGCGTGACGCTCGCGTCGACGGTGACGAAGCTCGTCGCGAAGATGCCGCGCGAGAGCGGCGCGCTCACCGGCACGAAGTGGAGGGCGAGCTCCTTGCCTCCCGCGCGCTCGAGCGTGTCGAGGATCTCGGGCAGGTGCTGGTGCTTGAGCGGCTTGTAGGTCTTGAGGTTCACCGCGCGCGTCGGGTGGTGGGTGCCCGCCTGCGCCGCTGCGCCGCTGCCGCTCGAGCCGGTGATGCCGACGGTCTCGACGCGCCCGCTCAGCAGGCCGCGCTTGGCGAGCGGGAGCAGTCCGAGCTCGATCGTGGTCGCGAAGCAGCCCGGCGAGGCGACGAGCTTCGCGCCGCGGATCGCGTCGCGAGACAGCTCCGGGAGGCCGTAGACGGCCTCTGCGAGCAGCTCGGGGCAGGGGTGCTTCGCGCCGTAGTGCGCTTCGTAGGCGGCCGCGCTCTTCAGGCGGAAATCGCCCGAGAGATCGACCACCTTCGCGCCCGCCGCGAGCACCTCGGGGACGTAGCTCGCGGCGACCTTGTGGGGCAGGCCGAGCAGCACGACGTCCATGCCGCGCGCGGCCTCGGCCGGCGGCAGGTTCTCGAAGAGGAGGTCCGTCTGACCCTCGAGGTTCAGGTGCACGTCGCCGAGCGGTTGACCGACGTAGTCGATCGACGCGACCCGCACGAGCTCCACCTCGGGGTGATGGAGCAGGCGCCGGATCATCTCGCCGGCGCCGTAGCCACTGCCTCCCAACACCGCAGCCTTGAAGCGCTTCATCGTGACCGCGGTTTAGCACTCCGACTCCATGCGTTCTAGACTGCGCCCATGAAGCCGATCGTCGACGCGGTGCGTGGTCGTACCGAAGCCATGCTCGCCCGCATCGAGGAGCTGGTGACGATCAACTCCTACACGCGCAACAAGCCGGGCGGTGACGCCGTGGGCAGCCTGCTCGTACAGGGCGCCGAGGCGCTCGGGCTCGTGGTGCGGCGCATCCCGAGCGAGCTCTACGCCGACCACCTCGTCTTCTCGACGAAGGCCGCCGCCCAGAGCGCCGAGGGTGCCACGGTGCTCGTCGGCCACCACGACACCGTCTTTCCGGCGGGCAGCTTCGAGGGCTTCGTGCGCGACGGCGAGCTCGTGCGCGGGCCGGGTGTGCTCGACATGAAGGGCGGCCTGGTCGTGATGCTCGAGGCGCTGCGCGCGCTCCGGGAGGCGGGGCTGCTCGACGCGCTCCCGCTGCGCATGATCGTCGTCGGGGACGAGGAGATCGGCTCACCCGAGGGGCGTGGGGTGATCCAGCGCGAAGCGAAGGGCGCGCGCGCCGCGCTCGTCTTCGAGGCCGGCCGCGCACACGATCGCGTCATCACGGCGCGCAAGGGCACCGGCTCCGCGAAGCTCGTCGCGCGAGGCGTGGCCGCTCACGCGGCCAACGATCACGACAAGGGGCGCAACGCGATCTGGGCGCTCGCGCGCTTCATCGATCGCGCGCAGCGCCTCACCGACTACGAGCGCGGCGTGACGGTGAACGTCGGCGTGGTGCGCGGCGGCCACGCGAAGAACACCGTGCCCGACCACGCCGAGTGCGAGATCGACTTCCGCTTCGTGCACGCGGTCGACGGCGTCGCCACCTTCGAGGCGCTGCGTGAGGCGGCGAGCGAGGCCTCGCGCGAGGTCGACGGAACCACGCTCGAGCTCGGCGGTGGGCCCAACCGCATGCCGCTCGAGCGCACGCCCGAGAACCTCGCGGTCTACGAGGCCTACGCGGCCTGCGCACGCGCCGCGGGCCTCGGCGGTGAGGAGTCGGCGCTCATCGCTGGCGGCTCGGACGCGAGCTCCACCGCGTCGATCGGCGTCCCCTCGATCGACGGGCTCGGCCCGCGCGGCGCGGGCTTCCACACGAAGGAAGAGCGTGTCGAGATCGCGAGCCTCGAGCCCAAGGTGATCGCGCTCGCGAGCTACCTCGCGAGCTCGGCGCGCTGAACCTCGCGGCGCCGCCGTGCGCTCTGCGGGCGCTCAGTCGCTTCGCAGGCGCGCGCTCGCCGTGGCGGTCTTGCCGGGCTCCACGCGCACGCTCACCGACTTCTTGCCGAGCTCGGGGTGGATGAACGTGACCGTGTGCGTACCGGCCGAGACGCTCACGCCGATCTTGGGCGTCTCGCCGAGCGGCTGACCGTCGAGCAGGATGCGCGACGGAGGGATCGAGTTGATGTTGAGCGTGCCGTTGCCGGTGGCGACCGCGACCGGCTCGGGAGCGGGCGGCGGCGGTTTCGGCGCGGGGGCGGGCTCCGCCGGGCGAGGCGTGGGCGCAGGCGTCGGCGCCACGGCGACCGGCTGAGGCTTCACCGGCTCCGGCGGCGCGGCGATGGGCTCGGGCGGCGGCTCGGGCTCGGCGACCACGGCGGGCTCGGGCTCGGCGGCCAGCTTGACGACGAGCTGCTTCTCCGCGACGCCGTCGCTGAAGTCGAGCTTCGACGAGAAGTCGGGCAGACCGCGCTTCTGCGCGACGAGCTTCCACGCGACCTTCGAGGTCTCGACCTCGATCGTGCGCGGGAAGGGCCCTTCGAGTCGCTTGGCGCGCGCCATGTCGTCGTTGGGGACGAGCAGGATGCGCGCTCCCTCCGTCTCCACCGAGACGACCACCCTGCCGCGCAGCACCGCGAGCTTCACCTCGCCGAGGTCGACCGTCTTTCCGGCCTCGACGTCGATCGTGCGCTCCTCCGGGCGGTAGCGCTCACCCGAGAAACGCAGCGTGTGCCGCCCGGGCTTCAGATCTCCGAGCTTCACCGGCAGCGCGCCGCGATCGACGCCGTCGATCGAGAGCCGCACACCCGGGCCGGAGCTCGCGACGAGCGTGCCGAGCAAGGGCTTGAGCGTGACGGTGGTGTTGGTCGTCTCGCCGGCGCGCACCTCGACCGTCACCGGATCCTGGTGGAGGCTCGAGGCGGTGGCCACGCGGATCGTGCGCGGCCCGGGCTCGAGCTTCTGCACGATGCAGGGCGTGGCCTGGCAGACGCGCCGGCCGTCGATGAAGACCTCGGCCATCGGCACCGACTCGCCCGTCGCCTCACGCACGTCGACCTGCAGATCGCCGGTGCGACTGCCCATGAGGAAGGTCGCGAGCGCGGCGACCGCCACGAGCGCCGCGACCGCGGCGACGGCGAGCACCACGCGGTACTTCGCGGGCTGCTCCTCGGGAGGCAAGAGGTGCGCGGGCAGCGTGGGGCGAGGGATCGCCAGCTGCGTCGCCGCGCCTCGGTTGCCAGCCGGCAGCTCGACGAAACCCGCCTCGGGCACACCGGCCTGGGCCTGCAGATCTGGAGGCGGCGCGCTCGGCGCGGCTTGGGCCTCGTAGGACGCGGGCGGCACCGAGCCGGGCGGCGGTCGCGAGCTCTGTGGATCGGGCCGGTAGGAGCCTCTCTCCTGCAAGCCCTGCCCCGAGCTGCGCACGCCCGTGTTCGGCCCGAACGAAGCGTTCGGCGTCGAGGCCTCCTTGGGCTTCGGGATCGGAGGCTGGGGCGGGAAGTGCAGGCCGGAGTTGCCGGGCGTGTGCTCGCGGCCGTTCACCGTCGCGGGCCCGGCGCGCTGCGGGCCCGGATCGCGTGGTGCGTCGTCGATCGCGTCGAGCCGGAGCGTATCGGTGCCGATCCCTTGAGGCGGCGGCTCCGCGAGGCCTCGCTCGGTGGGTCGTTCGGACTGCATCGTGCGCGCCGCCGGCCTACGCGAGCCATGCTGGGCGTGGGGCGAATGCTCCGAGAGCACCGAGTCGAGGCGCTCGTCGAGGCTGTCGATCGGCGCCGGAACCTCACGCACCGGGCGCGGGTGTGGAAAGCCCGAGCCGGGTCGGTTCGCGCGACGCGAAGGATCGACGTGCGCGTAGCCGTTCGCGCCCTGCGCCTCGGGAGGCGCGCTCGGCAGCACGGTCGAGGGCATCGGCGTGGCGAGCTGCGGAACGCGTGTCGAGCCACGCGCCAGCGCCTGCACGGCCGCGGCGGAGCCGGGCGCCCCCGCAAGAGGAGGTGAGGCGGGAGGAGGTGATGACGAGAAGACGTGGGTGCTCTCCTCGTCGTCTTCCCAGTCGAGGGGCTCGGCCTCGATCTCCTGTGCCGACTCGAAGCTCGCGGCGCGCGCCGCCGCGCGCCCGTCCGGCGCCGTGCTGTGCATGTCGTCGCGCAGCGTGTCGGCCGGGGCCGGACCCTGCACACGCGTGATCGTGTCGGCGAGCGGATCGCGCGTGGCCGGCATGGCCGGCGCGCTCCCGGGCCTTCGGGGCGGCGGCTGGACCGGCGGCAGCGAAGCGGCACCCGTGCGCGGTGGAGGCACGCTCACCGGAGGCAGCGCGCCGTAGCTCCCGCGTCGCGTCGGAGCGTTGGGCGGCGCCGACCGCGTGGGTGGCAGGCCCGAGTACACGGCCATCTCCGGGAGATCGGGCGAGGAGAGCTTGCGCGGCGGTGGCGCCACGGGAGGGAGCCGTGCGGCGCTCGACGAGCGTGCATTCGAAGCACCGTCCCTCTCGTCGCGCGAGTCGTAGCCCTGACCCATGAAGCCCTGAGACTCGGAGTGTAGCGCGCTGGCTCCCATCCCGTCGCGCACAATCCGATGATCGCAAGCGCTCCACAGCCAGCTCGCGTCGCGAGCGCGCCCCACCGCTGAACGCGCGGACTGCAGGCTTGCGGAGCGTGGCGCCCGAGCACACGCTCCTGGCCTGAACCCGAGGCCCACGCGCATGTCCACGGTCGTCCTCTTCGATATCGATGGAACGCTGATCGACTGCGGCGGTGCTGGGCGCCGTGCGATCGCGGCCGCCTTCGAGCGGCGCCACGGCCGGGCCGACGCCTGCGCGTCGATCGCCTTCGGAGGCATGACCGATCGGGCGATCGTGCGGCAGGGGCTCGAGGCGATCGGCGCCGTCGTCGATGCCGAAGCCATCGACGAACTCATCGCCGACTACCTCGAGCTGCTCGCGCAGGCGCTGCCATCCAGCGAAGGCTTCCGTGTCATCGAGTCGGCCACGGTGCTCGTCGAGCACACCCAGGCGCTCGGCTTCGCCGTCGGACTCGGGACCGGCAACGTCCGACGCGGCGCGATGCTGAAGCTCGGGCGCGCTTCGCTCGCGGGGCGCTTCGCCTTCGGAGGCTTCGGCTGCGACGCCGAAGATCGAGCCGAGCTGCTCCGGCGGGGCGTCGACAGGGGCGCGGCCTCGCTGGGCCTGGCGCCGGAGGCGTGCCGCGTGCTCGTCGTCGGCGACACACCCCGCGACGTGAGCGCGGCGCACGCGATCGGGGCCCGCTGCCTCGCGGTGAGCACCGGGCGCCACACACGCGCCGAGCTCGAGGCGGCGGGCGCCGACTGCGTGGTCGCCTCGCTCGACGCCGACGAAGCGCTGCGCTTCGCGCGGGGCTGAGGCAGCTCGGCTGCGCGCCTCAGCGCTCCTTCGACTCGCTCGGCGTGTCGAGGCCCAAGAGCTCGATCGTCGGCTTCGGAGAGCCGGCCTTGTACGGGCAGTGCCTGCAGCGCGAGTTGCAGCAGTACCCACGCTTGAGGTGGTAGGCGGCCTTGAGCACCACCTTGTCGCCCTCGCGGTAGAAGTCGACGCCTTCGACGAGCTTGGTGGTCACGCGCCGGAGCTCCTCGCGGCTGTGCAGGGCACTCGAGGGCGCGCGGCCCGAGCACGGCCAAAGCCCCAGGCTGGGTGTGTGCGCGAGGTCGATACGGGCGGGAACTTCACGCGGAATGGGATAGCTTAGCAGCGCTCGGGCGTTCGTCTGCCCGGGTGGGGGGGCCCAACCACGAGGGCCACGTTTGCAGCGCGCCAACCCCACTCCGCCCGGTCCGACGTCGCGTCCGCTCCTGTCGAGTCTGTGCCTCGCGCTCGTCGGCGTCGCGGGCGGCTGCGACGACGCCAAACCGAGCGTGCCCTACGCCACCGACTCCGCGAGCGCCCCAGCGGTCCCGAGCCTGGAGCTCGCCTCGAGCGAGCGACCGGACGCCTCCTCTGGCTTCACGCCGATCCTGGGCCAGGCGGTCGAGGGCGATGGCAAGTCGCTCGTCGTGGGTGAACGCCGCCTGGTCGCGGCGCCCGGGAGGCTCTTTCGGCGGTGGCTCAAGGCGAGCACGCCCTCCGGCTCGGGCTCGGACGTCGTGGTCTGGCAGGACTCCGCCGCGGGCGACCAAGGCGAGCTCATGGTCTTCCTGGACGGCGGGGGCGAGGTCCAGCCCGTGCGGCTGCCCGGTGGCATGGAGCTGTCGCGTTGTACTCGGGAGCTCTCGCTCGTCCACCCCGCGCCGGGCCTCGTCCACGTCGATCTGCGCGCGACCTGCGACGGGCGGCGTCAGCAGTGGCTGGCCGTCGTGAGGCTGGGCTCGGGCGCCACGCGCGACGCGGAGCTGCGGCTCGAGCTCAGCGTCAGCGATCCAGCGCGGCTCGGGCTGCGGGTCGAGGATCGCGACGGTGACGGTCGCGCCGATCTGGTGCTCGCCGCGCGGCACGCGGAGGCCGCCGAGGGAGAGCCGGAGCTGCCGCTGGTGCTGCTCGATCGACCGGCGGGCTACGCCTGGGATCCCGCCGAGCCCGAGGCGTCTCTCTCGCGCGCGTCGCGCGCGCTGCGAACCAGCAAGGACGCGCGTGCATCGCTCGGGCCGGCGCGCAGGCTGCTCGCCCTGGCGAGCTCGATCTGCGCCGACTTCGGCGAGGCGACGCTGCGCACGCACGCGGGCGCGGTGCGCTGTGGTGAGCCGAGCGTGCTCTCCGACGCCGCCGCCGCGCTCGGCCTCGGTCTGCTCGAAGCGGGCGACCTGCCGAGGGCGGCGCTCGTGGCCGAGCACCTCGCCGAGATCGATCCGAAGAGCGCGGCCTCGACCGCGCTCGCAGCTCGGGTGGAGGCACGCGTGAAGCGTGTCACCCCGAGCGTGCGCGTGCTCGCGGCGAAGCCCTCGGCGAAGCTCGAGGCCTACGCACCGCTGAGCTTCGACGCCGAGGGCGGCTTGCTCGTGATGGAGGAGGGCCGCGTGGTGCGGGTCGATCTCGGCACGCTCGAGGAGCGCCCGAGCGAAGCGCTCCCCTGGCCGCGCGCCTTCGCGTGGGGCGCGAGCGACGCGACGCTCGAGCTCGCGGGTCTGAGCCGTCGCTGCGCTCCTCTGACCACGGTGCTGGAGACGCGCGCACGCGGCGGCTCGCGGCTCTCTCCGGTCCCGTCCACCGTGAGCTTGCTGGCGGGTCTGCACAAAGGCGACGGCTGCGCTGAGCGCGCGCTGCGCCCGATCGGCATGTCGGTGGAGGGCAGCAAGGCTCGGGTCGCCCTCGAGGGCGAGCTCTACGAGCTCGTCTGGGGTGACCGCGGCATCGACGTGCGGCCGTCGCTGCCACCTCCACCCGGCGGACCACCGGGCATGCCCGGCTCGGGGCGCTCCGCCGACGGACGCGTGCTCGCGCTCGCGCTCCCTCGCTCGGTGCTCGTGCTCAGGCCCGAGGGCGCGATGCGCTGGGCCTCGGACGCCACGCGTGCACTCGACGCCTGCGTGCCGCGCTCGGACGCCAAGAAGCTCGCCTGCCTCGACGCCGGGCGGGCGATCGTGCTGAGCGCCGATCCCTGAACGGACCCTGCGCCGGCCCGACGCCGCGCCTCGTGCGTCGCCGCCGATCGGCGCGCGGGTGCTCGGCGTGGACGAGCACCCAGCGGGGCGCGCTCACTTCTTGTTGACGCGCTCCATGTACTTGCCGCCTTCGGTGTCGACCTTGATCCACTCGCCCTCGTTGATGAAGAGCGGGACCTGCACGACGGCGCCCGTCGAGAGCGTGGCGGGCTTCGTCGCACCGCTCGCGGTGTCGCCCTTGATGCCCGGCTCGCTCGACACGATCTGGAGCACGACCGAGCCCGGGATGTTGATGCCGATGGGCTGGCCGTTCCACAAGGTGACGTCGACGGTCATGCCGTCGCTCAGCCACTTCGCGTCGTCTTCCATCTTCTCGCCGGGCACGGTGATCTGCTCGCCCGAGCTCTCGTCCATGAAGACGAAGTTGCCGTCTTCCGGGTAGATGTACTGCATCGCGCGATCTTCGACGTCGGCCTTCTCGATCTTCTCGCCCGACTTGTACGTGCGCTCGAGCACCGCGCCGTCGACCAGGCTCTTCACCTTCACGCGCGTGAAGGCCTGGCCCTTGCCGGGCTTGACGAACTGGAAGTCGACGACGGTGAAGGGCTTGCCGTCGACCATCATCTTCAGGCCCTTGCGGATGTCGCTGGTGTCCATGGCGTTCCGTCTGGAGCTCGACGGCTTCGTCGAGCGATCGAGGTTGGCGTGTGAGGCACCCGCTGACCGCGAGGAGCCGGGGAGTGCAGCCGCCGGAGAAGAGAACTTGGCCGGCGAGGCTCGGCCTCATTACCACAGCCATCCGAGGCGCCAGCCCTAAAAACTGGCGGCCACCGCGGGCCGGCCACGATGGATGAGATCGACGAGGAACTGCGCGACATAAAACGAGAAATCGTCGAGTCGCGCAGCCTCGTCATCAAGACGAACAACCTCACGCAGGCGCTCGCGGCCGATCTGAAGAGCATCACGAAGCGGCAGCAGAGCTTCGAGCGTCGCGCCTTCTACAACTCCGTCTTCGCCTACGCCCTCTTCGTGGCCGTCATCATCGGCGCGCTGAAGGTCGCCTGGGACGCCCGCGTCGCCACGGTCACGCGCCGCGAGGAGGAGGCCGTCGCCAAGCTCGACCGACTCGGCAAGGAGCTCGAGTCGCTGGAGAAGCAGAACGCCGCCCGCAGCGCCGCCGAGAGCGAGGCCGCCGCGCTCTACGAGCTCGTGCGTGCGCGCCGGAAGAAGGAGCTCGTCGAGGCGGGCGCCGCGATCTCGAGGCTGCCGCTCTCGCGCGCCGAGCGCGCCTTCCTGCAGGACGCGGTCGACCGAGCGCGCTCGGAGCTGAGCGTCGACGCCTACCAAGACGGGCTGTCGCACGCGAAGAGCGGACGCTGGGTCGAGGCCGCGCAGTCCTTCGAGCGCTCCGTGCAGCTCGCCGACAGCGGCGCGCACACGCCGAGCGCGAAGCTCGAGCTGGGGCGCGCGCTGCGCAAGCTCGGGCGCGCCTCGGAGGCGGTGCCGATCCTCTCCCAGCTCAGCGAGGCCTCGCCCAACCCGGAGGTGCTCGACGACGCCACGCTCCTGCTCGCCGAGTGCCTCATCGACGTGCAGGCCTACAACGACGCGCGCACCACGCTGCGCGCCTTCTTGCGACGCTTCCCCGACAGCCCGCTCGTCAACGACGCGCGCACGGCCCTGTCCGACCTCAACCTCAAGCGCTGAGGCGCGCCTCTCAGGGCAGCGGGTCTGGCCGCAGCGCGAGGATGCGGAAGCCCTCGTGCCAACCCAGCGACGGCGCGCCGGGTGCGGCACCGACCGCCACGAGCGTGACACCTCGTCCGTTCGCGACGGCGCCACCGTCGAGGCCTCCCGCGGCCAGCGCGCTCGCCAGGCTCTGCTCGATCATCGACTGCGGCGAGCCCGTGACGAGGCCGAGCGCGGTCGCGCCGGCGGTGCTGCCGAGCTGGGCCGTGCTGATCGGCGCGAAGGCGGGCGCGGGCGCGATCGAGCCAGGCTGCAGGTTGGCGGCGATCACGACCGCGTCTGCGCCGTCGAAGCTCGGGCGCACCGCGAGGTCGAGCGAGAAGCTCGGGCTCGCCGCGTGCACGGCCTGGAAGCTCACGCGCTCCTCGCTCGTGACGCGCGACAGCACGGCGACCGTCGCGCCGAGCGTGGGCTCGTCGGGCGAGTAGCTCGGGCCGCACACGCTCGGCGTCGACTCCTCGGTGTGCCCCTCGACGATGCAGCCCGTCGGCGCGAGCAGCAGGCTGCGCGGCGCGAGGAAGGTGCTCTCCGGGAAGACCCCGAGCACCGACACACGCGCGGCGGTGGCGCCGGGATCGTCGACGAGCGTGGCGCAGTCGGCGCCGCCGGAGTCGCCGCTCAGGACGGCGACGAGCACGTCGCTGCCGCTCGGGATCGTCGCGTCGGGCAAGGCGAGCGCTGCTGCGCGGCCGAAGGCGATGGGCTCGGCGGGCCAAGGCGAAGCGCCGCTCGCTGGCTCCGGCCAAGCGAGGAAGCAGAGCTGGATCGCCGGAGCGTCGACGACGCCGCTCACGACCGTGAGGCGCGTCGGCCCGTCGGGCTCGCTGATCACGCCGCCCGAGCTCGAGCTGGTCGTGGTGCTCGCGGCGCCGCCGCCCGCTCCACCGGCGCCTGGACCTTCGCCTCCGCCACCCTGGCCCGTGGCAGGCTCCGCGCAGCTCGCTGCCGCGGCGCCGAAGGCGAGCGCGGTGCTGAGCGCCGCGGCGAGCGATGGCGCCGTCGTCGGGCGGGGCTGTTCGGGATCGCGCATGGCCGAGGCCGAGCCATGGTAGTCCACGCAGCCACGATGCGCCTCTCTCTCGAGCCCCGCGCCGCGGTCGCGCTCCGCCGCGGTCACCCGTGGATCTGGCGCGACGCGCTGCGGCTGCCGAAGGGCAGCAAGCAACCCGAGACCGGCGACGTCGTCTCGCTGGTCGAGGCCTCGAGCGGCGAGGTGCTCGGGAGCGGTCTCTACGACGCGAGCTCGCCGATCGCGGTGCGGGTGCACGTACGTGGGCCGGCGAAGCTCGACGCCGGGCGGATCGCCGAGGCGATGCAGCGCGCCTTCGCGAGGCGCGTCGCTGCCTTCGCCGACGGCGCGACCGACGCGTACCGCCTCTGCAACGGCGAAGGAGACCGCGTGCCCGGCTTCGTCGTCGATCGTTATGGCGCGATCGCGGTGCTGCGCACCGACGGCGAGGCGGCGTCGGCCTGGGTCGCCGAGCTCGCGCCCAGGCTCAAGCGCGCGCTCACGCAGCACGGCGTAGAGACGCTGCTCCTCCGCGTGCAGGCAGGCGCGAACGAGCGCAAGGTCGAGACGCTCTACGGCCCAGAGCCGCCCGAGCGCGTGTCCGTCCGTGAGCACGGCATGCTGCTCGAGGTCGACGTGCTGCACGGCCAGAAGACGGGCGCCTTCCTCGATCAGCGCGAGAACCGGCGACGTGTGCGCGAGCTCTCGCGTGGCCGCCGGCGCGTGCTCAACCTCTACAGCTACACCGGTGGCTTCTCGGTCGCCGCGGCGCTCGGCGGCGCGGCGGAGGTCACGAGCGTCGACGTGGCCGGCAAGGCGCACGCCTCGGCGCAGCGCAGCTTCCGCCTCAACGGGCTCGACGCCTCCGCGCACCGCTTCGTGACCGCCGACGCGCCGACCTACCTCGCGGAGCTCGCGAAGCGCAAGGAGCGCTTCGACCTCGTGATCAGCGATCCGCCGAGCTTCGCGCCCAACGAGCGCAGCGTGCAGCGCGCGCTCGCGGCCTACGCGAAGCTGCACGCCGCTTGCGCGGCCGTGCTCGCCGAAGGCGGTAGCTTCTGCGCGGCGTCGTGCTCGAGCCACGTGGGCCTCGAGGCCTTCCTCGACACGCTCGACGACGCGGCGCTCGGGCGCAGCGATCTCTCCCTGCTCGGGGCCTACGGCCCGCCGGGCGACCACCCCAGCCTGCCGGGCTTCCCGGAGGGGCGCTACCTCAAGATGGCGATCCTCGGCTGACTCGGAGCGCGTGGCGCCCGCGTCGGGCGACGCGAGCGCGACCGATCGTTTGCTACATCAACGGCCTTCGAAGCTCGCCGCGCGCTTCTCGACGAAGGCGCGCATGCCTTCGCGTTGATCCTTCGAGCCGAAGAGCACGCCGAAGGCCTGCCCCTCGAGCTCGCAGGCCGCGACCAGGTCGCGATCCTCACCGAGGCGCAGCACGCGCTTCGCCGCGGCGATCGCGAGCGGGCCCTGCGCGGCGATCTTCTGCGCCGCCTCGCGCGCCTTCGGCATGAGCTCGTCGTGGGGGTAGACGGCGTTCACGAGCCCCAGCCGGAGGGCCTCCTCCGCGCCGATCGTGTCGCCGGTGTAGACGAGCTCCCGCGCCTTCGCGATGCCGACGCGCCGCGCGAGGCGCTGCGTGCCGCCGAAGCCCGGGATCACGCCGAGCTTCACCTCGGGCTGGCCGAGCTTCGCCTTCTCGGAGGCGTAGATGAAGTCGCAGGCCAGCGCGAGCTCGCAGCCTCCGCCGAGCGCGAAGCCGTTCACCGCCGCGATGACGGGGAAGGCGAGCGCCTCGATGAGGTTGCCGAGCCGCTGTCCCTGGGCCGCGAAGGCCGTCGCCTCCACGCTCGAGAGCTCGGCCATCGCGGCGATGTCGGCGCCCGCGACGAAGGCCTTGCCCTCGCCGGTGAGGATCGCCGCGCGAGGGCCGCTCTTCGCGAGGCCGTGGAAGGCCTCGAAGAGCTCGCCCACGACCGTCGGGTCGAGCGCGTTGAGCTTCTCTGGGCGACGGATCGTCACCTCGGCGATGTGTCCCTCGATATCGACGCTGACGTAGCTCATCGTGTCCTCGTTTCGGTGACGCCTCGGCCGCTCGTCGCCGGGGAGCTCAGGCTCCTGCGACCACGCGCTGGCCCTTGTCGTCGTAGCGGTAGAAGCCTCGCCCGGACTTGCGACCCAACCAGCCCGCCGCGACGAGGTTCTTCAGGTTGGTCGGCGCGCGGTACTTCGAGTCGCCGAGCTCGGTGTGCAGGACGTCGGCGATCGCGAGCACGGTGTCGAGGCCGATGAGGTCGGCGAGCTCGAGCGGCCCCATGGGGTGGTTCAGGCCGAGCTTCGCGCCGGTGTCGATGTCCTCGGCCGAGCCCACGCCCTCCTGGAGCGCGAAGCAGGCCTCGACGATGAGCGGGATGAGGATGCGGTTGACCATGAAGCCGGGTGCGTCGTTGGAGCTCGCCACGGTCTTGCCGAGGCGCTCCGCGAGCGCGCGCGTCGTCTGGTAGGTGGCCTCCGAGGTCTGCACGCCGCGCACGATCTCCACGAGCTTCATCAGCGGCACGGGGTTCATGAAGTGCATGCCGATCACGAGCTCGGGCCTGCCCGTGGCGGCGGCCAGCTTGGTGATCGAGATGCTCGAGGTGTTCGTCGCCAGGATGGCGCCTTTCGGGAGTCGCTCGTCGACCGAGCGCAGGATTCCGAGCTTGATCTCGAGGTTCTCCGTCGCGGCCTCGACGGCGAGCTGGCAGTCCCCGAGCGAGGCGATCGCGTCGACCGGGCGGATCCGCGCAATCTGCGCGTCGCGGGCCGCGGCGTCGAGCTTGCCCTTCGCCACGAGCTTCTCGAGCCCCGAGGCGATCGTCGCGCGCCCCTTCTCCGCGTGGGCCACCGACACGTCGGAGAGCACGACGTCGATCCCGGCCGCTGCTGCCACCTGTGCGATGCCGCGCCCCATCTGGCCGGCCCCGATCACCGCGATGCTCCGGATGCTTTCCATGCGGCGCTCCTACCCGATCCGGTGCGCGGGTGCGAGGCGTGTACGGAGATCGCCGATGGTGCGACAACCTGCGACCTCGTACCGTCGCGCTTCGCGCCATCGACGTGCCCCACGAGGCTTGAAAGCGAGGGATGGGGCAGCATACATTCGCTTGCGCCCGCCATCGCCATTCTGGCGGTTTTCCTCGCGGATCCGTGCATTTGTCGGCGGATGTCCCGAGGCCTCGGGCCGGAGACACGATGACTGTCGATTTCATCCGCGTGGTTCTTGGCCGCTTGCAGGACGATCCCGGGCGCGAGCAGGCTTGGCAGGAGCTCGCAGAGATCGTCGCCGCACCCGCGAGCGCCACGGACGTGGAAGTCCACCGGCTGCTCGAGCAGGCTCGCTCGAGGCACGAGCAGCGCCGCGAGTGGTCCAGCGTCGCCCGCATGCTGGAGATGGAAGTCGCGCTCGTCGCGGGGCAACCCGAGGAGCTCGCCATGCAGGCGGAGCTCGCGCGCATCGCCGACGAGGAGCTGTTCGACGCGGCCCGAGCGCGCAGCCTCTACGAGCGCCTCGGCGCGCTCGCGGCCGAGCGCGGAGCCTCGCACCCGCTCGCGGAGAAGGCGTCGAGCTGGCTCGAGGACGACGCGGCCAAGCGCGAGAAGTGGGAGAGCCTCTACGATCGTTACCTCGCGGAGTCGGAGAGCACCGACGACGCGAGCTTCCAGGCTGGGCTGCTCGTCGGCGCCGCCGACGTGGCCTTCCGCTACGCAGGAGAGAAGGTCGACGCCACGGTCATCGCCGATCTGGTCGAGCGCGCGGTGCTGCTCGATCCTCGCGCACGCAGGGCCATCGCCCTCGCCGAGCGCTCGCTCTCCGCCGACCCGACACGCCTCGCGAAGCTGCTCTCGGCGGTGCTCGAGCGCGGCGCCTCGAAGGACGACCGCGTGGCGGCGGGGATCAAGGCGGCGCGCCTCCACGCGCAGCTCGGCGAGGCCGAGCGCGCGACCGAGGCCTACGAGAAGGTGCTCGACCTCGCGCCTGGACAGCCCGACGCCCTCAGCCAGCTCGCCGAGGCCTACACGCGCGCCGAGGCGTGGGACCACCTCGTCGCGCTCTACGAGGACCAGCTCAAAGGCGGCGGTCGCCCCGAGGGAGAGCTCGGTCTCTTGCTGCAGATCGCGATGGTCCACTGGCGCATGCGCGAGAAGCCGGAGGCGGCGGAGCCCTACTTCGAGCGCGTGCGGCGCGCGGAGCCCACGCACGCCGGCATGCTCGCCTTCTACCGCGAGCGCTGCACCGCCCAGGAAGACAAACCCAAGCTGCTCGCGGTGCTCACCGAGGCGCAGCGCGCGACCAGCGACGGCGAGCTCAAGCGCGAGCTCGCCGCCGAGATCGCCCAGCTCGCCGAGGCACAGGACAACGCCGTCAAGGCGATCGAGCAGTACAAGACCATCCTCAAGGCCGACCCGGACGACGTCTCCGCCCGCGACGCGCTCAAGCGGCTCTACGCCCAGACGAACAACCACCCCGCGCTCATCGATCTGTACCGGCACGAGCTCGAACGGCTCGGCGCCGACGACGTGCCCGCGCGCGCGGCGGTCCTGCGCGAGCTCGCGACGATCCACCGCGATCGACACCGCAACGAGCAGGCGCTCATCCAGACCTTGGCGCAGCTCGTCCAGCTCGACGACAAGGACGAGCCTTCGCTGCGCGAGCTCGTCCAGCTCTACGAGTCGCTCGGTCGCTTCCGTGATCTGCTCGGCGCGCAGCAGCGTCTCGCGGAGCTCAGCTCCGACCCGAGCGAGCGCGCCGAGCTGTACCGCGCCGTCGCGAGGCGTTGGACCGATCAGTTCTCCAACGTGCAGAACGCGATCGCCGCGTACGAGGGTCTGCTCGCGGTCGACAAGAGCGACGCCGAGGCGCGCACGAAGCTGCGCGATCTCTACACGAAGCGCCGCGCCTGGGATCGCCTCCACGCGCTCGCAGCGCTCGAGCTCGAGAGCGCCGAAGGCGAGGCGCGCGTCGAGCTGCTCGCCGAGATGGCCAAGCTCGCGGCCGAGCGGCTCGACCGCGGCGCCGAGGCGATCTCGCTCTACAAGCAGATCCTCGAGCTCGACCCGCGCAACTTCGGCGTCCACGACGCGCTCGAGAAGCAGGCGGAGCGCGAGAAGGACTACGCCTCCGTCGCCGAGGCGCTCGAGAAGCGCGCCGAGGTGACCGACGACGGCGTCGCGAGGCTCGCGATCTACCAGAAGCTCGGCTCCGTCTACGCAGACCGCCTGCGCGACGACGCCGGCGCGACGCGCACGTGGAAGCGTGTGCTCGAGCTCTCCCCGGGCCAGGCGAAGGCGCTGCGCGTCCTGCGCGAGACCTACGTGGCCGCGGGTGATCTCGACGCGCTCGAGGAGCTCTATGCCTCGCAGGGGGACTGGGACGCGCTCGCCGACTTCCTCTCGTCCTCCGCCGACAAGGCCACCGAGCCCGACGCCAAGATCGCGCTCAGCTTCCGCGCCGCGAAGGTCTACGTCGAGCGCCTCGAGGCGCCGGAGAGGGCGACGCGCTCCTACGAGCGTGTGCTCGCCGCCGACCCCGGCAACGCGGAGGCCGCGAGCGCGCTCCTGCCGATCTACGAGCAGGAAGCGCGCTGGGCGAGGCTGCCGGCGCTGTACGAGATCCTGCTCACGGTCACCGAAGACGCCGCCGAGCGCGCGCGCATGCTGCGCAAGCTCGCCGACGTCGTGGGACACTCGCTCGGCGATCGTGCGGGCGCGCTGAACCATGCGCGGCGCGCCTACGAGCTCGCTCCCGACGCCGAGGGGCTCGAGCTGCTCGAGAGCTGGGCCCGCGCGGCGGGCGATTTCGCGCCCTTCGTCGAGGCCGTGAGCGCGCGCCTCGGCGCGGGTGGAGCCGCAGCTCAGGCGCCAGCGCCGAAGAAGGGCAAGAAGAAGAAGAAGGGCGAGCCGGCTCCCGCCGAGGTGGAGGTCGAGGCCCCTGCGAGCCTGCGCGGCGGCGCGCCCGCGCTCGACCCGTCCGAGGAGCGCCTCCTGCGCATCAAGCTCGCGGACGCCTACGCGCGTGAGCTCGGCAAGCTCGACGAGGCGGTCGAGGAGTACAAGAAGCTGCTCGTCGCCGACCCGGCCGACACCGAGACCGCCCAGGCCCTCGACACCCTGCTGCGCGGGGCCGAGCGTCAGGCCGATCTGCGCTGGCTCTTCGAGCTGCGCATCGCGAACGCGGCCGAGGGCGACCGCGCGGGCATCTACGAGGAGTGGGCGACGCTCGAGGAAGACGTCTTCGGCAACACCGCCGAGGCCGTCCGCCTCTACCGCGAGGCCGTGTCGCTCGACCCGAGCCGCACCGAGACGCTGCGCGCCCTCGCGCGCCTGCTGCTCGCGGCCGGCGATCACGCCGGCGCCGCGGGCGTCATCGAGCGGCACCGCGATCTCGTGCACGGCGACGAACGTGCGCAGCGCGAGATCGAGCTCGCCACGCTCTACGCCGAGCGCCTCGAGCGCCCGCTCGACGCCCTCGAGGCCTGCGAGCGCGCGCTCGACGCTCGTCCGCGCGACGCCGACGCCATCGGGCTGCTCGGCAAGCTCGTGGAGCTCGAGCCGACGCGCGGGCGGGCCGCCGCGCGCCTGGCGCTCAGCTACGCCGACCTCGGTGATCACAGGCGCGAGGCCCAGATGCTGCGCGTGCTCATCGAGACCACCGAAGAGCCCGATCGGCGTCTCGAGCTGCACGTCGCGCTGGCAGACGCCGAGGAGAAGAAGCTCGGCTCGCCCAGCGCTGCCTTCGACGTCGTGCTGCGCGCGCTCAACGAGTTCCCCGACGAGCTCGCGCTGTGGGACCGCGCCGCGGAGCTCGCGGTGGCCTCTGGCAGGCCGACGGACCTGGCCGAGGCCTACCGCGCGCACATCTTGGTCTCCCGCGAGGGCGACGACGGCGAGCGACATGGGCCCTCCGAGGGCGTCGAGCTCGAGCTCTGCGATCGAGCGGCTTCGCTCCACGACGAGCAGCTCGGCGACTCCGACGGCGCGCTGCCCTACCTGAAGCGCATCCTCGCGAAGGATCCGCACAACGCCACCGCCTTCGCCCGGCTCAAGGAGATCCTCTCCGCCGCGGAGCGATGGGGCGAGCTCGAGAGCCTCTTCGATCAGGCGGCGGCCTCGGCCGACGACCCGCGCACCAAGATCGAGCTGCTCAGCGAGGTGGCGCTCGTCGCCGAGGAGGTGATGGGGCTGCCCGAGAAGGCCATCCGCTACCACGAGCGGATCCTCGAGATCGATCCCTTGCACGAGGCCTCCCTCGACGCGCTCGAGAAGCTCTACGAAGACGCGGAGCGCTTCGGAGAGCTCGCGGCGCTGCTCGAGCGCAGGCTCGAGACCGCGCTCGACGACGAGGCTGTCGACATCCGCCTCTACCTCGCGCGCCTCTACCTCGACCAGCTGCTCGTGCCCGAGCGCGCGCTGGGCCACGTCGAGGAGATCCTGAAGAGCCGCTCCGACGACGCCGACGCGCGCGAGCTCGCCGAGCGCATGCTCGAGATCGGCAGCCTCAAGCGCCGTGTCGCGCTGCTGCTCGAGGGCGTGTACGAGGCGCGCGACGAGGTGAAGAACCTCGTGCGCATGCTCGAGATCCATCTCGAGTACGTGGAAGAGAGCGACGTCGAGCAGCGCGCGGCCATCCTGAGGCGCATCGCGGAGCTGCGTGACGAGCGCTTGAGCGACGACGAGGGCGCCTTCGAGGCCCTCGGCCTCTTGGTCCCGCTCCTCCCGGAGGACGAGGGCCTGCGCGAGCGTTACTCCGAGGTCGGCCGACGACTCGACAAACACCGCGACGTGGTCGACGTGCTCACGCGCGCGGCCGAGGCGGCGCAGCCCAAGCTCGTGCGCGCCGAGATCCTGATGTCGGTGGCGACGCTCGCCGAGGACGCGCTCGGCGACTCCGCCAAGGCGGCCGAGATCTACCGCAAGGTGCTCGAGATCGATCCCGACGACACCGCCATCGGCGCGCCCGCCACGAGGGCGCTCGCGCGCATCCAGTCGGCCAGCGGCGATTTCGCCCAGCTCGCCGAGACGCTCGAGGCCCAGGCGAAGCTCGAGGACTCGATCGACGCACGCAAGGAGCTCTACGCGCGCCTCGGCGAGCTCTACGAGACGACGCTCGATCGGCCCGAGAAGGCGATCACGGCCTGGCAGGCGCGCCTCGCCGACGACGACGGCGATCTCCCGTCTCTGTCGGCGCTCGAGCGCCTCTACGAGCGCGCCGGCAAGCACCGCGAGCTGGTCGACGTGCTGCGTCGACGAGAGGCCGCCGAAGACGACGCGGACGCGCGGCGTCGCGTGATGGTGAAGGCCGCGCAGACCCTCGCCGAGAAGCTCGAGGAGCCCCAGGAGGCGATCTCTGCCTGGCGCGCGGTGACCGACGGCTTCGGCGCGGATCGCGAGGCGCACGCCGCCTTGCGCCGCCTCTACGAGAAGACCGAGCGCTACCAGGACCTCGCCGACGTCATCGAGGCCGACCTCGCCCTCGCGGACGATCCGACCGAGCGACGCAAGCTGCTCGTCGCCTCGGGCGACGTGCGGCGCAAGCACCTCGGTGAGCTCGATGCGGCGCTCGAGGCCTACCGATCGGCGCTCGAGCTCGATCCGAACGACGCCGACGCGCGCGCTGCGCTCGAGGCGATGCTCGACCTCGACGACGCCAAGCGCGGCGCCTCCGAGATCCTGCGTCCGCTCTACGAGGCCGACGGTGCCTTCGAGGCGCTCCTCCGCGTGCTCGGTCTGGAGGCCGAGCTCGAGGAGGTGCCCGCCGAGCGCATCACCATCCTCGAGAAGGCGCGCGAGACGGCCGAGGGGCCGCTCGGCAATCCGCAGAAGGCCTACGACTACGCCCAGCGGCTCGTGCGCGACGCGGTCGCCGACGACTCGCTCGAGCGACAGGTCGAGACCCTCGAGCGGCTCAGCAAGGACACGGGGCGCTGGGCCGAGACCTGCGCGCTCTACCGCTCGATCGTCGACGAGGTGGCCGACGGCGAGCTGCAGCTCGCGATGCTGCTGCGCATCGGCGCGCTCGCGCGAGAGGAGCTGCGCGAGCTCTCGATGGCCATCGAGTTCTACCAGAAGGCCCTCGAGTCCTCGCCCGACGAGCTGCGCGCGCTCACGGCGCTCGAGAGCATCTACGCCGAGAAGGGAGACACCGAGGCCTTGCTCGGTGTGCTGAGCCGCCGCGCCGAGCTCGCGGACTCCGACGCCGATCGCGTCGAGCTCCTGTTCCGCAGCGCCGAGCTGCAGCGAGAGAAGCTCGGCGACACCGCGGCTGCCGTGTCGACCCTCGAGAGCCTGCTCGACTACCAGGTCGACGAGCGCGCGACCTCGAAGCTCGAGGTGCTCTACCGAGAGGCGGAGCGTCACCGCGATCTCGTCGCGCTGTACGAGCGCATGCTCGAGGCGAGCGGCGCCGACCCGGCCGAGCTGCGCGTGAAGATCGCGCGCCTGGCGCGTGGTCCGCTCGAGGACATGCCTCGCGCCTTCGACGAGCTCTCGGAGGCGCTGGCGCTCGAGGCCTCGCACCCCGGCGCCGTCGCCGAGCTCGAGTCGGTGCTCGACGACGAGGCGAGCACGAGCGAGGACCGCGCGCGCGCGGCCGAGATGCTCGAGCCGGTCTACCTCAAGCAGGCGGCATGGAAGAAGGTCGAGCGCGCGACGAAGGCGCGGCTCGACGCGAGCCAAGACCCGGACGAGCGGGCCGAGCTCTTGCGGCGCCTCGCGACGCTCTACGAGGAGCAGCTCGAAGACTACGCCGCAGCGCTCGAGACCACGGCCAAGCTCTTGTCGGAGGAGGTCCGAGACGAGGCCGTGTGGGCCGAGCTCGAGCGCCTCGCGCGGGTGGGCTCGTCGCACGCGCGCCTCGCGGAGATCTACGCGACCGAGCTCGCCAAGGTCGACCACGACGACGAGGCGACCGCCCGACTCTCGGCGCGGACCGGCGAGCTCTACGCCGCCGAGGGCAAGGCCACCGAGGCGCTGCGCTGGTACCGGCGCGCCCACGCCTTCGAGCCCGAGAGCGAGGCGCTGTTCGAGGCGATCGACGGCCTGCTCGTCAAGGAGGAGCGTCACGCCGAGCGCGTCGATCTGCTCAAGGCGGCGCTCGACTACCGCGACGGGGCGCCGCGTCTCGAGCTCCTGCACACCATCGCCGAGCTCGAGGAGACGAAGCTCGACCGGGCCGACGACGCCATCGAGTCGTACCGGGCGGCGCTCGACGTCGACCCGCGTGACGAGCTCGCGCTCGACCGACTCGGCAAGCTCTACGAGAGGCTCGAGCGGCACCGCGATCTCGCGGAGCTCCACGAGCGCCGCGCCGATCAGGCCGACCTCTCCGAGCAGGCGGCCCCGTTCCGGCTCGCGCTGGCGCGCCTGCTCATCTCGAAGCTCGACGACACCCCGGGTGCGATCGATCAGCTCGAGGCGATCGTGGGCGCAGACCCGCGGCACAAGGGCGCCATCGCCGAGCTCGAGAAGCTCACCGAGCTCGAGGAGCACCGCGCGCGGATCATCGAGATCCTCCGGCCGCTCTACGAAGACGCCGACGCCTGGCAGAAGGTCGTCGAGCTCAACGAGCAGCGCCTCGCCGGCGAGGAAGATCCTCGCGAGCGCGCGGTCATCCTGAGGGAGACCGCGGTGCTGTGGGAGACGCGGGGCGGCGACGCCAAGAAGGCCTTCGAAGCCGTGCGCGCAGCCTTCGAGGCCGACCCGGGCGACCCGGCGACGCGCGAGGAGCTCGAGCGCCTGGCCGCGTCGGCCGGATCCTTCGAGCAGGTCTCCGAGAGCATCGCGCGCACCGCCGAGGGGGTCGAGGAGGCCTTCACGAAGCGCGAGCTCCTGCAGATGCTCGCGAGGATCGAAGACCAGCGGCTCGATCACCCGCGCCGCGCGCTCGCAGCGCTCGAGCGGGTGGTCGCGATCGATCCGTCGGACCTGGAGCCGCTCGAGGCGATCGACGAGCTCGCCGTGCTGCTCGGCGAGTGGACCAAGGTCGTCGACATCGCGCATCAGCGCGCCGCGAGCGCCTCGGACGCCGAGGCGGCGGAGCTGTTGCGGCGCGCGGCCCGGACGCGGGCCGAGATGCTCGACGACCGCGAGGGCGCGGTCGAGGACTACGAGAAGTCGCTCTCGATCGAGCCGGACAGCAGGGAGAGCCTCGAGCGCCTGAGCGCGCTGCTCGAGGAGGCGATGGAGGGCAGCGTCGACCAGGAGCGCGTCGACGAGGAGCGCGCCGACGTCGCGCGCAGGGAGCGCGCGCAGCGGCTGGTGGAGCTCTACACGCAGCGCGTCGAGCTCGGCGACTCGAGCGACGCGGATCTGCGCTTCGAGCTGCACTCGCGCGCGGCGAAGCTGCACGAGGCGGTGCTCGAGAGCCCGCGCGACGCGATCAGCTCGCTCGATGCGGCGCTCGAGGCGCGCCCGAGCGATGGCGACACGCTCGCGAGCCTGGAGCGCCTCTACCGCCGGGAGTCGATGTGGCACGAGCTGCTCGAGAACCTGAGGCAGCAGGCGGCGCTCGCGGCCGACACCGCGGCGCGCGCCGAGCTGCGCACCCGCATCGGCGATCTGCTGCGTGTGGAGCTCAGCTCGCCCGCGGAGGCGCTCGAGCAGTACAAACTCGTGCTCGACGAGGCCCCGGAGCACACGGGCGCCATCGCCGCGCTGCGCGCGATCGCCGATTCGGAGGAGGACCTGCGCGTCGAGGCGACGGAGGTCTTGCTGCCGTTCCTGCGGGCGGGCGACAAACACGAGGATCGCGTCGCCGTGCTCGAGCTGCGGGCGGGCTCGCTCACCGAGCCGGGTGATCGGGCCGAAGTGCTCGGTGAGCTGGCCTCGGTGCTCGACGAGAAGCTCGATCGACCGACGGATGCACTCAAGGCGATGCTGCGCGCGCTCGACGAGCTCCCGGAGCGCGAGGACCTGCACGGCAGCGCCGAGCGGCTCGCGCGGCGCGTGGGCGCGAGCGCGGCGGAGGGCGACGAGCAGAAGCGCGCAGGCTACGCGCTCTACGCCGATGCGCTCTCCGCGCGCGCCGAGCGCGTGCTCGATCCCGAGGTCGCGAAGTCGCTCTGGGCACGGCTCGGCCGCCTCGCCGAGCTCGAGCTCGACGACCCCAAGCGCGCGGCGGAGGCCTACTCCAAGGCGCTCGAGCACGCGGGCGACGACGTCGATCTGCTCAGCTCGCTCGACCGTCTCTACGAGCGGCTCGGAGAGCACCGCGCGCTCGTCGAGGTGCTCGAGCGGCGCATCCCGCTAGGGAGCGCCGAGGAGCAGGCCGATCTGCTGCATCGCATCGCCAAGACGCAGATCGTCGCCTTCAAGGACGTGCCGCAGGGCCTCTCCTCCCTGCGCTCGGCGCTCGAGCGCTTCCCGGGGCACGCCGGCGCCCGCGCGACGCTCGAGGAGCTCACCGCGGACCCGGCGTACTTCACCGAGGTCTCGGAGATCCTCGAGGACGTCTACCGCAGCTCCTCGGATCACGCCGCGCTCGCGAGGCTCTTCGAGAAGCGGATCGCGCACAACGGCTCCGCCGCGGAGAGGGTGCGCCTCAGGCTCGAGCTGTCGAAGGTACTCGAGGAGAAGGCCTCCGAGCCCAGCGCGGCGCTCGACGCGCTCATCGTCGCGCTCGACGACGACGTCGCCGACTCCGACGTGCTCGCGGAGATCGAGCGTGTGTCGGCCATCGTCGGAGGCTGGGAGCGCTCGGCGCGTGGTCTCGAGAAGGCGCTCGAGAAGCAGAGCGACCTCGGCTCGGAGACGGCCTCCGACCTCTGGATCCGCGTCGCCACCTGGCGTCGCGACAAGCTCGGCGACGTGACGGGCGCGGAGGCCGGCTACGAGCAGGCGCTCCGTCAGGATCCCCAGAACGAGGTGATCCTCCGGTCGATCGAGCAGCTCCAGCGCAGCGCAGGGCGTGAGCGCGACCTCGTGGCGACGCTGCGCCGGCTCGCTGCGCTCGACGGCAGCCCGAGCACGGTGGAGCTGCGGCGCGAGGCCAAGGCCATCGCGGAGAGCCAGCTCGGCGATCCTGCGCTCGCCGAGGAGATCCTGCGCGAGATGGTGGCGGCCGACGAGGCCGACGCCTGGGCGCTCACCGAGCTCTGCGCGCTGCGCAGGGCAGCCTCGGACTGGAAGGAGGTCTACCGCCTCCTGGTCCGCAGGACGGAGCTCGCCGCAGACGGAGAGAGCATCCGCGAGCTCCGGCACGAGGCGGCGGAGGTCGCGAGGCGCGAGCTCTCGGACCTCCAGGCCGCGACCGATCTGCACGAGCAGAATTTCGAGGCCCAGCCGACCGACGAGCGCGCCTCCTCGGCGCTGCGTGAGCTCTACGCCGAGGCTGGCAAGAAGAAGGAGCTGCTCGCGCTGCTCACGCGTTTGGTCGACGTGAACGACGACAAAGCGAAGCGCTCCGCCCTGCGGCTCGAGGCGGCCAAGGTCGCGAACGAGCTCGAGGGTACGAGCGAGGCGATCGAGCTGCTCGACGCGGTGCTGGAGGAGGAGCCCGCCCAAGCCGAGGCCGCGCTCGAGCTGTCACGCCTGCTCGAGAAGGCAGGGCGCGACGACGATCTCGCCTCGCTGCTCACCAAGCAGATCTCCCTCGCGCGTGAGCGCGGCGACGTGGGCGCCGAGCTCGGCTACCTCGTGCGTCTCGGCGAGGTGCAGGAGTCGCGGCTCGGGGCGCTCGACAAGGCCGTCGAGAGCTTCGTCGCCGTGCTCGATCGCGACGCCGCCCACCGGCCGGCGCTCGAGGCGCTCGCTCGACTGCACGAGCGGCGCGGCCAGAAGGCCGAGGCGACGCCTTACCTCGAGCGCTTGCTCGACGGCTCCACCGGAGCGGAGGCGCTCGCCACCGCGAAGCGGCTCGCCACGCTCTTCGGGGAGCTCTCCGACGAGGCCGGGGAGCGCCGGATCCTGGAGCGCGCGCTCGCGATCGAGGAGAGCGACGCCGAGGTGCGCACGCGCCTGCGCGCGCTCTACGAGCGTCAGGGCGCCCACGCGGAGCTCGCGTCGATCGTCGTGGGTGACGCGCGTGCGGCGGCCGAGGTGGGCGAGAAGCTGCGGCTGCTCAAGCAGGCCGCGGACATCCACGCGACCAAGCTCGCCGATCACGGCAAGGCGGCCGACCTCCTCAAGGAGGCCTCCGACCTCGCGCCGACCGATCGCGAGCTGTTGCTCTCGCTGTGCGATGCGTACAGCGCCTCGGGGCGGGGCAAGCAGGCGGTCGAGGTGCTCCAGCAGATCGTCGAGAGCTACGGCGGGCGTCGCTCGAAGGAGGTCGCCACGATCCATCACCGGCTCTCGAAGGCCTACCTCGCCGACCAGGATCGCGAGAAGGCGCTCGCCGAGCTCGACACGGCCTTCAAGATCGACCCCGGCGCGATCGGCGTGCTGCGCGACCTCGGCGTGCTCTCGCTCGAGCTCGCCGACGGCGATCCAGCGCAACAGGCGGCCTACGTCGATCGTGCAGGCAAGACCTTCAAGGCCTTGCTGCTCCAGCGCCTCGACGACGCCTCGCCGATCACCAAGTCCGAGGTCTTCTACTACCTCGGAGAGGTCGCCCACCGGCAGGGCGACGACAAACGCGCGATCCAGATGCTCGAGCGCGCGATCGACAACGACAAGGGCTTCGAGCGCGCCAAGACCTTGCTCGAGAAGCTCAAGGGTGGCGGCTGAGCACGACCGCCGAGGGGGAGGAGCGGCGTTTGGCTGAGCGCTCCTCCCCCCCCGTGCGCGTGGCGATCGACGGCCAGGCCGTCGACGCCGAGGCGGCACAGGTCTCCGTCTACGACCGCGGCTTCCTCTACGGCGACGGTGTGTTCGAGACCCTGCGCAGCTACGGCGCGGGGCTCTTCAGGCTCGAGCAACACCTCGAGCGCCTCGCGTGGTCGTGCTCCGAGGTGCTCATCGATCTGCCGCTGGGGGTCGAGGCGCTGACGCGCGAGGTGCGCGAGCTCACGGGCGCGCTCCGTCCGAGAGAGGCCGTCGACGTCGCCGTGCGCCTGGTGGTGACGCGCGGACAGGGGCCGCTCGGGCTCGACGTGGCCGGCTGCGATCGACCCACGCGGGTGCTCTTCGTCTCCGCGCTCGCGCCGCCCGATGCTTCGCTCTACGAGCGGGGCGTCGAGCTCGTCTCGAGCTCGGTCGTCCGGCCGAGCGACGCGCTCGGCGGCGCCAAGGTGCTGAGCTACCTGCCGAGCATCGTGGCGCTCGCGCAGGCGAGGCGCCGTGGAGCCCACGAGGCGCTGATTCTCTCGCGCGAGGGATACGTGCTCGAGGGCGCGAGCTCGAACGTCTTCGCGCTGCGCGAGGGGGTGCTGTGCACGCCGCCCACGAGCGACTCCATCCTCCCCGGGATCACCCGGCAGGTGGTGATGGACGCCGCGCGAGCGCTCGAGCTGCCCGTCGAGGAGCGGCGCCTCACGCCTGGCGAGCTCGCCTCGGCCGACGAGGTCTTGCTCAGCTCGAGCCTGCGCGAGCTCGTGCCGGTGGTCTCGCTCGACGGCTTCGCGATCGCCGACGGACGCGTAGGGCCCTGGGCCAGGCGCCTGCTCGACGCCCTGCGCGAGACTGCGCTGCGCGAGACTGCGCTGCGCGAGACCTCTCCCTGACGGGTGCTGCGTGTTTCGGCCCCGGGCTACGTCCAAGCTAGCATCCAGCTGCCCCCGACCGGCCCAGGCGCCGAGCACGAATCCCGGGGGAAGCTCGACGACCCAGACGCCGTAGACTCAGCTCGAAACCGGAGGACTCCATGCTTCGCAACGTTGGCTTCGCCTTTCTCGTCGCTCTCACCCCCGTGGCCGCGCTCTCGACCGGTTGCGTCGTCGAGTGCCAGGACCAAGACGGCGTCACCGTGTGCCAGGCCGAGAACGCCGTGCGCTTCGAGGCCGCAGCGATCCGCGAGACGGTGGCCTACACGGCCGGCTCCTCGATCGACATCCAGGGGGCGAACGGCACGATCAAGGTCGTGCGTGGCTCCGGGAGCGAGGTCTCGGTCTCCGTGGTGCCCTTCATCCTCGACAAGGCGAGCAACGAGGACAACGCCCGCGCGCACATGGAAAAGAACCTCCAGGTGAGCGCCACCGCCGACGCCGGCCGCGTGCTCATCCGCGTCACCCGCGCGAGCGGCTCCTCGGGTGCGCTCGGAGGTGACCTCACCGTCTCGATCCCGTCGAGCTTCGATGGTGACTTCTCGGTCGTCCAGGGCAACGGCAGCGTCGAGGTCGATCTGAGCGGTGCGACCCCTGCGTCGACCAAGGTCGTGAACGACGGCGCCGGTTCGATCACCGTCCAGGGTGCGCGTGGGCTGCTCGAGCTGGTCGCGAGCACGGGCGACGTCGACGCGGACATCGCCGCGTGGTCGGCCAGTGGAACGGGTCGAATCTTCAGCGACAACGGCGACATCACGCTCGCCGTTCCCGCCGCCGCCGACGGCACGATGTCGTTGCTCGCCAGCGATCAGCTGACCGAGCCGACGCTGCCGGCCGAGTGGCTCGTGGCGGGCGAGGGGAGCGCGAAGTCGTACACGATGGGTGCGGGCACGGGCGGCCACGTCGACGTGACGGCCGACTTCGGGAGCATCGCCTTCACCGTGAGGTGAGCGCGGTGCACGGCGCTCGCGCCGCCTCGGCGGGCCCGAGCGCTGCCGTGCACGCGAGGCTGAGAGACGCGTCGAGGCGGCCAGCTCCGAGGAGCTGACCGCCTCTTCTCGTCGGTGGGCCCGCGGGCCGACCCGGCTCAGGCCGAGGGGTTCTGCACGGGCACGCGCAGCTGGCCGCCGCCCTGCTGCGCGAGCAGCGCGACGCCCTTCTGGAAGAAGGCCCGCAGGAACTCGAGCTCGCTCGGCGGCGAGGTGATGAGCCCTGCCTTCTCGACGGCGCGCGCCGCGAGCAGCACCTCGCGAGCGCGGGCCTCGCCGGCACGCGCGCGGATGGTGATGGCCGCGTCGCGCATGCGACGCGCGATCTCGGCCCGCATCTCGGGCGAGAAGAAGCGATCCGTCGCGGCCTTCATCTCCTCGCGGAGCGCCTCGTCGACCTTGGCCGAGTCCTGCGCGTCTTCGGCCGTGAGTCGCTCTCCGACCTTGCGCAGCATCTCGTCGAGGGCGCGTGCGTCCGGTACCCAGCCGCGCAGCTCCGGCTCCGCGTGCAGCCCGCCCGTGGCGGCGCCGGCCTCGTCGCCGTCGCGCAGCCCGCCCTCGAGATCGGCGAGCGGATGCGGCGGCTCGCTCGAAGGAGCGGGCTCGACCAGCTCGCGGCAGCGCTCGAAGGAGAGCGGCACGAGCTGACCCGATCGCGCGTTCGCCGCGACGGCTTGCGCTATCCGGTGGCGGGCCCACTCGATCGGCACCGACGCGGGCGCCACGCCCGTGCTGTCGGTGATGCGCTGGTGCGCCTCGCGGATCTGCGAGCGGCTCATCCACCCCGAGACGGCCTGCACGACGCCGAGCTGATCGCGCAGGATCACCTCGGCGATGTGGGCGCGCTCGCCGCCCTTGCGTTTGCTGATCGTGATCGAGACCGCGCCACGCCCGTCCGGCGGCGTGAAGGTCGCTTCGAGCACCTCGTCGGCTTCGACGCGCGCCGAGGCGGTGCGCGCGAGCGGCTGGGGCAGGTCGACCTTGCGCGCCTTGAGCACGTTGAGCGCGCGTTTGGCAGCCTTGCGCGCGGCGCCGCTGAGCGCGTCGCTGGCGGCGGCCTCGACGATCGCCGCCGCGTTGTGCGTGTCGACCCAGGCGTCGACCAGGGCCTCTGCAGCGGAACCGCTCGCGGTGATCGCCGCGACGGCGCCTTCGGCGCCGACCTTGACCCAGGCCGGATCCACGACGACCGACTCCTCGAGCGTCGAGGCCTCGGCGCGCGCCTCCTCGGCGGACTTCGCCTTCGCCTGGGCGGCCTTGAGACGCAGCGCCTCCTTGGCCGTCTTCGGCTTGTTCGCCGACTTGTCGCGCTGGGCCTCGACCGCGACCTTGGGCAGACCGACGAGGATCGTCTCGTGCAGGGTCGGCATCTTGGGTGCGGGTTTCGGCTCGACGGCGACGCGCACCGGACGCTCCTGCGCCTGGATGGGGCGGGCCTCGTCGCGGCGCGGGCGGCGCTCCTCGCGCGGGCGCTCGGTGCGCTCGGGCGGCGGAGCCGGCTTGGGCTGCGGGCGCGAGAGCCACTGATCGACGAAGTCGGCGCTCGAGCGATCGACGCCGCCGCGGTAAGGCATCGCCGGCATCGCGCGACCACCCGAAGCACCGGGGCGATGAGCCTCGCCGCCCTCGCGGCGCGGGCCGCGCGCACCCTCGGGTCGCGGGCCTCGCGCGCCTTCGGGTCGCGGGCCCCGAGCTCCGTCGGGTCGCGGTCCGCGTGCGCCTTCGGGTCGCGGACCTCGAGCGCCACCGGGGCCACCGCTCGCGCGCGGCGGGCGCGGCCCACGCGCGGCGCGCATGTCGTAGGTCACCTGATCGCCGGCGGCGCGCTCTCCCGTGCGCGCGGCCACCGCGGGCACATCGCTCGCAGCGTCCGCGCTCTCGCGCTCGGCGGGTGCGCGCGGCGCCTCGGCCTCGGCGGCCGACGGGGCCTGCTCTGCGGGCGCCGAGGCTCCCGCCTCCGCTCCGGTGGTGGCCGTGCGCGCAACGCGTCGGCGGACGATGGGGGGCACCGGCTTGTCGTTGCTACGCTGCTCGTCACTCATTGACTGTCTCCCACGAAGGCCACAGCTTCGATTTCCACCCGCGCGCCCCGAGGCAGCGCGGCGACCTGGACGGTCGAACGGGCGGGCACGCTCTCACCGAACGCCTCGCCATACAGCGCGTTCACACGCGCGAAATCTCCGAGATCGACGAGGAAGATCGTCGTCTTGGTCACGTCTGCCAGCGTCGCCCCGGCGGCGTCGAGCACGGCGCGAAGGTTCGCGAGCACCTGCTTGGTCTCCGCCTCGGTGCCGCCCTGCACCATCTCGCCCGTCTTCGGGTCGAGCGCGATCTGACCGCTGGTGTACACGAAGCCGCCGGCCTTGATCGCCTGCGAGTAGGGTCCGATGGCCGCGGGGGCCCGGTCGGTCTGGATGCGCTGATGCGGCATGGGGATCCTCTGAGGTCGGCGTCGGTCAGGAGAAGCGGCGGCGATGTTCGATCGCCCGCCCGAGGGTGATCTGATCGGCGAACTCGAGGTCGCCTCCGTGCGGCACGCCGCTCGCGATGCGTGTGACCTTGGCGCCCAGGGCCCCGAGCTCGCGCGCGAGCAAGAAGGCCGTGGCCTCACCATCGACCGAAGGCGGCGTGGCGACCAGCACTTCGGTGACGGGCGCCTCCGGATCGGTCACGAGCGCGCGCAGGCGGTCGAGCCCGAGCTCCTCGCGGCCGACGCCGTCGAGCGGTGAGAGCAGCTTGCCGAGCACGAAGTAGCGGCCGCGCATCACCCCCGAGCGCTCGATGGCGAGCAGATCCTGCACGCGAGCGACCACGCAGAGCATCGAGGGATCGCGTTTGGGATCGCTGCAGATGCTGCACAGCGCGGGGCCGTCGGTGCTCGGGGTCGCGGCCGCGCCCAGGGCGCCGCTCGCGGGCGCGAGCTCCGCCATGTGGTTGCAGCGCGCGCAGGGCCGAACCCAGTCGTGCAGCTCGAGCAGGGCGCGCCCGAGCTCCCGCGCTCTCGAGGGCTCGCCCGTGACGAGGGCGAGCGCGTAGCGCTGCGCGGTCTTCTCCCCGACGCCGGGGAGCCGTCCGAGCAGCTGCACGAGTCGCTGGAGACGATCGGGGAACATGGTCGCGGCGCGCGGATGGAGGTGGTGGAGCAGGCCTGCGTGTCGCGCCGGTGCCGGAAGCGCTCACCCGAGCGCACGTTCACGCAGCAAGGGCCGTTCGCGCATCACCGGCTGCTCACGCGCTCACAGCTCGGGGATGTCACAGCCCGGGGATCTTGATGCCGCCGGTGACCTGGTTGACGCGCGCCTCGACGGTCTTGTCGGCCTCTTCGAGCGCCGCATTGGCGGCTGCGCACACCGAGTCGAGCGTGAGCTCGAGCCCTTCGGAGGCGAAGAAGGCCGGATCGACCGTGATCTGCCGCAGCTTGCCTTCGAGCGTCACGGTGACACGCACCTTGTCGCCCGCCGAGCTCGCGGAGACCTCGTCGTCTTTGATCTCCTCTTTGACCTGCTCGATCTTGCGCTGCATCCGCGCCGCTTGGCGCATCAGCTCGCTCATTCCGCCGCGGAACTGCATGGCCCGGCACCTTGCCGAAAATGTCGGCCGGCCGCAAGGCGCGAGTCCTGGAGAAGGAACCAGCCCGCAGAGAGGAGGGTGCCGCCCGCGCGCCGGCTGAGGTACAGCCTCTCACCAACCGATGAGCTACGTGGTCCTCGCGCGCAAGTGGCGCCCCCAGACCTTCGCCGATCTGGTCGGCCAGGAGCACGTCGCGACGACGCTCAACAACTCGATCGCGCTCGGCCGCGTCGCGCACGCCTTCCTCTTCACGGGGGTGCGCGGCGTGGGCAAGACCACGAGCGCGCGCATCCTCGCCAAGGCGCTCAACTGCACCACCGGGCCCACCGCGACGCCCTGCCTCGCCTGCCCGATGTGCGACGAGATCGGTCGCGGCGTCGACATGGACGTGCAGGAGATCGACGCCGCCAGCCACACCGGCGTCGACGACGTGCGCGACCTGCAGAAGCAGCTCAGCTACCAGCCCTCGCGCGATCGCTTCCGCGTCTACATCGTCGACGAGGTCCACATGCTGTCGAACAGCGCGTGGAACGCCTTCCTCAAGACGCTCGAGGAGCCGCCTCCGCACGTGAAGTTCATCTTCGCGACGACCGAGGTGGGCAAGGTCCCGGCGACGATCCTGAGCCGTTGTCAGCGCTACGACTTCAAGCTCATCGGCGCGGGCGCGATCGCGGCGCGCCTCCGGCACGTGCTCGAGGCCGAGGGCATCGCCGCCGAAGACGGCGCGGTGTCGATCGTCGCGCGCGAGGCCGCGGGCAGCATGCGCGACGCGATGAGCCTGCTCGATCAGGTCATCGCTTCCGCCGGCACGGAGGGCAAGCTCAGCGCAGAGGCGGTGGCGCGTGTGCTCGGCGTCGCGGAGGCGACGGTGCTGAGCGAGCTCGCGGCGGCGCTCGTCACGGGCGACGCCGTGCGCTGCCTCGGCGTGGTGCAGCGGCTCGCCGACGCGGGCTACGACGTGGCCCACGTCGCGCGCGATCTACTCGCGCAGCTGCGCGATCTGGTGGTCGTGCGCGTCGCGCCGGACGCCCCGCACCTGGTCGACGCGACCGACGCCGAGCGCGCGGCGCTCGCGAGCATCGTCGGCCAGAGCAGCGTCGAGGATCTCACCCGCCTCCACCAGGGCTTCTCGCGCGCGCTCGACGACGTCGTGCGCTCGAGCACGCCGCGCGCTTCGCTCGAGATGGCGCTCGTGCGCCTCGCGCGCAGGCCGCCCATGGTGCCTGTCGACGATCTGCTCGCACGCCTCGCGGCGATGGAGTCGCGCCTCGCGGCGGCGCGCGGCGCGGGGGCTCCGAGGATGGGCGGCGACGCACGAGCGAGCGCGGGCAGCCCGCGGCCTCGTCCGGCCGGTCGCAGCGGCGACGACCCCGAGCCAGGCGCGCCAGCCTTCCAGGCTTCGGTCGAGGGCGAGCGAGCCGGGGGCTCCGGCGCCGAGGTCGCCCCTGCGTACACGCCGCCGGCGCAGCCCGCATTCACGCCGCCGGCGCAGCCTGCGTACACGCCGCCGGCGCAGCCTGCGTACACGCCGCCCGCGCAGCCTGCGTACACGCCGCCGGCGCAGCCTGCGTACGCGCCGCCGGCCGGCTTCGAGCAGCGCGACCGCGCTTCGCAGCCTGCACCTGCGCGGCCCTCCTACGATGCGGCTCCGGCCCGACCTTCCGAGCCGCCGCCGTCGGGCAGGCAGGGCCTCGGTCGGCAGGCTCCGGTGCTCGGCGTGTCCTTGCCCGCGGCGCCGAGCCTCGTGCTCGACGCCAAGGACCCACGCTTCACGCGCCACGCCGAGATCGTCGAGGTGCTCCGGAGCAAGAGCGCGAGGCTCGCGCCGGTGATCGAGCTCGCGGCGCTCGTGGAGCTCGACGCTTCGCGGCTCGCGATCGCGATCGACCCGCGATCCTTCGAGGGAGCGCAGCTCGCCGACGAGCGCGCGCGCGCGCTCGTGGTCGACGCCGTGCGCGAGGTGCTCGGTCCCTCGGCCGCGCTCGAGATCTACGGGCTCGAGGCCACGGGCAGAGACGTACCCACGCTCGCCACCATCCGAGGCGAAGAGCTGCGCCTGCGCCGCGCCGACGCCGATCAGAAGGTGCGCGCGCACCCGCTCGTGGCGGCCGCGGTCGACTCGCTCGGCGCGGAGATCCGCGACGTGCGCCTGCCGAACGACGCCTGAGCGCGAGGCACCGCTCGGTGGTGGTGAGCGCCCCGGAAGCGTGCGAGCCTCCTCCGCATGTCGATGCTCGACGAGATCGCCGCCTTCGTGCGCGTCGTGGAGGCGGGGTCGTTCACCGCGGCGGCGCGGCAGCTCGGCGTGCCGAAGTCGACCCTGAGCCGCGCGCTCTCGAGGCTCGAAGACCACACCAAGACGCGCCTCTTGCGCCGAACGACGCGCGCGATCGCGCTCACCGAAGCAGGCAGGCGCTTCTACGAGCAGGTCGCGCCGCACGTGGGTGGGCTGGGCGACGCGCTCGCGGGCCTCGCCGAGCGCGAGGACGCGCCGCGCGGGCTCTTGCGCGTGACGGCGCCGGTCGACGTCGGCGAGGCCTTCCTCGGCGACGTCATCACGCGCTTCGTCGCGCGCTACCCCGCGGTGGAGGTCGACGTCGATCTCTCGGGCCGCATGGTCGACCTGGTGCAAGAGGGCTTCGACGTCGCGATCCGCGCCAGCAAGAAGCTCAAGGACTCCTCGCTCGTCGCGCGCAAGATCGCCGACACCGAGCTCGCGCTCTACGCCTCGCCCTCGTACCTCGCGCGGCGCGGAACGCCCACGAGCGCCGCCGAGCTCGAGGGCCACGACCTCGTCTTGTTCCGACCGGCGAGTTCGACGAGCAGCGCGTCGAGCTCGCTCGCGGGCATCGGCAAGCTCGCGGGCCGCGTGCGCACGGGCGATTTCGTCTTCGCGCGCGCTGCGGTGCGCGCGGGCGCGGGCATCGGCCCGCTGCCGACCTTCCTCGTGGGCAGGGAGCTCGCCGACGGGAGGTTGCAGCACGTACTACCCGAGTGGAGCGAGCTCGCCGGCCCGCTCTACTTCGTCTACCCGAGCGCGCGCCACGTGCCCAAGAAGGTCTCGGCCTTCCGCGAGTTCGTCGTCGACTGCTTCCGCACGACGCTCGGCGCGCCCGGCGCCGCGCGCTGAGCCGCGCGTCGCGGGAGACGCTCAATGTCTGTCCGGAAAAGCCGAACCCAGGGGGTCGGCTTTTCCGACTTGTTGTTCGTCAGAAATCGAGAAAA
>ERZ761602.1774-NODE-1774-length-37437-cov-5.338880_pt1 | contig 37437 bp, 41 predicted proteins | sample MGYA00512165_ERZ761602 | MGnify/ENA primary metagenome ERZ761602 (study PRJEB28899, sample SAMN02445085) | bioreactor sludge metagenome | biome: EBPR sludge; isolation source: Thorneside wastewater treatment plant | place: Australia: Brisbane, Thorneside...
AGGAGACTCCAATGCGTCTTGCCATTCGCTATCTAGCCTACCCGCTCGTCATGGGCATCGTATTCATCGGCGCCGTAACGCTGGCGGCTTCGCCAGGCGCGGCGGTTGCGCTCCCCATCTTGACGCTCGCGGGCGTTCTCACTGTGGGCGGTCTTGAATGGCTTTCGCCTTATCAGACCGCGTGGACAAAGAGCCAGGGCGATATGTGGGCCGACCTCCAATACAACGTGCTGGGCGCCGTCCTTATTCAGGCAAGCGTGCATTTCATCTACCCGCTCAGCGCCACGACGGTGTCGTTGGGCGTGTGGCCCATTGCTTGGCCGCTGTGGGCAAGCGTGCTCGGTGTCGGCGTTATCATCGATTTCGGCCTTTATTGGATGCACCGCTGGAGCCACCGTTCGCCGCTCCTGTGGCGTTTTCATCAACCCCATCACAGTCCCGAACGACTTTACTGGCTTAACGGCGAACGCCGGCACGTCGTGAGCGCGCTCATTTTGGCGACGCCTGGTCTCGTTGCTGTGGCGTTGCTCGGCGCCCCGCTAGCAGCTCTTGCCGGCTGGTTTTCAATCCTGCCGGTGCACCTGGCCTTTCAGCACGCCAATATCGACTACAGCTTAGGTCCAGCGCGACGCCTCTTTGGGGTCGCCGAGATGCATCGCTGGCACCATAAACGCGACTACGAAGACGCGCAGGTGAATTTCGGCGAGGTCTTTTTGGTGTGGGATTGGCTGTTCGGGAGCCTTCATGACGCGCGAGAAAACATTGAGGCGGGTGATTTGGGTTTGAGCGACGCGACCTATCCGAAGGGGTTTTTCACCCAACACGCCGCGCCGTTCGACCCGCGGCGGTGAGGACGTTGGTTTCGCCAGCAAGGCTCTGGGCGAGTTTCGCTGCGCCGCCAGCGCTCCATTTTAAATGGCCACGATGAATGAACAAATCCACTTACATCCCCGCGCTCGGCCGCCGCGAATGGACCGGGATATATGATTGGGTCATTTCGGCGATGACGCGCGAGCGCGTCTGGCGATCACTTGTGCTTACGGCGCTCCACCCGCGCACCGGCGAAGTCATCGTCGATCTTGGCGCGGGCACGGGCTCGCTCGGCATCATGATCAAAAAGCACACGCCCGGCGTCCGCCTCGTGGCCGTCGATCCAGACCCTGAGGTCAGACTCATTGGCGAACGAAAAGCCCGCGCCGCGGGCGTGGAGATCGACTACGAAACGGCGATGGGAGACGCGCAGCTTGCCTCCGTTGGCGCCGCTGGCGCGGATGCGGTGACATGCTCGCTCGTGCTGCACCAATGTCCGCTTGAAGCGAAGCAAAGCATCCTGGAGAACGCGTTCCGGCTGTTAAGGCCCGGCGGCCGGCTCGTGCTTGCCGATTACGGCGAACAGCCGACGGCGCTGATGCGAACGGCCTTCCTGCTCGTCCAGATGACCGACGGCTTTGAGCCAACAGAGCACAATCGCCGCGGCGCGATCCCACAATTGCTGCTGACCTGCGGCTTTAAACGCACCAAGATTATAGAGCGCGTGCCCACGGTGACCGGACTGATCACGATTTGGCGCGCCACAAAGGAAATCTAAGCAAGCGAACGCCGCGCCTCACGCGGGGAGGATTTTGCGGCTCATGACGCCCCGTCGACGGCGCGGAAACTGCCCGTGCAAGCACAAAACGTTTAAAGACGACAGATCGGGTGGCCAAGCCGAACTGCCGTGGCCGCGTCAACGCAATTTGGTCCGCGGCATGCGCTTGCGCGCGAGCGCCCAGCCATCAGCGCAGCCGCTAGAGCGGTGAAACGCGGGCGGACCTGTCGGCGCTTGCTAGTTAGCCGGCGGCCGAGGCGCGCGCGCAGACGAGTGGTAAACAATGATGCGCCACTCGCCGGAGCGGCGCTGCAACACGCTGGTGGCGACCCCGCGCCGCAAGATCGGAGCGCGCGCGGCGGCCGCTGGGAACGTGATCTCGTAAGTGTAAACTTCGCTCGCGTAGGCAAAATCACCCGCAACTTCAACATCGGTCTCAAGGCCGTCGAAATGGAAACTGGCGATCTCGTGCAATTCAGGTCCCAAGTGGTGGGCGAGGTAGGTGGCGAAGTCACCTTCGACGCCGCCTTGCTCGAAGATGCGCGAGTCTGGCCAGAAGTAGCGCGCGGCCGCCTCGCCGTCGCGAGCCTCAATTGCTTGCCGGTACCCCGAGAGCACCGCTTCCACGCCAGCCTCGTCAGTGCTGGGCTGGGCTGCCGCCGCGCCCGCCATGGCCCACGCCGCGACAAATACGACGACCAATTTCTTCAGCATCCATGCCTCCCCTTTTAGTGCTGTGTCCATTTTCGTTTACGCGCCGGTTGCTGATTTCCCGCATCCTCGCGCCAATCTCAGGCGTTAGCCCTGAGGGATCGTGCGCAAGCGCGCGTATTCTAGGATACTGTCGGGTTTTTCTCAGAATGGAGCAAACTGGTGCGCAAGGCCCTCGACCGTCGATCGCTACTGAAGGCTGCGGGCGCAGGAGCAGGCTGGCTGGCGTTTGAGAGCATGCTGCCTGCTTGGGCGCAGACGGGCTCGCCCGGCATCGCGCCCGCCATGACGACCCTGGCCGGGCCTGATGTAGCGCTCAGTATTGGTCACTCGCCCTTCACGGTGGGCGGGAGGACTGGTCATGCCGTGACGATCAACGGCACGCTACCCGCGCCGCTGCTGAGGCTACGTGAAGGCCAAAACGTCCGTTTGGCGGTCACCAACACGCTCGACGCAGACACCTCGATCCACTGGCATGGCATTCTACTGCCGTTCCAGATGGACGGCGTGCCGGGCATCAGCTTTCCGGGCATCCGTCCTCGCGAAACCTTCGTTTATGAGTTCCCGATCATCCAGGCAGGCACGTTTTGGTATCACAGCCACTCGGGCTTGCAGGAAGCCTTGGGCCATTACGGGCCGATCATCATCGATCCAGCCTCGCCCGATCCAGTCGACTACGACCGCGAACACGTGCTCGTTTTGTCGGACTGGAGCTTCATGCATCCGCACCAGATTTTGGCGCGCCTGAAGCAAAGCCCCGGCTATTTCAATTATCAGCGCACGACGGTGGCTGGCCTTCTTTCAGGTGAAGACCGTATGAGCGCCGCCGACCGGCGCATGTGGGCTGAAATGCGCATGGACCCGCGCGACGTGCTCGACGTCAGCGGCTCAACCTACACCTATTTGATCAATGGCCATGGGCCTGACGAAAACTGGACGGGTCTCTTCCGTCCCGGCGAGCGCGTGCGGCTGCGCATTATCAACGCCTCGGCGATGTCGATCTTCAACGTGCGCATTCCAGGACTGGCCATGACCGTCGTCCAAGCCGACGGCGAGAACGTTCGCCCGGTGGAAGTCGATGAGTTCCAAATTTCCGTCGCTGAAACCTACGACGTCATCGTCACACCGACCGAAGAGCGCGCATACACTATTGTCTCCGAAGCCATAGACCGCTCTGGGATGGGCCGCGCCACCTTGGCGCCGCGGCTTGGCATGAGCGGAGAAATCCCGCCGCTGCGCGAAGTCCCAAATCTAACTATGCGCGACATGGGCATGGACATGGGCGGGATGGGCGCCATGAACCACGACATGTCAGGCGCCATGGCCGGCATGGATCATTCAGGCATGGATATGAGCGGCATGCAGATGGGCGGCATGCAAATGGGCGCCGCCGGTCACAGCGCTAGCGGACACTCCGCCATGAATATGCGCGATCCAGAGAATGCGCCGCCAGACATGGCGGTGGGCGTTGGCGTACAGACGATTTCGCCGATGCCCCAGAACCGGATGGGCGAGCGCCCGCTTGGGCTCGAAAACGTCGACCATCGCGTGCTCGTCTACACTGACCTTGTCGCGCTTGCGCCCAATCGCGATCGCCGGGCGCCGTCGCGCACGATGGAAATCCACCTCACCGGCAATATGGAACGCTTTATGTGGGGCTTTGACGGGCGCCGCTTCAGCGAACTGGTCGAGCCGATCCGGTTTGAACGTAACGAGCGCGTGCGCGTCACTTTAGTCAACGATACGATGATGTCGCATCCCATTCACTTGCACGGGCACTTCTTTGAGCTGGTCAACGGCCATGACGGGCATCAGCCGTTGAAGCACACGGTCAATGTCGCGCCGGGCGGCAAAGTGACGTTTGACCTCACTGCAGACAATCCCGGCGATTGGGCGTTCCATTGTCATCTCTTGCTTCACATGCACGCGGGCATGTTCAATGTCGTGACCATCCGTCCGCTTGACGGAGACGTGTCGTGAAATTTTTCGCCGCCACCTTGACCCCGATTGTGCTCGCCGTCGCCAGCCCCGCGCTCGCCCAAACCAGCGATCATGCGGCCCACCAGCAAACGCCGCCTACGACTGCGCAACCAGCGCAAACCGCCGATCCGCATGCGGGGCATGCGACGCCAGGCGCGAGCGAGCCGCAGACCGTTCAGCCCGATCCGCATGCAGGCCATAACATGCCCGGCATGACCATGCCGCCCGCGACCCAGGTTGATCCGCATGCGCATCATGACATGCAGTCGATGCCGCAACCAACCGCGTCTGATCCCCATCCCGGGCATGACATGTCGACGATGCCAGAGATGGCTTGGCCGCAAACGCCGCCGGGCGATGCCGGTCACGACATGGCGGGGATGACCATGATGCCTAATATGGAGACGAGCGCCGACAATGCGGGCCGTCCTCCAGAGCCGCCCCCTCCGGCTGCGGCAAACGCAGGTCCGGCGCACGCCGCCGATCTTTATTTTGATTCAGAGCAAATGGCCGCGGCGCGCGCCCAATTGCTCGCCGAAAATGGCGACATCCGCACGAGCGTCGTTATCCTTGATCGCCTTGAAGCGACCTTCGGCGAGGGCGCTGACGCTTATGTCTGGGATGCGCAAGGTTGGTATGGCGGGGATATTCATCGCTTCTGGTGGAAGAGCGAAGGCGAAGGCGCGTTCAATGGCGAGACCGAAACCGCTGAGATTGAAGCGCTCTACAGCCGCGCCTTCACGCCCTATTTCGACTTCCAGGCCGGGGTTCGCCAGCGTTATACGCCGGAGGCCGATCGCACTGATCTTGTCGTCGGCGTGCAAGGTCTCGCGCCTTATTGGTTCGAGGTCGATGTAGCGGCCTTTCTTTCCAACGAAGGCGAGCTCAGCGCGCGCGCCGAAGCGGAGTACGATCTGCGCTTGACGCAGCGCCTCATCTTGCAGCCGCGCGCTGAAATCAATCTGTCAGCCGAAGACGTTCCAGAGCTCGCAATCGGCTCGGGACTAACCAGTGCCGAACTTGGCGTGCGCCTGCGCTATGAAATCCGCCGCGAGTTTGCGCCTTATGTCGGCGTTGAATGGACAAGCAGCTTCGGCGACACGCGCGATTTCATAAAGGCGCGCGGCGAAGATCCCGAAGATGCGCGCCTAGTGCTAGGCATTCGCGCCTGGTTTTGATGAGGACAGGTATCGGAGAAGCCAAGATGAGAAAACTCGCAATCATAGCCGTTGCGGCGGCGGCGTTGGCGGCTTGCCAACCAGCCAATCAGGAGAGCGCGGCGCCCGCCGACAGCGCAGCGGTCGAAGAACCGGCGCCAGTTGCGCCAATCCCTGCGCCGGAGTCCGCTCCGCCAGCGCCTGAGGCGAGCGCGCCGGCGCCGCAACGTCCGCGCCCCCAACCGGCGCCCGCGCCAACACCGCCACCCGAACAAACAATGCCCGACCACGATATGTCGGAAATGCCCAACATGGAGCATCCGCCAGGGCATCAATAATGCTCGACCGGCCGCGCCTTGAGCGTGCGACGATGTAGAATGAAAAGAATACGAGGGGGGCATCGTGAATCTCGCACGCTTAGCGTCGTTCGTGCACAAATGGCTGGCGCTGCTGGTCGGGGTGCAGATCGTTTTTTGGGTGGTGAGCGGATTTGTCTTCACGATCATTCCGATCGAACAAATTCGCAGTGAACATCTCATCCGCCCGGCCGAAACAGTGCAAACGCTCGCTGTTTCCAACACCGCCGCCTTGGCGCAGATCCGTGACGCGCAGGGCCGTGCGCCGGTCAAGCTCACGATCGAGACACGCCCGGTCATAGGCGAAGTTATTATCGCCGAGTTCGCCGATGGCGCGCCCGCGCTCTTGGACGCGTCAACGCTGCGGCAAATGTCGCCGCTCGACGCTGACACCGCGACAGCGATCGCGCGGGCGCACGTCACACTTGGCGACGCTCCCGAAGGTGTCGAGCTCATCGAAGCCGAGAGCCCTCAATATCGCGGCGCCCTTCCGGCTTGGCGAGCGCAATTCGCTGACGGCGGGTTGGCGGTCTATGTCGCCGCCAATACCGGCGCGGTCACGGCGCGGCGGTCCGATATGTGGCGGCTCTACGACACGCTGTGGGCGCTCCACATCATGGATTGGCAAAATCATGAGGACTTCAATCACCCGCTCATCATCATCGTGACCGCCATTACGCTTTTGTCGGTCATCGCCGGCATCGTGCTCATCCCCTACCGCATCCGGTTTGGAAACGGGCGCCGGCGCAAGAACGGGCCGACGGCCAGCGCCGCAGCGGACAGCTGAGGGATTGGCCGCAAGCGCGCGTATGAAGGGTGTGAGCGGCCCCAACGCTCATCAACGGAGAATTCGAAATGAAAGCCAAACTTCTGGTCAGTGCAATCGCCGCGGCGATGATGTCGAGCTTTGCGCTGACCGCGCCGGCCCTCGCCCATCCCGGCGAACAGCACCAGGCCGTGCCGCAGACGGCCGAGGGGGAAGGCACAGTCACCGCCATCGACGCCCAAGCCGGCACAGTCACGCTCAATCACGGCCCGATCGCAAGCCTCGGTTGGCCGGCCATGACGATGACCTTCCGCGTTCACTCAGCTGCGGTGCTGCAAGGCGTGAGCGTTGGCCAGCGCGTGCACTTCGAGCTTATGAACGACAATGGCCGCCCGATGGTGACGGAAATCCACGTGCTTTAGGCGGACCAAGGCGCCGCACGCGTGAGCTAACGCTCCCGCGTGCGGCGCGCTTTTGAGGGGAACGAGATGGCGCACAAGAAGTCGACGGTCGGCATTGCGGCGATGCTGGCCGTGGCGTTTTCGCTGCTGCTCTTCACGCCCCAAATCTCCTTCGCCCATAGAGGCGAACAACATCCCCCGCAGGCAGCGCAAACCGACTCATCGCAAACCGCGCCCGAACACGACATGGGCGCCATGGCGCCTGGCGAAATGACTTGGCCGAGCGCCGAGGGCGGGATGATGATGGATCATGATGCGCGCCCGGCGACCTTGTCGGGCCGGATCATCCGCTGGCTCGGCGTGTGGCACCCCGCCGTCATCCATTTTCCCATCGCTTTGTTGCTGACTGTCGCCTTCCTCGAAGCGGCGGCGGCGTTCCGGCGCAAACCCATCTATGCGGCGAGCAACAAGATCCTGCTCGCCGTGGCGACGCTCGGCGCCTTCGTTGCGGCGCCGTTGGGTTGGGCGAACGCCGGCCTGCCTGCGGCTGACGACGAATTCGCTTTGGTGCTCCACCGCTGGATCGGCACCGCCATTCCTTTCCTTATCGCGTTCGTGTGGTGGTTGAAGAAGCCGGTTGACGAGGCCGCTGTGCGGCAGGGTGGGCGCTTCTACGAAACAATTCTGGCGCTCACCGTGCTCGTGATTCTGGCGCAAGCCTATCTCGGCGCAGAAGTGACGCACGGCGCCGGCCATTTGGCGTTCTAGTGTCAGAGTCGGTCTCGCGCGCGCTGTGCGAAGCGTATACGGCCTATCCGGCGTCGTGGCGGCGCAAACGCCGCGCGCCCGAGATCGACATATGGGCAGCTTCGGTGGCGCTCGATTGGCTCGCGGCATTGAAGCCGCGCAGCGTCGACATGCTCGATGTCGGCTGCGGGGCCGAGTGGCTGACTGAGCGACTCTCGCCCTACGGCCCCATCACCGGCATCGATACATCGCTGCTTGAGCGGAGTGAATTGGTCCGCGCGCTGGCGCGCGGAGAATATTGCGCGGACGCCGCGCTCTTGCCGCGTTATCTGACGGCCGGCGGGGCTTTACCCACCAGCGCAGGCGGCTTTGGCGTCGCCCTCGCGCTTGGCGCGCCGGCGCTGCCGGCCGATTTCGCCCGCTTCTGCGGCAAGATCGCCAGTGTCATCATCGATGGCGGCTGGTTCGTTTGGAACCCGCCGACCCACCAAGCCTTCAACATCGCCAATGATTGGCGCGCCTGCTTGGACGCCGACTTTAGCATTCTAAACATCGCGCATTTGACGACCCCGTTCGCTCCGCAGGCAATGCGTGCGGCGGAGGCGATCATCGTGCTCGCCCGGCGGAACGGCCGCTGATTGCGTATTCACGGCGTCGAACGCGCGCAGTCCACGGGGCTTTGCGTCCGTGATCAACGGCTGACCCAGATAGCCTCGGTTGGTGAGATCACATGAGTGGTGGAGATCCGATCTTTGAGGCCAAGCACGAATCGATGCAGACGCACGCTGTCAATGGCGCGCTCGCCATCGCCATCGCGCAATGCGTGAAGCTGCCGTTCCAAGCCGCTTCACTCCTGGTGTTGCCACGCTTGTTGCAGCCGATCGATTACGGCGTTTACGCCATGATCAACCCAATCGTTTCCATTTCGGCGCTCATCCTTAATTTCGGTATTGGCCAGGCTTTGATTCAGGCGCCCTTTCTTCGGCGCGATGAGGTGAGCGGTCTATTCTGGATCACGGCCCCGGGTGCGCGGCGGCTGCGCTTATGCTGGGCGCGTCTCCGCTCATTTCTGCGTTTTACAATGAGCCACGCGCCGGCGCGGTCGCTGCGATCGCTTCGCTCTTTTTGATCATGACTGGCCTCACAAATGTTCATGAGGCGCTGCTTAACCGGCAAATGAAGTTCGGCTGGGTAGCAACGATCGGCGCCCTTGGCATGGCGCTGGGCTTTCTCGCCAGCCTTATAGCAGCGCTATGGGGAGCGGGTTATTGGTCGCTCGTTCTGGGCTTTGGCGTTCAGCAATGCGTCAGTCTGCTCGGCGTGTGGCTGGGCGTCGGCTGGATTCCGCGTGAGAGGCCTTCCTTCAAACCTCTCTTTCATTTCTACAAATTTGGCGCTGCGATCATGGCGGCGGAAGGCGCAACCGTAATGGCGCGCGAGGCCGACAGCGTTTTGATTGGGCGCTATATCGGGGCTGCGCCGCTTGGCTATTACGATCGCGGCAACAAGCTCGCCATTATCCCGATCCAGCGCATCATACTTTGCTGCAGCAATTGCTGTTGCCGATCCTTTCAAGACTGAACGAGGAAGCCGAGCGCTACCGCTACGCGTATCTCCACGTCATGCGCCAGCTCATGTTAGTCCTGACGCCGGGCGTCGTTGCAGTTGGCGTCACCGCGCCGGTGCTGACGCCATTTGTGCTGGGCGACCACTGGGCGCCAGCTGCGCCCGTTTTCGCATGGCTCACGCTTGCGGCGCTCCACCGCCCGGTCAGCATGTCAATGGACCTCTTGTTTATCAGCCAAGCACGTATGCGCGATTATTTGGCCTGGAGCGCGTTCAGTACGTTCACCAGCCTCGCCGCTTTTGTTGTTGGGCTGCGCTGGGGCGCCGTTGGCGTTTGCGGCGGCCTTCGCGCTCAGCGATCTTTTCGTGCGCATGCCCGCGCTTTGGTGGTGGGCGACGCGGCGAGGTCCCATCCGGTTGAGCGATCTGTGTCTGACGGCCGCCCCCTTCGCGGCGGGAAGCGCGGCAGCCTTTGGCGTGGTCAACTTGGTGCAGCTGTTTGCGTTCTCCAGTGACTTCATGCTGCTTGCTGTAAGCGCGCTCCTCGCCTACGCGGCGTCATGGTGCACGGTGTGCTTGTTCGAGCGGGGCCGCGCCACATTGAGAGACAGCTTGCGCCTTATCCGCACCGAACTGCCCCGGCTGCTGCGTCGGCCGGGCAAACCGCCACAGCAGCGGGCGCAACCGAAGCGCGCCATCAACGCTGGCGAGACAAGCGCAAGACCTGCATCTGCACGGAAAAAAGTGAAGTGTGGAGGCCGCCCAGGTGATTCGAACACCCGACCTTCGCATTACAATTGCGCTGCTCTACCGCTGAGCTAGGGCGGCCCCTCAGAATCGAGCATGCATTGCGCCGCCTTCGCCCACAAGTATCGCGGTTCGCCACGCCCAAGCATGAAAGCTTCTCCCGAGATTTTTCGTGTTGAGCGCTGCGGGATTTTCACGATCGGTGCTTATATCTTAGTGGGCGATTGTCGCGATTGAACGCGTGCGCGACCGCGCACGCGTTACATTGAAACGGATGACGCCTCGATGGTTAGATACGCCTCCTTAGCCGGCGCCTTCGCCGCCACGGCATTGTCGTTGCTTTTGGTTTGGCTCTTCACACTTGGGCCCTATCGCTGCGTGCGCCTTGATAGGCGCGCTCTAAGTGAAGGCGCGCCCAATGCGCTCGCGGCAGGAAGTGGCGGATCAATCTCCACAGCCGAAAGCTGGTCCACGAGACGACGCGAGATCTTAGACGCTCTACAGACCGAGGTGTATGGGCCGATGCCGTCCGCGGCTCAGGCGAGGATTGTGCGGCGACAACCAATTCCAGCTTCGGCTGCGGGCGGCATTGAAGGGGTCGAACAGATCGAGGTCGAAGTTGCAGGCCGCGCACGTTTCAATCTCGTCTTGGTGACGCCGCGGCGCGCAACGCCTGCGCCGGTCATCATCATGCAGAATTTCTGCGGCAACCGGGCCGCGTTCCCGGACCGGCCGTCCGCTATTGAGGCGCCGCTCCGTTATTATCCATTCCCTTGCCGCCATGGCGTGTTCGACCCATTTCATCGCGCCGCGTTCGGTGAGTGGATGCTCGGGCCGCCATTTCGAACCCTTGCCGAGCGAGGCTACGCGGTCGCGATGTTCTATGGCGGCGATGTCGTGCCGGACTATCCGCCCGACGCAGGACCCGCGCTTGCCTCGTTAGGGGCCGAGGGCGCGATTGCTGCGTGGGCTTGGGTTCACGCTCGCGTCATCGACGTGCTGGAGACGGACGCGCGCTTAGACCAAGACCGCATCATTGCATGGGGACAATCGCGTTTCGGCAAAGTGGCGCTGCTTGCCGGCGCCACCGACCCCAGGATCGACGCGGTCATAGCGTTTCAATCAGGCCGCGGCGGCGATGCGCTCACTTCGCATCGGGCTGGAGAAAGTGTGGCGGCGATAACGCGCGGCTACCCGCATTGGTTCTCGCCGCGCTTCAGCGCCTACGCCGCATCTCCTCCGCCCGTGGATCAACACGAACTCTTAGCTCTGATCGCGCCGCGGGCGCTTCTGCTCGGACATGCAAGACGAGATCGTTGGGCCGACCCCGCCGGCGCCTATCAGGCCGCCGCCGGCGCGCGCCCTGTCTTCGACATGTTAGGCGCGCCTGGAGCGCGCTTTGCCCTCCGGGAGGGCGTTCATGGCATCACGGACGAAGATTGGCGGGTGACATTGGCTTTCTTGGAGCAGCGCTTATGAATGGATCAGCGCCGCCGCTCGAGCATCTGTTTCATGGTCTCGATCTCCTGGCGCTGACTGGAGACGATGTCTGCACACAACCGGCGAATTTCCGCGTCACTTATCGATGCTTGCTGACACATCAGAATGGCGTCTGAATGGTGCGGTATCATGGACCGTAGAAATTCATCATCGCCAATGGCGGCTTGATCTCTTATCGCCCAGAAGGCGCCGAGCAAAACAAAAGCGCTGCCCGCCAGAATGAGCCGGTTTGTTCGCTTGCTGGGATACATAGATGACATCAGCACGATCTCGATCGCGACCATCGGCGCGGGCATCAACGCGGCCATGTAAGCCTGATTGAGGCTGGGATAGACGTTCGATAGCCGGTCAACCATCGCGTACATGAGGACGAACATGGCGACAAAGGAGAGCGCGGCCATGAGCGCCAAACGCGGATAAAGGATTGTTGTGGGTGTCCATGGCGAACGGTTCCTGTGATGAGCATAGGTTAGTTGCGCGCACTGCAGCGCGGCGCCTGCGAAACCGAAGCACACCCTAAAACGTTCCAAATCGATTATCCCGCCGCGCGGCGCGCGTGATGCGTAGAGAGAGAATGAAAGCGACGCGCCCACCGACTTGCGCTCTGTCTTCGAGCTTTTAGACAGCGTCCGCGGAACGCGATGCTCCTCTCCCCGTTGTCATTCATAGAGGGGAGAGCCCGAATGCGCGTTCAATTCTTCTGTCCGCCGCCGCTTCTGCACTCCTAGTTCCAGGTGCGGTCGCGCAGCATGTGGATTGGCGCGGACCCGGACGGAGCGATGCCCTCTCGCGGTTGCGCATCGGTTAGCAAATGAAAGCGGGGGAACACTCAGGAGACCTGACAATGCATGCCCAAGATATGATTTCAAGCCACCCGCAAGTTCGCGGTTCGACCGACGATGCTCTCATCCGGTGCATCGAAGAATGTTTCGATTGTGCGCAGGCGTGTACATCCTGCGCTGATGCATGCCTCGGCGAGGACATGGTGCTGCAATTGCGCCAGTGCATCCGTCTCAATCTCGACTGCGCCGATCTGTGCACCTCAACCGGCCACGTCGCTTCGCGTCGAACCGGATCGAACGAGGCTGTCATCGTAGCCGCCCTCGCCGCGTGCGAGCGGGCGTGCGCGGTCTGCGCTGAGGAATGCGAGCGTCACGCCGAAATGCACGAACATTGCCGCATATGCGCTCAATCGTGCCGTTCGTGCGAAGAGGCTTGCCGGGAAGCGGCCACCTCAATTGGCAAGCGTCACTAATATGTGGTGAGCGGCAATATGTGGTGAGCGGCGGCGTTACTGCCGCCGCCCACCACGAGGCGTCTTGGGAGATGACGAAAGCAACCGAAGCAATCGTGCGTTTGCTTATCGCCCTCCTGCACGAGCGCGGCGTTGCGCCGGAACGCGGGCCCAGTTCACGTGCGCCCTCAAGAGCGACTCGCGTCTCAGAAACGCGAAGACCCTGACGAGGAGCGCGTCGAGCGCGGCCCCCGCAGCGACTTTATCCGGACCGGCGCGTCACTGCGGGGGCTGCGCAATCAGTCGCATGCGCGCCCGCTGAGGGCGCGCGCCGCCTCATCGCAGCGCGCCCGCAGCGCAACATCGTCGGGCGCGGCGCGGACGGCGTCGCGCAGTTCGCGGCAGTGCTGCGACAAGACGCTCTGGCTGCCGATCTGGCGGTGCCGATGGCGTCTTGCCTGACAGGCGTCGGAGGGCGCCGCGCTCACTTGCGTGCGCGACCTGAAGTCAGAATGGTTTGGTTTGTGATGCGCAAGAGCCGGCGTTGCGATGAGCGCCATAGCCGTCGCAATAACAAAAATACGCATGATAATCTGTCCTCTTGATTGCAGTGATTGAACGAGGCGCCAGACCGATGGCGTGGGCGCGCGCCTTGTGCCTGCAACTCAACGGGGGACGGGAGGATCGCGCGATCGAAGGAGGCTGTTGAGCGGGGCTGCCATTGCAAGCGCAAAGCCCGAATGCAGTGCGATGCGTGGTACGCCTTCCGCTGTGCTGGGCGCTGCGGCCACGGCGCAGTTGGCGGCGCAACAGGGAGCGCATCCCGTCATGCTCCCGTCGCACCCGGCGCTCATTCCACATTCCATTGCGGCGCAAGATCGATCGAAATTGGCGCACGCCAACGCCGTCTGCGGCGACAGCGTCGCCAATAACGCGAGGCTCAGAATTAGGAGCGCAAACATTCGCATCAGGGTTCGTCCACCCTTCACCCTTAATACGCAGCCGGCCCCTGCATCCCGCGGGGATCCGCGCTATTCTTCGCGCACCGCCGTCACAATTGTGCTCTCGGCGGCGCTCTTCAGTTCAAACTGGACGCGGTCGCCGACGGCGAGGTCTTGAAGGATGGAGGGATCTTCGGCGGTAAACTGCATCTCCATCGCGGGCCAATTGATCGCAGCGATGGCGCCGTGATTGATCGAGATCGTGCCGGCCGAGGCGTTTATAGCCGTCACTGTTCCGGTTGCCGTGATCGGCGCATTCTGCGCGGCAGGCGCCGCCGGATCGGTCTGATCTGCCGCTGTGCTCTGCGCTCCGTTGCCGGAAGGCGGCGAGCAGGCTGCGCTCAATAGGGCGGCTGTCAGAACAAGATTTTTCAACATGGCGGTTAGTCTCCTCTCTGCAATGCAATCGGTGAAAGCGCCGCGTCCGGGGCCGCGCGTTTAAGCTCGCTGCGCCGGATCATGAGATAGGCCGCAGGGATCACGAACAAGGACAAAAGCGGCGCCGACAGCATCCCGCCGACCAGGGGCGCAGCGATCCGGCGCATAACCTCCGCCCCCGCCCCTCCAGTCCACAGGATGGGAAAAAGGCCAGCAAGGATCACTGCAACCGTCATGGCCTTGGGTCGCAGCCGCAGCAGCGCGCCTTCGCGCACAGCTTCGGCCACGACCTCAGGCGTGATTGTCTCGCCTCGGTCGGCGCGCTCTTTGAGAGCATTCTTCAGATAGATCAGCATGACCACGCCAAACTCGGCGGCCAGGCCCGCAAGCGCGATGAACCCGACCGCGACAGCCACCGAAAAATCATAGCCCAGAAGATAGACAAGCCAGATGCCGCCAGTGAGCGCGAACGGCAGGCTCGCCATCACGATTGCGGCTTCATCGAAGCGGCGGAACGTCAAGTAAAGCAGAAGGAAGATGATGAGGAGCGTCGCCGGACCCACGACCAAAAGGCGCTGGGCTGCGCGCTCGAGATATTCAAACTGCCCGGAATAAGCGACGCTGACGCCCGCTGGCAGCTCCACCTCGCTTGCAACCGAGCGCCTCAAGTCGGCCACGACGGAGGCAAGGTCGCGCCCGCGCACATCAACATAGATGAACGCCGATAAGCGCCCGTTCTCGCTGCGGATCATGGCGGGACCATCGGCGATTTCGATATTGGCGACTTCGCCAAGCGTGAGACGCAGGCCCGCTTCGGTCACGACCGGCAGCGCGATCAGTCGGTCGAGCGTGTCGCGCACTTCACGCGGATAACGCAGATTGATTGGATAGCGCGCGCGCCCGGCAATCACTTCGCCGATGTTTTCGCCGCCGATGGCCCCGGAGACCACTGCTTGAACCTCGGCGACGTTGAGGCCGTAACGCGCCGCAGCGAAGCGATCGATCTCGACATTGACATAGCGCCCGCCAGAGATGCGCTCAGCAATGGCCGAAGACACGCCCGGCACGTTCCGCGCCGCCGCCTCAATTGCGCGCGCAGCTTGATCGATCGAGGCAAGATCGGGGCCGCTCACCTTGACGCCGATTGGACTTTTGATCCCGGTCGCCAGCATGTCGATGCGATTGCGGATCGGCGGCACCCAGACATTGGTGAGGCCTGGCACACGAACGGTGCGGTCGAGTTCTTCGATCAGACGCTCAGGCGTCATGCCGGGGCGCCACTCGGCGCGTGGCCGCAGGCGAACGGTGGTCTCAAACATTTCAAGCGGCGCAGGATCGGTGGCCGATTCAGCGCGTCCCGCTTTGCCGAACACGCTCTCCACTTCTGGCACAGTGCGGATGAGCCGGTCGGTCTGCTGCAGCAATTCCGAGGCCTCCGCCGCTGACAAGCCTGGCAAAGCGGTCGGCATATAAAGAAGGTCGCCTTCATCCATCATCGGCATGAACTCGCCGCCGAGGCGCGACAGGGGCCAGGCTGTGGTTGCAAGCGCGAGCGCTGCGATCAGCAGCACGAACTTCGGCGTCGCCAAGGCGAAATCGATCGCCGGCCGATAGAGCGAGGCAAGCCAGCGATTAATGGGGTTCGCGTCCTCCTGCGGAATACGCCCGCGAATCCAATAGCCCATCAGCACCGGCGTCAGCGTCACCGCGAGCGCAGCCGACGCGGCCATGGCGTAGGTCTTGGTGAAAGCAAGCGGCGCAAACAACCTCCCCTCCTGCGCCTGCAGCGTGAACACAGGGAGGAACGAGAGCGTAATGATAAGCAGGCTGAAGAAGAGCGCAGGACCCACCTCAATCGAGGCCTCGGTGATCACGCGCCAGTGATCGGCGCCCTGCGGCATCTCTCCGTCGTGCTCGTCGCGCCATCGTTCGAGTTTCTTGTGCGCATTCTCGATCATGACGATGGCCGCGTCGACCATCGCGCCGATGGCGATGGCGATGCCAGAAAGCGACATGATGTTGGCGTCCACGCCTTGAACGCGCATCACCAGGAAAGCGGCCGCGACGCCAAGCGGCAGAGTAACGATGGCCACGAGCGCCGAGCGCAGGTGAAACAGAAAAAGCGCGCACACGAGCGCAACGACGACGAATTCTTCCGCGAGTTTTCCGGTAAGATTTTCAATCGCACGGTCGATGAGGTTAGAGCGGTCGTAGGTCGTGACGATCTCGACACCTTCGGGCAGGCTGCGCTCAAGTTCAGCAAGCCTTGCGCGCACGGCGCCGATCACCTCGCGCGCGTTCTCGCCGGCGCGGATGATGGCGACCCCGCCGGCGACCTCGCCTTCGCCGTTGAGCTCGGCGATGCCGCGGCGCATCTCCGGTCCCATCTGCACCCAGGCGACATCGGCGAGCCGAACGGGAACGCCCGCAGCGTTGACGCCGAGCGGAATGGCGTCGAAATCCTCAAGTGTCCGCAAATAGCCAGTGGCGCGCACCATGTGCTCGGCCTCGGCCATTTCGACGACTGCGCCGCCGGCCTCGCCGTTGGCGGCGCGAACCGCCTCTGCGATACGTTCTTGGCTGATCCCGTAGGCCGCCATGCGCTCGGGATCCAAGACGATCTGGTATTGGCGCACCATGCCGCCGATCGAGGCCACTTCGGCGACGCCTGGCACGCTCTTCAATTCAAACCGGAGCAGCCAGTCCTGGAGACTGCGCAATTGACCGAGATCGTGGCGGCCGCTGCGATCGACCAGCGCATACTGGAACACCCAGCCGACGCCCGTGGCGTCAGGACCAAGAGAGGACCGCGCTTGCGGGGGAAGTCTGCCTTGGACCTGATTGAGATATTCAAGCACGCGCGAGCGCGCCCAATAAAGATCCGTGCCGTCTTCAAAGATGATGTAGACGAAACTGTCGCCGAAGAAGGAATAGCCCCTCACCGTGCGCGCGCCTGGAACCGATAGCATCGTGGTGGTCAAGGGATAGGTGACCTGATCTTCGACGATCTGGGGCGCCTGACCGGGATAGCTCGTGCGAATGACCACTTGCACGTCGGAAAGATCGGGGAGCGCATCGACGGGCGTCGAACGGATTGCGAGCGCGCCCGCAACTGCGAGCGCCAGCGTCGCCAGCACGACCAAAAAGCGATTGGCGACTGACCAGCGGATGACGGCCGCAATCATGGCTGCGCTCCGGCTTTGCTGATCGCGGTGACGATGTAGCGCGAGCCCTCCTGGCGAATGCGGAAGTTGACCTGGTCGCCGACCGCGATCCCGTGCGCGAGATGGGCGGTCTCAAGCGTGAACTGCATCGTCATCGCGGGCCAGTTAAGGTCGGCGATCGGCTCATGCGCGATCGTGACGGTCTCGCCGCCCAAGGCCGTGATGCGTCCGCTTGCTTCATAACCGGCGGGGGCCGCGCTCTGGCGAGCGCTCGACGCTTCGAGCCGATCGAGGGCCCCGGTCAGGCTTGCTTCTGAATCGATCAGGAATTGCCCGGACGCCACGACGCGCTGTCCCTCTTCGAGGCCGCTCGTCACCTCGATGCGATCGCCCGCGCGCCGGCCGAGTTCGACTTCGACGGGCATAAAACGCCCCTCCTCGCCTGCAACGATGACGACGCTGCGCCGCCCCGTCTGGATTACGGCTTCCGCCGGAACGATGAGTGATGCGCGCGCTTGTGGTTCAGCGATTTCGACATCGGCGGTCATGCCTGGCCGCAAGCGCCCCTGCGGATTGGCGAGGGCAATGCGCACTTCGATCGTGCGCGTCGCTGGATCAGCCGACGGCAGCACGCTTTCGATGCGGCCCGCGAAGGTCTCGCCCGGAAATGCTGGCGTCCTTGCTACGGCGCGCTCACCTGGACGAGCGATGCCAGCATCGGCCTGCGTCAAGGACGCCACGAGCCACACCGGCGACACAGCGTTGATTGTGGCCAAAGGCGCGCCTTGCATGATTGTCATGCCGGCACGGATGTCGAGCTGGGTGATGGCGCCGGCGATGGGCGCAGTCACAGTCGTGACAGGGTAGGGCCTTCCCTCGCGTTCGACCCGCGCGATAAGCGAGGCCGGCATGCCAAGCATAGCGAGCCGGCGCCGCGCGGCGTCCGCCAGATCGCCGCCTGCACTACGCAGCGCGAGGTATTCGGCCTGCGCCGCCGTCCATTCAGGCACGCGCATGTCGACGATAGGCGCCCCCGCGGCGACGACATCGCCTATGGCGCGGCCGTAAGAACGCTCAACAAAGCCAGACGCCCGCGCCTGCGCGATTACGAGATTGCGTTCATTGAACCCGATAACGCCAGCCGCGGTCACGGTGCGGGCCAGTTCCCTGCGCTCAACTGTTGCCAGACGCACACCGAGATTTTGCGACACTCCAGGGTCGATGCGCACGCCAGCCTCGCCCGCGCCCTCGTCGGCGTAGCGAGGAATAAGGTCCATGCCCATGGATGACTGGCCGGGACCCGGGTAACGTTCGTCGGGGAGCATGGGGTCATACCAATAGAGGATGGCCCGCCCGTCCTCGGCCCCGGCGGGCGCGCGACTTGCGCCGAGCCAATAACCTGCCCCGCCAACGCCAACGACAGCGACCAGTGCGGCAGCGCCGATGAACGCAAAGCGCGGCAGCTTGGCCTTCAGGTCATCATTCATGGAAGGCTCTCCCCGTATTGCAGTGTCAATTGCGCGCCGACCAGCGCGCGGCGCTCTTCAAGTTCGATGGCTTCGAGTTCCGCCTCGAGCCGCGCACGGCGCGCCTCGATCAATTCAGCGGCGCTCGCGCGCCCGGCAGCGAAGGCGCCAGCGGCCGCTTCGGCGCGTTGGACCGCGAAGGGCAAACGCACGCTGCGCGCGCGCTCCAGATTGGCCGAAAGCGCATCGTATTCGGCGAGTTGCGTTTCCAGATTTGCACTATATTCGCGCTCAGCGGCATGCGTGTCGGCTTCGGCGCGCGCGACATCAGCGCGGCGCGCATCGACCAGCGGTCCCTGACGCCAGGGTTGGAAAAGCGGTAAACCGACGCGCACTTCAATCGAGGCCATGTCGCCAAAGCTCGGATCACGGCGCCCATAAGTGAGCCCCCAGGACCAGTCCGGACGCCGCTCGGCGCGGGCCATGGCAAGGCCTGCTTGTGCGGCGCCGATTTCGGCGCGGTAAGCGCCAAGCGCTGGATGGCGGCGCAACCGTTCGCGCATTTGTCCTGCGTCGACCGCAAATTCGGGCGCGGCCGCTGCCAATTCCTGATCAGCCGCCGCGCCGATCCACCGCCGCAATTCGCCGCGCGCGCGCACACGCGCCGCTGCAAGCTCGGCAAGCCGGTCAGCCAGGCGCGCAGCTTCGATCTCAGCGGCGATCGTCTCATCCACCGTGCCCGCTCCGGCAGCTAGGCGGCCGCGGGCCGCGCCTGCCGCCGCGACCGCTTCCTCCGCGAGCGCCTGCAGCGCCTCGGCGCGGCGTTCGACGTAATGAAGACTGATCCAAGCCTGTGCGGCGCCTAAACGCGCTTCCAGTTCCGCCAGCGCCAAATCCGCGCCGGCGCGATCGGCTTCGGCTTCAGCCATAGACCGGCGAGCGCCCAAGCCGCTTGGCATTTCCTGCATAATGCCGATGCGCTGCATCGTCATCTCATCGCGGTCGAGACGATAGCGATCCACGCCCGAGAGCGGGACGTTTTCTAGCCCGAGCACAAGTTCGGGATCAGGCAACTGGCCGGCGGGGCCGATCGCGAGTTGGGCTGCACGCACGGAGGCGCGCCCGGCCTCGACGCGAGGACCATCACTGGCGCGCGCTAGCGCGTCATTGAAGCTGAGATCTTGCGCATGTGCGATCGGCGTCCAGCCGAGTGCGCAGCATGCGAGCCATGCAACACGCATTAAATGACTCCGGAGAAACGATCGAGCCAGGGCGCAGCCGCGCGCCAACGCGCACGCAAAGCGCTCAATGTTCTGATGTCAGACGGTTCGCGGAGGGCGCCAAAACGCGTCAGGCGACCGCGAGCCGAACACCGGATCCAACTCAAGCACGAGCTTGGCCCCCAAGCCGGGCGCAATCGCCGGAAGCGGGCCCGCATCGGGCGCAAGAGCGGTCGCGGTCCGGCACGCTTGACCGACAAAGCAGCCGGTCATCTTGGCCGGGGCTTCATCGCCGGGCGTTGCTGGGGCGCGATCTGGACAGCAATTGTGCTGACCATCCAATGCGGAGGCGCCCATTTGGGCCGAACTCACCTGGGCCGACGCCATCGGGCAATCGGCAGCACTCACGGCGCTCGCCACGCCGCTGACGGCGAGCGCGATAACCATAAGCAGCGAGAGCCCGAGCTTGCCCATTGCCCCATCATATTCGACCTTGATCACCAATTGGTCAAAGGCCCTCGCCTGCTATTACGCATCGGGTGGGCCTGCCCCCTCCGCCAAAAACTGCGGCGCGACGACACACCACCGGAGGCGGCTCGCACCGAATTGCCTCATACCCCGCCGAGCTGCGGCAGCCCGCTCAAGCGCACAGCCAAAGCGACTCCTCCGATAGCGAGGAAGTATGCCTGGGACGTCCAGGGCTGCTCCGGCGGCGACATCAGCCGCGCAGTCACCCTCTTTCGATCGGCAAGGCGGCGTGACTTATCCACGCCTTCATGTTCGCGAGCGCGCCTTGCAGGCGTGGCGACGACAATGAATGACACGACCGCCGACCCATCAGGGAAAGCCGAAGGGGGACACGTACAACTCGCGAGACTCGCTTTGCCACTGCCTGTACTTGCGGCCATGCAACGTCCGGGCGAACGCCAATAGCTGCGCCACGTCGCCGGCATCTGCGGCCTTCAGCGCCCGGACGTAAGCCTGACGCGTCTGACGCCGCCACGATGGAACCCCGCCTCCAGGTGAAGCGCTCTTGGCCAACTTCGAGGGCGAGCAGATCAGCGGCGAGGCGTGAATGCGGCCATTGCCGTTCGGAAACAGATGGATGGCGACGAGCTTGTGGTGAAAGCGCACGGCGATCTCGTCGGGCGGATGCCGGCAAATGTTCATGAATGACTAGAAAATGCGCTGCGAACGCTTGTCGACACCAAGTCCTACAGGCATTTTTCCCTGCGCTAAACCTGTAAGCCAGATGCCATCGCGCTCGACGGCGTCAAGGCGCGCTTTGCTTTTCACCTTGACGCCGCCTGCGCGCGATGGCGCTCTGTCGGGACGCAGGGCTTCGCTTTCGAACTCCAGCGGTGCGCCTCTGGCGCGGGCCGGACACTGGGCTACCCCGCTCATCGCTTCGCCTCACAGGTTGAAAAAGGACAAGCACGTCGGCAGACGTCAATCCAAATGCGGCGGCGCTTTGTCCTGGAGAGCCTCACCGCCCTGCCCGCTTCGCGCGCTGAGGTTTCTGCCGCGTTCTTGCGCGCGTGGAAGACGGCTCGTGCTCTTGTTCGCAAGCGCCGTGATCGCCCAACGCATCGATGACCCGGCAGTCGCTCGCGACACCGCCAGCGCAGGATTTGACGATCCGCGTCAGCTCCCGCTGCAAGGCCCTGAGCTGGGCGATGCGGGATTCCACTGCGACGAGATGCGCTCGCGCGATGCGATCGGCCTCGTCGCAGGGCCGATCTGGATCGTCTGAAAGATCAAGCAGCGAGCGAATGTCTTCGAGTTCAAATCCCAACGCGCGCGCGTGACGAATGAACGACAGGCGGCGCACGTCACCCTCGGCGTACAAGCGCCGCCCGCTCTCGGTCCGCTCCGGGGCAGGCAGCAACCCCTCCTGCTCGTAGAAGCGGATGGTCGGAACTTTCAGTCCGGTACGTTTGGCGACGGCGCCGATAGCGAGCATTTTGGGGCTTGATCCTCTAGTTACTAGAGAATGTAGACCATCGGCCGTCGAAGTTCGAGGTCCCCATGCCCCCATTGTCGCCGCCCGCCTGGCTGCCGCTCGCAACTCTCCTCCTGATCATCGCCGTATCGGCGTTGCGGGTGATGGGCGTCGAGCGGGATCACAAGGTTAAGGCGTTCAGTTTCGGCCGTCATGCAGAGCTCCAGAGTGTTGCCGAGCGCAACTGGAAGATCGCCGTAGCGCTGGCGCTGATCTTCGCCGCGTCCGCATGGCTGGCGCCCCATTGGGAGGCGCTGCTTGGGCGGCCGGACTGGGCAGGTCTCGCGCCGCTGCGGTGGACGTCGGCGGTGGTGTTCATGGGCTCCGCGCTCCTTATCGCGACCGCCCAAATTCAGATGGGCGCATCCTGGCGCATCGGCGTGCCCGAAGATGGACCCGGGCCGTTGGTGGCGCGCGGACTGTTTCGCTGGTCCCGCAATCCGATATTTGTCGGCATGATTGGCGCGGTGCTCGCGCTCTTCCTGTGGTCGCCCCACATCGGAACCGCCGCAGTGCTTGCCGCAACGTGGACATTGACGCTGGTTCAGGTCCGCATCGAGGAAGAAGCCCTGCGCGAGAAACACGGCGAAGCTTATGAACGTTATGCTGCGCAGGTGGGTCGGTGGTTCGGAAGGCGCAGCACGGTCAAGTCATGAGCGACACGGTCTCCAACCAGCGGTCGACGCTCTGGCTCGTGCTTGCGCTTAATTTGGCGCTCGCTGCGGGCCTGGCGGTGGCGGGCGTCTCTGCCGATTCAAGCGCGCTCACCGCCAATGCACTCGACAACGCTTCGGATGCAGTCGTCTATGGCATCAGCCTGTTCGCGATCGGGCGCGCGCCGATCTGGAAGCAGCGGGCGGCACACTGGTCGGCGGCGCTGTTGCTGATCTTCGGTCTTGGCGTCGCCGCTGATGCACTGAGGCGTTTCATCACCGGATCCGAGCCGGTCGGCGTCACCATGATGGTGATGGCTGCGATCGCCGCGGTGGTGAACCTGGCATGTCTCTTCCTGCTGCGGCGGTTGAACTCCGACGACGTCAATCTCGAAGCGGCGGAAACATTCAGCTTTAATGATTTCGCATCGAACGGCGGGGTGCTCATCGCTGGCGGCTTGGTGATGTGGCTCGATGAGCGTTGGCCCGATCTCCTCGTCGGTGTTGCTGTCGCCTTGATCGCAGTCAAGGGCAGCATGGATATCTGGCGCAGCGCCAAGCGTGATCCAGCTGATGTGCGGGCTGAAGGATGACAGGCGAAGTACCTTTTGCCCCGGCTCTAGGCCACGCGGCGCTGACGCCGCTCTACGATGCCGCCATCTCGCTGATGACGTGTGAAGGGCGCTGGCGGCGCGCGCTTCTGCAGCAGGTCGCGCCCCGGGATGGCGAAACCATTCTCGATGTCGGCTGCGGCACCGGCACGTTCGCGCTGATGTTGAAGCGCGCCGCGCCCAATGCGCGCGTCATCGGTCTCGATCCCCGGCGCCCCGCTTTAGCAGCGAACTTGGGCACTGTTATAACGTTACTCTCCCGCCAAAAGCGCGACGCAAACCTTCGCTCGGCATGGCTTTGCTCGCGCAACTATGCGGTCGGAAACATTTTGGTCATATTCGCAGTAGGCGCTACGGCTGCGACACGATCGCCTTGGCCTGACTTTTCTGTTGGCGTGATCATGTGTTTACTGTTCGTCAGCGGGTCACAGGCTGTATATAGCCAGGTGCGCCGCGAATCTGGCGCGGCTGTTGTGGGATGAAGCAGGTGCAGGCTTCTGGCGGCATGAATTGGAGGCGCTTCATCGCGATGCTCTGCATCGCGCTGCTTGCTTTCGTCATGCTGGAGGAGACCTCTCCCGCCCATGTCGCGACCGACAACGCACAGGCCGGCATCGCGTATCTCATGGCTGACGCTGCCGATGCGGCCCTCGACCCCGCAAGCGGTGACGAAGAAACGCCAGCGAACCCCGTACAACCCCAGCATCATTGCTGTGCCGCCCACTGCAACGGCATGACCCCAGCGCTCGCGAGCATCGTCATCACAGCGCAAGCCATGGTGCGCACCGACCCGCCGCGCGAAACCGAAGCTGCGTTTTCAAGCGCGACGGACGCACTAGAGCGGCCGCCAAAGAACGCCGTGATCGTCTAAGAACGCGCTGCGGAATGATCTGCGGCGTGTGATTTCTCACGCATCGCGGACATTCCATGCTCGATTCAAACCGTTCACGACGGCGCTCTGCGCGCATCCTGCGCTATGTCGCCACCGTCTCGCTCGGCGCCATCGCCGCGCCATTGATCGCTTCGCCGGCGCTTGCTCAGGAGCATTCGCCGCTCACGATGCAAGGCGCGATAGAGCGCGCGCTTCAGTCGGACCCGGGGGTGAGCGCTGCGGGCGCCGGCGTCGAAGCCGCGCGCGGCGGGCTCCGGAAAGCGCGCGTGCGGCCCAACCCCACGCTTGACGCCGAAGTCGAGAACTTCAATGGCCGCGGCGACCTGCGCGGATTTAGCGGCGCCGAAAGCACATTTTCGCTGTCCCAGGAAGTCGAAGTCGGTGGCCGCCGCAGCGCCCGCATTCGCCTGGCCGACCGCGAACTGCACGGAGCGGAACTCGACCGGGTCTTGCGCGGCCTTGATCTCGCTCGCGACGTCCAGACTGCATATTTTGAGGCGCTCGCCGCGCAGGAGCTGGTGCGAATCGCCGAAGAGCGTTTGGGAACGGCGGAGGCGCTCAGCGTTTCGGTTGCGCGCCGAGTCGCTGCCGCGCGCGATCCTCTGATGGCGGGCGCCCGCGCGGAGGCGGGTTTATCGGAGGCCCGCATCGCCCTCACCCGGGCGCGCGCGGAGGCCGCAACAGCGCGCGCAAGGCTTGCATCCTATTTCGGGGGAGACGACGGCTTCAGCCTGATCGTTGCTGATTTCGCCCTGCCGCAGGCGCGCGATCATGAGCACGACGCGCCGGGCGATGCGAGTCCGGATATCGCCAGGCTAACTGCTGAGCGCGACCGTTCCGGAGCTGCGCTCAGCGTTGAACGGTCCTTATCCTGGCAGAACCCAACGCTCAGTCTCGGCTATCGAAGATTCGAGGATCGCGACGGTGAAGGCGCGCTGGTCGCTGGCTTTTCGATCCCGCTTGGCGTGTTCGACCGCAATCAGGGCTCGGTCGCGCGCGCCCGCGCCGAGCAGCGGCGCGCGGAATTGGAACTGGAAGCGGGACGCCGCACGCTGTCTCGAGAATATGCCGCTCTTGAACGCGCAATCGCCACCGATGCGGCCGCAGTCCAATCGACCGAAGAGGACGTGATCCCGCAAGCCGAACGCGCGCTCTCTCTTGCCCAAGACGGCTACAATCGCGGCGCCTTCTCCTATCTCGACGTCCTCGACGCTCAGCGCGCGCTCTCTGACGCGCGCCAAGCACGCGTCGAAGCTTTGCGTTCTTTCCACAACAACGAGGCAGCACTTGACCGCCTCACGGCGCGCTTCGGGGAAGCGCTGCCCTTCGAGGAGCAACACCAATGAACACCTTCAGAATGAAGTCTGCCGCGCTCGCCCCTATCGCGCTCGTTCTAGCGCTTGGTCTCGCTGGTTGTGGCGCGGGCGAAGCGGAGTCCGAACAGCCCGCCGCCGAGGCTGGCCACGAGGAAGGCGAAGAAGCCCATGAAGAGGGCGAAGAAGGCCACGCCGAAGGTGAGGAAGGCGCCGCAGAGCGCGTCACCATTCCGGTCGAAGCGGTCGAGACATCCGGCATTGTCGTCGCGACCGCGGGGCCTGGGGCAATCGAGGAAACGCTCAACCTGACCGGCCGCATCATGCTCCAGCCTTCGGCGCGCGCTGAAGTGCATGCGCCTTATCCTGGACCTGTTCGCGCGGTCCTGCGCAATGTCGGCGATAGCGTCCGGCGCGGAGAAACTTTGGCGCGGGTCGAAAGCGCCGAGAGCCTTCAGACTTACGCCGTTGGCACGCCAATCGCGGGCGTGGTGCTCGACCGCCAGACCAATATCGGCGATGTGACAAGCGATCAGCCGCTCTTCGTGGTCGGCGATCTTTCGCGCCTGCAAGCCGAGCTCAATGTCGCCACGCGCGACATCGGCCGCATAAGCGCCGGGCAACGCGTCTTCATCACCGGTCTTGACGGCGCCACGCGCGTCGAAGCGCAGATTGCGAGCGTGCTGCCGACAGCGGACACGCACAGCCAGACACTCATTGCGCGTGCGCCGCTGACGGCCGCGCAAGGCTCGACGCTTCGTCCCGGTATGGCCGTCAGAGGCGCAGTCGTGACGGCGGCCCAGCAAGCGGCGGTCGCTGTGCCGCGCGACGCGGTGCAGACGGTCGAGGGAAGAAGCGTCGTCTTCGTACGCGTGTCGGCCGACACATACGAGGCGCGGCCCGTCACGCTTGGACGAACCGGCGCGGCGCAAGTCGAGATCCTCTCGGGCCTCGCAGCCGGCGAAACCTACGTCTCCGAGAACGCCTTTTTGGTGAAGGCCGAGATCGGCAAGGGCTCCGCCTCGCACGACCACTGAGACAGCCCCTCTTCAATCCCGACCGGATCCCGCACACATGATCAGCCGCCTTATCGAACTCGCCGTCAAAGCCCGATGGGCCGTCATGGCGATCGTCCTCATCGTCGCCGGCATCGGCGTCTACAACATCATGCGTCTGCCGATCGACGCGGTGCCTGACATCACCAACCGCCAGGTGCAGATCAATACGGTCGCGCCTTCGTTCGGCCCCCTCGATGTGGAACGCCTCGTCACGTATCCGGTCGAAACCGCGATGTCGGGCATCGTCGGCTTGCAGAACACGCGATCGATCTCGCGGAACGGATTCAGTCAGGTCACCGTCGTTTTCAACGACAATGTCGACATCTATTTCGCCCGTCAGCAGGTCGCCGAGCGGCTGACGCAAGCGCGCGAGAGTCTGCCCGAAGGCGTTGAACCGCAGATGGGGCCGATTTCAACCGGCCTCGGCGAAGTCTTGATGTGGACGGTGCACTACGCCGATCCCAATGCTGAGGGCGCACGCGTCGAGGCCGGCCAACCGGGCTGGCAGCCCGACGGCGCCTATCTGACGGTAGAGGGCGAGCGGCTCACCGATCCGGTGTCGCAAGCGGGATATCTGCGCACGATACAGGATTGGATGATCCGTCCCCAGATGCGCTCGGTCTCCGGCGTGGCGGGTATCGATTCCATCGGCGGCTACGAAAAGCAGTACGTGGTCGAGCCCGACGCGGGCGCGCTCTCGGCGTACGGCATTTCATTTTCCGAACTTGCGGAAGCACTCGATCGCGCCAACCTTTCGGTCGGCGCGAACTTCATTCAGCAGGGCGGGGAATCTTTTCTGGTGCGCGCCGACGCCCGCATCCGCACGCTTGAGGAAATCTCCGAGGCTGTCGTCGCCACCCGCGACGGCGTGCCGATCACGGTCCGCGATGTCGCCAATGTAAGCGTCGGCGGCGATCTGCGCACGGGCGCGGCCACTGAAGGCGGGCGTGAAGTCGTTGTCGGCACCGTGTTGATGCTGACGGGCGGCAACAGCCGGACCGTGGCCGCCGCCGCGGCCGAGCGGCTTCAGGAGATTACGCGGACCTTGCCTCCGGGCATCGTCGCCGAAGTCGTCTATGACCGCTCAAAGCTGGTGAACGCGACCATCGCGACGGTGGAACGCAATCTCGCTGAAGGTGCGTTGTTGGTTGCGGTGGTGCTCTTCATGCTGCTCGGCAACGTGCGCGCGGCCCTGATCGCCACGCTGATCATTCCTCTGTCGATGCTGATGACATCGATCGGCATGAATGTCTTTGGCGTCTCCGGCAATCTCATGTCGCTAGGCGCGCTTGATTTCGGCCTCATCGTCGACGGGTCGGTCATCATCATCGAGAATTGTCTGAGGCGGCTGTCCGAGCGCCAGCACCATGAGGGCCGGTTGCTGACGCTGCAGGAGCGTCTCCACGAGACGATGGAAGCCGGGCGAGAGATGATCAAGCCGACCATCTTCGGCCAGATGATCATCTTTCTGGTGTTTGCGCCGCTGCTCACCTTCTCGGGCGTCGAGGGCAAGATGTTCTCGCCGATGGCGATCACCTTGATGCTGGCGCTGGCGGCCGCGTTCGTTCTGTCGCTGACGTTCGTGCCGGCGATGGTGGCCATTCTTATCCGCGGCAAGGTCGCCGAAAAGGAAGTCAAGGCGATCGAGATCGCGCGCAACCGTTACGAACCTGGGCTTGCCTATTCGCTGCGCAAGCCGAAGACCGTGATCGCCGGGGGCATCGCTGTCTTTGCGATCGCCGGAGCGCTTTTCTTCACGCTCGGCCGCGAATTCATCCCCCAGCTCGATGAACAGGACATCGCCATTCAGGCGGTGCGCATCCCCTCGACCTCGTTGCAGCAATCCGCCGCCATGCAGGCCCGCGTGGAACAGATCATCTCCGAGTTTCCGGAAGTGGCGTTTGTGTTCTCGAAAACCGGGACCGCGGAAGTCGCCTCGGACCCGATGCCGGTGAACATCTCGGACTCGTTCGTGATCCTGCGGCCCCGTTCGGAATGGCCAAAACCGAACGAGCCGAAGGCTCAGTTGATTGCGCGGATGGAGGCGAGGCTCACCCAGCTCATCGGCAATTCCTATGAGTTCACCCAACCGATCCAGATGCGGTTCAACGAACTCATTGCCGGGGTCCGCGGCGACGTCGCGATCAAACTCTACGGCGAAGATCTCACCGAAATGAGCCAAGCCGCCGGACGGATCGCCGCCGTGCTTCAGTCGATCGACGGCGCAGCCGACGTCAAGGTTGAACAGACCGGCGGCTTCCCCACACTCGATGTCCGCTTCGACCGTGACGCCATCGCCCGCTACGGCCTTTCGTTGCAGGACGTCACCGACACGGTGGCGACGGCGATGGGGGGCCGCGAGGCAGGCCTGGTGTTCGAGGGCGACCGCCGCTTCGACGTGGTGGTGCGCTTGCCCGAAGCCGTGCGAGACGATCTCGACGCGGTGGGCGCGCTCCCAGTGATGTTGCCGGAAACCGAGAGCGGGCCGCGCGCGTCCATTCCATTACGCGAAGTCGCGACCTTTACCTTCTCGGAGGGCCTCAATCAGGTGAGCCGCGAGAACGGCAGCCGCCGCGTGGTCGTGCAAGCCAATGTGCGCGGCCGCGACCTGGGCTCCTTCGTCACCGAAGCGCAGCGCCGTGTCGGCGAAGTTGAGCTGCCAACGGGCGCCTATGTCGTATGGGGCGGCCAGTTTGAGAACCTGCAATCGGCCTCGCAGCGTATGTCGCTGATCGTACCGGCGTGCTTTGTCTTGATCTTCGGCATTCTCTACATGGCGCTCGGCACGTTCCGCGCCGCGGGGGCTGTGTTTACCGCCGTGCCGCTTGCGCTGGCGGGCGGGGTCTACACCCTCTTCCTGACCGGCATGCCGTTCTCGATCTCGGCCGCTGTTGGCTTCATCTGTCTCGCCGGTGTGGCAGTGCTGAACGGTCTCGTCGTCATGACGAGCATCAACAGCCGCCTTGACCTCGGCATGCCTGTCGACGAGGCCATCCGCGAAGGCATGATCGAGAAGTTCCGCGCCGTGTTGATGACCGGCATTGTGCCGGCCATCGGATTTGTGCCGATGGCGATCGCGCATGGCACAGGCGCTGAAGTGCAAAAGCCTCTCGCCACCGTCGTCATTGGCGGCCTCATCACCGCAACCTTGCTCACGCTCTTCGTGCTGCCGGCGATCTGCCGGCTGATGCTGAAGAGCGGTCATCAGCTGCGCGAAGGCGAAATGCCCACCGCTTATTCGCCTGGCGCTGCGCCGGCGCAGGCCGAATGAAGCGGCGCCTACCGATCTGCGCCGGTTTGGCGGTAGCCCTCCTCAGCGGGGCCGCACATCCGCCGCCAGCGCGATCCGGCGGAGCAGCGCGCTGCGTCACACGCGTTGCACCTTGCGCGACCCTCCAGACGGAAAGGCAGGTTACCCCATGTCGCTAAAAGCCCTGCGCGATGCGCTTCCCGCCTACGCCGCCGATCAGGAGCAGAATCTCATCACACTGAGTGAAGAACAGCTCCTGAGCGAACAGCAGAAGTGGGGCTGCTTTCTCGCCTGCGCCTACGCCACCGGCCAAGCGCCTCTCATCGTCGCGCTCGAAAGCGAGGCGGCCGCCCGGATGACGCCCGCCGCGCGCATGGCGGCCAAGTCCGCAGCGACCCTCATGGCGATGAACACGGTCTATTATTCAGCGGTCAACCAACTCTCCAATCACGACTATCGCGGCCAGCCGCCAGGGCTCGCGATGACGGCGCTTTCGCAATCGGACGTCGACAAGATCGATTTCGAACTCTGGGCGCTTGCGGTTTCCGCGGTGCGCCAATGCGGTGTTTGCCTCAATGTCCATGAAGCCGAACTGCACAAGCGGCACGTGACGCTAGAGCGCGTGCAGGCGGCGCTGCGGATCGCGGCTGTCACGAGCGCGGTCGCCGCCGTTCTCGCCATCGAAAGCGCCGCACCATGACGCCCCATCGCCGCCTGGGCCGGCGCTAGACGCGTGGGAAACGGAGTACGCGCCGTGATCAACGCCACGAATGAGCGGATCGATGCCGATCATGAGGCCGGAGCGGGTCACGATCACACGCATGGCGGACCGTTCGGCGAACGTAGCGAACTTATCTTTGCTCTAGGCTCTGGCGTAGCGTTGGCGGCGGGCTGGCTCGCCGAACGCGCTGGCATAGAGACGCTGCCGCTCATCGCTTTCATCGCCGCTTACCTGCTGGGCGGTTATTTCACGTCGCGTGAGGCGCTCGACAATCTGCACCGTCGGCGGTTCCGTATCGACTCGCTCATGTTGGTCGCGGCCGTAGGCGCCGCCCTTCTCGGCGCCTGGGCGGAAGGGGCGCTCCTCCTCTTTCTCTTCAGCTTGGGCCATGCGCTCGAGAATTGGGCGATGGGGCGCGCCAAAAAGGCGATCGAAGCGCTTGGGCAATTAACCCCCGAACGCGCGCAACTGCGGCGCGGCGACGCCGTCGAAGAGGTCGCCGTCGCGGACCTGAAGATCGGCGACATCATCATGGTCTGGCCGAACGAGCGCCTGCCCGCCGACGGCGTGGTGATTGCGGGTGAAAGCGCGGTCAATGAAGCGCCGATCACGGGCGAGAGCGCGCCGGTGGAAAAGCAAGCCGCCGCCAGCGCCGATGCTTACCCTGACTTCGCCAAAGCGCCAGCGCAGCACCGGGTGTTCGCGGGCGCGATCAATGGCGCGGGCGCCATCGATGTGCGCGTTTCGCGTCTTGCCACCGAGAGCATGCTGGCGCGCATTGTAACGCTCGTGGCGGAGGCGGAATCGCAGCGTTCACCGACACAGAATTTCACCGACAGGTTCGAACGCATTTTCGTGCCCGTCGTGCTTGCTCTTGTCGGCGCGCTTCTCTTTGCTTGGGTTGTCGTCGACGAACCGTTCGCCGAGAGCTTTTATCGCGCCATGGCGGTGCTGGTGGCCGCAAGCCCCTGCGCGCTCGCCATCTCTGTGCCGAGCGCGGTGCTGAGCGGGGTCGCGCGCGCCGCGCGCGGCGGCGTGCTCGTCAAGGGCGGCGCAGCGCTTGAGGCGCTCGGGCGCGTCAGCGCCATCGCCTTCGACAAGACCGGCACGCTGACCGAGGGCAAACCTTATCTGACCGATGTGCAACCCCTCTTCGGCGCCGCCGAAGAAGAATTGCTCGCCGTCGCCGTGGCCATCGAACGCAGCAGCGACCACCCCCTCGCCGGCGCGATCGTGCGTGACGGCGCCAAACGTCTGGGTGATGCGCCGGTGCCGCGGGCTGAGGCGGTCGAGAGCATCACCGGCAAAGGCATTCAAGGCCGCATTGACGGCGTGGTGGTGCAGATCGGCAAGCCGGGCCTCTTCGAGACAGGTCCCGCGCCAATGCCGAACGAGCTTCGGCTCATCGTCACCAATCTGGAATCGTCAGGGCGCACCGTCATGGTGGTGCGCTGCGGCGCCCGATTTCTCGGCGTGCTCGGCGTCATGGACACCGAACGTCCAGCCGCGAAGGAAACCGTGGAGCGTCTCCGTCGCCTCGGCATCAAGCGCGTCGTCATGCTGAGCGGCGACAATCAGCGCGTCGCCGACGCGGTGGCGGGCAGTATCGGCCTCGATCAAGCCTTCGGCGCGCTCATGCCCGATGAGAAAGTCGCCGCGATCAACACGCTCAAGGTGGAGGCTGGCGGCGTCGCCATGATCGGCGACGGCGTCAACGATGCACCCGCGCTCGCCAACGCCAATGTCGGCGTCGCGATGGGCGCCGCGGGCTCGGACGTGGCGCTTGAAACCGCCGATGTCGCCTTGATGGCGGACGATCTCAAGCACTTGCCCTTCGCAGTGGGCCTCAGCCGGCAAACCACCAGCATCATCCGGCAAAATCTTTGGGTGAGCCTGGGCGTTGTCGCCGTGCTCATCCCGTCCACGATCTTCGGCCTGCAGATCGGCGCGGCGATCATCTTTCACGAAGGCTCGACGCTCATCGTGGTCGCCAATGCGCTTCGCCTCCTCGCCTACAAGGACTCCGCCACATGAGCCCATTCTCTCATGCAAGGCGGCGCGGCCGCATCACTTTCCCCGCCCCCCCGGGCGCGGCCGCGTTATCCATCGCCGCTTTCACCTTGGCAGGCTGCGTCGACGCTGGCGTGGCCGCGCAAGCACTGGCGACGGCGCCCGCGTCAATCAAAGCCACGACCTACACCTTGCCGCCGCCAGCGCCGGAGCTCGTGAATCCGACGGGTCACGCACTCCGCGGCGAGGACCTCTATGGCGCCGGCGCCTTCGGCGCTTCGCGCAGCGGCGGAACGCGTCGCCATCGCGGCGCAGATTATGTGGCCGAGCCGGGTGAATTGGTGCGCGCGCCGATCAGCGGCGTCGTGCAGCGTATCGGCTACGCCTATCGCGGAGACCAGCGCTATCGCTACGTCGAACTCTCGAGCGAAGACCTAACGCGCGACGTGCGCGTGCTCTATGTCGGACCCTTGGTTGAACTCGGCGCCCTCGTTCGCGCGGGCGAGCCGATCGGGCGCGCGCAGGATCTGAGCCGCCGCTATCCGCGCGGCATCACCAACCACGTTCATGTCGAGATGCGTGAGAACGGCGCGCTCGCCGATCCCGCGGATATGCTGCCCGCCGCGTCCGGCCAACACGCGGAGATCGATGCATGATCATCGTTCACCGCGCAGGTTCTCAACACAGGTGCTAGGTCAAACAAGGAGGACTTACATGAAGCAACTCATACTCGCCGCCGCATTGGCGCTCTTCGCTACGCCTGCGCTGGCTCAAGATAGGCACGGCGACAATGCCGAGGTCCAATCCGTGCCGGCCGACGATGCTGTGCTTGCGGCTGCGCCATCTGCGCTTTCGCTGACGTTTGAGCACGCCGTGGTGCTGACACAAGTTCAATTGCATGGGCCGGGGCACACCGCCATTCCGATGACGTTCTCACCACCGCGCGCGGCGACAACCAGCTATTCCATTCCACTGCCGGCCCTCTCCGCCGGCGCTTATGAAGTGCACTGGACGGCCACCGGCGACGAGCACGCGATGGAAGGCACGCTGCACTTCACCATCCAGTAGACGATGGGCCGACGTCGCGCGCGAAGAGATATCGCTCGGCCAGCGACTCGACTGATTCCGCCGCGAGCAATTCCGACCATCGAAAGGAAAAAGAGTATGCTGAGACAATGCGTAACCGCTCTTGCACTGACGCTATTTGTGGCTGGGGCGCCAGTCGCCGAAGCGAAGCAATCACTGCCGATTTCAACCGTGAATGGGAACGGCGTGTCTCTCGTCGGTGCAGGCGCTGAACTGGATGCCGGCGTTGTGCACACGTCCGGCTGGGTCCGGCGCGATGTGGGCCGCTATAACGTCGATAACGCCCACCTCCACGTCATTTTTCTTGATCGCGATGGTGCGGCGCTCCAAGTGGTCGAGGCCCGCTGGAACGGTGTTCTGCGGTCCGGTCCGCGTAGTCATCGCACTGTCCGCTTTCACGTGCGAACGCCCGTCCCGGAAGACCGCCAGGTCGCAAGCGTTCGCGTTACCGTTGAATCAGGGCCTCGACACGACACGAACCGCGACTAGAAGCCCGAGCGAGGCGCGATCATTGCGCTCCACCACCTGCGCCATCGGACGGGCTGTCCCTCGTAGGCTCTGTCAGACAAAGGAGCGCTCATCACGCCACCGCCGACGTTTACATCGGCGCTGCGCGCGGCCCGCCAGTCAGCGGGCGCCTCGATGCATTGGCGCGGCCTTAGGCCCGCGCGAACGCCAGGAGAAGCGTCATGTCGCCAGCGTCGGCCGCCTTGAGCGCACGCACATAAGCCAGGCGTATCTCCGACGCCGCCACGATCGAGCCGCGTCCCCAGGTGAAGCGCTCTTGCCCGAGTTGGAGCGCGAACAGATCGGCGGCGAGGCGCGACCATCGGCCATTGCCGTTCGGATACGGATGAATGGCGACGAGCTTGTGGTGAAAGCGCACGGCGATCTCGTCGGGCGCATAAGTGCGATGTTCCACCCAATAGCGCACGTCGTCGAGCGCCTGGCGGAGCGCCACTTCGATCGTCCAGTGATCGACGCCGAGATTGCGGGCGCTGGTTCTGTACTTGCCGGCCCAACGCCAGACGTCGCCGAACATCCTGAGATGAAGCCGGCGCAGGAACACTTCATTGAGCGCGTCGCGCTTCCGGGACAGCGCCCAGCGTTCGCCCGCGAGCACATTGAGCGCCTCGGCCTCGTTCAGTTCGCGGCGGAGCGCGACGTAAGAGAGCTTCAGATCGAGGCGCTCTTCAGGCGTCAGCGGTGTCGCCGCATCGTCGGCCTGAAATGGATCGTCGCTCATTCCGCTTAGCCCCAGAGACGCTTGCCGCCGGCCTTGGCGATGTCGGCCGTGAGCGCTTCCAGCATCTCGCGCTTGTCGACGGCGCGCACGCCCTGGGCCTCGAGCTCCATGGTGTGAAGCGCGGCGACGAGTTCTTTTTGCGCGGCGGCTCTTGCGGCCTCCTCAACTGTCCTTTCGAGGCTCTGATTGGGCACGAGCGCATAAACGAGCGTGCAATCGAGCGCTTCGGCCGCGCGCTTCAGGGTGGCGAGCGTGATAGCGCCTTTGGCTTCGTTCTTCTCAAGCTCGGAGAGGCTCGCGGGACGGATGCCGAGGCGGCGGGCCAATTGGGCGCCGGTCAGACCCAGGGCGTCGCGGATGGCGCGGACCCAGCCCATGGGGGGCGGGGCCCCGAGACCCGCAAAGGTCTTGAGGCGCTCGTCGAGGCGGCGGCGGGCTAGGGTCTGGGCGGCTTTCACAGGGTATGACCTTATCCAAGAGCCGTTCAAGATAGGTTATACCCTGTCTTTTTGAAATTTGTTCTATGGTTATAACCTAATGTATATCCGGCCTGGCGTCGCCGCCTGCGGCGGCCGGGCGCTTGTGCTGCTCACGAAGCCGCGCCCGTTTGCCCACTTCAAGGGCCCGTCTTCGCCCTCCGGGCGGCGCTCCCTGACGCGGGTCTCCTGCCATCGTGCGCGCCGGCGTCAAGGGACGGCTTCGCCTCCTCGCCCTGGACGCCGGCTTGCCGCGATGGCGATGCAGTGGGTGTCGGGACGTGGGAGCCACGTCCCGCTTTCGTTCGACCTCGCGCCCTGCTCGGGCCGAGGTCGAACATGGGAGCATGGGCAGATCAAAAGAGATCGCGCTGGCGTTCGTCGGGACGGCGCGTGCGTTTGATGCGTTTGGGCTGGGAGCGCGCCATTGTCATGACAGCAATGCGCTTGGCGCGTTCGCGCTCCCGCTCGAACTTGCCACGTCCCTCGAATTGCATCAGCGCATCTTCCAGCTTGCCGAGATCGGCTTTGCGCCAAAACACCATGTTGCGCATGATCACCGGCGCCGGAAAGCCTGGAAGATTGCTGCGGCGTGCGCGCCAGAGCGTGGCGAGGCTCACGCAGAGATCGTCCGCCACCACTTTCTGCGGCACGAGATCGGCCGGAACCTTCATCGGCGCCGGTCTTCCGGGTAGGGACGCAATTGAATGTCGCGCGTCACCAGCAGGCGCACAGAACCGCCGGCGCGAATGCGCAAGGTCGGGCGCACGCTCAATTCGCGATCGACAATGCGCCCGCCGGTGCGTGCAGCTTCCGCCGCCGCCGCATCGCCGACACTTTGCGCCAACGAGTTCCGATCATCGTCCTCGGCATTGTCGGCGATGACGCTGATGATGGCGGAAAGCCCGACAGCGCCGGCGAGGCGATCCAAATGATTGTCGGTGCGGTCCCGCAGACCAGCGGCCCCGGTTGGATCGGCGCCTTCCATGCCGCGCAGCGAAATGCTCCAGCCATTGGGAAAGATGAGCCGGTTCCAGACAAGCACGAGCCGGCGCTCGCCATAGGAGGTGTCGGCGTCATACGTGCCGATGAGCCGCGCGCCCTGCGGGATCAGCAGATGCGCGCCCGAAACGCTGTCATAGACATTGGCCGTCACCTGCGCGATGGCGCGGCCGGGCTGTTCGGAATTGAGTTCCGTGATGAGCGCGGCAGGCACCACCGCGCCAGCCATCAACTCGTACCGCGAGCGCGGCGGCATGAGCCGCGCATCGAGACGCGCTTCACCTTCGTCGGCGGCTGCCGACGCCGTGGTGCGCGCGCGCCCGGCAAAGATGATCGGCGAAGCGCGCGCCAGAGCTTGCGGGTCGGGCGGCGCTTCTCGTGCGCTTGAAGCGGGACCAACACGCGGCGGACCTGCCCACGCTTCATCGGCCGGCGGCTCAAGCGCTGCGGCTTGCGGCGGGCCGTTCTCGCCCCAAAGCATGTCGCGCGGCGCATCGAGTTCAGCGCGCGGCAGATCGCCCGCTGCATATTGTCCGGATGCGTTGCGGATCGATTCCGGCGGACCGCCCGCCGCTGCTTGCGCTTCGGCCTGACGCACGTCCCGATCGGGCCGTTCGCTCAAACCGATGAAGAGCGCGAGCGTGACGATGGATGCGGCGATGATCGCGCCCGCCATCAGCACCTTGCGCGACAGGCGGCGCGGACTTGGCGGACGCGCACGGATCGACAAATCGGGCGCGGGTTCTGACGCTATCTCATGGGCTGCGCTCACGACCGCCCTCCCGGGCGCACGGGCCGCCGCTGCGTCGTTGCGCCTTCGCGCTCGATGCGCACGATCGTCGGCGCACGTGTGTCGAGACGCAGTTCGGCGACATCGAAGATCCGGTCGACCATGTAGCGCCTGCCCTGTACGCGATAGTTCACAAGCTCGGCGCCTTCGCCGGTGATGACGAAGAGCGGCGGCAGATCGCTCGATGCGACCGCTTCCGGCATTTCGATCCAGGTGCGCCGGCCGTCATCGAACACGCGCGTCGGCATCCAGTTCGGCCTGCCGCCGCGCGTGGCGCGGACGCGATAGGCAAAGTTGAGTTGATCGACACTCGCCATCCGCGCTTCCTCTTCAGCCGGATAACAC
>ERZ761602.1777-NODE-1777-length-37408-cov-8.379648_pt1 | contig 37408 bp, 39 predicted proteins | sample MGYA00512165_ERZ761602 | MGnify/ENA primary metagenome ERZ761602 (study PRJEB28899, sample SAMN02445085) | bioreactor sludge metagenome | biome: EBPR sludge; isolation source: Thorneside wastewater treatment plant | place: Australia: Brisbane, Thorneside...
TAGGGAGATCAGCGGCATCGCCGAACTCCTTCAGATTATTTGGTGCTGGTGATTACTTACGAAATCGCGAGCTCGGCATTTCTTCAGCCAGTGCCCGACATAAGAAGCGTGGTCGCTGAGGTGATCTGGTGGCAGCCCTAAGTGCGCGCCAAGGATCGAAGCGCCGATCTCGGCGACGAGTTCTTCAGCCGCCAGCGCATGCGCGCTGAACCGCTTGGACATATCGCGCCCGACGCGATGCGCGGCGCCCGTGGCGTGTACGGCTTCATGATTCAACGTCGCAGCATAATGATCCGCTGAATCGAACGCTGCGAGCGACGGCATGCCGATCACATCCTTGGAAGGAATGTAGCAGGCAATATCCTGGGTCAGGATGCGTTTGATGTCGAGCTTGGCGAACCAGGCCTCATGCGCGGCGATGGGAAGAACGTCTGTCTCGACTGGACCGGGAAAGAAGCGCTCGGGAAGGCCCTCGATTTGATCGGCGTTGAACGCGGTGAAGCACCTCAGGAAGCGAAAGCTGTCTTCCACCTTGTCGCCTGCGCCATTGTCGCGCGTCTTCTTCGCCTGGCCGTAATAGACAACCAGCTCTGCGCGTTCGCCCTTGCGCACATGCGCGCCGAGCTGATTGGCCTGGCGGAGCGTGATCCAGTAGGGCGAGACGTAGCCCTTCGCCACAGCGGCGCTCCACAGCATGATGATGTTCACGCCGCGATAATTTTCGCCGGTGGCGCGGCGCGGCAGCGCGAGGCCAGTGCGCGCGCCATCCCACGGCTTGCGCCAGGGCATGACGCCCCGCTCCAGTTCAGTCAGGATCTTGGTGGTGATCTCAAGGGCGATATCGCGGCGCTGGCCGTCGATCTTCGTATGTATGGTCATGAGCGTGTGCTCCGAAAAGACAGCGCCGCCGGTGATGCCGGCGGCGCTTGGATGGATTGGAAATGTTGGAGTCAGGCGGCGTCGGTGTGCGCGACCGCGGCTTGCCCGCTGGGCGTGACCGTGAACGCGCCACTGCGGGGCGGCGTGATCAGCACGTCCGGCAGCCAATCCTTGATTTGGCGCTGCGCGACGCGCGCGAGGTCGGCGCGCTTCATCTTCGTCAACGCTGCAAGCTTTGGCTTGCGCGCCTTCTCGGAGAGCTTGGCCATCGCCGGCGTGGCGCTAATAGCCTCAATTGTGTAAGCCTTCGGCGCCTTCTCCCAGAATTCAGCCGATGCTTCCCAATAGCGGCTCATGTCCAGGTCGAGCACGGAAGCTAGGTCGTCGGCCGTCGCTTGCGTGCGTTCCGCCGAAGGCGATCCGCCATCATGGGTGACGTCCAGCGCTTCGGCGATGAACAGCGCGAGCAATTGCAAGAGTTTCTCCGGCGGCTCGCTGGCAAGTCGGGCAAGGTCCGCATCGGCGTGTGCTGTGGAAGCGTCGGCGCGCTCCCGCTCAAAGCGATCGTCGTCCTCGAACCCGACTGGCGCGACCGTAATGGCGAGACCCGGCATATCGGTGCGCGCGGCGCTGCGCCGAATGAGCGTCATCACGTTGAGGGCAAGCGCGACCTGCGGATTGGCGGAGAGCTCCGCGCGAAGCGCGCGTGTGCGCGCTGAAGTAAGGCGCTCGACCAGAGACCTGGGCAGTCCAGTGGATTTCTCGCGCTCGCCATCGGCGCGCGGTTCATTCTCGGCATCGCCCTCTACGGCCGTTGTGGCCCTCTGCACCTTGCGGATGGCCTTGAGGTCGGCCCGTTTGATGAGGCCGCGTGCAATGATCGGATCGCCGTTGCGGTCGATGGTGATGACCGCGCCGGCGTGGGCCAGTTCCGCCTGGTCCCAGGTCTGAAATGACGCCTGCAGCGCGTCGAGACGCGCCTCGGCCGCATCGCGCGCGGTCCACAGGGCCTCGTTGTCGGCGTCGGTTTCCAGTTCATTGTCCAGCGACTCGATCTCGGCTTCGAGGTCAGCGACCGCTTGGCTTTCATCCTGCGTGAGAGGACGTGTGCGGGGGCGCACGCGTTCGCTCGCACACCCCTCGATCTGGCCGTGGTGCAATTGCGCCTCAACCCAACTCCATCCTTCGCTTGCCAAGCTCTCGCGCATCCCTTCGATGCGTTCCGCCGCCAGGCGCTGCAGAAGTTCGCCGTCTTCGAGGAACGCGACCTCATCTTCGAACAGGTCGCGGACAACGCGGCCGCCTGCGGCCTCATAGGCGTTCAGTCCGACGAATCGCGCCAGCCGATCTGTCGCTGGCGCGCGCCCGCCTGAGAGCGCGTTGCGAATACTGGGCGCATGGCTGATGGGCTTCGGGACCTGCTTGAAGAGGCGCTCCTGGGCGCCGTGGTCGTCGGTCAAACAGAACGCGCGCGCCACATCCAGCGTGAGTTCTCTTTTGCGATAGGCGGCGCGGATCTTCGGCGAGAGGCGTCCCAAAGCCAGCCGCTGTTCGACGTGACGCACCTGAGCGCCGAAGCGTTCGGCGATGACCTCGACGCTCATGCCCTCATCGGCAAGGCGCGAGAACGCTTCCATCTCGTCCATCGCGTTCATCGCCACGCGCTGGACGTTTTCGGCGAGCGATGCTTCGGCGCTAAGCGCGGGTTCGACAATGGTGCAGGCCGCTGCGAAATCGCGCGCGAGGCGGCCCTGCTTGATGAGGAACCGCAGCGCCGCAAGGCGGCGCGCGCCAGCGACCACGGCGTAGCGGCCATCTTCGATGCGCACGACAGAGAGGTTCTGCAGCAGGCCGTGCGCGGCGATCGACGCCGCAAGCGCTTCGATATCGGCGCGCTTGTCGGTGCGCCGGACGTTATCGTCATGCACGACGAGCTTGCTGACCGGGACAAAGTAGGCGCGCTGCGTCTCTCTGGTGGTGTCGAGAATTTCCGTTGTCATGGGATTGCTCCAGAAGGTGACCGGCGGACGCTTCGGTCAGCCGGGGCCGCGCGTTGCGACCTCTTTCCTCGTGGCCCGCGCCTGAAGCCGGCCGGGTCGAGGGCTTCAGAGCGGAGCGTCCCTCGACGCGGCCGGCTGCGCGGGCGATGTGCGTTGGTCGCGGCGCGTGGGCCCGGCATGGCGCGTTGGGGGCTGATCGGCAGCCTCGCCTCAAACTCGGGGGGCTGCGCCAGTTCGTGATCGCCCAAACGTCTCGGTTCGAGGCGCGGAGGATGGCGGCCTGTCGCCTAATGCCCGCTTGCGGCTCCTTACGAATGGCCGGACAGGGACCGAGAGCTTCCAGTCTGCAATGATGTTACGGTCGACCGTCCATGGCCCAAAATTGCCGTTCGCATCCAACTCCCCGAGCGGGCGCATCATTGTCAGGCGCTTGCTCACTGCCCCCACAGATGAGGCGTGACGGCTCGGTTCAATAACAGCGATGCTGGCGAGTTCGAATTGGTTGACCCTGGCGAAAACTGGCTTGTCGAAGCCCCCGGCGACATTGACCGCATAGAAGCTTGCCTCACCGGCGTGGCGTTCGCTCCTCACCGCCACGACACTTATACAATCGGCGTCACGTTGAGCGGGATTCAAAGTTTCACTTATCGCGGCGCGGAGAGGTCCTCCTATCCGGGTCAGATGGTGATCCTGCACCCCGACGAACAACACGATGGCCGCGCCGGCGACGGCGGAGCCTTGCGCTATCGTGCGGCCTACATCGCGCCGGGTGACATTCAAGGCGTGCTGAACGGACAGGCGCTACCGTTCGTTGAAGACGGTGTTTCGATTGACGCCCGCCTGCATAGAGCGGCCGCAGCACTGCTGGGAGACTACGAGCGGCCGCTGTCGAAACTTGAGTACCAGGACGCGCTCTACGATTTAGCGTTTGCGTTGCAGGCGGCGGCGGGCGCCGCCGTCGCCATCAAGCGGGCCAATCGTGAAGCGGCCGCCGGTGCGCGCGATTACATAGAGGCCAATCTCACGAGCGGGTTCTCACTTGAAGAGTTGGAACGTGCGACGGGCCATTGCCGCTGGCAATTGTCGCGAGATTTTCGAGCCATGTTCGGCACTAGTCCGTACAGATATCTGACCCTGCGGCGACTCGACCTTGCGCGACGCATGATGCGCGTCGGCGGCGCAATCGCCGACGTTGCCCAAGATTGCGGTTTTTCGGATCAGAGCCATTTCGGGCGCATGTTCAAGCAGGCGTATGGGTTGACACCAAAGGCATGGCTTACGGCGGTGCAACGCCCGCACGATCATTCTAGAACGATCTAGTTCGCTGCCGCACTAACGCGCGATGAAACCAACATCGCTGTTCTCACCGGAACTCGCAAAGGGTTGGCTTCCCTGGGGTGCGCTGGCGCCGTTTCTCTTGATTCTGTTTGTGGCCGCGCCGGTGATCTTGACCGACGATCCGTTCGAACGTTGGGGCCTCGCAACCGATAAGGGCGATCCGATTGGCCCGTACGGTCTCTATGTATTCCTGCTGATTCCGTTTGCGATGACCGGTGCGTTGGTTCTCGCATGGGTGCTCTTTATCGAACGCCGTCCGCTCAGAACCATCGGCCTGACGCCGAACGTTGGAGCGGTGTCGTTTTTGCGCGGACTCGTCATCGGCGGCGCGACCATCGCGGCGGTTGTCGCCGGCATTTGGGCGGTAGGCGGATATCAAGCGGACGGCTTCGCGAGAGCATTCGCCGCGCCGCGTGAATTGATGAGCATCGGCATCCTGTTGCTATGCTTTGTGGTTCAAGCCAGCGTCGAGGAGATCGTATTTCGCGGTTGGCTGCTTTCCGTGCTCGCGCGAAAATTCAATGTCGCCATCGCCGTCATGCTGACGTGTCTGGTGTTCACCTTGCTGCACTACGGGCCAAACCAACAATTGCTCGTTATGGCATCTTCGTTCCTGTTTTCAGCCTTCGCGTGCTGCTGGGCGCTCAAAGCGCGCAACATCTGGGGAGTCATGGGGTGGCACGCAGGCTGGAATTGGTTGCTGGCGACGGGCTTCGAACTGCCGGTCACCGGAATTGATGCCGGCGTGTCTGCGCTCGTGGTGAAGCTCGTTCCGCACGGGCCCGACATCGTCACCGGCGGCGCGGAAGGACCAGAGGGCAGCCTGATTTGTCTGATCTTCTTCGCTGGCGCAATCGCAACGCTTCTCTGGCGTCTACGGAAGCCTGCCAGCCCGCATCCAATCTGAACGACTTGATTGTAGGGCGACCTCAATAGCCGTGGACACCCGCCGAGGTGGAGTCGCTGCCGTGCCTCCGCATCATGACCAATGTCGCGAGTTGAGCGACTTAGCCGGTCGTGAAGTATGTCGATGCGGCGTGCGCTTGCCCAAAATTGCCGGCGGGCACGCCAATGACCTCCAGCGCCGCAATGACCCCGCTTGTCAGGGCAGCACCAAGCGCAGGCCAACCAATGGGCAAAACGCAACACGCAGCAACCGTGCCGAACGATTTGGCGACGAACTGGGCCGAGTGAATCTCAACCAGCGCTAGTTGCTGCTAGCCAGCCGCTTGTGACCGAAATAGGCCCAAATCAACACAGCGCTCCACGCCAGCTCCGAAATCATAAACGGAATAAGCGCACGGGTTGCGTCCCAAATCATCATGACCGCGAGCATCAGCAACGCGAAGAAAAGACGCAGCAGACCATCACAGAGCGCAAGGGTCGCTTGTTCTTTCCAAAATATGCGCAGCGTGGACCACATGATCGAAAATCCGCCGAGCATGTAGACAAATAGCATGTGAAAAGGCTCGAAGGCTGGGAAACTACCTTGTGCGCCAAACAGCGTATGTGCAGCATTGATGTTTGTTCGAAGATGCCAATCGGCAAGCACGGGTATCGCCAATATTCCCGCTGCAAAGTAGTCATATACTGCGCTGGCAACCTGGACTTTTACCAGGGTTTTTGAAGTTTTCTGCATATCATGCTCCGTTCTGATGGTCAGCTTCAATGATCTTACACGAGCTCGGGAGTTGTAGCTGGCGCTCGCCTAATTGGATCGGCTTGCTCCAGGGAATAGGCGCAACCGAGCAACGCCGCATCGTCGAGACGACGGCCTAGAAGTTCAATGCCAACCGGAACTCCAGAGTCCGTGAAACCTGCGGGGAGTGACACAGCTGGAAGCCCTGAGCCTGCAGAGGTATGCGCGTTGCTGCCGAGTTGTTCCTCACCAAGATGTGTCGGAAGACGCTGCAGGACGGGCTAAATCCCTCCGCCGGAACGCCTCACCGTGGCGATGGTTGGGGCGGCGGCGATACACTCCGCAAGAAGGCGACGATCGCGCGCCGCCGTTCGGTGTCGCGCAATCCAGCGTAGGCCATCCGATTGCCCGGCACGTACGAAGCGGGATCGGCGATCCACGCGTCCAACGCGGCTTCGCTCCATACCAGGCCCGCGGCGCGCAGCGCCTGCGAATACGGATAGCCTCGCCCGGTCGCGGCCCGAGCGCCAAACACGCCAAAGAGATTGGGACCGGTGCGGTGCGGTTCGCCCGGCCCCACGGAGTGGCAACTTCGGCACGCGGAGAAATAGGCTCGCCCACGCTCCTCGAGCGACAGTTCCTGTGCGGCCGCCGACGTGAAAGGTAGGCACGGAATTGTCATCGCCACCACCGCCAGCATCAGTTTGTTCGTCAAGGTGTTCAAATATCTCGCTCCAAAAACCGGTCAGCTTCCACGGCCACGCGCAAGCCTCGTTCGATCGCGCCATCGATGAACCCGCGCCACCCCGTCGCGGTATCGGAGCTTGCGAAAAAGAGCCGGCCTTCCTGAGCGCGATTGGCAGGGAAGAACCGCGTCATCTGTCCCGGGCGGTAGGTGCACCATGTGCCGAGCGAGTAGGGATCGCCGTTCCAATCGTGACTGACCAGATCAGTCACTTCGACGCCCGGCATGAAGGCGCGAAGCGCACTCTGCACGGATGCGGGGTTTGTGGAATCCAAGAGTTCGCGGTTCGGTCCAAAGAACACGAGCACCGAGCCGTCAGGTCCGTTCCGCTCGGTAAAAGCGTTGGTGATCGGAGCGGGATCGGGCGCGAAACACTGCACCATGCCGACATTCTGTCTCAGCGTGGCGTAGCCCTTTACTCCGACGCCGGCATGTCGCTCCGCCGAATGCATGCGCTTGGCTTCATTCAATGCGGGCGTGAAGGAGACACTGCCGAGAACGTTGAGGGGAACGGTCACAATGACACAACGGGCGTGGAAGCGATTTCCGCCTTCTGTTTCCACAATGGCTTGAGAACCGTCCTGCGTCACACTGGAAACCGGGTCGCCAAGCAGCGGGTCAATGCGCGCATCAACTCGGATCGCATCAACGAGCGCCGCCGTGCCCTCTTTTAGTTTGTAGCGCGCCACCGCGTCGTTCAGCGTTTCCAGGCTGAAACCGCAGAGCGCGAAGCCGCGCATCGCTTCCACATATGCCGACCGATCGAGATGGGCGTGGCCGAGCGTTGCAAAATATGCGCTCACGAGGTCGCGCTCAAGACTTGAGAGATTGAGTTCGCTGAGTCGTTGAGCAAACGACATCTGGTCCCGCCGAGCGACTTCGGCTTGCGCAAATCCAGGTTCATATGGCCTGGGAAATACCTGGCGCGCGTCGGCGTAAACCTTCGCGAACCCGGACGCCAAGGGGGCCAACAGGCGCTCGAATGAGATTTCGCGAGTGCGTCCCCGGCTTCGGTAATAGACGTGCTCAGGGGCTGCCGTGCCCGCCGTCTCCTCAACGGCGAGGTCGTAACGCTGGACTTCGGTCCAGACATTGGGTTGAGCCCAATGAACCCACATGCCGCCATACTCGGTCACAACGTCGTTGCGCCTGATCGAAAACGTGCGCCCGCCGAGCCTGTCACGCGCCTCTACGAGAATAACCGAGCGACCCGCTCTCTTGATCTCGCGTGCTGCGACCAAGCCAGCCATTCCCCCGCCGATCACGACAACATCCACGCGATCTTGGGTGCGAGCGCCCTGAGCGGACGCGCTGCCTGAGATGGCCATGGCGCCAGCGGTTAATCCAGCACCGACGAACACCTCACGGCGAGACCTCTTGATCCCCTGGGCGCATTTTGGATTCATCATGGCGATCTCTCACAGTGTTCAGTAGTGGGTTGCAAACGAGACGTCGAAATGCTGCAGCGTGCGGGTGAAAGGGGCCGATCAGCGGGCGCCCATCAACAAGTCTAGGTGCGGTCAGTGGGTTGGTGCGCGACTACGTCGATCACGCCATGCATTGTGCGATGCGCGGCGTTGCGACCGGATGGATGAGGGGCATGGCGGCGGCGCGGCTCATCTGGCGGTAGTAAACTGACCGCGCACAGGTCAGCGAAAAATGGATTCTGTTCCGTCCACTCGACCGCCGCATCTAGGTCTGTGGAACGCGCTTCAACAAGGGAATAGGGGCAAATGGCTCCAAGGTCAGGAGAGCCGGTCGTCCCGACTGCGGGCCTACACAACTTCAATAACGCCACGTGCGTACCTCGCCTCTAAGTGATTGCACATCCGGCGGGGTGAGCGTGCCGTCGCCGTCGCGAAAAATGACTCGCACTGATTCCACGAACACGGCGTATGGGCCCAATCTCAATCCCGCCGGTGAACCCGGTTCTGAGAAGCCGGCGGTCGTTGCGCCCACACGCTTCCAGAGTCGCCAAACCTTGTCGGAGAGCTCAGCACCCGCAACAACCATATGCATGGCGGTCACCATCGAAGCGACCTAGTAACGGATACTCAATGAGATGCCGACGCGTCGCGGCTGCCCGTAAGTGAGTTCTGCAAAACCCAAATCTGTCAGCGTTAGGCGTCCGGTGAGCGGCCGTGCATCGGCCAGGTTCTTGGCGTACGCCGCGACCTGCCAGCGGCCATCTTCAGCCCCAAAGCCGAGCCTTAGGTCCGTGATCCAGTAGCCTTCCTGCCGGACCGGCGCGATTTCATTTTCGACGGTTTGTTCAGATTGATAACGTCCGCTGAGCAGCGCGAAGGCGCGTCCGCCGACAATAGGTCGCTCGTAGCGCAGCGAAGCGTTGAACGACAGCTCGGGGGAATTGACCAACGTCTCGCCTGACCGGTTACGTCCGCCGATGTTTGCATTGACGTATTCCGCCGAAAGAAGTCCCAAACCGAGATTGATGTCGAGCCCATCGAGCGGGCGAATGACCGCCTCGGCGTCGAGACCATAGATTTCCGCGTTGGCGGCGTTGGTCAGTATCTGAACCGGTGTGGCGCCGGTATTGACGACCGTGAAAACCTGCAAATCGGAATAGTCATAGTAGAACGCGCTGGCGTTGAACTGGCCACGACCGTTTGCGACCGTGATCTTGGCGCCAAGTTCGTACGCCAGCAGCGTCTCCGGATCATACGGGACGACCTCGTCGGGGGTCAGCGGTATGCCGCCATTGAACCCACCGCTCTTGAACCCGCGTGACGCACTTGCATAATACAGATGATCGTCTGTTGGTTCGTACGAGACGCCCAGCGTCCACGACGTATCAGAATAGTCGATCGATCGAGCCTCGTCGAGGAAGACCCCATCCGCAGGTAGCCCATATCCCGTCAGTTCGGCGGGGTCTTCGTCATACCGTGTGCGGGTTCGAAACGCGCGCTCTTCGCTAGTGTAGCGTACACCCGTTTGTGCATTCCAGTGCTCGCTCAGGCGCCAGATCACGTGGCCAAAGAGCGCTGCGGCAGTAGTTTCCTGGGTGTAGGCGTTCGCGAATTGCGCGGCGAAGGTTCCTGCAGGGTCGGCGCCGATGGGCAAGAAGCCGCTCGGTGGGACGCCCGGCGAACCAACCAGGGTTGTTCTGAGGTCGCGCAGCACGTCATAAGTGTTCGTGACGTCGATCTCGTCTCGCCCATAGTAGGCGCCCAGAATCCAATCCCCAGTGTCTGTCTCAAACGACAGGCGCAACTCCTCGCTGATTTGGTCGACGTCCACGTCATAGTCGATCTCGATGAGGCCATTCGGACTGCCGTCCGCGTCCTCGCGGCGCAGACCGCCAAAAGTCTCAAATGCTGTTATGGACGTAAGCGAAGGACCGCCCAAATCCCAATCGACCCGCACGGAGCCGCCGGTGTTGTCGTAGTCGACGTCCGCGACCTTGTTGTAGTCGCCGGCATCCACATCACCATCGACGTCGGAATAGCCGAACGCATCCACGCACGCCGTTGGATCGGTGCGCCCAGCCGAAGCCGCCGCGCAGAGGCCGCCCGATGTCGGATCAAGCAAGCCTGCATGCTGATACTGACCCAGGTCCGAACGATCGCGACCTGCGTGTAGGTTGAAAAGAACATCGATCGCGTCGGTCGGCGCCCAGCCGAGCAACACCCGCCCCGCCGCATAGTCGCGATCACCATCTTCTCGACCTGACACGCGATTGTTGATGAATCCGCCGCCTGTCTCGCCAATGGCTGCGATACGGCCTGAAAGGCGGTCGCCGAGCGGGCCGCTGACGTACACTTCGGACAGAAGCCTGTCGTAACTTTCTCCGTCAACACGCAGGCCTGCCTCGAACTGATCTGTTGGCCGCCGCGAGATGAAATTGAGAGCGCCAGCGGTAGTGTTGCGTCCATAGAGGGTGCCCTGCGGCCCCTTCAGCACTTCAACACGTTCGACATCGAACAGGCTGAACGCCAACATCGGTGGGGAGACAAAGTACACCTCGTCAACATAGCCGCCGGCGGGACTCGAATTGTTGTCGTTGAAATCCGACAGCCCGACACCGCGGATGGTGATGATCGGATTCGACGAGCCGGCGTAGGCGCCGCCGATACTCAGGTTCGGCGTCAACAAGCCCAAGTCGTTTGTTTGCGTCACTCCCAAATTGTTGAGCTGCTCGCCGGTGAAAGCGTTGATTGTGGCTGGTACGTCCGAAAGCGCTTGCTCGCGTCGCTGGGCGGTGACAACGATCTCTTCTTCTTGCTCTTGCGCCTGGGCAAGGCAGGGCGCGGCGGCCCACACCAAACTGCCGAACAAAGCCGATGCGGCGCGGCTCCTTTGCGTCATGTGTCCCATCCGAATGTGCTCCCCACGCGCCGGTCGCCAGCGTGGGCGACGCCTGACACATGACAGGGACGCTACATGTCGCTTGACAGGGAGTCAAGGTGCGGCCACGATCGCCGCGACACGGCTAGGCGAAGCAAGGGCCTGATGGTGCAAGGCAGCGCACGGAAGTTTGAACCGCGCCGGAAATTTCGGAGGGCTCCGGGTTTAAGTCACGCTGCCATAGCTCTTGGTTCCTGCTCTGCATAGTAGTTCGCTTCGGCCTCGGCGGGCGGGATGTTGCCGATTGGCTCCAAGAGCCTGCGGTTGTTGAACCAGTCCACCCATTCGAGTGTCGCGAATTCAACGGCTTCCATCGTACGCCACGGTCCGCGCCGCCAGATGACCTCGGCTTTGTAGAGGCCGTTGATCGTCTCTGCGAGTGCGTTGTCGTAGCTGTCGCCGACGCTGCCGACGGACGGCTCGATGCCCGCTTCAGCGAGACGCTCGGTGTAGCGAATAGAGAGATATTGACTGCCGCGATCCGAGTGGCAAACGAGCCCGCCGCAGGGGCGACGGTCGTGCACGGCCTGCTCCAGGGCATCGAGCACGAAGCTCGCATGCGCCGTACGCGACACGCGCCAGCCGACGATCTTGCGTGCGAACACGTCGATGACGAAGGCTACATAAACGAAGCCCGACCACGTCGAGACATAGGTGAAGTCCGACACCCAAAGCATGTTCGGCGCCGGCGCCTTGAAGTCGCGATTGACCCGATCGAGCGGACAAGGAGCAGCTTTGTCGCTGAACGTCGTGCGATGCGGCTTGCCGCGAATGACGCCCTTCAATCCCATGCCCCTCATCAGTCTCCCCACGGTGCAGCGCGCTATTTCGAAGCCTTCGCGGTTGAGCTGACGCCAGACTTTTCGCACGCCATAGACTTGGAAGTTTTCATCGAAAACACGCTGGATTTCCGGCCGCAGCGCCACGTCGCGTACGACGCGCGGCGGCGCTCGTTCGGGGCGGCGACGCCGCGCGTCATGGGCGTGATAGGTCGAAGGGGCGATCGGAAGCGTTCTGCAGATCGGCTCGACCCCATATTCATCACGGTTCTCGTCGATGAAGGCGATCATGATTTCGGTCGGCGGTCGAGCTCCGCCAGGGCAAAATACGCACTCGCCTTGCGCAGAATCTCGTTGGCCTGGCGCAGCTCGCGGTTTTCGCGCTCAAGCGCCTTCATCCGCTCACGTTCGTCTGTCGTCACGCCCGCGCGCAGGCCCTGGTCGCGTTCGACGCGCCGCACCCAGTCAAGCAGCGTTTGCGGCGTGCAGCCAATCTTCGGCGCAATCGAAGCGATGGCTGCCCATTGCGAGGAATGCTCCTTGGTCTGCTCCAGCACCATCCGGACGGCACGCTCGCGCACCTCCGGCGAATAGTTCGGTCGTGTCTTGGATTTGCTCATTGCTCCACCTTCTCAAGAAAGGGAGCCTCCGGCAAACCCGGAGCGGTTCAGTCTTGCGGCGGCGCACTTCGCGCGCGACCACGATCCCACCGCCCGCATCCTCTTGCTTGACAATCACGACGATTTTGGCGGTCACGCCAAGCGCAACGAGTTTGAGTTCGCGGGCCGCACCATTCTGGCGAATGGCGGAAGCCAGACCCTCCAAGAGCCCTCCAAGTATAGCGCGGTAGCGAAACGGCTATTGCGCTCTCTAAGCGTCGATCTCACACGCCTGGGGAACGGATACCATCAGGGCTTCTATGCTCAACAAGGGCTGACATCGGCGATCTATTTTGACCACCAGTCCTTCGGCGTCGACCGACTGGTGAAAGGTTATGAGCATTTCTGCGATGTGGATTTGTTCTTCCCGATAGGACGGGATGGACGGCCCGTCTCGCAGGTCGTGAACGAAATGCCCCTCTCGCAGGCCGCTCGATCCGAACTCATTCGACTTTTGAATTTGGATCGCGACCTCTTGCCTGGGCGCGGCGCACTTTCTGAACCCGACTATCTGTCCACGGTCAGCTACCAGCACTTTCTGACGCAAGACCTGGGCATACGCGAGCCGGAGGTTTTATCCCTCTTGCGGGACGTCCCATCATTTCTTGGCGACACTATCGAGACCACTCCGGCTCTCGACGCCCTGCTGCTTGGGCTTCCCGGCGCCGGCGGCACCAGCATGCGGTCTTTGCGCGGCTTCGGACGCAGCATCATGCATTTGCTTCGCGAGCCGTACATCCACCACTTCCCCGACGGGAATGCGTCGGTGGCGCGCCTCTTGGTTCGGCGGCTAATCCCCTCCGTCGCCGAGGGAGCGGAGATGGAAGACGCACTCCCGGCGCGATTCGACTATGACAAGTTGGACCTCGCGGACTCTCCAGTGCGTATCCGGTTGTCGAGCACCGTGATCAACGTGGCGCACGATGGCCCTGAGGAGAACGCTCGGCGCGTTTCAATTACCTACGTGCGTTCCGGACAGTCCGAAAAGGTCTACGCTCGCCGGTGCGTGCTCGCTTGCTGGGCTGCGGTTGTTCCCCATCTTTGTCCCGAACTGCCGAGCGATCAACAGGAAGCGCTGCGGGCGCTGGTGAAGACGCCCTTGGTCTACACCAACGTGTTGTTGCGCAATTGGCGCGCGTGGAAGAATCTGGGCGTCGCCTTGGCTTATTGCCCCGGGAGTTGGCATCGTGTGGCGATGCTCGATTTTCCGGTGAGTCTTGGCGCCTACCAGTCTTCGCGCGATCCGGAAGGCCCGGTCGTCGTTCACATGCAAAAGACGCCGCTTGGATCTGGCCCCGACCGACGCAACAACTTTCGCGTCGGGCGATCCGAATTGCTCGGGACGCCTTTCGAAGCAATTGAACGCAACACGAGAGAGCAACTCGCAGGTATGCTCGGCGGCGGCGGATTCGATCCGGCGCAGGACATATTGGCGCTTACCGTCAATCGGTGGCCTCACGGCTATGCATGGTCCCCGAATACGCTTGATGTCACAGAAGGGGAGCGTGCCCTCGACATCGGGCGACGGCGTCACGGGCGCATAGCGATCGCCAATTCTGACGTGGGCGGCAGCGCCTATGTCGATACAGCTATCGACCAAGCATGGCGTGCCGTTTCAGAGTTGTACGGATAGATTACAAGTATGAGTTCCTGTGGGGCGCATTGTTCGCCTCAGTCTTCGTGACCCACTCCACTTGTCCGCGGCCGGGCGGGCCAAGGAAATTCGGAGTCGCAAATGGCTCCGTTCGAGTTGCCGCGAAATCTTCTGCGAATTGCGCGCCGTTGTGGATGGCGTCAATCGGGAGATTGCGCGACTCGAACTGCACGCGAGCGCACAGTTCACCAAAATATGCGCGGCAAGATCGTGCGCCTCCAACAGATGATGGAACCGGTCGAACTGTGAAATTAGACTCGCGCGACATTCGTCTCATCATGGCGCTGATCAATGGCGGCAGGCGAACCAATCGCGAAATTGCGGACCGGATCGGCTTGTCGGAGAGCGCATGCCACACACGACTGCAAAGCTTAGAACGTACTGGATACATTCATGGCTACAAGGCCGTGATAGCGTTCGAGCGGATCGGTTTCTTTCATGCCTGGGCGGATGTCACTCTTACGAACGACAGCAGCAGCGCGATCGCGGAGTTTGCACAGATTGCGTGCGCGGCGCCCGAAGTGATCGAAGCTCACCTGATGGATGGCCCGTGTCACTTTCGGCTTGAGGCCGTCGCCGAGAACCTTGAGGCATGGCAAGCGTTCGCCAAGCGGCTCTTGGCGCGCGCCGATTTGGTGTCGCGGGTTGAGCGACGCGCCATCTTCAGGGCCTGCAACGCGCAGAGTTTCTGAGATGGATAGCGAATCGCGTAACCCTAGCAAGGGCAGCGACTCCCGCGCGATGCGCGAGAAAACAAGAAGTACACTTCGCGCGCAATTAGAAAAGGCCGAAGTTATTCCGGATTTTCTGAAGTTACTCCGGTTTAGGACAACCAGCGGGTTCATGCGTTTCCCTAAAGGACCAAAGAGATGGCTCATCTCTCGCAATCCAGGACGGGGAGGGCAAATTCGTGTCTCGAACGGTGTGGGCGATCGGGGTTGGGTGCGGAGTGTTCCTTCTCGGTTGCGCTGCCGCGACTTCCTTCATTGCGGACGTATTCAATCACCAGTCCGCGTTGGGAGCGCCTCTTGGCCATATCGGCCAAGCCCGTCTCTACGCGCCGTGGAACATTTTTTCTTGGAGCACGAGATGGGGCGAAATTTACCCGCGCCCGTTCGCAATGGCAGGGCTGATACAATGTCTTGGAGCGACGGCGGGCATTGTAGCTGGTCTCATGCTCGCCAATGGCAAGAAGGTGATCAAGCCTTTTGGTCGCGGCGCGTGGGGCAATTTCTCCGACGCCACCACCGCTGGCCTCCTCGCCGAAAACGGGACTATCCTCGGCAAGCTGGACGGCGAACTCCTGTGCTTCGACGGGCCCGAACATCAGCTTCTCATCGGCGCCTCGCGGTCGGGTAAGGGCAGAGGTCAGGTCGTGCCCACGCTTCTGGCGTGGCCGCATTCCGCGCTCGTGCTCGACGTCAAGGGCGAACTCGCCGACGGCGATGCGCGCCATCGTTTTCCGGGCACGGCGGGCTTTCGCGAGAGCCTGGGGCCGGTCTTACGCCTAGCGCCGACGCGTCTTGATTCGGCGTCGTTCAATCCGCTGCACGAAGTGCGCAAGGGGCCGAACGAAGTCCGTGACGTCCAGAACATCGTCGAGATCTTGGTCGATCCGCAGGGCGACGGGCGCCATCAGGATTTCTGGGACCGTTCGGCCAAGACGATCCTCGTCGGCGTCATCCTGCATGTGCTCTATGCCGAGCCGCCTGAGCGGAAGACGCTCGCGGTCGTGCGCGAGAAGTTGCGCGACCTCGACGCGACCGCGCAGCAGATGAAGTCGACCCTGCATCGGCTTGGGTCCACGACAAACCGGCCCGAAGTGCATCCCGAAGTGTTGCACGCCGCGGAATCGTTTCTCGCCGGCGAGGAGCGTCTTCAAAGCGGGGTGAAGGCGACGGCGGAGAGCTTCTTCGGCCTGTTCGCCGATGAAATCGTCGCACGCAACACGGCGACATCGGATTTCCGCATCGGCGACCTGATGTGCGGGCCGAAACCGGTCACGCTCTATCTGCAACCACCGCCATCGGATGCGCTTCGGTTGATGCCGTTTCTGCGCCTCATCATCAACCAGTTCGCCCGCGCGCTGATGGAGCATCAGGAGAGGGACGCGCAAGGCCGCGCCAAGCGCCACCGCCTCATCCTGGTGTTGGACGAATTTCCCATGCTGGGCCGCATGCCGTTCTTCGAGACCATGATGGGCGCGATGGCGGGTTATGGCCTGAAGGCCTTTTTGGTCACGCAGAGCCTCAACCATCTGACCAAAGCCTATGGCCGCGAGAATGTCATTCTCGACAACGTCCATATCGTCACGGCGTTTTCGGCCGCCGACAACGACACCGCCAAGCGTATCGCGGAGATGGCTGGCGAAGTCTGGGAAATGCGCGAGAGCGAGACGCATACGCGTCCAAGATCGATCCTTGGATGGCGCAAGGGATCGACCACGATCCGCGAGGAGCGCCGGCCGCTCCTTCTGCCCGCCGATGTCCGCGCCTTGCCGCGCGACGAAGAACTTATCTTCGTCTCCGGCGCCAAACCCATCCGCGCCAAGAAGCTCAAATTCGACCAGGAGCCCGTCTTTGTTGAGCGGCTTCGTCCTGCCTCTGGGAGCCGTCCAACGCTCACGACGACACATGATTGGGAAAAGGTGCGTCCTCTTGGGATTATTCCGCAGGTGGTGAAATCGCCGAAGGCGAAGCCCGCCATGGCTCAGCCGCTCGCGGCCCAGCCCGATCTCTTCGCGCAAGCAGCGACCCGGCCCACCAAAATCTCCGATGCCGCCATGGCCGCATTTCGCGACGCAGACGGATCGGCCTTGCCGCATCCGGCGAGCGTCGCGGCGCCGCCGCCTGCAGCAGCTGAGGCGCCGTCTGCCGAAACGCCGCGGCGCCGGCGTCAGGCCAAGGGAATCTGAGTGATGGCCGCGCGCAAGCTCACCGTCTATTTGCCGCCGACCCTCGACGCAAAGGTGCGCAAGGTGGCCCGTGACCAGCACCGCTCGGAATCGAGCATCGTCCTTGAGGCGCTCAAGGCGCGGCTCGAACGCGGCGACGCCACCAATGTTGTGATTGAGGAAAGCGCGCGCCGCCAGCTTTCCCGCGTCGATGCGCGGCTCGAGAAAGTGATCGGCGAAAGTCTCATCCTCAAGGAAATCGTTCTGCTCTTTGTTCGTGTCTGGCTGGAGCACAACCCGCCGATCGACGAGCATCTTGAAGAAGACGCCGCCGCTAGCGCCGAGGCTCGTTTCGAGCGCTTCCTCGATTTCGTGGCCCAGGCTCTGACGCCAGGAAAATCACTGGGCGCTGTGTTTTCTTTGGAGTCAGCAGAAGCCGTATCCGTCGCAGACCACAATGGGGAGGCGAGGGCGTGAGCGCGGGCGCCATTCCGCTTGTAACGGCGCGCCGGCGATCGGCGCTTGCGCGTGCGCTGGGGCCTGCGATCGCCGAAGCGCTCGCCGCGCCGGACGTTGTGGAAGCGCTGATCAATGCAGACGGGCGCCTGTGGCTCGACCGTATTGGCGCGGGCCTTGTCCCAACGCCGCACGTGCTTTCGTCGCAAGACCGAGAAGCTGCGATCCGTCTCCTGGCGCATGAGGCCGGTGAGATCGTCGGTGAGGCGCACCCGTCCTTGCAGACGATCCTGCCGGACAGCGCCGCGCGTGTTCAGGCGCTGTTGCCGCCGCTGGTGGAGGCGCCCGTGCTTGCGATCCGCAAGCGTCCGCGCGCCGTGTATACGCTCGCCGATTATGTGGAGGGCGGCATCGCAACGCCCGCGCAGGCCGCCATGCTCGCGGATGCGGTCGCCGCCAAGCGCAACATCATCGTCGCCGGTGGCACGGGCTCGGGCAAGACGACGCTCTTGAATGCGTTTTTGGCGGAGGCGCCCTTCCTGACGTCCCGCGTCGTCATTCTGGAAGACACCGCCGAACTGCAATGTGGAAGCCCCAACGCGGTTCAGCTGCTGACCAAGCGCACCGATCCGCCGATCAATATGCGCGAGTTGGTGCAGATGACCCTTCGGCTCCGCCCCGATCGCATCGTGGTCGGCGAAGTGCGCGATGGCGCAGCGCTTGAAGTCCTCAAAGCCTGGAATACTGGTCATCCGGGCGGGCTCCTGACGCTGCACGCCAATTCCGCGGCCGATGCGCTGATGCGTCTGGAAGACCTTTGCATGGAGGCGCGCGCAACGCCGCCGAAGCGCCTCATCGCCAGCGCTGTCGATATCATCGTCTTCATCGCCCGCCGCGAAGGCGGGCGCGTCATCACCGAAATTCTGGAAGCGGACGATGTCCGGGGAGACTAAGCATGAAGTCAGATCGTGTTTTACGTATCGCGGCATTGGGGGCAGCGCTGCTTGCATGCGCTGCGCCTGCTTACGCCGCCGGTTCCGGCATGCCGTGGGAGGGACCGCTCGAACAAATCGTCGATTCCATCACTGGTCCCGTCGCGCGCGCTGCCGCCGTCATCGCCATTGTCATCGCCGGCGTCACCATCATCTTCTCTGAAGGCGGCGGCGGGGTCAGGAAGCTCGCCTTCGTGGGACTGGGTATCGCCATCATGTTCGCGGCGGTGTCGTTCTTCCTCGACTTCTTCGGTTTCGCTGGCGGCGCGGTGATATGAGCCCCATCTCGCCCGCCGCCGATTCAGAGCCCGAGGGCTATCGCGTCCCGCTTCGGACCTCGCTGACGCGTCCGATCCTGATGGGCGGCGTGCCGCGTAATTTCGCGATCCTCAACGCAACGATTGGCGCCGCGATCGGCTTCGGTCTGCAACAGCCTTTCATCGCCTTTCCATTGTGGGCTGCGCTGCAGGGCGCCGCCGCCTGGGCCGCTGCGCGCGATCCATGGTTTCTCGACACCTGGCCGCGCCACATGGCCAAGCCGCATTTTTTCGGATCGTGAGGGCGTGTCGCGATGATGGATCTGCGCCCCTACAAGAAGACCGGAACGCAGCTCAGCGATTTCCTCCCTTGGGCCGCGTTGATCGCGCCGGGCTTGGTCCTCAACAAGGACGGCGCCTTTCAGCGCACCATGGCGTTTCGCGGTCCAGATCTCGACTCCTCGACGGCGGCTGAACTGATGGGCGCATCGGCGCGGCTCAACAACGCGTTCCGCAGATTGGGCTCGGGTTGGTGTCTCCATGTCGAGGCCCGCCGCGCGCCCGCGCCTGGCTATCCGGATGCTGCCTGGCCTGACGCCCTGTCGTGGCTCATCGATGAAGAGCGCCGCGCCGTGTTCGAGGCCGCGGGCGCCCGTTTCGAGAGCGCCTATTTCTTCACGCTGACCTGGCTCCCGCCGGCAGAGCGCCAGACCAGATTGGAAAGCTTTCTGTTCGAGGGCGCTCAAGATGCGCCGAGCGCGCCCGCATCCGCCATCGACTATCGCCAACATCTTGTTCGCTTCACCAACGAGACAGATCAGATCCTGGCTCTGATGGAGACGCTCGCGCCTGAAGCGCGCTGGCTCAATGACGAGGAGACGCTGACCTATCTGCACGATTGTGTCTCCGATCGTGCCCATCGGGTGGCCAAGCCCGACACGCCCTTTCATCTCGACGCGCTCTTGACCGATGCGCCGCTCGTGGGCGGGCTCGCGCCGCGCCTTGGCCGCCATCATCTGCGCGTCATTTCAGTGCGCAGCTTCGTGACGGAGACGGAGCCGGGCTTTCTCGATGCGCTCAATCGGCTGGCGATCTCTTATCGTTGGGTGAGTCGCTTCATTCCGCTCGACCGGGAAGAGGCGCGCCGCGAGTTGGAGAAGACACGCAAGCGCTGGTTCTCGAAACGCAAGGGCCTTCTGACGCTTTTGCGCGAAGCGCTCTTCAGAGAGGAAGCGCTGCTCGTCGATAATGACGCCGCCAACCAGGCGGCCGACGCCGACACCGCGCTGCAAGAGCTCGGCGCCGATGCCGTCAGCGCGGGCTTTGCAACGCTCACCATCACCGTCGCCGATGCAAGCGAGGACATGGCCGACGATGCCGTGCGCCAGATTCAGCAGATCGCCGATGGGCTGGGCTTCGTCACACAGGTGGAATCCGTCAACGCCGTCGAAGCCTGGCTCGGTTCGTTGCCGGGACAAGCTTACGCCGACGCCCGCCGGCCAATCCTCCTATCGCCGAGCCTTGCACACCTCTTGCCGCTCAGCGCCGTCTGGGCTGGCCCGCAGCGCAATGCGCATTTGAATGGCCCCCCCCTCATGCTCACGGCAACGGATGGCGCAACGCCGTTCCGGCTCGATCTCCATGTCGGCGATGTCGGTCACACCATGATTGTCGGGCCGACCGGCGCGGGCAAGTCGGTTCTTCTCGCGACTCTGGCGGCGCAGTGGCTGCGTTATGCCTCATGTCATCCCGCGGGCGCGCAAGTCTATCTGTTCGACAAGGGGCGCTCGTGCCGAGCGACAATTCTTGGCCTCGGCGGCGACTTCTTCGATCTTGGCGAGGCCGATGCGCTGGGATTGCAGCCGCTTGAACATGTGCAGGAGCCGGACGAACGCGCCTGGGCGCAGGATTGGCTCGTCGGTCTCATCGCCTCGGCAAACGTGACGGTGACGCCCGAAGTGCGCACGGAAGTGTGGCGCGTTCTCGAATTGCTCGCTGACCGGCCGGTCGAGGACAGGACGCTGACTTTGTTTTCGGCCTTGATGCAGAATAGGGACGTCCGCGAAGCGCTTCATCCCTTTACCCAGGCCGGCGCGCATGGCCGGCTCATCGATCATGACCGATCGACCTTGGGCTACGGGCCGGTGCAGGCGTTTGAGATGGATGATGTGTTGCGCCGTCCGCAAGCGGCGGGTGCGGTCCTTGGCGCGCTCTTTCACGCACTGGAGAAGCGCTTCGACGGACGCCCGACCATGCTCGTGCTCGATGAAGCCTGGCTCTTCCTCAAGGACGCATTCTTTGCGGCGCAGATACAGGATTGGCTGAAGACGCTGAGAAAGCGCAACGTCGCCGTCGTGTTTGCAAGCCAGGAGCTGGCCGACGTCGAACACTCAGGCATAGCGTCCACCATCATCGAAGCGTGCGCGACGCGGATCTACCTTCCAAACGACCGCGCGCGCGAGCCGCATTCACGCGCCTTCTATGCGGCTTTGGGTCTGAACGGCCGCCAGATCGATCTGATCGCGTCCGCGACGCCGAAGCGCGACTACTACCTCGTCAGCCGCGACGGCTGCCGGCTGTTTGAATTGGGGCTTGGGCCAGCGGCGCTCGCCTTTGTCGGCGCGTCGCGGCCCGAGGATCACACATTGATGGACCGCGTGCTTGCCGAGCAGAGCGCGGGCGTTTTCGCTGAAGCATGGCTGGACCTGCGCGGTCAGCGCGAAGCAGCCGACGCCGTTCGCCGGTTCAGACGCGAACACGCGCCATCGATACCCAGCAAGCGCGTCGCCGTGGCGGCGGAATAGGAGGATGGATATGCAAGAAAGAATCTTCCGTGTTTTCTGTGCGGGCTTGACCGCGTTGGCGCTCGTGCTGGCGCCAGCGTCCCGCGCGCATGCGATCACCGTGTTCGATCCGACCAATCTCGCGCAGAACCTGCTGCAGGCGACGCGCGCGCTGGAGCAGATCAACAACCAGATACGCCAGATCGAGCAGGCGGCGGCGATGCTGCGTACGAACCCGCTTCAGCTCAGCCCGGAGCTGTCGCAATCGATCGGTGAAGCGCGGCGTCTCTTTTCGGCTGCGCAGGGCTTGGCGTTCCAAGTGGATCAATTGAGCGATGATCTCCGCACGCTCTATCCCGAGACCTGGGAAGAGTTCGACCTTGAAGACATAGTCGGGCAATCCGACCGTTGGATGGCGGAGAGCCGTGCTGCGCTTGAGCGTGCGATGGCGGCCGAAGCGCGCGCTGCGGCTTCCATCGAACGCACGCAAGGCGCCATCGATCGGGCGCTGCAATCGTCCGGGAGTTCGGAAGGCCAGACCGGCGCCATCCAGGCCGGCAACCAGCTCTTAGGGATTCAGGCGTCGCAGCTTACCGAGATACACGCGCTGCTGATCGCGCAGGGCCGCGCGCTTGAAACGGAGCGCCTGGAGCGGATCGCGCGCGAAGAGCGCGCGCGTGAAATCCAGCGCCGTGCTTTCCCAACTGAACGCGCAGGCGATCTTACGCCCGCGCGCACGGCGTTCTGAGCGAGGGCGCCGCACGATGGATCCGTCATCGGTCAATTCCTTCCTGGATCAGTTTCTGGCCGTCGCCAATTCGGGCTTCGGTCTGATCCAGGGCGATGTGACCTATGTGCTCAATGCCCTGATCGTCATTTCGATTGTGCTCGCCGGCGCGCAATGGGCGCTGGCGCAGGAGGCGCCGCTCGCGCCCTTTTTCCGCAAAGTGCTGTTCGTCTCCTTCTTCGCCTTCCTCATCAACAATTGGAATTTCCTCGCCACCGCCATCAATCAATCGGGCGTCATGCTTGGCCTGCGCGCGGGCGGGGGCGGGCTCACCATGGCTGAGCTGCACAATCCCGGCCGCGTCGGGCAGATCGGCGTCGAACTCTTCGGCCGCACCGCCGCGCTCGCCGAGGGCATGAACATCATCACTGACTTCTTCGCGATGATGACGATCTTCCTCGCGGCCTTTTTCGTCATGCTCGGCTTTTTCGTGCTGGCGCTTCAGCTCTTCGTGGTGCTGATCGCGTTCAAGCTCGGAAGCCTGGTCGCGTTCGTGGCGTTGCCCTGGGGCGTGTTCAACGGCACCGCCTGGGTGGCGGAGCGCCCGCTCGGCTGGGTAGTGGGCTCGGCCATGCGTCTCTTCGTTTTGGCCTTCGTCGCTTCCGTCTCCATCACGTTCGTCAACACGCTGCCCGCGACCTTCACCCTCGACGCCGGCGGCGTGCTCAACGTGCTCTTGTTCGGCGCGACCGTGCTGGCGCTCGCCTGGTTCGCGCCGATTCTTGCCAGCGAGGTCGTACAAGGCCAGCCGCATCTTGCGGGTCCCGCTGTCGCCGGCGCGGCCGCAGTCACCACCGTGCTTGGTGTCGCCGGCACGACGGCCTTCGTTACAAATGCCACGAAACTCGCCGTCGGCGGCGCAAGACTGATCGGCGGCGGCGCGAAATCGGCAGGGCGGCGCTTTTCGGGCGGCGGCGGCGTTGCGCGGCCCGCCATCGACTACGCCGGCATGAAGCCGCCGCCACCGCCGCCGCCCGCAACGCCGCCTTCTGGAGGGAGAAAAACATGAGGACGCCGTTCACGGCGCCGGCGCAGTCCTATGCCGGCGACGAACCCGACAGCCCCTACAGGCGCGCGCGCCAGGAATGGGACCGGCGCATGGGCGCGGCTGTCATCTCCGCGCGCGCCTGGCGGTTGATGGCGATGGCGGGACTTCTCTTGTCCGCAGGTCTTGCGCTCGCGCTGACGATCGTGGCGCTGCAGAGCCGCACGTTTGTGCATGTCGTCGAAGTCTCGCCCGAAGGCCAGGTCCTGAATGTGCGCGCCGCCAGCGGCGAGTGGCGCGCGAGCGAGGCGCAGACCGCTTATCATCTTGGCCGCTTCGTGCGTCTCGTTCGCGCGCTGCCGACCGATGGCGTGGTGCTGCGCGAGAACTGGCTGGAGGCCTACAAATTCCTGACACCGCCGGCCGCCGCGCAGTTGACCGAGATCGCACGCGCGGACGATCCGTTCCTGAGCCTGGGGCGCGTCGGGCGCACCGTGCATATCCGCTCCATCATCCAGCGTTCCGACCGATCCTGGGAAGTGTCCTGGATCGAACGCGAGACCAATGCGACGGGCTCGCCCGATGGCGACGCCTATAGCGGCGTCTTCACCGTCACGACGCGCCGCCCGCGCACCGCCGATGAGATCGCCAGCAATCCGCTCGGACTTCTCATTTCTGAATTCAGCTGGAGCCGGGTGCGATGACTCGTTTCTTGCTCGCGAGCCTTTCGCTGGCGCTGCTGCTGGCGCCGCCAACGGCCATGGCGCAGGACATAGGCGCTGATCAATGTCCCGCTTTGAGCGCCGTCGCGGTCGAGGCGCCGCAATCGCGTCGCGGCCGGCGCGAGCCCACGCCCACCGAATTGCTCGCCCGCGCCAATGAAGCGGCGCGCCAACGCCCGGAAACGACAAGCTTCACGCAGGCGCGTCAGATCTACACCTATGCGCCTGGCGCCATTTATGAACTCTACACGAGCCCGAGCTTCATCTCGGCCATTCTGCTTGAGCCTGGCGAAAGCCTGGGCGATGTCGCCGCTGGGGACACGTTGCGCTGGATGGTTCAGGAGACGACCGCAGAAACCGGGATCGATGGGCGCACCATTGTGCTAGTGAAGCCGCAGACGACGGGCCTTCGCACCAATATCGTCCTGGTCACCGACAGGCGCACCTACACGATCGAAGCGATCGCGCAGGCAGGCTCGGCCTATTCCGCGCAGATCGCCTGGTGTTATCCGGTTGAAGAAGAGGCGCGAATGGCGAGCGTCGATCAACTCCATTTCGGCTATCGCGTCCGCGCCGTGCGCGGCGGCAGACCGAACTGGATGCCGACGCGGGTATTCGACGACGGGCGGCGCACCTGGATTGAAATGCCCGAAGCGGTCGCATCGAGCGATCTGCCGCCGCTTTTCGTCATCACCGGCGAGGGCGCCGAACTCGTGAATTATCGCGTGCAGGGTCAGCGTTACATGGTCGACCGCGTCTTCGATGTGGCGGAGCTGCGTCTTGGCACGCGCGCGCCGACCATCGTACGCATCGAACGCGAAACCGCACTGCCGCAACGCCGGTCCGGGCGTCTCGGAGGACGGCCGTGAGCGCAGCTTACGAGACGCCAGAGCCTGCGCCCGATCTCTCGATCCGCGCGCGCCCGCCGAGCCCGCGCCGGCTGTCGCGCAAGGTGCTGATGGCTGGCGCAATCATCGCCGCCTCCATCGTCACGCTCGCGCTCTTCATCGGATTGAGCGAGCGCCCCGAGCGGGAGGTGCGCCAGGCCGACGCGCAAGCGGCGGCGGGCGGTCCGCCGGAATCGATCCGCAACGCATCCGGTCAGTATGAAGCGGGCGATCTGCCGCGCGCTGAACTCGACGCGCCCCGCGACATGCTCTGGGGCGAGAACGGTCCGCCACAAGCCGCCGCGCTTGACCCGCCGGCCGATGAAGCATGGTCTGGTCCGCCTGGCGGCGGCGCCGCTGCAAGCGCGCGTGAGGCGCCGCCCGATCCGCAGGCTTTGGCGCGTGCCTCGCCGATCATCTTCGACGGCCGCAATCGCGCCACGGCGTCGGCGGCTGCCGATGAGGGAGAAGCGCGTCTCGATGCACGGCTGATGCCGCCGCGCTCGCGCTATGAATTGATGGCGGGCGCGGTGATACCGGCCGCTCTTATTACTGAACTCAATTCGGAACAGCCGGGCCGCGCCATCGCCCAGGTCACGGCCAACGTCTATGATAGCGTCTCAGGCGCGCATTTGCTGATCCCGCAGGGAGCACGGCTCATCGGGACGTATGACGCCGATACGTCCTACGGCGAACGCCGGCTCGTTCTGGTCTGGAACCGTCTCATCTTTCCCAATGGCTGGAGCATTTCCCTGCGCGGTATGGAGGGGACCGATCCGACCGGCGCCGCGGGCCTGCGCGACCGCGTCGACAATCATCTGGATCGTCTCGCAGGCGCCATCGGGCTTTCCGCCATCATCAGCGTGATCGCCGACAATGCGGAGGACGATGACGAAAGCTCGTTCGCGCAAAGTGTCGGCGATGCAGCGGCGTCCGAAGCGGCCCGCACCGGCGGCCGCATCGTCGATCGCGAATTGAGTGTGAGACCGACGATCCGAATCCGCGCTGGCGGTTCGGTGCGCTTGCTGGTGACGCGCGACATCGAGCTGCGTCCTTACCGGGAAGATCGAAGACGATGAAGGCGCCGCCGGATCTTGTGCCGCAGAAGGTGGTGGCGGACGATTTGTGCGTGAGCCTCGCCACGCTCTGGCGCGCACGGCGCAGCAACCTTCCGGGCTTTCCCGCCCCGGTCATCCTCCGCAACATGGTGTTCTGGAGGAAGGCCGATCTCGGCAAGCTTGAGGACGCGCTGATGCAGTTTGCAGGGCGCGGCACGTTCGAGCAGGAGCGGCAACGCTCCAAACGCATCGCCGCCCTGGCGAAGGCGCGTCCTCAGCCCAAACGTATCAAACGCGCGCGCCGCCCGGACGAACGCCAGCGGGATCTCTTCTGACCAAGCAATGCTCCCATGTTCGACCTCGGCCCGAGCAGGGCGCGAGGTCGAATGAAGAAGGGACGTGGCTCCCACGTCCCGACAAGCTCAGCGCCGCCATCGCGCACAGCCGGCGTCAAGGGCGTGAGAGCGACAGCGTCCCTTGACGCGGGCGAGCACGATGGCACGCGTTACGGTCTCACGATCGTTCCGCATTGAGCGCAGTCAGCGCCTGAGCCACGCGCTCGCACAGGCCCGAATATGAAACCGGATCAGCGAGCGCGGCCACACCCGAGAGCGCCAGTGTCTTTTGTGCGGGTAAAGTGTTTTCCAACACCACATAGAATTGCCATTGCGTGGGCTCGCGGTGATCGGCGGTGGAATCCGCCACCGGGTGATACGCGAACACATAAATGTCGGCGTTGCGTCCAACGCCATCCACCCATGCCGCGCCATCGACATATTCACCCGTGCGTGGGGCGATGTCGAACGAGGCTTTGCTCACGCGTCCTGACGAAGCATTCCAGGTTTGCAGCGCGGCGGATTGTTTTACCTCCAGCCGTGCGCCCGCCTGATGACGAAAGTCGCATGACGCGTAGTCCGCAGCGCACCATGTCCAGTCCGGTTCCAGCGCTTCGGCAACGATGATTTCAGCGAGCATCGAACGCTGCACATTGGTGACGAGAGGCTTGCCGAAGGCCGCGTCCGCGGCGCGCGCGACGATTTCTTCCTTGGTTTTGGCAGTTACCCGTTTTTGCGAGGGTTCGCCGACCGCAACGACCATGCCGCTGTGATCAGAGAGCGTGGGTTTGTCGGCGGGCCAGGCGGCAACGATTGTGGTCTTGTCCTTCCACGTCGAGGGCAGGGCGATGTGATCGATCGGCGGATAGGGCAGCCATCCCGTGGGAAATACTTCGGGCGCTGTCGCACAAAAGAGATCGCAGTTTTCGAGGCCGCTTCGCAGCGCGGCGATGCCAACGTTGGTCCCGTAATACGCGCCTGTGCCGAGATCGGTGTTGTAATCGCCGGCGATGCAGAGTGCCGCATCGGCATGAAGGTCGCGCAGTTTGAGCCATTCGGCGCATTGCTCCGCGATGACGCGATGGTGCTCCGACCAATCGAACTTTTCTCTGTCACCCTTCCACGGCAAGACCGTGCCATAGACGAGCATGGTTGCGTCGGCGCCCAGATCGAGCAGTGCGGCGACGGTTCGCTCGCGATCAGCTTCCGGCAAGTCCACTTGCCGTAAAATCGGATAACGACTCCAGATCGAGACCCACCGGCTGCCCGGGCGAATGCCCGACCAATTCTTCGGGCGTGGCAGAGAATGCGCGGCGAACTCACACCCCTCTGGGGCAAGCGCATCATGGGTCTCGGTCAGCACCCAGATGTCCGCTGGGGTCTCGGCGAGTTTCGCGCGCAGCGCGTCGAGCCGCGTCTCGTATGCGTACTCAACATTCCAAGTGCCGATCCGCATGTGGCGCGCCTTAGCTGTGATCTTCCGGAATCCAGGGCGATCGAAAGGTCTCGAAATCCGCTGGCTCAAGATTCATTTCCGCCGCGCGGTCCAGTGTCGTCAACGCAGCTTGGATCGCTTTATGGTCGGGGCCCCATTTCGGACGGCAGGCGGCCAGCATACGTTCCAGCCGCCATCGATACGGGCGGAGGCTTTCAAAGTGCTGGGTTGCGAAACGGAGCATGACATGGTTGTTCCGCATTCGTTCCGGGCACGTCAAGCCCGCCGTTCTCGCAAAAGTTACAAAGTCTAGGTACTTGAACGGGACCACCTAGGAAATGTAACATGAGGTCCATGCCCACGCTGAGCCACCGCGACCGAGCCCTCAACCTCGCCCGCCGGCAGGGCGTTGTGCGCACGCGCGAGTTCGACGCCATCGGCGTGCCGCGTGTCTATCTGCGCCGCCTGCAAGAGGATGGGCTGCTGGTCCAGCCTTCGCGCGGCCTCTACCAACTCGCCGACGCCGATCTTTCCGTAGCCCATAGTCTCGCCGAAGCGTCGAAAGCTGCGCCGAGCGGCGTCATTGGCCTCCTGTCGGCGCTGCAATTTCACGAACTGACGACCCAGACGCCGCGCGTTGTCTGGATGCTGATGCCGTCAAAGGCGTGGGCGCCGACCAAGCCGCCGGTCAAACTCAAGATCATCCGAGCAAGCGGGGCGGCTCTGACAATGGGGATTAAACATCATCGCATCGACGGCGTATCGGTGCCGATCACCACGCCGGCCAAAACCGTGGCCGACTGCTTCAAGCATCGCTCGAAAGTAGGGCTCGATGTAGCCATCGAGGCGCTGCGAGACGCCCTTAGAACCAAACGCGCCACCGCCGATGATATCTGGCGCGCCGCGACCGCCGATCGCGTCGTCACCGTGATGCGTCCCTACCTTGAGAACATGCCATGACGCGCGCGCCATTGAAGAATATGGGCGCCTCCGTACGCGCGCGTCTAACCGATCAAGCGCGCGCACGCGGCGACAATGCGCAGCTCCTGATGCTGCGCTTCGCCATTGAGCGTCTGCTCTATCGACTCGCGCAAAGCACCTATCGTGACCAGTTCATCCTGAAGGGCGCCATGCTGTTCTCGCTGTGGGCGCCAGTACCATATCGCAGCACGGGCGACCTCGACCTCCTGGGGCAGGGCGATCCCGCGCCCGCGCGTATGGCCGCCATCTTCAAAGCGGTGTGCGCAGAGCCGGTCGGCGACGATGGCCTCGTGTTTGACGCAGACAGCGTCAAAGCCGAAAGCGCGCGCGCCGAAGAAGAATATACCGGAGTCCGCATCACGCTGAGCGCCACGCTGGCCGGCGCTAAGCTACCGATCCAAATCGACATCGGCTTTGGCGACGCCGTGACGCCGGGCGCGCGCGACATCGATTATCCATCGCTGCTCGACTTTCCGACCGCCGCGCTCAAGGCCTACCCGCCAGAAACGGTGGTCGCCGAAAAGCTCGAAGCGCTGGTGTCGCTTGGCATGCGCAACAGCCGGATGAAGGACTTCTTCGATCTCTGGGTCATCGCCCGGACGTTCGCATTCGACGGACAAACTTTGAGTGAGGCGATCAGCGCGACGTTTCAGCGTCGCCAGACGCCAATGCCGGCCGAAACGCCGCTCGCTCTTACGGATGCATTTGCGCAGGATGCCGGCAAGCAAGCGCAATGGCTCGCCTTCCTCAATCGCACCACGCTGGCGCTCGCCCCCGAACCCTTGCCCGAGCTCGTCGCGTTCATCGCAACCTTCGCCGTGCCGCTTCTCAGCGAGTCCGATGCGGTGGTTGGTCAGCATTGGCCTGCCGGCGGGCCTTGGGCCGCGCAATGATCGAATTGATGCCCAATTGGACGTCCGGCGGGGCCTGGACTCTTGGCCGTGATCCGCTGGATGCGGCGCTTGGATTCAGCGCCGCCGAAACAGACCAGCTTGTCCGTGATTGCCGGAAGTTCGCCGCACAGGTCGTTTCAGTGCCGTGACGCGAGAACGCCGGATCACGCCACATCGCGAACGTCGAAATTCTTCGCCAGAAGCGACCGCACAAAGGCGTCCCACTTTTCCATGGCCGCGCGCTTTTCCGGCATGTAGCTCCAGCGGTCGTAGCTCTTCGAACTCACATCCTGCAGCGTGTGATTTTGAATGCGATCGCGTATTTCCTTGGAAATCCCGGCCTGGCCCGCAAGCGTTTTCCACGTCCGTCGTAGATCGCGGTTCGTCACGTAGGGAATGACCCCCGTCTCGCGCTGCCGCCACATGAAGGCATAGAGCGTGCCATGCGTCACCGGTTTTGCCGGGTCCATCGCCGAGGGGAAGAACCAGCCATGGGGGTTCGGTTCGATCTCCTCCAGTAGCTCAATAGCGAGGCTGGGCAGGGGAATGGTGTGCGGCTTGTGGTTCTTGGTCGTCGACCAATCCAGAAGCTTCTGGCCACGATCGTATTGTTTGCGGTTCAGCGAGGCGATCTCTTCCACGCGCTGGCCCGTGAGCATCAGAATGCGGACAGCGCGCGCATAGGGCGGGTGAACCGGGCTGCTGGGATTTTCCAGCCAGCGGTACAGGCGCACGAACTCGTCGTCTTGTAGCCAGCGCGTGCCCACGACCTTCGGCTCTGTAGGAATGCCCGCAGCCGGATTGCGCAAGACCCCGAACCGGCGGGGCGACGTGCTCCGGTAGTCGTGTTCGGACTTCATGGCCCAGGCATAGGCGGAGCGGACGTAGCTACGCACATGGTCGGCCATCGATCGCTTTCCGCGCAGATAGATCGGCCGAAGGATATCGGTGATCTCCTCGGGCTCGACTTCGCGGGCCAAGCGATGGCGACCAAGGGTGTCGGCGATCTTGTCGAGGCCCTTCTTGGCCTCTCTCCAGGAGCTCTTGTTGGAGATGCGGAGGTATTCCGCGTAGCCATCGAAAAGGTCACCCACGGTGCCCGTGCGCACGTCTCGCGCCGTCTTGATGCTCCGACCCTTTTGTATGAGTTCGGCGTAGTCGCGCTCGAATACCTCGCGCGCCTGGGCAAGGCTCATTGCTGGGTAGTCTCCCAGCTTCACCTTGGCGGGTTTGCCCTCTCGAAATTGCACCGCCATCCAATAGGTGGTCACGCGCTTCGGCATCGGCCGAATGATGAGGGTGAGACGTCCAACGCCTAGACCCTCGCCATCACGAAGGATCTCTTCACGGCCTGTGAAATGCACCCGTTTGATCGCTTGCCGGATCAGCCCATCGCTCAAAATCGTCACGTCTTTAGGTCTCCGCGATAGGGTACAGTCGTGCACTTTTGTTCACGTTTTTTACTATACCCTGTGACACGCTTTGTTCTCAGGCGTGCAAACGTCAAGAACGAAAAAGTTCTCGATGTTTCAGCGGGATGCAGCGTTACTCACAGTGATCGAAAATCAGTGAGTAGGATGATTGTGCAGGAGGATGACGGCCGCCGCCGACAGTTCCAAGGCGCGCCGCGCGATCTCTCGCGGATATACGGGGGCGTGGTCGACGGTGCCGTCGTTCATCACTTCATCGGCGATCAGCTGGTTTTTGACGTCCAGGAACAGGACCCGGAATTGCTCGCGCGGCGCATGCGCCATGCTTACCCGGCAGTAGTTCACCAGCTGCGACCAGGACGAGATCACCGCCCGCTGCGTCAGCGGCGCCTTTTGGGCGCGCTCCAGCATGGCCTGAACGAGTTTGAGGTCCTGCGCCACCGCGGGACCGGCGCCCGTCACTTCGGCGATGCGCTGCACCGGCGCGCCAAGGACAGCGGCGAGATCGCCAAATTTTACAAGCAGCGCCTTGGCGAGCGGCTTGGTGTCTTGGCGCGGAATGGTGCGAAAGAGCATCAACTCGAGCAGTTCGTAGTCGGCGAGCGCGGCGGGTCCGGCATCGTCGAACTTCTTGCGCAGCCGCGCGCGGTGGTCGTGATAGTGCGGTTTTTCCGGTTTGTGCGGGTTCTCGCCGCGCGTGACCGCGATGGGGCCGAGCGCGTCGACAGCGTACGGAAAAAGCTCTGAGTCCTCGACAGCGTTGGCGCGCGGTTTTTTCGGCTTGTCGCCCCGCCGCGCCATCTTTTACGCCGTTTGCGCGTGCGGCTGATGCAGACCCGCGGGCGAGAGCGTGAACACTTCAACGCCCGTTTCCGTCACGGCGACGGAGTGCTCATACTGCGACGACAGGGACTTGTCCTTCGCCACCGCCGTCCATCCATCACCGAGGATTTTGACCGCCGGCGAACCGGCATTGAGCATGGGTTCGACGGTGAACATCATGCCAGGCTTGAGCTCCTCGCCTTGTCCGGGCTTGCCGAAGTGCAGGATGTTGGGCGCGTCGTGGAATACGCGGCCGAGGCCATGGCCGCAAAATTCGCGCACGACCGAGCAGCGCTCGGCTTCCGCATAGGATTGAATCGCGTGGCCGATATCGCCCAGGCGCGCGCCAGGTTTGATCGCGGCGAGGCCGCGCTGCAGCGACTCGTAGGTGACGTCCATGAGGCGTCGCGCTTTGCGCGGCGTCTCGCCGATCGCATACATGCGGCTGGTGTCGCCATGCCAGCCGTCGACGATCACGGTGACGTCGATGTTCAGAATGTCGCCGTCGCGCAAAACCCGGTCGCCTGGAATGCCGTGGCAGACCACATGATTGAGCGAGGTGCAGATGGTGTGGCGATAGCCGCGGTAGAACACGCAGGCCGGGGTGGCGCCGTTGTCGAACACGAACTGACGGGCGAGGTCGTCGAGGCGCGCCGTGGTGACGCCTTCGCGCGTCTCGGCGACCAGCATGTCGAGGCAGCGCGCCGCCAGTTGGCCCGCCGCGCGCATGCCCGGAAAAGCAACCGCTGGATCATGGATCTTGATCTGGCCATCGCGATGCAAAGCGTCGGCGGCCTGGGCGTACGTCATTGGGGCGACTGACTCCGATTTTCAGAGGGCCTCATAACATAGGGGCCTCATAACATAGGGGATAGCCCTGAACAGCCCCAAGCAGGCAGGTCAGGCGGCTCGGGCGGCGGCTTTGCCGACGACGCGGTTCCGGCCGGAACGCTTCGCCTCATAGAGCCCTTCGTCGGCGCGCTTGAGGAGGGTGTCTGGGGTGTCTTCCGCGCCCGATGAGCAGGAAACGCCGATTGAGGCGGTGATGTCGAGCGGCATCGGCGCGCCTGGCACGGTGAAGGGTGAGGCGCAGATACCGCGGCGCAGGCGTTCGGCGGCGAGGCAAGCGATGTCGCCGTTGGTTCGCGGCATGATGATCACGAACTCTTCCCCGCCCAGGCGGCACGCGAAATCCGAGGGTCGGGTGTTGGAGGCCAGCCGCGCGGCGAACTCGCGCAACACGGCGTCCCCGACATCGTGACCGTACGTATCGTTGCACTTTTTGAAGTAGTCGATGTCGAGAACCATGAGCGATACTGGATCACCGCCGCACTGCGCGCGTTGCATGAGCGGTGCGAGCTGAGCGTCGAGGAAACGGCGGTTGTAAAGCCCCGTGAGCTGATCCGTGATCGCCAGCTCAAGACTTTGATCCAGGCGTTGGCGCAGCAGGTCCATATGACGCTTGCGGCGCATGAGGGTGCGCGCGCGCGCAACGACCTCTTCTTCGTCGATGGGGCGCACAATGATGTCATGCGCGCCAAGCTCAAGCGCGCGAAGCGCACGCGCTTTGTCGTCGGGCTCGACCACCGCGAGGATCGGCAGATGCCGCGTGGGTTCGCCGGAGCGCATGCGCGCGATAACGCGAAACCCGTCGAAACCCTTGGCGGTGACCGCGACAATCGCGAGATCCGGGGGGGCCGCGTTTTCATCCTGCCCCAGAACAGAGACGCGGTGTTCAACGCCAAGCGCGGCCTTGAGGCGATTGATCTGATTGGCGTTGTCGTCAATGACGAGCACAGTGCCGCTGAACACGCGGTGCGCGTCAAGCGCGTCGTTGCGTTGCTCGTCGTCGATGACGCCCATGCGCTTGCCGCTGGCTTCGCGCGCGCGCAACTCGTCGGTCACGACCTTCAGTGAAATGAGGCTTTTGGCGCGCGCCATTAATTGCACGTCGTCGATGGGCTTGGTGAGGAACTCCTCGGCGCCGGCTTTCAAGCCGCGCACCTTGCTGTCGCGGTCGTCAAGCGTGGTGAGGATGATGACCGGGATGTGGCGCGTTTCGGGCTGGGCCTTGAGCCGCCGGCACGCTTCATACCCGTCGATGCCGCCGGGCATCATCACGTCGAGAAGAATGAGGTCGGGTCGTTCTCGTTTAGCCAGCTGCACGGCTTCCTCGCCGCGCTGAGCGGTCAGCACCTCGTAATACTCGGCGCCGAGTTTCGCCTCGAGTAGGCGGCGGTTGGCTTCGAGATCGTCGACGACGAGGATGCGTGCGCTCATCGCCGCTCCTAGCCGATATGTTTGCGGACGGTTTCGAGGAACGTCGTCACCGAGATCGGTTTCGAGAGGTATCCGTCGCAGCCCGCGGCCAAAATCTTTTGCTCGTCGCCGCGCATCGCGAAGGCGGTGACGGCAATCACCGGTATCTTTTTCAGCGCTTCGTCCTTCTTGAGGCGATCGGTGATGTCGAGGCCCGATATCTCAGGGAGCTGGATGTCCATGATGATGAGGTCGGGCTTGTGCTCGCGCGCGAGCGGCAGGGCCTGGCGGCCGTCGCGGGTCTTGACCGTGCGGTAGCCGAACGCCTCCAAGAGGTCGTTGAACAGCCTCATATTGAGTTCGCTGTCTTCGACAATGAGAACCGTCTTGGCCATATCCGCCTTGCTTCCCACGGGTCCACTCTGGGGCATCGTGCCTTATAGCGCGCAGGCCTTAACAACCCATCGCAAACGCAGCAATTTCGCGCTTAATGTTAAGAACGACTTAAGGAATTCTGCATGCGGTTGGGGGTAGATTTCGGCGGAACCAAGATCGAAGCGGCGCTGCTTGATTCCACGGGCGAAATGCGCGTCCGACGCCGGGCTCCCAATCCGGGATCGTATCGCGCCGCGATCGATGCGGTCGCGGCCCTGATGGGCGCGGTGGAGGCGGAAGCTGGCGCGCGGGCCAACACGGTGGGAATCGCGGTTCCTGGTTCGCTGTCGCCCGCGGACGGGCGCATGCGCAACGCCAACTCGGTTTGGCTGAACGGCGAGCCGTTTCTGCAAGGCGTGAGCGCGGCGCTGAGCCGTCCGGTTCGCCTCGAGAACGACGCCAATTGTTTCGCGCTTTCGGAAGCCGTTGACGGCGCCGCCGCGCACGGGCGGGTGGTGTTCGGCGTTATCCTGGGAACAGGCTGCGGCGGGGGCGTTGTTGTCGAGCGCACGGTCGTGGCCGGCGCGAACGGTGTCGCGGGCGAGTGGGGTCACACCCCGCTGCCCTGGCCACGCGCCGATGAAGTCGCCCCGCGCGATTGGTGTGGCCGGCGCGGGTGTCTGGAGCAGTGGATTTCCGGATCGGGGTTTCGCCGCTGGGCCGGCATGAGCGCGGAGGAGGCCGCCGCCGCGGCCGACGCCGGCGACGCCAAGGCGCTCGCCGCCCTCGATCTGCTCGCCGACCGCATCGCGCGCGGACTAGCCGTCGTGATCGACATTCTCGATCCCGACGTCATCGTCCTTGGCGGCGGCGTCTCCAACATCGAACGGCTCTATCCCAGCATTCGCGGCAAACTGATCGCGCACGTGTTTTCCGATGTCGTGCGCACCGAGATCGTGAAGAACCGGCATGGGGATTCTTCGGGCGTACGCGGCGCGGCCTGGCTGTTCAGCCCGGAGGAAGCGGCGTGATGTTCTGCCGCGCCTGCGCGGGCGAGGTGCGCGGCGCGCGCTGCGGCGCATGCGGCGAGGCCCCAGTGCTGGCGCATCCGGAAGCGGCGACGCTCGCCATCGCCCATCTAGACTGCGACGCCTTCTACGCCTCCATCGAAAAGCGCGACGATCCCACGCTCGAACCGCACCCCGTCATCGTCGGCGGCGGCAAGCGCGGCGTGGTCTCCACCTGCTGCTACCTGGCGCGCGCCTACGGCGTGCGCTCGGCTATGCCGATGTTCAAGGCGCTGAAGCTTTGCCCGCAAGCGAAGGTCGTGCGCGGCGACATGCGCAAATATGTCGACGAAGGGCGCATCATTCGCCGCATGATGGAGACGCTGACCCCGCAAGTGCAGCCGCTCTCCATCGACGAAGCTTTCATGGATCTCACCGGAACCGAAGCGCTGCATGGCGGCGCGCCGGCGCAGTCGCTCATCAGGCTGCAAAACCGCATCTGGGAGGAGCGCCGCCTCACCGTCTCCATCGGGCTCAGCTTCAACAAGTTCCTCGCCAAGACCGCGTCCGACCTCGACAAGCCGCGTGGCTTTTCCGTGATCGGGCGCGCCGAGGCGCTGGCGTTCCTAGAGCCGCGCTCGGTCGCTACGCTGCCTGGCGTCGGTCCCGCGGGCGCGGCCGCGCTTGAGCGCAACGGCTTGAAACGCATCGGCGATATCCGCGCCGCCGGCCCGCAACGCATGCGCGCGCTCTACGGCGACTGGGGCGGCCACCTGTTCGCGCTGTCGATGGCCGACGATCCGCGTAAGGTCGATCCTCACGGCGAACGCAAGAGTATCTCGGCGGAGACGACCTTCTTCGAGGATGTCTCCGACATCGAGGCGTTGGAGGACATTCTCTGGCCGCTGTGCGAGAAGGTGGCCGCGCGTTGCCGCGCCAGCGCGTGCGCCGGGTTGACGCTCACGCTCAAGCTCAAGGATGCGCGCTTCAAGACCATCACGCGCCGGCGCCAATTGCCGGAACCCACAGTGCTCGCGCATCGCATCTTCGAAACCGCGCGCGAACTGCTCGCCGGCGACGCCGACGGGCGCACGAAGTATCGGCTGATCGGCGTCGGGCTCTCGGACTTTTCCGACGCCGCCTCGGCCGACAAAGGCGATCTGCTGGACGCCGAAACGCCCAAACGCGCCGCCGCCGAAGCCGCCGTCGCCAAGGCGCGCGGCAAGTTCGGCAAGGGCGCGGTGCGCACCGGGCGCGCGCTCAAGGCCGAGCGCGAGGACTAGACGTCAGCGCGCCGCGGTTTCGCGGAAGCTTTCCGCCACCATTGGCGCGCGGCCCGGATTGTAGGCTTGCACCTGGAACGAGCCGCCAGCCTTCAGCACGCGCACGATGGTTTGCGCCGTGGCGACATCTGGACCTGAGCCCGCGAACACGAACAGGTCGCCGCGATCGCCGGCATGATCGCCTGGGCGCGGGCGCAGATCGGCGCTCATGCGCGCGCGCACGACGATGCGCATCGAGCGCGGCTCGCGGTCGTTCATCACGCGGTCGAGCCAGGAGCAGCTGCCTGCGGGCAGCGCCGTCGTGCGCGTGGCGCGATCGTAGCTGATGACGATTTCGGTGCCGCCGCCGCTTGCTTGCGGCGCGATGTTCACGCCCATATTGCCGCCGGCGCGGCAGGCGAGCGGATAGCGCGTCTGCGCTTGAGCTTCGCCCGCGAAGTGCGCCGTGCAAAACAAGGCGGCCAGACCAAACAAGAGCGCGCGCATGAAAAACTCCCCCTTAAGGTTTCCGAGAAGCGCAGGGTACCGAAAAGCCGCCCACTCGCAAGCGGCATGCCGCGCGCAAATTATCCGTTTATCTCGTGCGAACACGCAATCCCCGGATTGCGTGAAGCGCAAGTCCGGGGCCCAAGAACACGGACGGTTCGCGTTTTACGGGTCCCGGACTGAATGCCGCGCATTCATCCGGGAATGGGTGGCATTTTCGTGCG
>ERZ761602.1778-NODE-1778-length-37405-cov-143.172477_pt1 | contig 37405 bp, 32 predicted proteins | sample MGYA00512165_ERZ761602 | MGnify/ENA primary metagenome ERZ761602 (study PRJEB28899, sample SAMN02445085) | bioreactor sludge metagenome | biome: EBPR sludge; isolation source: Thorneside wastewater treatment plant | place: Australia: Brisbane, Thorneside...
CCGATGGATCCATTCTCGTGAGCGAAAAAGGGTCAGGTTTCGTGAGCGTCAAGGCCGTCTTGAATCCGGCCCCGGAAAGCACGTTGCTTGGGTAATGGATGTCTTCGAGACGAAATTGGAAGCGAATTCGCAACACGACCACTGGCCATCGGCAGCCGCGCTTGCGGCCGGACCACATGTCCGACCGGTCTACGTCGCCTACGACATTTCCGACCGCCGCCGCCGACACTGCCTGCGACGTCTGCTGCTCGGCTTCGGTGATCCGGTGCAGGAATCGGTGTTTCTGTGCTGGCTCGATGCCGCGCGCCAGCAGCGCTTCGACAGGCTGCTCCAGACTTTCCGGCGGTTGCCGCACGATGGCGAAGAGCGCATTGAGTGCATTCGGGCGAGTGCCAATTCGGTACGGCCGGTGGCCAGAGAATGGGTGATCGAATGAGCGCGGTGCTCTACCTTGACCGCCACGGCGTGAAGGTCGGCGCCTCCCAAGGGCGACTGACGCTCAAGGCATCCGGAGGGGAAGAACAGGCGCTGCCGCTTCATCTAGTCGAACAAGTGATTGTGCTGGCCCATGCGCACTTCAGCCATGACGCCATCGCGGTTCTGCTAACGGAAGGCATTCCGGTGGTGTTTTCCGGCTTGCGTGGTGGCTTCCGGGGTACATTGAGCGGCCAGCCCGGTCGTCAGATCATGCGCCGCAAGCAGCAGTACCGGGCCATGGACGATTCCGCACAGAGCCTGAGGGTCGCCTGTGCTCTGGTGCAAGCGAAACTACGCGGCCACAGCCGCTTGTTGCGGCAGTGGCAAGTCCCACGTCAGCATGCGATCGCCGGTGCTTTGCTCGCCACCCACCACTGCCGGGATCTCGGTACACTGCGCGGTCATGAAGGCGCTGCGGCACGCGCTTTCTTCGAAGGCCTGCGCCAGCACCTCGAAGGCAGCCTTTTCGTCTTTGAGCAGCGCCAGCAGCATCCCCCGCCCGATCCGGTCAACTCGCTGCTCTCGCTGGCTTACACCCTCCTGATCAACGAGGTCGAGGTGGGCGTCGCCGCCGCCGGGCTGGATGCTGCCGGTGGGTTCTACCATGCCGCTGGTGATGGCCGGCCAACGCTCCTGATGGATCTGGTCGAACCCCTGCGACCGCTCGCGGACCGCTTCAGCGCCAGACTACTGAAATCGGAACTGAGCCCGGACGACTTCGCTACCGATGGCGATCGCTGCCTGCTGCGAGATGGGCGCAGGGGGATCGTCTATAAGGCTTGGGAGCGCTTGCTCTCGGGCAAGATTGCCTGGCGCGGTGAGCACATCTCGTGGCGCAGGCTGATCCACGACCAAGCACGTGAACTGGCGCAGTGGCTCGATGGGAACATCCCTGCGCCACGCTTCTGGCATCTCGATGATGCCTGATGCGCATGACGTGCTAGAGTATCGGCGTCGTGTCGCTCCTTCAAAATTCGATCGTTTCTCGTGTACGTTCACCCTGCGGCAAGATTCTGAAAAGTCATAGGAAAGCTTTTCCAAGGTATGATGGAAGCGTTTCCGGGCGGTTGTGCGGCCTCGTTCACCTTTTCCACTCCGGAAAGGCAGGCAGGCCGACGCTTTCAAGGAGTGCTGTCCGTCACACCTGCCCGGTGACAGGGCTTTGTGACCTGGCACCGAATACAGGCGGAAGCTGGTTAATATGTCCGTCACACCTGCCCGGTGACAGGGCTTTGTGACAGAACCTCAATGCTGCAACCACGGACACGGGCGAGAGTCCGTCACACCTGCCCGGTGACAGGGCTTTGTGACGTTAGTGAAAAGCTACGCAAAATTGCGCATATCGTGTCCGTCACACCTGCCCGGTGACAGGGCTTTGTGACTTCAAAACAACAGGACTTCAGCTCCTGACTCTTGACGTCCGTCACACCTGCCCGGTGACAGGGCTTTGTGACGTGGCAGGTTCGTTCCCACATACGCACACATCAGGTGTCCGTCACACCTGCCCGGTGACAGGGCTTTGTGACGCCTTGGCTGCGCTCTGAATGGCTTCCCACAACCAGTCCGTCACACCTGCCCGGTGACAGGGCTTTGTGACTCGTCCTCTTTCTCGGTTAGGAACTGAATGTACCGGTCCGTCACACCTGCCCGGTGACAGGGCTTTGTGACACAAAAAGTTTGCTTTCCTCCTTCTCAAGTGTTAGTGGTCCGTCACACCTGCCCGGTGACAGGGCTTTGTGACAAGTCCGCCCTGAGTTTCAGGACGGCGCCTTTCTGGGTCCGTCACACCTGCCCGGTGACAGGGCTTTGTGACTTTCACAGACCGTTGTAGCGCGTTCTACCTAGATTTGTCCGTCACACCTGCCCGGTGACAGGGCTTTGTGACTTCGACCCGCTTTCGGCCAGTGCGATGAGTTTCCTCGTCCGTCACACCTGCCCGGTGACAGGGCTTTGTGACTCCATCGCGATTTCTTTTTTCTTAAGGGTGATTGCTTGTCCGTCACACCTGCCCGGTGACAGGGCTTTGTGACTTGAAGTCAGCACGCAGTTTCAGTGTCGCACCTTGTCCGTCACACCTGCCCGGTGACAGGGCTTTGTGACGCGATTATGTCGCTGAATCGGTCCTGCTGCTCCTCAGTCCGTCACACCTGCCCGGTGACAGGGCTTTGTGACGCGGTGCCTCCATTCGTGCAGCCCTCCAGAATGAAGTCCGTCACACCTGCCCGGTGACAGGGCTTTGTGACATCTGCCCATCACGCCGCATGTGCTCGACGAAGTCGTCCGTCACACCTGCCCGGTGACAGGGCTTTGTGACACTGAAGGCGTCGCAGGCCGACGAGGCTCTGACCTTGTCCGTCACACCTGCCCGGTGACAGGGCTTTGTGACGACGGACATCCGGGACTTCGTCACCATCCGCACTGGTCCGTCACACCTGCCCGGTGACAGGGCTTTGTGACTGCGACAAGCCCGATTGCACGTGGAGTGAGGCGCACCGTCCGTCACACCTGCCCGGTGACAGGGCTTTGTGACCGCTCACCCGCCGCACCTGAGCCAGAATGGTGTCGGGTCCGTCACACCTGCCCGGTGACAGGGCTTTGTGACGCGCCGAGCTGCGCGATGGCATTCTTGCCCCGGTTGCGTCCGTCACACCTGCCCGGTGACAGGGCTTTGTGACATACATGCCGTAACGCTCTGGCCACCGGGCAATGGCGTCCGTCACACCTGCCCGGTGACAGGGCTTTGTGACTACGATCTCGCCGTCACTCTCGATCTGCAGACCGTGTCCGTCACACCTGCCCGGTGACAGGGCTTTGTGACTTCTTTGCACCTTGTTCTAAGGCAATTGTGCATTGGGTCCGTCACACCTGCCCGGTGACAGGGCTTTGTGACGATTCAAGATTTGTCTCAAGGGAAAAGGCGAAGTGTGGTCCGTCACACCTGCCCGGTGACAGGGCTTTGTGACTTGTGCGACAGGATTTCCACGCCAAACCAGCGCTCGTGTCCGTCACACCTGCCCGGTGACAGGGCTTTGTGACCCCTTTCCCCCGCTTTGGAGGCGGTTGTTATGCGGGGGTCCGTCACACCTGCCCGGTGACAGGGCTTTGTGACCTTGAAACGCATCGCCGCAGGGTTCTTGAACATGGTCCGTCACACCTGCCCGGTGACAGGGCTTTGTGACCCCGGCGAAGCTCGTCATTGTCCCGCAGCTCATTTGCGTCCGTCACACCTGCCCGGTGACAGGGCTTTGTGACACCCATTTCTGGCGCTCGCAGATCGTGGCGATGGCTGTCCGTCACACCTGCCCGGTGACAGGGCTTTGTGACGGGAAGTAGTACGACTTGCCGTTAGGCGCAATGACGGTCCGTCACACCTGCCCGGTGACAGGGCTTTGTGACACCTCGGCACCGTACAGTTCGCCGGTGACGGTGTTGTCCGTCACACCTGCCCGGTGACAGGGCTTTGTGACCGCGTAAAGTACGCGCCCTTGTGGGCCGTAGCGTAGTCCGTCACACCTGCCCGGTGACAGGGCTTTGTGACATGACACCAATGCCGTTGCCGGCGTTGGCGACAGCGTGTCCGTCACACCTGCCCGGTGACAGGGCTTTGTGACTCGATACTTCAGATGCTGTCGTCGCGAAGCGACTAGGTCCGTCACACCTGCCCGGTGACAGGGCTTTGTGACTACTCGTCGAACTTCACCACGGTGCCCGTTGCGGGGTCCGTCACACCTGCCCGGTGACAGGGCTTTGTGACTTGCGAGCCGTCAAGAAGGCGGCGTCATTGCGGTGTCCGTCACACCTGCCCGGTGACAGGGCTTTGTGACGCCCAACAGGCCCACTCGAATGCTCGTTGCCCCGCTGTCCGTCACACCTGCCCGGTGACAGGGCTTTGTGACGTAGAAAATCCACAGCTCGAACTGATCGCGGCTGCGGTCCCTCACACCTGCCCGGTGACAGGGCTTTGTGACCGAAGGATTGAAACGCCTTGCGAGCGCCGGCAGACAAGTCCGTCACACCTGCCCGGTGACAGGGCTTTGTGACGTGGTCGCCGTTGCGCAAGGCATCGTGTCGGTGGAGTCCGTCACACCTGCCCGGTGACAGGGCTTTGTGACTGCTCGGTCCAGTTCCTTGCGAATTTCGGCGATGTCCGTCACACCTGCCCGGTGACAGGGCTTTGTGACCTGTCTTGCGTGCCCTCAAGCAGCTTCCCCGCGTAGTCCGTCACACCTGCCCGGTGACAGGGCTTTGTGACGCCGAATGGCACCGTCTTTCGTTGCGTACTCGGCAAGTCCGTCACACCTGCCCGGTGACAGGGCTTTGTGACCTGGATGCTACTTGGCCAGTGCCCCGAAGATGTCCGGTCCGTCACACCTGCCCGGTGACAGGGCTTTGTGACTGCAGATCTGGCTACCGCACGACGGCGTGCAGCATGTCCGTCACACCTGCCCGGTGACAGGGCTTTGTGACTTCGGGAGACAACGCTCCCGCACAATCTGCAGACTCGTCCGTCACACCTGCCCGGTGACAGGGCTTTGTGACCACATACGCGGCAATTGTTACGCCATGAGCATGAGCGTCCGTCACACCTGCCCGGTGACAGGGCTTTGTGACAGGCTGCTTTACGGGCAGCAACCTTGCGCAAGGTGAGTCCGTCACACCTGCCCGGTGACAGGGCTTTGTGACTGGTTCATTCCTTTCCAGCAGACTCGCATAATCCGGTCCGTCACACCTGCCCGGTGACAGGGCTTTGTGACCACGTTGCCGACGCGCTTCAGAGGGCGGTTTTCAAAGTCCGTCACACCTGCCCGGTGACAGGGCTTTGTGACATCCCCATTCGTTGTCGTCTGGAAGTTGCACAAGGAGTCCGTCACACCTGCCCGGTGACAGGGCTTTGTGACAAACCGCAGGTGCGTCGGCACCGCCTCGCCGCCTTCGTCCGTCACACCTGCCCGGTGACAGGGCTTTGTGACCACTGCCGCTTGAATTCCTGTTGCGCCTGGAGGAATGTTCGTCACACCTGCCCGGTGACAGGGCTTTGTGACTGGCCGTACTTCTGGTTGGCATGCCGCACGATGTTGCGTCCGTCACACCTGCCCGGTGACAGGGCTTTGTGACTGTTACGCGCGGAGCACTTTCTCCGCTTGTTCTATGTCCGTCACACCTGCCCGGTGACAGGGCTTTGTGACTTGCCGATACGGGCAACGGTATCCGCCACGGTCTGCGAGTCCGTCACACCTGCCCGGTGACAGGGCTTTGTGACCCCTTTAGGCGGACCAGGAAGCCTGTTCATGAACTGGTCCGTCACACCTGCCCGGTGACAGGGCTTTGTGACCATGGTGTTGATTGCTTGAGCCCACTTGCCTTTGGCGTCCGTCACACCTGCCCGGTGACAGGGCTTTGTGACCGCTGTTCGTCGAGTGCGTCGAAGGCTGCTCGGTAGTCCGTCACACCTGCCCGGTGACAGGGCTTTGTGACAAATCGCTCCCGATCGCAATGAACGTCGCGGTCTTGGTCCGTCACACCTGCTCGGTGACAGGGCTTTGTGACTCCCGACCATCGAACCGGCGAAACGCCTCGACCAGGTCCGTCACACCTGCCCGGTGACAGGGCTTCGTGACGTGCAGATGGTGGTGATGGCCGCCGGAGTGAACGAGCGGCGGGTCGTCCGTCACACCTGGAGCCCGCATTGCGCACGCGCGTTTTATTCTTGCTTGTTCGCGCGCGTTGCATGGTGCATGAAGGCAGGTGGGGCATAATTCGGGCAATGACAAGAAGAAGCGAATTCTTCGGCTTGGATGGTTTCGGTCTGTCGCTGCATTTTGCGGCGATCGGGCGCGGCAGCGGTTTTGCCGGTTCTGCCTGGCGCGGCTTGATGGGACAGGCACTGTTTCGAACCGTCTGCTCACTGCCGGCACCGGCTTGCTCCGGTTGCCCGGCTCTTGGCGCCTGTGCGTACCCGATGGTCTTCAAACCACTCCTGGAGACGGCCTTGCCGCCGTTCTGGCTGCATGGCTGGCGACGTGGGCGCGAGGGGTGGACGGTTGGTGTCCGCTGGCTTGGCGCGCAGAACACGTTCGCCGTCGGAGAGTGGCTGGCGGCACTGGCCGACGGTGCAGACGACATGCGGTTTGGCGGCTCGCCCGCCCGGCTGGAGTACGCCACCATTCCGGAAAGTGGTACGGCAGTGTGGCGTTCAGGGAGGGGCTGGCTGGGCACGCTTGCCGGTCTGGTGCTGAACGACGGCAGTCCGCCTCCAGCAACATGTCGGGTGCGCTTCGTCTCGCCGCTGGTCAGCAAGCATACCGGCGAGCCGCTGTTTGGCGCTCTGCATACTCGCCTGCAGCGCCTTGTCCGACAACACGGCGACGGCTCCGACTTGCCGCGCCCGGCGCAGCCCTGGCGCTGCGGCGTTCGGGAGCACAAGGTCATCCGCATCCCGCTCGCGCGGCGCTTGTTGGCAGGAACGGAATGGGATCTGGAACTGAGGCAGATCGATGCCGATGCGTGGCGGATGCTGTGTGCCGGCAGCGAACTTCACGCCGGCGGGCAGACCGGAATTGGCTGCGGGCAGTACGAGATCCTGCCGTTGGCCGATGCCTGAGCGTGCCACCGACGCGGGATCTTGCGATCGACATGGAGGAGGGAAAGACGAAATGAACGCACCGGACATGCTCGCGGGCCTGCGGACGCCGCAGACTGGTGGCCTCGTCTTGCGGCTCCAGACGCTCACGCCGCTTTATACCGGCGGGGTCGGCCAGCTCGGCGACCAGGTTCATCCGTCGAGCCTGCTCGGAGGCATCCGTCACTTTTCGTGCCTGGTGGCGCGGACGCTCGGGGACGCCGATTTCGAGCACGCCGTCTGGGGCAATCCCGGGCGCGGCGAGCAGAAAGCCAGGGCGAAACAGGTGGCGCTGCGCTGGGACATCTCGGGCCTGAAGCGCGTCAGCCTGCCGGAGACGGTCAAGGTGCCCAGGGCAAGCGGTGGCGAGTCGCGCTGGTTCTTCAATTCCGGCTTTGAGGGCGAACTCGGCCTGCAGCTTGCTCGGCGCGGGATTTCGGAGGCGCACTGGCAGATCCTGACCCTGGCGCTGGCGATCCAGCTCCGCCACGGCAGTTTCGGCGCCAAGGATCAGTTCGGGCTTGGCGTCCTGGCTGTTCCGGACGGCGCCCCCCCCTTCGCCACCCCCCTGGACCCGGCCCGCGAGCTTGACAGGCCCGTGCCCGCGACGGCTGGACCGCTCAACCTGCTGCGCCATGCCTTCGGCCGACTGCGCTTTCGCGTTGCCCCAGGCCCGCGGCCCACCTTCACCCGCTCGACCGCGCTGCAGCTTGCCCTGGCGACACGCGCGACCTTGCGCAACGCGCTGCGCGCGCGGCCAGATGCGCCGGAAGCGGAAAAGGCCCGCCTGACGGCGCTCCGCCACCAGATGCTGGGCAAGCTCAACCAGTTCGGCAGCGCGGTCAACGTTTCGGCGGCCTACCCCATCGCCGACGGCATCGAATTGCGGCTGGCGGTGGCCCTCAAGCCGGAAGACGCTGCCGAGCGCAGCGAAGTGATGAACGCCTTTGCCAACGCCGCCGGCAGCATCGAGGGCCTGATCGATCGCCTCGGCTATCGCGTCGACGGCAGGATCGTCTGGGAATTCGGCGGCAGGCACGCCAAGGCGCGTGCGGCCTGGCTCAACAAGCTCGCAGGAGTGTGACCGATGAACTTTGAACTGCTCGCGGAAGAACGCGTCGCCATCGAATCGGCGGGAATCGCCGCAGCCCAGTGGAGTTGGCAGGCGCATGCCGCGCACCTGCGCCGAGGGATCGTCCGGCCCGAGGATCTGACCGGCCGCCGCAGCGAGTTCCTTATTCGCCATGCCATGGAGCTGGATGGCGTCGAACTCAAGGAGGCTCTAGGCGATCCGAAGAAGGCGCGTGGCGGCGCCCGCCCGCTCTCCTGCGCGACCGCGACGCGCGAGATCGATCGCGCCGGCTTGCGCGCAGCGCCCGTCGACATCGCGGTGCTGCCGGCCTTTTCCGCGGCGCTGACGCTGCGCTTCCGTCTGCTGACGCCACTCCTGACGCGCGACGACGATTCCTTCTATCTCTTCGATAACCCGGTGCGCAAGGACCATGTCTTTGGCGTTCCCTTCCTTGCCGCCGCCTCGGTGAAGGGCCTCGCGGCGGATGCCTTCCAGCGCGGCTTCCCGCACGACTTGGGGTGGACTGAACTGGGCCACGACGAGCAGGCGCGGACGATGCGCTATCGCCAGGACAAGGTTGCGGCAAAGCGCCTGTTCGGCGTCGCCAGCGACGATGCCGAAAAACTCGGCAGCGCGGCCGGCCGGCTGCACTTCTCGCCGGTCTGGTTCTCGCACGTGCAGTACCTGGTGATGAACCCGACCAAGACCGACGGCAGCGGCATCGGCACCCAGCCGATCCAGTTCGAGGCCGTCGCCCCGGTGACCGAGAAGGGCAAGCCGGTGCAGGCCGAGATCAGCCTCTTCTATTTCAATCCGGCTGGCGCGAACGATTCGGATGAGCCCACGGCGCGCGCCGACCTCGCCTGCCTGCTCGGAGCGCTGGCCGCCTGGTGGCCAGCGCTTGGGCTCGGGGCCAAGCGCCTCGCCGGATACGGGGCGATCGTGCCGCTGTCCGCCGTCTGTCGTGCCACGGGCTATGCGGACATGCAACAGCCGCTCGAGTTTTCTGGCGGGACAAGCTGGCGGCAACTCGCCGAACGCATCGCGAAAGGCAGGGCATGAAGAACGCATTTGACGAGCGCACCCGCCGCCTGATCCTGGCTGCCGAAATCGCCGGGCTGCTGCACGACCTGGGCAAGCTCCACCCGGGGTTTGCCGGGGAGATGCTTGCCGGTGGCAGGAACCTGGGTGACGCGACCAAGGAGTCCTGTCAGATCACGGTCGCGCACGGTGCCATCCTCGAAGCGGGACGTGCCTATCCAACCCGTGATGAGATGGCGGCCAATCCCAACCTGGCGGTTGTGCTCGCCGGGCTCCTGGCGGATCCGGTCTGGGCCGAGGCACTGGCGGTTCCCGCTGGCTGGCTCAGGCCCGGCGCGGTGCAGGCCTTTGGACTCGGGGCGGCGCTGCGGCAACATCACGCCGGTCGCGAGTTCCCGCCCGAACAGCTGTCATTTCTCGGCGACCTCTACACCTTCGGCGCCGACATCCGCGACTCGGCGCTCGACAAAGCCTCCGGTGTGGCCGAGGGTGACAAGCAGGCAGCGGCGCACTCGGAAATCGCCGATGCCTTCGGGCAACGGCGCGACCACTACTCCCGCGAAGGGCTCGCCGGCGTGTGGGAGGACGCCATCGCGGTCATCAAGGCGCGCGTGTTCGCGCCGGCTGCCACGCACGACATTGCCGCCACTCGCCGTGGGCTGCTCGCCGACCTACAGCCGATGTTTTCGAAAGCGCTTGGCGAAACCCGACGCCCGACCAACGACGTCACGCTCTGGCACCATGCGCATTCGTCAGCGAGTTTCTTCAAGGCGGCGGTGGCCGAGGGAGCGTTGCGCGCCGAGGTCAACTTCAAGCCGTTGCAGACCGACAAGGGCGCCTTTGATCCGGCGCAGCTCGGCCGCGTGCGCTTCCGTCTGCTCGGTGTGCGCTGGGATTGGCCGGCGCTGACGCGCGGCATGCTCACCACGACAGCACTGGTCAGCCTTTCGCAGCTGCGTCGAGACGTCGTGGACGATCTGCGCGAGCTTTGCGAGGAGACATTCCCGATCGGCAACCTGATCTATGAAGACGACAACGGCGTGCTGATCCTCGCACCGGGCTTCCAGGAAGACGAGCCCGCCAGGTCGGACGCGTTGTTCGCCGCGCACATTCTCGACCCGCTGCAGGAGGCGATTGCCGGCTGCGTCGAGACCCTCGGCGTCGGCACGCCGTTTCGCGTTTGCTGGAGCGGGCCCGCGCTTTACCTCACCGACTACGCCGAAGCGCTGGGGCTGGACGCCAACAGCGTCCGCCAGCGCCACCTGCAGGCCGGCGAGGAGAGACTGCGCGCCCTCTGGCGGGTGGCCAACGCGGAGCAGGGCAGGTTGATGCAGATTTGTCCGCAATGTGGCCGCCGCCCGGCCGCAACGCGTGAATACGCGCTCACCGAAGGCGGCAGCCGTTCGCAGCCGCTGTGCGACGACTGTACTGCTCTCGCCGACCGCAACGCCAAGCGTGCCCGCGTGCGCCATCTGGCCGCCGACTTCGGCTTCCGCAGCAGCGTCCGCACGATCGAAGAACTGGCCGACGAGGGCGGCAGCAGTCGCGTGGCGCTGATCTCGGTGCAGGTGGATGGCGGCGCCATCGCTTCAGGTGCCGCCCTGATCACTCAGTTGGCCAGGCCACTGGCTCGGGTGCTTGCCGCGCTGGCACCGCGGGACCGGAAGCAGAAGGGAGGCAACCCGAATTCCAGGCACGCAAGCCTCGCGAGGATCACCGACACCAATGCCCTGGGCGACTGGTTCGACGACCTTCTTGCCGAGCTGCGCCACGGCCGACTGCCCAGCGAGGATAACGCCAGTCTCGTCCGAAACCTGCTCGGCGAGCAATATTGGCTGAAAACCAGTGACGGCCGTAGCGCCGCACCCGACGCGGTGGACAAGGCGCTCGAGGTTGCAGAGGGTTTCTTGCTGCGCGAGTCGGCGGCGCTGCCCGAGGCATGGCGACTCGTCCGCCACGACGGTGATCGCCTCGCGCTGTTCGCGATGCGCAAGCATGCCTCACCGGCGCGCCTGCAGCGCCTGTGGGATGACCTGCGCGATCTCTGGAAAGATCTGGCGAACGAAGTGGCCGGCATCCTGGATGGTCGCCTGCTGCCTCTGACGCTCGACGCGCGTGGCCTGCGCTTCGTCGTTTCTGCTGTCGACGCCGATGTCACGCTGACGACCATCGGTCGGCTGCTGGCGCAGCGACTGTCAAAAGTGCGTGGCGGCGTGGCGGCGCATGTCTCGTGCGCCGTGATGCGAGCGAGATTCCCGCTCTACATCGCCCTCGACGCGCTCGCGCGGCTCGACGCGCGCGTGCCGGAGGTGCCCCGCCAGACCTGGCGCGTCGAATCGGCGCGCACGGCGGCGGGTGGCCGCATCGTCGACCTGATTTGGGCGACACCGCAGGGGCTGGTTTCCTGGCAGGTCGACACGGCCACTGGCGACCCCAGCCGGGGCGACGTGTGGCACCCGCACGTCATCGCGGTCAGGCGCGCGGGCAGGCCGGTCATCGGTCCGCAACGCCTCACGCATGTGCTCGACCTGCTGCCGGGCGACGAGGCGCTCATTCCACCCATGACCTTTGATTTCATGGTCCTCGAAGGCTCGGCGCGTCGCCACCAGCTCGCCTACCGACGCGATGGCGAGGAGTTGCGGCGTCCGCACTGGGTAATGGGCGAGGGCGGCCGCTCGCCACTGCTGCTCGAAGGCTTCGCGGAGTTCTCGCAGCTGGTTGCGGAAAGCCGCTGGAATACTTCGAAGATCAAGGGGCTGCAGGGCGAAATGGTCGAGACCTACGAGAAATGGCTACGCGACGTTCCCGCCGCGCTGCGCCCGGCCGGCCGCGACGCTTGGCATGCCCATCTGCGCAACATGTTGCTCCGCTACGTGACCGGGAACGACGCCCCGGAGCGGCGCGAGCGACTCTTCAACGCCATCATCGACGGCCGTTTCTTCGACGCCGTTGAATGGACCACTTTCGTTTCCCGAACCCACCGATCAATCAGCGAGGAAAACGCATGAAGTCGCATCCGCTCTACCTCTACGCACTCGACCCGACCCACATCGGCGCCGGCGGCTACCGCATGGGACGCGTCGACCTGACCATCCTGCGCGATGCCGGCAGCAACCTGCCCAAGGTGCCCGGTTCGTCGATCAACGGCGCGACGCGCTCGGCGGCGATCTATTCATTGCCCGAGGACGAACGGCAGCGGGCGATGGCCTACGCTCGCGCCACCATTGACGAGAAGAACAAGAAGCACCCGCACAGGGGTAGCCAGGACCCGATCGCCAGCATCTTCGGCTATGCCGAGGGCGACACGGAAGGCGAATCGCGCATCGGCGTGGTGTCTTTCCGCGACGCCGAGATCCTTGCCTTCCCGGTGCCGACGATGCTTGGCCCGCGCTGGGTGACGACCGCGCATCTGCTCGAACGGGCGGGCTGCCGGAACGTGCCGCGCCCGCCCAGCGAGGAACAGGTGATCGTGCAGGCCGGAGCCGCTGCGCCCAGTCGCCTCAACCTTGGTTGGCTGCTGCTCTCGGCGGAGGCCAGGGAGCTTCCTTTTCCCGAGTCGGCGAAGGGCTTGCCCGTCTTCGACCACATCAGGGAGCGCCTGGTCGTGGTGCATGACAACATCTTCCCGGCGATCGTCAATGCCAACCTCGAGACGCGCACCTCGGTATCGATCGACTTCGAGACCGGTGCGGCCGCCGAAGGGGCCTTGTTCACTTATGAAGCAACGCCGCGCGGCGCGCTGTTCCGCGGGCAGGTGGATGTGGACGACGGCCGCTTCCGCGAGCTCGCGCCAGCGGCGATGCCCCTGTTGGAAAAGGCGCTCGCCCTGGCCTGCACTCTCGGGCTGGGAGGCATGACCACGCGCGGTTTTGGTCGCATGCAGTTCGCCCTGGTGAAGTGAGGAGGACGCCATGCTGAACCTTGAACCCCTCGCCGCGCTCGCCGCCAACGAAATGGCCGGACATGATTCGAAGCGCGCCAACGATGCGGAAAACATCATCACCAAGTCGCTTGCCGTCCTTGCCGAGCAGGGTCTGTATGCCTTCGGGCTCTTCCTCGCGACGCGCAAACGCGAGCAGGACCGGATACCTGCCCAGCGCATCGACCAGGAGGCGCGCAAGCTCCTGCAGGCTACCGGGCTGGCCAGCGTCGAGCAGGCGCGCGCGCCCGACATGCCGAGCTTTTACCGCAGCCTCACCGCGACACAGCACGACGAATCGGCCGCCGAGGCGCTGCGCCGCATCCTGCTCGCCAAACAATTGCTCGAGACAACGCTTACCTACGGCCGCTATGCCGCCAAGGCGCTGAAGAACGATGGCTGAGACGATGAGCAGCTTCGCCGCCTTTTCCCTCGAACTGCGCTCGCCGCTGCATCTGGGCAGCCGGCGCGCAGGCGTTGTGGCGCAGACCCACAGCCATGCGCCGGGGCACCTGTTCGTGCATGCCCTCGCGGCGGCGGTTGGCGCCGCGCGTGGTGGCCTCCCGGAGCATTTTGCCGATGCGCTCGCGGAAGTCATGCGCCGCTTCCGTTTCGGACCGGCGTTCTTCATCGACGGCGAATGCCGGCTCGACGACAGCGAGGTCGAGCGCCGACTGTTGAGCAGCACCCACCATGTCACGCTCGATGGCGCGACGCGCTCGGCGGTCGAATCGGCGCTCTTCGAGGTGGAGCAACTGGCTGTGCCAGCCGGTGGCAGCGTTCGCCTGCGCGGGGGCGTCTGGTTCGACGACGAGCGACTCGACGCGCACCTGCTGCGCGAGTGGCTGTCGATGATCCGGCTGGGTGGCGAGATCAAGACGGGCTGCGGCCACGTGCATTGCGATAGCTGGCAGGCCGATGCGCCAGTCTATCCGGGAATTGTCGCTGCCACCGACGGGGCTGGTTTGCGCTTGGCGGCAGGTGACTTGCTGCCCGGCGCGGCGATCGACGGAGTCGGCGGCGTGCCGCTTCAACCCTGGCTGGGTCGTCGCCATGATCCGAAGCTCGGTTTCGGTCGCTGCCTGTCGCAGGCGGTACTGGTGCGAATGCATGGCCGCAGCGAGCGCGATGCCCGTTTCCTGCCCCGCAGCAGCGGTGCGGCTACAGGGTGCTGGCAGACAGTGTCCTGAACGGCTGCCTGGTCGGCACGGCCGTGTGATGTCTGCTTGGTCAGTTGCGCTACCTGTGCGGTGGCCGTGTACCCGGGATCGGCCACACCTGCCCGTCGATAGCGCTTCGTGGACTGCCGTGCCCTCGTGCCTTGGTCATTTCGCCCATGCCGTGACCCCGGCATGGGCATCTTCTTGGCCATTGCGGCGGTCGCCTTCAAATTCACTCCCTGAAGCGCGTTGTATCGGCAGGGTGGTCAGGGCATCGCCCTGCCCGGACAGGGCAGGACAACTGTCCGAGATGCTCTGGTTTCTCGTCGCGCGTCGCACGTTACCGGCCCGGTAGCGACGCTCGATTCCCTGCGAACACAAGCCGGACCTGGGCTCCGCTTGTTGGGCGGAACCATCAACCGGGATCTTGGCCATGGCCTCTGTCAACAAAGTCCTCCTCATCGGCCACTTGGGCTCCGATCCGGAAACCCGCCACATGACCAACGGCGAGGCGGTCCTCAATCTCTGCCTCGCGACTACGGAATCCTGGCGGGACAAGGTGAGCGGCCAGAAGAGGGAGATTACCGAATGGCATCGGGTGGTGATGTTCCGGCGACTGGCCGAGGTCGCCGGCCAGTATCTGAAGAAGGGCTCGGCGCTCTACGTTGAAGGCCGACTCCGCACACGGAAGTGGCAGGACAAGGACGGGCAGGATTGGTACACCACCGAAATCGAGGCGTCGGAGATGAAGATGCTGGGGGGTCGGCAAGACACTTTCGCGCCTTCGCCATCGACGCATCGGCGAGAGCAGACGGCATCAAGGGTGACCACGCGCGACGAGCCAGGCGCTGTGACTTCGAAGCTTGACTGGGACGACGACATCCCGTTCTGACGCCATGTCCATCACTATCAGTCACCGCGATCTTCCGAAGTGGATTGGCCTTCGCCAGCAGCCTGACGGCCATTACGATCTGGGTCAGATCAAGGCGGAGTTGGCTGGGCGGAAGATCAACTCGCGTGGGTGGCGGCTCTATCTCGATTACGGTGACGTCTTGTTCTCGCCTCTGCGCGGGCCGTGGATTGGCCAAAGCGCGAACAGCAACCTGATTTTCGCGTTGATCTGGCTACGTTTGCTGCAGAGTTGCGAGATGGACGTTCCGCCACCGCCGGAACTGGCCTTTTCCTTGCGCGACTGGGATTTTCCCGGCAACGGGCTTGGTCACACGCCCCCGCATTTTCTGCGTGCGGCCTGGAAAGCCTGCCTTGCCGCGGCCTTTGCGGGCGCCCACCTCGAGACATTCGTCCGTCAGGAAATCGTTCCCGTTGCACGCTGGTTCTTTGGTTCCGGGGCCTTTCGCGAGATCGATCCTGGCCAGTTGAAGGCCGGTTGGAATACCATCTGCCGTCTTTTCGACGATTGGTGCTGGGAGAAGAACCCGTGGCACGGGCGAGACGAGTGGCATCCGTTCATACGCTTTGTCGAATGGGGTGACTGCCGAGTCCTGGCACTCGCCAGTGAGGCGGCGCTGGCGGCGGAAAGTCGTGCCATGAATCACTGCATAGAGAGCTATGCGGACCTCTGTCGTCACGGCGAAGTGCGCGCCTACTCGGTACGCGATCGCCGCTCCGGGAAGCGTCTGGCGACGGCGACCATGCAACGTGAAGTCAGCGGGCAAGTGGAGCGCTGGTGTGTCGGCGATGTCAAGGGCGCACGCAACAAGACGGTTGCCGGCGCCATCCATGAGGCGGTCGAGGCGCTGAATCGTTGCTATCAGGATGCCTGGCAGCGCGAGGGCGGCGCGACGCGCCTTCGCTGATCGCATCATTGCCTCAATCGGCGAGGTTGCCGAGCCGCAATCACGCGGCCAAGCCGTCTTCGCGCTTCCGGTCGAGCCGGGATATGCGCAGCGCCAGCGTCCTGGCGGTTCCTTAAGAATCGGCGCGTTTGCCCCGTTGTCCTGGCATCGACACGATGTCGGGGGGCGGCGATGCAGCGAATGGTGGTGCTGGCGAATTCGAGGAAGTGTGGCGGCTACTGCCTGGCCGGCAAGGCGCTCGACCTCGCGGGACACGTTGGGAACTGGGTGCGGCCGGTGACGGAGTCGGTCGTGGATGGGCTACCCTGGCAGCGCACGCTGTGCCGTGACGGGCGTCAGGCCGCGGTCCTGGATGTCGTGAGCGTGCAGTGGGGTCGGCCGGCGCCGAACCTGCACCAGCGCGAGAACTGTCTGATCGGTCCCGCGGCGCTGGAGCGCTGTGGGCGCGTGCACTGGGATGACCTGCCAATCCTCGCGGACATCGCCGCGTCGGGGTTGTGGCTCGACGGCCACTCGAGTCACTGCGGTTTGAACGACCGCGTGCCGGCACGCCAGTTGTCCGCTCTGCCGGGTTCCCTGCGTCTGCTTGCCGTGAGCGAGCTGGCGCTCTATGGAAAGCCGGGCCATGAGGGCCAGATGAAGCATCGTGCCGACTTTCGCATCGGTCAGCGGCGCTACAATCTGGCCCTGACGGACACGGTGGCGACCACGTGGCTGGCGGGTATGCAGAGGCTGGAACTGGCGGACGCCTACCTGTGCGTCAGTCTGGCGGTCCCGTTTCGCGACGGCTTCGCCTACAAGCTGGCGACGGCGGTAATCACCAGGAAGCGAGCGGGGGGCACGCGATGACGGCCATTCAGACCATTGGACACTCAAGTCATGACATGGACGCCTTCATCGCCCTCTTGCGACTTCAAGGCGTGACCGCGATCGCCGATGTCCGCTCACAACCCGTCAGCCGCCGCTTCCCGCAGTTCGACAAGAAGGCGCTGCAGGCGAGCCTGGCGGCGGCAGGGATTCGTTATGTGTTTCTCGGCGAGGGGCTCGGCGCGCGCCCACGCGACCCCGCTTGCTACGTCAAGGGTCGCGCCGATTTCGACTGCATCCGTGCCACCGCCGCTTTTGCCGAGGCGCTGGCGCGACTTCGCCGCGGCGCCGAGGAGTACCGGATCTGTCTGATGTGCGCCGAACGCGACCCGGCCGACTGCCACCGCACCTGGCTGGTGGCGCAGACGCTGCACGACACGGGGGCCGTGGTGACGCACATTCTGGCCGATGGCACCGTGGAATCGCACGATGCGCTGCTGCGCCGCGTGGCCGGGGCAGACTCAGGCACGCCCAGCCTGTTCGGTGACGATACCGAGCTGTTGCTGGCCACAGCCCGCCGCGAGGCGGTGCGCGTCGCCTATTCCCCGGGCGGGCTGCAGGGCGATGAGGAAGGCGAATGAAGGTTTTCACGATCGGCTTTACCCGAAAGACCGCCGAGCAGTTCTTTGGCCTGCTCGACCGCCCGGACCTCAAGCGCGTGCTCGATATCCGCCTGAACAACACCTCGCAACTCGCCGGCTTCACCCGGAGTGCCGATTTGCGCTTCTTCCTGCGTCGCGTTATCGGCAAGGACTACGTGCATCTGCCCCAACTGGCACCGACTGCTGATATGCTCAAGACGTATCGCGACGGCAATGCCGACTGGGCTGCCTATGAGCGCGATTTTCTGGCGCTGATCAGCGAGCGTCGCGTCGAGGAAACAGTGTCGGCGGAACTCCTCGACGGGGGGTGTCTGTTGTGCAGCGAGGCGACACCGGAGAAGTGTCATCGGCGCCTGGTGGTGGAGTACCTGGCCCAGCGGCGGCAGGACCTGATCATTCAGCATCTGCTTTGAGTGCTGCCGCGCCCGGCCTCGAAAATCACCCGTAGAGTCGCTTCCTCTTCCAACTGCCCCTCCATGACCCCTCCCGACGTAAAACCACGCAGTCCCGGCGCTGCTTCGACGGTCAATCTCTGGCTCGCGATCGGCGACGAAACCGGACAATTCGAGGACTCGCAATCTCCGAGTCTGCACGGGGTGGGGATGATTCTCGCGCGCCCTGCCAGTCTTGTCGCGGCACTGAACGACAACCTCAACGGCAAGACGATTCGGCAGCGGATGGACGCGCCCGTCGCGGGTCTGGAGGAGTGGCTGCAACGCAATCCCGCGAACGCCGTGGAACTCGGCCGGCACCATGTGCGCGAGGCGTGGGCGTACCTTCGCGATGAAAGGAAGGTCAAGGGCGAGTACTCTCTGGGGGCAAGCCCTGCCGATCCGGTCCTCGCCAACCTGCTTTCGGCCTTCCGCTGGCTGGCAGGCCATCCATGCATCGTGTCGCTCGGCATTCATGGCAGTGGCAGGGAAGTGATGGGCAATTTCGCTACGGGCAGCGATCGGATGGCGGTGCTCGGGACGCTCTACGGGCGGATACTCGCGCTGGTAAAGCCGTTTCTCGGCGCGTCGCCGCGAATTCGCGTGCTCCCCGGGCGCCGCTCTGAAGACATCAACGATGCTTCCATCCAGCGTGCCGACCAGCATGTCCCGGCGCCTTTCGCAGGTACTACGCGGCAGACGACCAGCAAGACCGGCGGCAATCGCGCCTTGCTGGACGCGATGGAGAGACAGTTCTGGCAAACCCTCGCCAGTATGGGGGATCAGTGGCCGCTGCCTGCAGACCCGGCCGCGCGCCAGATAGTCTTTGCCGGCTACATGAGCAGGGACGTGTTGGTCACAGCGCTGGACAGGGAAGACAGACAGGCCGCCAAGCTGGTTCGCGGGGAAGAAAACCGACTGAGCAGCCTGGCCGACCTGGCTTGCAGCTTGATGGCCGCAAGCTGCGATACCCGGGCGCGAGATCTGCGTATCCGTTTTCCCGATCCGATCGGTGCCAATGTCCGGTTCTTTTCGGCAAGTGAGGTGATGGCATGAGCAGCTGGCGTTTTGCGCTACATCTCGACAGTGGACTGGCCCTCTTCGCCGGACAAGCGGTGGCTCTCGCGTGGCAGGCCGATGGCCCTCGCCTGCAGATCGACGTGGCGCCGACTGCTGGCGACAGTCCTCCGGACGAGGGCATTTTTGCAGCCTTGTCACAGGCGCTGCAGGCGCAATCTTTCGCGGCTGCGGGCAAGGCGGGCGAGGTAGCGCCGGTGCCCCTGCCGTGGCGTGTCTGGGTGAAGACCACAGCGCTCCCGTCGACTTCGGAGCTGCTCGCGGCAGAGCTGGCGCTGGAACTCTGGTTGGTACCGTCGCGCGAGATCAATGACCTTGATGCCGTCAGAAGGGCGCTGGAGGCCCGTCGAGCGACGCTGCACGAGGATGTCCGGGAAGCCCTGGCTTACTGGCTGCTCGGCTCGACCCATCCACTCGGTGGGCGCCCGGATCTGGAGAAGTCGTGGCGCAGCGATACGCACGAGGTGCTGGTCAGACGTTCGCCAGACTGGAGGAGCCGGCGGCGCCCACTCGAACCCTTGCTCGCCGCCGCACAGCGCCTGTTCGAGGAACTCACGCTCCGCCGCCGCATCCCCGTGCTGCTTGCGAGCTATGAGGAGCTGGCGGATTCCCTCGACGCACAGGCGGCACCGCTGCCGATCGCTTTCCGGCAGGCCATCTGGTGGGAGGCGGGCTATCAACTCGCGGCACTGGGTCTTCACCGTGAGGCCGGCGTGGCGACCGATCGCTACCAGGAAGCCTGTAAAGTGCTGCAGGCACGTCTGCCGGGGCTGGCCGGAGGGGAGATTCCCGGATTCGGCGTCAGCGTTGGGCAACGTGCCTATTACAGAGGGGACTTTCGCGCCGCGCTCGATGCGTACCGGATGGAGTGGCAGTCAGGCTCCGAGCAGCACCGCTCTCGCCTGCGGCGCCTGATTGCCAATGTCTTGACTGACCTTGGTGCACTCAGCGCCGCCCGCCGGCTGGCCGAACAGGCTTTGGCCGATCAGCAGATCGACGGGGATCCGGAAGCCTACAAGACGCTCGGCCGCTGCGGGGAAATCTCCCTTCGTGCGGGCGACCTGGAGAGCGCTGCCGATTTCTATCGGCGCTCGCATGCAGAACAAGAAGAGTTATTCGGCGCGGCGGGCGTGAGTGGGCAAACAGCCGTCTATCGGGGACACGTTGCGCTCCTCTCGGGGCGCCCAGACGAGGCTGCCGACCGATATGCCGAGGCCCACGCGGCCGATGCGCGCAAGGACTCCCGTCCTAATGCGTATGCCCTGATGGGTGAGGCGGCACTGGCACTGCAGCGGGAGGATCGTGCCCCGGTTATCGCCTGCCTCGATCGACTGCAAGGCGCCGATGAATCCTCGATCAATGGCGATGTCCTGCCACGCGCGGTGGTCGCGCTTGCCGCCGTCGTCGCCGGCGCGCCTCGCGAGAAGGGTCTGGCCGCGATCGCTGATCTGCTCAACGACAACTACATGGCCGAGACGCTGATGCTGCTGCCGGTAGTCTATCGCCAGGTCGGAATGGCGAGCAAGGCGCTCAACCGTATCGCCGCCACCTTGCAGCAATGGGACAAGGCGCTTGCCGGTGTACCGGAATTCCTGGTCGAGCGCGTGCATGGCGACCCGACACCGGACGCTTTGCTCGCGGCGATTGCCGAAGTGAGGAGACGTGGGAATTGGCAAGCGCTCGCCCCCTGGCGGTCACGGATCTTTCCGGCCAGTCTCATCGCCATGGCCGAACTGGCCACCTGATAGAGGCTCGCGACCTACCGGCGAAACCAGGGGCGCTGGTCACAACGGTATCGTGCCGAGACGCGCCGCACACCGAGGGTCGTCGGCGTCGATTTCGGTTACCGTTCTCCTTGCCGATTCCGCCAGAGCTTCTGTGGGTCGTGTGCCGACGCTTTCGTCCAGTTGGCCTAAGATCGCCCGGCGCCGTTGCTGGAAGCGACCCAGAAGCCGGCGGCGCTCATCGCTACGACCCGCGAAGCCCGACAGGCAGGCGGCCTCGAGATAGTAGCGGGCACGCTCCAGTGCGCAAATGGCGCGATCAAAGCTCTCCGGGCGAGCGGCCTGTTGAAGATGGAGATAGGCGATGGCATAGGCCCAAGGCCCTGGGTCGTCGTCGGCGAGCCTCCCTTCGGCATCTGGCAGCCAGCTTCTCACGAGCGTCAGTTGTGCCGAATCATGACTGACCCAGGCGTGTGCCACGAGTGCACGGAGCAGATAGGCTACGGTTTCGTTGCCGTTACCAATCGGTCCACGGGTTGATGCTGCAAGCCGTTGCGCGACGTCCTCCGCAAGCGTGACGGCCGTTTCTGGGGGCACTTGGCCGGCGAGGTGTCCCCAGGTTGCCAGATACAGTTGCCAAGCCAGTTCGCGACCGCTGTCGCTTCTTGCCCGTCTGCGCTTGGTTGTCATGTGATCGAGCGCGATGTGCAACCTACCACGGCGGGCTTCCATGCGCGCCATCCAGTCGAGGCGCTTGAAGTCCGCCCAATAGCAATCTTCCGGGTCATCCCAGAGGCAGTCCTCATGGCTCTTGATCGCGGCCGCAGCTTGCTCGGGCAAATCGAGATCTAGGAAGAGATTGGCGAGTGCGCCGAGATACTCGCCCCTCTCACCAACCGTCAGTTCGGGGATCTGGAGTCCGAGCGACAGGTACCTGGCCATCTGCGCGTAGTTGCCGACCCGGCGTGCAGCCGATGCCAAGCCACGGATCCCCAATGCGGACCGCGCGTCGCCGAGTTGCGTGGAGAGATCCAGCATCGTCCGATGATCATGCTTTTCCGCCAGCCAGAGCAGGGGCGGCAACATCCAATCACGAGTCCGCGGCCACGCCTGCGGAGAGACCGCATGTCGGTGGGCCGCGAAAAATTCCTCACGCGTGGTTTCATCGTCCAGCGGTGGCCGGCACGAACTGCCGTGTTCGTTATCCCACGTCATCCGGTTCCATGCACCACACGCACTCGGGTCAAGGTCGCATTCACCCCAGATCGTCAGTGCAAGGGGATTGCCTTCACCAGCGAAAGCAGTAGCTACCCGTTCCAGCCAGGATACGTTCTCGTCAGCGAGATTGGCTGGTTCAAAGAGGCTCTCGACCAGACGCGCCATTTCCGGTGCCGAGATGTCTGCTGTTGCGGTGACTACGGTACGGCATCCCTGTCCCACGAGGTTGTGCGCCAGGTCGTCCATCGCCCCGTCAACGTTGCAGGCGAGCAGCCAGATACGCTCGGGCATGGGGGGGACGACCGGCAGGGAAAACGACTGCCCAGCGCCATCGACCAGACCGCGCGAGCGGCCATGAGCCATGATGATCAGTTCGCCGGTGGCGCCGAAGTCTTGCTTGAGGCAGAACGGTCGAGCAGTGCGTAGCCTGCCGGATTCGATCAGCGGCTGGAGGCGGTCGAGAAAAGAAAACTCTGCCGGCGGAAACAGATCGAGAAAGCGGACAGGCTTGTGGGTGTTGGTTCTCTCGCGATGCCAGACGAAGCTGCGGATGATCAGGGCCTGCGCGGCAAGGGGTCGCCCCGCAAGAGAAAGTGCCTCCCAGCGTAAGCGTTGCCAAGAGGACGGAAGGCTCGGTTCAAGAAGCAGTAGCCAACGTGCGGCAGGGTCGGGCGACGGCATGGCTCGCGGCAGTTCCGGCAGGAACTCCTCGACGGACTGGATGTTTTCTGAGATCGCGGGAAGCGGCCGCTCCGAACCAACGTCACGCGTGAGGATGCGAAGTACAGCGCTGCCGCTGGCGCGGCGTTCAAGCCACAGGGCGACGAATGGCAACGCGCGAGTCATGGTCAATCAATGAGCGGATCCGAGGCCTCCAGAGTGAGTTCCAGTCGTCTGCCGCTGGTCGTGATCAGCAGGAGTGCCGTACTCGCCTGATCCCAGGAGACCGTGTCGACACCACCGGGCGGAAGGTCTATTCGCTCTTCGACCTGCGCGCCCTTCCTGACCTCGACGACCAGCGGCTCCGCGCCGACCGCCATCACTTCCATCCGACCCTCGCCCTTGGCGGTCAGTTGATGCAGCCGCAAGCGAGCAACGTTGGGCCAGGAGAGGTCGGGAATTCCTGACGCGCCGTCACGACTCATGGCTACGGCGACCCGTGGCTCTGGAAGAAGAAGCTCGGTAGCCCGGCCGGCGGCGGCGATGAGCCGATGGAGGAAGGTTCCTTCGCGACCGACAGGAATCTGAGCGAGTTCGCGCAGGGCGAGACGAGCGGGCTGCCGAATTGCCTCGGCGGCTTCGAAATATAGTTGCTGGTAACGGTGTCTCGTGTCGCGCTTATCGCCCAATGGGCTGCCGGTGGTCACGCGCAAGCCTGCCGAGGTGGCGCGCGACGCCGCCCGTCCAGGCCAGGCTGCGACGTCGGCTGGCGCCTCCGACGCAAGGAAATCGGCAGCAAGTGACCGGACAGCTTGCAGACGGGCTGGCGCCAGACGGCCGACGACGCGCTCGGCCATCGGTAGGTAAAGGCGCACGGGGTTCCATAGCTGAACCATCGCCGCTTCCGGGTCGAAGGGAGCGTCCTGTTCCTGCAGGACAAAATCCCACCAGCTGGCATAGTCGGTTTCCGCCGATACCAGCCAACCGTGCCAGACGGCTGGGGCTTCGCCAGGTTCGTCGAGTAGCACGTGCAGGGGAACCATCATGATGGCGTCGATTTCCGCGGGCCGTGGGGTGACGATCTTGTCAATCGCGATGATCTGGCCGGGTGCCGGGAGGGGTAGGGCGGCTAAGGCGGCCGCTGCCACGCGGCGCCGGATCAGGTCGCGAATCTGGGCGGGGATGGTTGGCGGGGGGCAGCGTGTCTCTTCATCGGGCTTGGCTGTTCGAGCGTTCTGGATATCGCTGTGGTATTCCTTCCACTCTGGCGAGCGGCGCACCGCGTTGGCGATGGCGGACGAGGTCTCACCGTGGCTGACGGCCTGGATCAGTCCTTCGGAGACGCCAAAAAGGTGCTGTTTGATCTGCTCGATTGGGGGAGCGAGCGGAAAGTGCTTCCTCATGTGGCAGCCTCCTGCTGTTCTGCCCATGACAACGCTTCGAAGCAGAGGATTTTCAAGACGTCAAGAATCAATGGGCCGTTCTCGGGAATGATCTCAATGCCAAGCGCGTCGACGATCCAACCGCCAAGCAGGGTACCGGCAAATCCGTCGAGGTCGCCGCCGCGCCAGTTGAAACCAAGCTTCTCGGCTTTGTACGCATGTGACTTGATGCCCTTGCGCTTGGCGAGGTGCACCAGCGGTTCGGAGCGGGCGGCGTCGGGGCAGTTCGAGAGCGCGACAAAGAGGCGAACCCATTCTTCGGAGGCGGTCAGCCAGGCGACTGCTGACGCAGCCACTTCGGCCGGCGCCAAGCCCGCTTCCGCCAGTTCTGCAAAGGGGGCCACGCGATCAGTGGCGGCATCGAGGGTGTCGCCATGCGACGGCTGAGACTCAAGCTCCAGATCATGTTCGTCGGGGACTTCATGACTGGCTCTCGCCTGTCTGCTGCGGATCAGGTCACGCAAGTAGCGCTGATAGTAGAGTCGCAGGGCGCCGACATGATCGCAGCGACTCAACGAGTCCAGTCGGAAGACTTTGTCCTCGAAGAACTCCTGAACGTAGACCTTGCGCTCTTCAAGCAGCCCGGCCAGTTCACGCGGCTTGTAGTTCATCAGGACGGATGCGCAGATCTCGTACAGCCGTGCCCAGGCGGCTTCATCGAGATTGCGTCGGCGGGCCCAGAGATCACGCAACTCCGCATCGAGTGGGTGGGTGGCGCTCATCACTCAGTAGCGGGACTTGAGCCAAGTCAGCAGTTCTATGCGCGCTGGTTGCGGCATCACTCCGATCTTGCCCTTGAGGTGTTCACCGCTCACGACTTCATAACGATAGTAAGCGAAACCAGTCCGATCGCTGGACGGCCGCGACCACATGACTCGCTGATGGTTGAGTTCGAAAAAGTCCGCGGGGTTCATGCTGTTCTTGGTCGTGCAGGGAAGAACGACGAAGCGTGGGCCATCATTGCGGACGGCCACCACCGGCCGATAGGTAGTCGGATCACGACGGTCGCTGCCAAACATGAGCGCCGCCTGTTCGCAAACGTGGACAAACCCGTCAGCCTTGCCGGCCTCGACGACGGAATCAGGCAATGTCTTTGCCGGCCGAGCCCAGAACATCGTTCCTCCTTGGGAATCCTGTCTTGCAAACAGCCCTCATTCTATCCCCAGGATTTGGCTCCTGTCTCGCCCAACAACTCCGGTTGAACTCAACCGGAGTTGTTGGATCTCCGTAATGTGGGGCGGAGACAGATCAAGAGAACGCTTCACCGCCATCCGAAGCTCGTTCGCCGCATGGCGCGACTGGCGCACCAAGAGACGAGCTTCCTACAGGGAGGTGGCTGCTTGAATTCGGCCGCGCCCAGTGGACGGAGGCTATGACGCGACGCACTCTGCGCGCTGCAACCTCTGACCGACAATCACAGCCGTCCCCGCGTACGTCACCCGCGCCACCCGCCATTTCGACCCGGCCTGATCGTAGTGGGCATTGCTCTTGCGCACGCCGACGATGGCATTGGCCCCGATCCCGAGCCCCTGGCGAGCGAGACCGAGCAGCGCCTGTTTCTCCGCCAGGCGATACTCCCCATCCGATGCGGCCTCGGTATCCGACAGGGCCTCCACGTAACCCAGGGTCCGTACCGTCCTGCCGCCAGGAATCGCGCTGGTGGTGACCAGCAGGATCTGGCTTTGGACCGTGGCGAGTTCACGCTCCACTTCCTCCAGCCGCCGAGTCGTCGTGGTCTTGGCCCGGCGACTCCAGCGGAACATCACGACCCCGATCAGCAACAGGCCGAGCACCGGCAGGAACCAGAAGACGGGACTTGTCTGAGTAGCAGCAGCGATGGGCATGGGAACCTCCAGAGAGTTTTCAACCCAGCATCGCACAGGTCGCCAAAAATGCAATACCTCGGCTGCGCCCGCCGCCCTCTGCAACCGGAACACCCTCCCGGCAGGCTGCAGACCGAAACGCAGCATCGCCGGCCACATTTTCCAGCTCCGCCGCCTGACCACCCCGATACAGTCGGGTCATGCCCATCCACCGCCGCAATCTCCGTCGCCTCTGGTTTCCCCTGGTCCTTTGGATCGCCGCTGCGTACCTCGCCTTCGGCCGCGCCTACCTGATCGCCTTCAATCTCACTGACAGCCTCCCCGGCACGCTCTTCCTCATCGAGAGAGACACCCTGCCAGACCGCGGCGAACTCGTGGCCTTCCGCTGGCAAGCCAACTGGCCGTATCCCAAGGGCAGCCTCTTCGTCAAACGCCTGATCGGTGTGCCCGGCTCGGTCGTCAGCGCCATTGGCCGGGATTTCTTCGTCGATGGTTTCCCGGTCGGTCGCGCCAAGGAACGCGCCAGAACCGGTGAATCCCTGGAGATCGGCTCCGTCGGCACGATCCCCGAGGCGCACTACTACGTCTCCGGCGAACATCCCGACAGCCTCGATTCCCGCTACCGGCTGACCGGCTGGATCGCCCGCCAGCAGATCGTCGGCACGGCCCACCGCATCTTCTGAGGGGCGCACGGCCGGGAGCCGGGGATGCGACACGAGCACGCGGCACGGGTCTTCGCGCAGCGATCGAAGCGCCTGTGGATCGCCGTCGTCCAGCAGGCGATCGACGATGCCATGGGTCGGGCCAGCTTTGCGCCCGGCTCGCCCGAGGAGATCGAAAGCATCCAGCGCCAAGCGCTGCGCTGGATCTTTCAGGACCGGTTGCCGGTTGCCAACTCGTTCCACTCGATCTGCGACCTCCTCGACATCGATCCCGACCGGGCGCGCGAGCGCCTGCGGCTGCACCCGGCGATTCGCCGCGGGCTCGCCCGTGCGCGACGCGGGCGCAGCGGGGAAGGGGACTGACCGGTGTTCGGCTTTCTCAAGAGGACGGTTCGCTCCGAACCGTCGAATCCGCCGCCCGTCACCAACCTCCCGGCGAACACCCCTGCGGCAACGCTCTTCGATGACGAGATCCCGCGCTACCCGCCGTTCATGAAAGGCCTGCCGGCCACCCATCCGGACAAGCTCATCGAGACGCAGCGCGAACTGATCGGCCAGATCCGCGAAACCGGCGTCGCCACGCCCGAAATCTTCGAGCAATTCCATCTCGCCGCCCTGCGCCGCTTCGCGTCCTACGCCCACCTGCTGCCGGCCAGCCAGACGCATCATCACCGCGGTGCCGGCGGGCTGCTTCGCCACGCGACCGAAGTCGCCCTGTGGTCGCTGCAGTCCGGCGATCGCTTGCTGCTGCCCGGTGAGCAGACCCCGCGCAGACGCCGCGAACTCGAACCGCGCTGGCACCTGGCCGTCTTCCTGGCCGCGCTGTGTCACGACTTCGGCAAGCCGGTGACCGATCTCGTCGTCACCAGCCACGACGGTGCAGAGATCTGGAACCCCTTCATCGAAGACCTCCACGCCTGGGCGACCCGGCATCACGTCGATCGCTACTTCCTGCACTGGCGCGACAATCGCGGCAGGAAGCACCAGGCCGTCTCCGCCCTCATCGCCGAACGGATCATCGGAGCGCAGGGCCTCGCGTGGCTTGCCGAGGGCGACACCGACCTCGTGCTCTGGATGATGGAAAGCATCAACGGCTCCCCCAGCGCCGAGAACCCGATGCACGATCTCGTCGTCCGATCCGATCAGGTCAGCGTCGAGCGGGACCTGCGCAGTCTCGGCGTCGCCTTCACGGGCTACGAGATCGGCCTGCCCGTCGAGCGCTTCCTGCTCGATCTGATGCGACGGCTCGTCCGCGAGGGGACGTGGACCGTCAATCGCCCGGGTGCGCGTCTGTGGTGCATCGACGGATCGCTCTATCTGGTCTGGCCCGCCGCCGGCGAGCAACTCGCAGCCCTGATCCATCAGGAAGCCATCCCCGGCTTGCCGAGAACCCCGGACAGCCTGCTCGAGATGCTCGTCGACCGGAGCCTGGCCAGTGTCCGGGAGGATCGTGGCGGCGGCGAGGGCTACTGGCAGATCGCCCCGGCGGTGCTGGCCGAGAAGATCCCGAACATCCGCCTGACGGCGATCCGCTTGCGTGATCCGGCTCTACTGATCGAGCCGCCACCGCCATCGGTTCCCGGCCGGCTGCTCGGTGACGAGGATCCGGTCGCGAAGGTGCCTGAAGTCCCCGTGCAGCCTGGCACGGTACCTGAGCCGCTTCCTCCAGCGGCGCCTGGCCGACCGCCCGATCCGGATGGGAAGCCCCAGGCACCGCCCGACCGGCAGTCTCCAGCGCAACGGCTTGATCGCCTCGATGGCGCGGTCGGCGAAGCGCTGCAGGCTCTGGCCCGGGATCTCCAGTCCGGCAAACGATCCGCCGCCACCCTGACCCATGTCGACCCCGCCGGCGTCCTTTGCCTCAAATGGCCGGACGCCTTCAATGGTCGCGGCCTGGAGAGCAAGGCGATTCTCGATGAGTTGTCGCGCCTCGGCTGGCTGGCGCTCGACCCGCTGTCGCCCTTTCGCAAGGTGACCGAGATCGAGGTCGAAGGCGGCGAGAAATGGCGGGTCGTTCGGCTGCAGCCGGCAGTCAGTCGGTTGATGGCGATCGGCAAGCCCGCGCGCCCGGTCGGACCGACACCAATCGCCGAACCCTTCGAACCGCCACGGCAGCCGCGCCCAGTGCCGCACGAGACCGATGCCGCTGGCGCAGACGAACGGCTGGCCCTGGTCCGGAGGATCGTCGCCACCTTGCGGGACGCGATCCAGGATGGCCTGCTGACGCCGGAAGCGGATGGTCCCTTCGTCTGGCTTCCCTCCCGGAAGGCCGAGTCGCTGCTGATCGAGCGACTGCAACTTGAGAGGACGAAGATCCTGCGTCTGGGCGCCGTCGTCCCGGACATCTTCCTCTGCCAGACGCGCAACCGGGCGCACTGCTATCGAATTCCGGCCGCTCCCGCTGGCGGATGCGGTGGGCACGACCAAGCGTAGCAGCTTCGCAGCACGGGTGCGTCGACGCGCCGAAATACGCCCGCGCGCGGTGCATTTCGGCGGCCATCGCGCGCAGCGGCGGACCAGAATCGGTCCCCATGTCGACGCTTCTTCCGCTCCTCGCACTGCTCCTGTTCGGCTGGATGCCGTCCGTCCGGGGCGATGAACTCGGGGTCGTCGGCCCGACCTGGGAGATTTCCGAACCCGACCTGCTCGAGGTCATCGAGTCGCGTCTGAAGCGCATGCAACAGACCGGCGAACTCGCCCGGAAGCAGCGCGAGCACCGCGATCGAGTCGTCGCCGCCGTCGAGAAGCCACGACCGGTCGCCGGTCTGCAGACGACGGTGACGCCGCGCCATTTCTTCCTCGATCCGAGTTGGGTTCTCGATCGCGACATCCGGACTGCCGACGGGGCGCTCCTGTTCGCCCGCGGCCAGAGGGTCAATCCCCTCGATCACGTTGCCCTGCGCGAACGCCTGGTCCTTTTCGATGGCCGCGACCGCCGGCAGGTCGCCCTCGCGCGACAGATGCAGCGGTCTGCGGGCGGCGGGAAGCCGATCCTGGTCGCCGGCGAGCCGCTGCGACTGATGCGCTCGTGGAAGCGCCGGGTCTTCTACGACCAGGGTGGGGCCCTGACGCGTCGCCTGGGCATCCGACAGGTGCCGGCAGTGGTCAGTCAGGACGGCCAGAGACTGCGAGTCGATGAAATCCGTCCGTGAGCTGGCGCTCGGGCTGCTGCTCCTTTGCCTCGGCAGCCCCGGCTTCGTCGCGGCGACGCCGACCTGCACCGGTCGCTTCGCCAACCCGATCACCGACATCTGCTGGCGCTGCATGCTGCCGATCCGCTTCGGCGGCGCGGCCCTGTTGTCGATGGGGCAGGAAGACACGCCGAATCCCGGCGGCTCGCCGATCTGCACCTGTCCGTCGAAGGGGCGCATCGGCTTCAAGGTGAGCTTCTGGGAGCCGGTGCGGCGCGTCGATGTCGTTCGCCGCCCGTTCTGCCTGAGCAGCCTCGGCGGGCTCGAACTCGATCCCGGCTTCGACGCGCCGCGCGGCTCCCGTTACAGCCAGGACAGCACCGCGACCTCGTCCTTCTATCACGCGCACTGGTACGTCGATCCGGTCCTGATCTGGCTCGAAGCGATCTTCGATAATGCGTGCCTGGAGCCGGGCGGCTTCGATGTCGCCTATCTCACCGAACTCGACCCGCTGTGGCACGACGACGAGCTGACCTTCCTGCTCAATCCCGAGGTCGCGCTGTTCGGCAACCTGCCGGCGCGCGCCGCCTGTGCCGCCGACTGCGTGGCGGCCAGCGCCGGCTTCCCGCTGAACAGCCTGTTCTGGTGTGCCGGCTGCCAGGGCAGCCTCTATCCCCTCAACGGCAATGTCCAGGCACACATCGGCGGCGTCCAGGCATCGAGCCTGGAAATGACCCGCCTGATCGCCAAGATGCACCGCGAGGGACTGATGTGGGCGGCTGCCGGCGAGGACGGTCTCTGCGGCTACTACCCGCAGCCGATCATGGACAAGACCGGCTACAAGTACCACATGCTCTATCCGGTTCCCCAGACCGCGCGCATCGACGGCAAGTGCTGCCAGCCGCTCGGGCGATCGACGATCCGCTGGGGCGCCGGGCGGGAGTTTCCGTTCGAGGGTGAGGATTTCGCGTACATGGTCTTCCGCAAGCGCAACTGTTGTCAGGGGGCGTTCTGAGGCCATGGGCAAATCCTTGCTGCGGGCCAGTTTCCGGGCCATGTTCTTGGCGACGGCCTGGGGCCTGACGCTGGCGCCGGCATGCGCCCAAGTCGCGCCGGTCCCGCAGGCCGACCTGCACGCGGCGCGTGAGCGAATGGCTGCCACGTTGAACGCCATCGCCGGGGCAGGGGATCGGGGCCCTGCGGCGGTGCCCGAACTGCGCAACCTGCCGCAACCGGCGGCGAAGGCGCCCAATCTGGGTGCGCTAGCACAGGGGCAGGGCCCGACCGGCCCGGGCGGGCGTCCGGCGGCGGCCGCGGACGTTCCCGAGTTGATGGTGTTCGTCTCCTTCTCGCTGCCGCACGAGACCCTGCAGCGCATCGTCCACCAGTCCGAGCGATCGGGGGCCGTGCTGATCCTGCGGGGTCTCAAGGGCCATTCGCTGACGCAAACGGGCGAGGAGATCGCGCGCCTCGTCGGCGAGCGGAACGTCACGGTCCTCATTCACCCGCCGGCCTTCCAGCAGTTCCAGGTGCGACAGGTGCCCTCGCTGGTGCTGGCCCGGTCGGAGTCGGCGGCGAGGATTGACGAAAACGGCTGCGCACCGGCAACGAGCTTCGTCCGGGTCGACGGCGACGTCGGCCAGGACTACGCACTCGAGCTGATCGAGCGCCAGGCGCCGGCTTGGACGGACATCGCCCGTCGTCTTGCGGCCCGGCTTGCGGGACCGCGACCATGACCATGAACTGCCGGACCGGTCTGTTCCTGGCGCTGCTGCTGGCGAGCCCCGTGTGGGCGCAGGGCTACGACCCGGCGACCGCCTTTGCCGACGGCAAGGCGCTGGGTGGCGCGTCGCTCGATCCCGCCTTCCAGGGAATCGGCCGCGGGACGGCCGCTGCGACCGTGCCGGGCTTCGGTGCCAGCGCCGCGCAGTCGCAGTACTTCCAGGCGGGTCAGGGACACTTGTCGGGGCCGGGTGTCGCCCGGGTCACCGAGTGCGCCACCCTGCCGCCCGAGGTCGACGCCTATCGCCGGCAGGAGTGCGAAGCGGTCAATTTCGTCGCGCGCAATCCGTCGCTGCGGCCGGCCTTCTCGATCGATCGCGCCAACGACCCCCTGATCACACGCGCCAACACGCTGGCGCGCCAGCCGACGATGGCTTCGACCGGCGTCGGGGTAGACCGGGGTGCCGCGAACTGCTGGGTGCTGACCGAGAGCACCGCCGCAACCTTCACGGAGGAGACGTGCAGCGAGTATCGCCCGGTGAGCAGCCAGCTCTGCGCGACCGGGCGCCAGATCGTCGTCGATCGACACGAGCGCTACCAGTGTGTCGAGCAGAAGCAGACCGTGCGGGACGCGTCCTGCTTCATCGGCCAGCAGATCGTCGTCGGTACCCGGTTCAACTACCAGTGCCAGCAGACCGTCCAGACCACCGAGTCGCTGAGTTGCCGGCGCGGGGTCTCGGTGACCGTCGGCTTCGGTCGCTGCGCCGCCGGCTCCTGGCTCGGTCGCGCGGCCTTCGTCGATTGCGGCCACTGCATCGACCCGTACATGGCGATGAACGTCCATTGTGGCGCCGACGGTCGATCGTACGAGGTCGAGCCCTATCGATCCGCCGACGGCGTCAATCGCTTCGACTACCGATCCGTCGGCTATCCCTGGGACGGCAGCTATGGACGCTTTCCGGTCGCCGTTGCACCGGGCCAGTCGGTGACCGATCACTACGTCAGCGATCTCGGCTTCGGCTGCAATCTCTACGTCTATTTCAGCGTCAGCTGCAGCGCGACCACGTGCACGCCGTCGGTCCGCAACGTGAGCGCCGGCTGCAGTTCGTCCGGCGGCAGCGGCAGCGGGTCGCCGCTGCAACTGCCGCTCGCGACGACGGTCGGCAACTGGCGATCCAGCGAGTGCGCCAGCCTGCAGCAGCGGGCACAGTGATGAAGCCCGGGCTATCGATCCTGTTCGCCCTGCTCGTCGGCGGTCGGGCGTTCGCAGGGGACTGTCAGCTCGCGACCTCGGTCTGCGTCGACACGACGTCGAGCAAGACGATCTCCGGCGTCACGGTGACCCTCGCCGATGTCGGCGGCTGCTGGGAGTACGAGGACACCTACACCTGCCTCAAGCCGGAGGCGATCGATTACTGTTCGGCACTGTCGCGCGCCGGCTGTGGACAGATCGCCTCGACCTGCAGTGCCACGGCGTTCAACGGCAGTTGCAACACCTACACGAAGACCTTTCAATGCGCGGTCGATCAGGGGGTGCCGAGTGACACGATCCGCCTGAGCGACAGCCATACGCTGACGACGGACATCGCCGACGCTCGGGCCTGCAGCAGTTACGCGCAGAACAGTCGTTGCCGGCTGGCCGCGCACACCTGCGTCGATTCGACGCCGTGCCGGATCGACGGCAGCGGGGCGACCGTGTGCCTCACCGGCGTCACGCCACCGACGGGCGGCCTCAATACGGCGGCGACCTGCTGGCAGTATCGCGACGACTACGCCTGCATTGCCGATGATCCGATCGACTACTGCGCGGCGATCCAGGCGACCCAAGGTTGCGTGGCGGTCGGCTCGCAGTGTGACGGCACGGCCTTCGACGGCTCCTGCAACCAATACACGCGCACGTACCAGTGCACCAACGCGACGGTTGCGACCAGTCCGCCGACGGTGGTGGCGCTCGACACCTCCTACACCATCGCCTCGAACACCCTCGATACCAGTGCCTGCAGGTCACTGGCGCAAAGCAGTAACTGCGTCCACGCGGCGCACACCTGCAGCGATGACACGCCCTGCAAGACGATCAACGGCCTGCAGGTCTGCCTGAACACGGTGTCGCCCCTGCCGGCCGGTGCGCAGACTGCCGGGGATTCCTGCTGGAGCTGGTCGGAGGACTACAGCTGTGCCGCGACGACGCTGAGCGATGACTGCCAGGAACTGATCGACCGCGGCTGTACGCAGGTGGGAAGCGAATGCCTCGACCGGGCCGCTTCGGGTGCCTGCGAGATGAGCGAGCGCCGCTACGCGTGCCAGGCGTCGGCAGCGACGACGACGCAGCGAACGGTGTGCGACCGGCCTTCCGTCTGTCCCGGTGGCACCGGCTGCTTCGACAGCAGTCATCCGGCCGATGAGGATTTCGGGCGGGTCGTCGCGACGCTCGAGGCGGCCCGCGAAGCCGGCGTCTACGGGGCGGATCAGAGGCTGTTCACGGGGGTCGCCGAACAGTGCCGGAAGAAGCCCTTCGGTCTGGTCAACTGCTGCCGGAAGGGTGGTGGCGGCACGGCCCGGAGTAACAACGCGCTGATGTCGGCGGCGATCCAGGGCGCATCGGCCGCAGGCCAGCTGGCCGTCAATGCGGGCAGCAAGTACGTCTTCGATTTCATGTATCCGCAGTACGCGGGTTATGTCGAGGCCGGTGCGCAGGCACTGATCTCGTCGGAGGTGCTGTTCACGCCGACGAACTTCCAGCCCTCGTTCAGCTTCTACGGTCTGACCCTGTCGACCGGGACGATGACGACCGGCGTGCTCGGCGGACCGATCTATTCGCTCGGGACCGTGGGTCCGTTCAATTTCTACTTCGACCCGTACTCGCTGGCGATCGCCGTGGCGATCCAGCTGATCTCGGAGCTGCTCTCGTGCGAGGAAGCCGAGAAGCTGCTGGCGATGCACCGCGAAGCCAATCTCTGCGTGGCGGTGGGTTCGTTCTGCTCGCGGCGTGTGCCGATCATCAGGACCTGCATCGAACAGACGCAGTCGTACTGCTGTTTCAACTCACGCCTGGCGCGGATCATCAACGAGCAGGGCAGGGGGCAGTTGGGCAAGGGCTGGGGCAGCGGCAAGCATCCCGACTGTTCGGGCTTCACCCCGGAAGAGTTCGAGCGGATCGACTTCTCGCGCATCGACCTGAGCGAGTTCATCGCCGAGGTGGTGGCGAGCGTGCGCCTGCCGGACGCTTCGGCGATCGGCCGCAACGTGCAGGGCACCGTTCAGCAGCGCGTCGAGAGCTACTACCGGCGATGAAGCGGCGGGCAAGCATGTGGGCCATGGCCTTGGGCTGCGCTGCCCTGCTGGGGAGCGCGGATCTGGCTGCGGCGGACCTGAAGGCGCACCTGCTCGCGGCGCTCGATGCGCCCGAAGGGCGGTCCGACGGAGAGCTGAGCGGGCCGATGGCGGCGCTGTTCCAGGCGCAGACGCGATCGTCCGGGCCGGTGCGGGTCCAGGTGCGGACGCTAAGGAGGTCGGCGCAGGCGGGGTGTGCTCGCTTGCAGGCGACCCTGTTGCAGGACGAGGTGCCGACGCGAGAGGGCAAGCGGGTTGCGTTCGCCGTTCGCTATGAACTCAATCTGTGTCGTGACGGGCAACCGCCGAGTGAGGGGGGTGAGTTCGAGGCGGCGGGGCGGGGGGGTGCTGGTTCGTCAGACAGCGATTGACACGTTGGTGTTGGCAGAAGCGAGGATCCTCCTTCTCGCTGTACGTCTCGGCGCTGCCTGCGGCCCAGAGCATGCCACGAAGGGCCGCCGGCATTCGACACAGTCCGAATTGTGCTCGGCACGTTTGCATTTCGCCCGCTCGATCGCCTCCGAGGCTTGTTCAATACCCACGGAGAGACCTGACGAACGGGGCGGGTCTGCCGGATGGGATGAGAGGTGTTCAATGAATCAGCGCTTGATACGGCTTCCCCAAGTCAAGGCCATGGTGGGTCTTGGCCGCTCTTGCATCTACGACCAGATGAAGCGGGGCGAGTTTCCAAAACCGATCAAGGTCGGGCGGGTGTCCGGGTGGATCGAGGCTGAGGTGCAGGTATGGATCAGCGAACGGATTCAGGCCAGTCGGTCGGCGTGTGTGCGGTACCGCTCATCGACCGCCGGGACGCGGTCATAGCGATGGCCGCTGCCAACGAGGGGCGCTAGACCACAATCTCCTTTTCGCTTGGTGTCACCGTGGCGAGATCGGGGGCCGCTGTGCAGAAGTCACTCCAAGCCTGCATCAAGAGGATTCGCTTCTCAATCAGGTCACCTCGCCTGTAGGCTGCTTCAACTTTGTCCGGTAGGCTGTGTGCCAGCGCGTGCTCGCACACCTCACGTGGAAAGTTGGTCGATTCGGCGCACCAGTCGCGAAAGGTCGATCGGAAGCCGTGGACAGTGATGTCGCTGCGCTTCATTCGCCGAAGCACCGCCGTCAGGCTCATGTCCGAGAGCGCCATGCCTTCTCTCGCTCCGGGAAAGACCAAGTCACCCAGTCGTGGCAACCCGTTGAGCAGATCGATGGCGGCGCTGGACAGGGGGACGCGATGCTCTTTCTGCGCCTTCATCCGCTCGGCGGGGATCTCCCAAAGGGCTTGGCCCAAGTCGATCTCTCGCCAAGTTGCGCCCCGCACCTCGCCCGACCGGGCAGCGGTCAGAATGGCGAACTCGACAGCACGTGCGCCCGTTCCTTTCTGCTGGCGCAAGCTACTCACGAACGTTGCGATGTCAGCGTATGGAAGCGCGGGATGATGAGTGACCTTCGCGACCTTGCCGGGGGAAGGCAGCAGATTCTCCAGGTGCCCTCGCCAGCGCGCAGGGTTCTCACCTTGACGGTAATTACTGGTGGTGGCCCAGTCGAGAATGGCCTCGATTCGCCCTCGTAGCCGCTTGGCGGTCTCTGTCTTTCGTGTCCAGACTTCGGACAGGCACCTCATCACCAATCTGGTGTCGATCGCCGAAACCGGCAGATCGCCGATGGTCGGATGGGCATAGTCCCGCAGCGTGTTCTCCCATTGGGCTGCGTGTTTGGCATTTCTCCAGCCAGCCCGGTGCGTCTCGATGAACTGTTCGGCGCACTGCTTGAAAGTCAATGCCTGCGCATCCTGAAGTCGCTTCGCTAGGTTGGCGGCATTGCGCGCCTCAATCGGGTCCTGGCCCTCCAGCAGCAGCTTTCGGCACTCTACGGCCCGCCCCCTGGCCTCTGCCATGCTGATTGTATGCACCGGTCCCAATCCCATGGCACGTGACTTGCCCTTGAGCATGAAACGGAAGAGCCAGGACTTGGCTCCTGTCGGCCCGACTTGCAGATACAGACCGGCACCATCGCCATACAGCCCGGGCTGACTTGCCTTCGATACCATCAGTGATGTAAGTTTCTTGATCGTCTTGGCCATTGTCGACCCACAGATTGACCCACAAAATATACCCGGATTGTGGCGGACTGTCCAGGATGGTCTCGGAAGAATTGATTTCCTAATAGTTTGATAATTGGTGGTTTTTGGGAAATATACGGATGGCGGCGGACGTCGTTTCGGCGGACTCCCTCTCCGCCAGTGGCTCATGGATTTTGTTGTGATACTGGATCGAGTATTGCTGCTTTTCATGGCACCCGTACAGGCCGATCTGCGAAGTTTTCGGAGGCGCTTCCCGAAACCATCGTCGTGTCGGCTTCGCTTGCTCGCCGGCACGACGATGGCGTTCCCTGCTCAGGACCAACACGGCACTTCCCGGTCTTTCCCCCTTTTTTTGCTCGCATCAGCCTGCGCAGCTATCTCCGTCAGCGCGGCCTCGCCAGGCGCTGGCCGTCAACGCCAGATGCTTGATCATCGGCCTCTTTGGCGCCGCCGTGGGGCATCCACGCCCGCTGCCGCGCCCGCTGCCGCGCGCTCACCCGGAAACGGCTACGGGACAGGTCGCGGGCCCTT
>ERZ761602.1780-NODE-1780-length-37371-cov-7.272162_pt1 | contig 37371 bp, 31 predicted proteins | sample MGYA00512165_ERZ761602 | MGnify/ENA primary metagenome ERZ761602 (study PRJEB28899, sample SAMN02445085) | bioreactor sludge metagenome | biome: EBPR sludge; isolation source: Thorneside wastewater treatment plant | place: Australia: Brisbane, Thorneside...
AGGTCTCCTGCTGGCCGGCGAAGGAGGCGTCCGGCAGGTCCTCGGCGGTGGCCGAGGAACGCACGGCCACCGCGATGTCCCCGCCGCCGTTCTCGGCGGACAGCTTCGCGTAGGCCGCCCGGATGTCGGCGTCCAGGTCGGGCTGCAACGGGGCGTCGATGACCCAGCCGCGGATCTCCTTGCCGGCGGCGGTCAGGGCCGGCACGTCCTCCACGTCAAGCGTGGCCAGCTTGTCGAAGATGCGCTTGGACAGGTCGTTGTGGGCGATGAACGCCTTGAACGCCTCGGCCGTGGTGGCATAGCCGCCCGGCACGGACACCCCCAGGCCGGCCAGATGGCCGATCATCTCGCCCAGCGAGGAGTTCTTGCCGCCCACCCGGGCCAGGTCGGCCAGGCGGAGCTCGTGCAGCCACAGGATGTTCTCGTTCAAGCGCAATGCTCCGAAGCAAGCAGACCGCGCCCGCGCCGATGACCACCGGCGTGGGGCCGTGTCCATAGGGGAAGAAGCGATATGATGCAGTGCAGACCAATTGCATACAAGCTCGATCCGACGGGGGATTCCACGATGAAGGGAGGCAGGGAACGGCATGTCTGACGTACGCCCGGTGTTCTACGTTTCCGATGGCACCGGTATCACCGCCGAGACCATCGGCCACAGCCTGCTGACCCAGTTCTCCGGGTTGCGCTTCCAGACCGACCGCATCTCCTTCGTGGACGATGCCGAGAAGGCGCGCGACGTCGCCGACCGCATCCGACGCACGGGCGAGCGCATGGGCGTGCGTCCCATCGTGGTCAATTCCTGCGTGGACCCGGAGCTGACCGCGCTGCTGTCCGAGAGCGGCGGGCTGATGCTGGACGTCTTCGCTCCCTTCATCGACCCGCTGGAGCGCGAACTGGGCCAGCAGCGGCAGTCGCGCGTGGGCCAGGCGCACGGCCTGGTGGACTTCGACACCTACCACCGCCGCATCAACGCCATGAACTTCGCGTTGACCCACGACGACGGCATCGCGGTCAACTACGACGAAGCGGACGTGATCCTGGTGGCGGTGTCGCGCGCGGGCAAGACGCCCACCTGCGTCTATCTGGCCCTGCACTACGGCATCCGCGCCGCCAACTACCCGCTCACCGACGGCGACCTGGAAAGCGACCGCCTGCCGCCGCGCCTGCGCCCGTACCGGCGCAAGCTGTTCGCCCTGACCATCGACCCCGAGCGGCTGCACCAGATCCGCCAGGAACGGCGCCCGAATTCGCACTACGCCCAGTTGGACACCTGCCGGCGCGAAGTCGCGGCGGCCGAGGCGATGTTCCAGGTGGAGCGGCTGCCCACCCTCAGCACCACCAACAAGTCGATCGAGGAGATCTCCAGCAAGGTGCTGTCCACGCTGGGCCTGCAGCGCGAGATGTACTGAGCGGGGAGCGGGCGGACGCGCGGGAGCATTCCCGGCAGACCCTTAACTTAGGCCGCGCGGGCAGGGGCGTCAATGCTGCCGCGCGGCCGTTTCCCCGTGTAGGATCGGGCCATGTCCCAGGCCCTCGCCCGCACCGCACGCATACCCCGCCTCAGCCGTTTCGGCTGGCTGATGGCGTTGTACGCGGAGAACCACGCGCGGCTGACCCGGCTGTTCGCCCCGGAGCGCCTGACGCAGAGCGTGTACCTGTCCTCCATCGGCGACGGTCTGGACCTGCGGCTGGAGGTGATCGAGACCCACCGCTACACGGTGGAGCTGCGGCTGACCTACGACCTGTGCGACCCGCTGACCGGCGAACCGGACCCGTCCGCCTTCGTCCGCCTGTACCGCGATGCCCACCAGGCCGAGGCGACCCACTGCTACGTGGGTCGTCGCTGGCAGGACGTGATCGGGCTGTACCCGCCGCCGGCCGAGGTCATCAGCCACCGCATGCGGATGAACACCTTCCTCGGCAAATGGCTCGAATACCTGGCCGAACGCGGTCACGGCGTAGCCACGCTGCAACCGTCCGCCGCAGCGCTGCGGCAGGACGTGGCCTGAGCGGATCCGCGGTGCCGGCCGAGGGTCGGTAGCCGAAGGTGTCTGTCCGATTGCGGGAGTGTGCTACGGATTCGTGTTTACGGATGCCGTCGAGCAGTGAAAAGACAGGTGAATGACCTGCACGGGTCCGCGATGCTCATGGCGTCTCGCAGTTCCACTCCCTGCATTCCATGCTTCCATGTCTGTCGGACGTCGGATGGAATGATGTGGCGGCTTTTTTAGCGCTGCCAGCCGCGCCTTGATTGTGCAGACATGTAACTGACACCCGCGGCATTGCAGGCTGAAAAGCCTGTCGCCAGCGAGCCGGGCGCGTGATCGCCGGCTCTTTCCGGCAGGGGACAACGACGCGATGGTATGCATCGTTTAATCATTCCGGCCGAATGGCCAGCCTGTGACCATTCCGTGACATGCAGATGCACGCACGAGGCCCTCGCAAGGGCGCAGGCAAGCGGGAAAACGGCAAAGAAAAGGCCCGGTTTCCCGGGCCTGAATGAAGTGGCGTCCCCACGGGGATTCGAACCCCGGTCGCTACCGTGAAAGGGTAATGTCCTAGGCCTCTAGACGATGGGGACACACGAAAGGTGTTGCCAGATTGTCGATTCCGGACGGCCTATTGTCCGGACGTTGGTGGAGCCAGGCGGGATCGAACCGCCGACCTCCTGCATGCCATGCAGGCGCTCTCCCAGCTGAGCTATGGCCCCAACGTGCTGGCAGGAGCGAAATGATAGCCAGCCCCAAACGGTTGCGCAAGCATCCGTTGCGAAAATTTTCACGGCTGGCGCACTGGAGGCCCAACGGGTCGACTGCTCCCGGCATCGACGGCAGCGTGCGCTTCTACCTGGCCGGGCAGAAGACTCCGGCCGTGGTCTCGCGGATGGGCGAGGGCGTGTCCAACAAGAAGACCAACGCCGTGGGCAAGTCGGACGTGGAGTCCTGCCGCTGGGTGGCGCTGTCGGTGCTCAAGGCGTTCCAGGATTCGGCCAGGCAGCGCGGCGCCAACGCCGTCATCGACATTGTCAGCTACTACAAGAAGATCGAGATGCGCAGCGCGACCAACTACGAATGCCATGCCGGCAACGTGGTGAGCGGGGTGGCGCTGAAGGGCACCTACGCCAAGGTCAAGTAAGGCCGTTCCTCCGCCGGGGAGGACGGAATGCGCGGCGCCCACGGGGCGCCGCGCGCGTTTTCACGCTTCGGCCAGCGGCGCCGTCCTCAGCCGCAGCGCGTTGCTCACGACCGAGACGGAGCTCAGGCTCATCGCCAGCGCGGCCAGCATGGGCGACAGCGACGGGCCGCCGAACAGCGCCAGCACGCCGGCCGCCACCGGCACGCCCAGCGCGTTGTAGGCGAACGCGAACGCCAGGTTCTGCCGCATGTTACGCACGGTGGCCTCGGACAGGGCCTTGGCGCGGGTGATGCCGCGCAGGTCGCCCTTGACCAGGGTCACCTGCGCGCTGGACATGGCCACGTCCGTGCCCGTGCCCATAGCGATGCCCACGTCGGCCGCGGCCAGGGCGGGGGCATCGTTGATGCCGTCGCCGGCCATCGCCACGCGCCGGCCCTGCGCCTTCAGGCTAGCGACCAGCGCGGCCTTGTCGGCAGGGCGCACGTCGCCGTGCACTTCGTCGATGTCCAGCGCGGCGGCGACGGCGCGGGCGGTGCGCTCGCCGTCGCCGGTGGCCATGACGATGCGCATGCCCGAGGCGCGCAGCCGGCGCAGGGCGTCCGGCGTGCCGGCCTTGACCGGGTCGGCCACCGCCACCAGTCCGGCCGGGCGCCCGTCCACGGCCAGGAACATCACGCTCGCGCCCTCGGCGCGCAGCGCTTCGGCCTCGTCCCGCGCCGGCCAGGCTTCGATGCCGCTCTCGCGCATCAGCACCGCGTTGCCGAAAGCCAGCGCGTGGCCTTCGACGCGGCCGCGCACGCCGATCCCGCTGTCGGAAGCGAATTCCTGCGCGGAGGCCAGCGCCAGGCCGCGCCGGTGCGCCTCGGCCACCACCGCCTGCGCCAGCGGATGCTCGCTGCCGGCGTCCAGGCTGGCGGCCAGGCGCAGCACCTCGTCGGCCTGGAAGGGCGCCAGCGGGCGCACGTCGTGGAAGGCGGGGTGGCCTTCGGTCAGGGTGCCGGTCTTGTCCACCACCAGGGTGTCCACGCTGCGCAGGGTCTCGATGGCCTCGGCGTCGCGGAACAGCACGCCGGCCTGCGCGGCGCGGCCGCTGGCCACCATCACCGACATCGGCGTGGCCAGGCCGAGCGCGCAGGGACAGGCGACGATCAGTACCGACACCGCGTTGAGCACGCCGTGCGTCCACGAGGGCTCGGGGCCGAACAGCCCCCAGCCCAGCAACGCGAGCACCGCCACCCCCAGTACGCCCAGCACGAACCAGTAGGACGTCTTGTCCGCCAGCCGCTGCATCGGCGCGCGGGTGCGCTGGGCCTGGGCCACCAGTTGCACGATCTGCGCCAGCACGCTGTCGCTGCCGACCTTGCCGGCGCGGATCACCAGGCTGCCGCCGCCGTTGAGAGTGGCACCGATGACGGCATCGCCCGGGCCGCGCGCGGCCGGGATCGGCTCGCCGGTCAGCATGGATTCGTCGATGTGCGAGCGGCCCTCCAGCACGGTGCCGTCCACCGGCACCTTTTCGCCCGGGCGCACGCGCAGGCGGTCGCCGACTTGCACCCGGGCGAGTTCGACGTCCTCCTCGCCGCCGTCCTCGCGCAGCCGCCGCGCGGTCTTCGGCGCCAGCCCCAGCAGCGCCTTGATGGCGGCGGACGTGCGCGAGCGCGCCTTCAGTTCCAGCAACTGTCCCAGCAGCGTCAGCGAGACGATCACCGCGGCGGCCTCGAAGTACACGCCGACGCGCCCGTGCTCGTGGAAGGAGGGCGGGAACGCCTGCGGCGCCAGCATCGCCACGATGCTGTAGCCGTAGGCCGCCAGCACACCGGTGCCGATCAGCGTCCACATGTTGGGGCTGCGGTTGCGGATGGAATGCGCCCAGCGCTGGAAGAACGGCCAGGCCGCCCACAGCACGACCGGCGTGCTGAAGGCGAATTCCAGCCAGGTGCGCACCGCCGGCGAGCCCCAGTGGAAGTACATGCCGCCCATCGCCAGCACCAGCGTGGCCAGGCTGAACGGCAGCGTCCACCAGAAGCGGCGGCGGAAATCGACCAGTTCCGGATTCTCGGTTTCGTCCAGCGTGGGCAGCATGGGCTCCAGCGCCATGCCGCACAGTGGGCAGATGCCCGGGCCGTCCTGCACGATCTCCGGGTCCATCGGGCAGGTGTAGCGGGTGCCGGGCGGTGCCTCGACGGGCGCGCGATCAGCGGCCGGTTGCAGGTAGCGGGCTGGGTCGGCGAGGAACTTGCTGCGGCAGCCGGCATTGCAGAAATACCAGGTGCGGCCGGCGTGTTCGGCGCGATGCGGCGTCGTGGCCGGATCGACCCGCATGCCGCAGACCGGATCGGTCGCCTTGCCGTCGCCGTCGCCGGCGTGGTCTTTGGTCGGTGCAGGCGCGGCGGCGTGACCGCCGCAGCAGGTGGGCTTACCGGAGGATGCAGTCGAAGCAGGGCGCGGATGGCCTTGCGCGGGCGTGTTCATGCGGTTTCGCCCCCCAGCGCGGTGAGGATGGGGCATTGCGCCAGCGCGCCATGGCCCGGGCAGGCGTCCACCAGTTGGCGCAGGCCGTCGCGCATGCGCGCAAGTTCGGCCAGCCGTCGTTCGACGTCGGCCAGCTTGTCGGCGGCGGCGGCCTTGAGGCCGGCCATGTCGTCCTCGCGCGAGCCGCTCAGCGCCAGCAGTTCGCGGATCTCCTCCAGGGTGAAGCCCAGCGCCTTGGCGCGGCGGATGAAGTTCAGCCGCAGCACGTCGCCGGCCTGGTACTGGCGGTAGCCGCTCGCGGTGCGGCCGGGGGGCGGCAGCAGCCGCTGTTTCTCGTAGTAGCGCACCGTATCGATGGGGATGCCGGTGGCGCGCGACAGTTGTCCGATGTTCATGCAGGTACTCCACGTTGCGCCCGCATTCTGGACCCTGGAGCATGCTCCAGAGTCAAGGGCGGCGTCCCTGCCGCCCCCGATGCGGGTTCACGGCCGGTGTTCGGCGTAGGCCGCAGCCTGGCCGTCGCGGCCGATGGCCAGCACGGTGTAGGGCTCCGGCGCCATGCCTTCGACCTCCATGCCCGGCGATCCCAGCGGCATGCCGGGCAGGGTCAGGCCGCGGATGTCCGGGCGCTCACGGAGCAGGCGGCGGATGTCCGCGGCCGGCACGTGGCCTTCGACCACGTAGCCGTCGATCTCGGCGGTGTGGCAGGACGCATGCTCGGGCATGATGCCCAGCCGCTGCTTGACCGGCGACATGTCCTCCTCCACGCGGTCCTCCACCTGGAAGCCTTCGGCCCGCAGGTGTTCCACCCAGGCATGGCAGCAGCCGCAGTACGCATCGCGGTGCACGGTGATGGACGGGAGGGCGGTGGCGTCGCCGCGCGGCGCGGGAGCCGACGAGGCAGCGGCCAGCGTGGTGCCCGCCGGCACGGGTGCGGCCGGTGCGCAGGCGGCGAGCGCGGCCGCGAGCAGGGCCGCGGCAGAGGTGCGGAACAGGGAAACGGATTGCATCGGTGTCCTCCTCAGAACCAGATCCGCACGCCGGCGACGAACCGGCTGTCGCGTGCGGGCTCGCCGGCGGCGCGGCGGTAGTCGGCGGTGTCGCCGAAGGCGCGCTCGTGGACCACGCCGACGTAGGGAGCGAAGCGGCGGGTGATTTCGTAGCGCAGCCGCAGGCCGGCTTCCACGCCGGTGAGGCCGCGGCCGACGCCGTAGGCCGGATCGTCCTTGCCGGACAGGTCGGCTTCCACCAGCGGCTGCAGGATCAGCCGGTTGGTGATGCGCAGGGTGTATTCGGCCTCGACGTTGGCGGCGATGCGGCCGCCTTCGCCCAGGTAGGCCGTGGCCGACACCTCGAAGCGGTACGGCGCCATGCCCTGCACGCCGAACGCCAGCCAGTCGCGCGCGCGGCCAGGCTTGAAGTCGTGCTTCACGCCCGCCACCACGTCCCACCACGGCGACACGCTGTGGCCGTACAGCGCTTCCAGGCCGGCGCTCTCGGTGTGCCCGCCCGTGCGCTCGCCTTCGCTGCGCAGCCACAGGCGGTCGGTATCGGTGCCGACCCAGGCGATGCCTTCCCAGGCCTGGCCGGTACCGTGGTCGCCGTCCCAGGCTTCCAACCGGTTGAAGGTGACCTTGAAGTTGACCGCCGGCGCATGCTCCATGGCGTGGTGGCCGATGGCGGGGAAGGCGGCGGCTAGGTCGTCGGCGGTGACCGGCGGGATCGGTTCGCGCGGCACCGTCGCGGCGCCACCGTGCTGCGCATGCGACATCGCCGCGTGGTCGTGGTGGGCGTGCTGGGCGTCGTCCTGCACCGGTGCCGGCGTGGGTTCGACCTCCCGTGCCGCCTGCGATGCGTGTCCGGCGTGATCCGCATGGCCTGCGTGGCCTTCGTGCTGCGCGTCGTCCTGCGCTGGTGCGGGCTCGGCCGTCTGTGCCGCTTGCGGTGCATGCCCGGTGTGATCCGTGTGGTCGGCATGGCTCTCATGCTGCGCATCGTCCTGCACCGGCGCGGGCTTGGTTGCCTGCGCCGCCTGCGCTGTATGAGCGGTGTGATCCGCGTGGCCCGCATGGCCTTCGTGCTGTGCGTAGGCCGGTGCCGCGGCGCCGAACAGCAGTGCGATGGCGCAGGCGAGGCGGTGCGAAGCAGGGAAGTGGGCGGTGTTCATACCTCGATCCTCACTTCCCGCATCATCCCGGCTTCCATGTGGTAGAGCAGGTGGCAATGGAAGGCCCAGCGCCCCAGCGCGTCGGCGCGCACGCGGTAGCTGCGGCGCGTGCCCGGCGGCATGTCGATGGTGTGCTTGCGCAGGTGGAAGTTGCCTTCCGCGTCCTCCAGGTCGCTCCACACGCCGTGCAGGTGGATGGGGTGCTGCATCATGGTGTCGTTGACCAGCACGATGCGCATGCGCTCGCCGTACTTGAGCCGCAGCGGTTCGGCGCCGGCGAAGGGAATGCCGTCGAAGGACCAGGCGAACTTCTCCATGTGCCCGGTGAGATGCAGCTCCACCGTGCGCCCGGGCTCGCGGCCGTCGGGATCGTCGAACAGGCTGCGCATGGCGCCGTAGGTCAGCACCTGGCGGCCGTTGCCGCGCAGGCCGATGCCGGGATCGTCGAGCTTAGGCTCGCTGGCCGAGGACTGCATGTCCACCAGCGGGTTGCCGGCTTCGCCGGGCGGATGGTTCGGCGCCGTCGAAGCCGGATCATGGGCGCCGTGGTCCATCGTGCCCATGTTGGCGCCGCAGCCGCCTTCGCCCATTGATGCGCCGCAACCGCCTTCCGAGCCCTTGTGCTCGCCGTGGCCGCTCATGTCGTGGCCCATGTCCTCCATGGTCAACAGCGGGCGCGGATCGCGCGCGGGGACCGGCGCCTGCAACCCGTCGCGCACGGCCAGGGTGCCGCGCGCGTGGCCGGTGCGGCCCATGTCCTGAGCGAAGATGGTGAAGGCGTCCTGGCCGCGCGGCTCGACGATTACGTCGAAGGTCTCCGCCACCGCGATGCGGAACTCGTCCACGCTGACCGGATGGATGTACTGGCCGTCGGCGGCCACCACGGTCATCTTCAGCCCGGGAATGCGCACGTCGAAGTAGGTCATCGCGCTGCCGTTGATGAAGCGCAGCAGCACCTTCTCGCCGGGCTTGAACAGGCCGGTCCAGTTGCCGTCCGGCGGCATGCCGTTCACCAGGTAGGTGTAGGTGTGCGCGTTGATGTCGGAGATGTCGGTGGGCGTCATCCGCATGCGCCCCCACATGGCGCGGTCCTCGGCCGTGGCGGCCAGACCGTCGCGGCGTGCGTCGCGCACGAAGTCCACCAGCGTGCGCTGGTAGAAGTTGTCGTGCTCGGGCATCTTCTTCATGCGCCGGTACAGCGCGGCCGGGTCCAGGTCGGTCCAGTCGGACAGCAGCACGACGTGTTCGCGGTCGTAGGCGTAGGGCGCGGGCGTGCGCGGTTCGACGATCAGCGCGCCGTACAGCCCGGCCTGCTCCTGGAACAGCGAATGGCTGTGGTACCAGTAGGTGCCGGACTGCTTCAACTGGAAGCGGTAGGTAAAGGTCTCGCCCGGCGCGATGCCGTCGAAGCTCAGGCCGGGCACGCCGTCCATGTTCGACGGCAGCAGGATGCCGTGCCAGTGGATCGAGGTCATGTCGCGCAGGCGGTTGCTCACGCGCACGGTGACGGTGTCGCCCTCGCGCCAGCGCAGGGTGGGAGCGGGCAGGCTGCCGTTGACGGTGATGGCCGGACGCTGCCTGCCGGTCACCGCGACCGGCGAGGCGCCGATGGTCAGCGCGTAGTCCGTGCCGGTCAGCACGGCGGGCTGGCCGCGGCGGGCGACGACGCCGGTGGCCGCCGGGCGCGCGAGTCCGCAGGCCAGCGCCGCGCCGGCGGTGGCCAGGCCGGTGACGAACTGCCGGCGGGCGGGACGGAACGCCCCGCGCAAGAGGGGATGATCGGGATGACGCATGGAATGTCGTTCCTGTTCGACGGCGCCGCGCGCACGCATGCGCGTGCACGGCCACCGTGGCAATGGAACCTGCCGCGCAGGCGACAGGGGATTCACCGCGAAGCGCGGTGCGGCGTCAGGCCGACAGGATGGGGGGCCGCCAGCGGTGCAGCAGGCGCGGCGTGGGATGCGCGGCCGGGCGGTAGGCCGGCATGTCGCGGCCGTTGGCCTGCACCGGCATCAGCGCCAAGGCCCGGAACAGCACCGGCACGTGCTGGGCGCAGAAGCCGTCGCAGGCGCCGGCCGAACAGCAGTCGCCCATGCCGTCATCGGGATGGCCGGCATGCCCGGGCAGATCGGAACGGTTCTGTTCCGCGGGCGCGTCCTGGTCCTGGTCGGCGGCTTCGTGGCAGGGCGGCGTCGCCGCGGCCTGGGCGTCGGCATCCGGCTGCATCGAAGCCATGGCCGGCGCCATCGCCATCGCCAAAGCGTCGGCGTGCGCATAGCCACTCCCGTTGAGCAACAGGAACAGGCAGAGCAGGGCGCGGAACAGGGCGGCGGGCAAGGACACGGGCCGATGATACGCCAGATGCGGCCCACGGTCCCGCAACGGCGGCCCCGCAGGCGCCACGCCGCCTTGGTCATGCGATGGCCGGACGCGATATCCTTTGCCGCGCAATCGGACACGGAACCCGCATGACAGGCAAGGCGATGACGGACAGCACCCCGGCGCAGGCGAGCGGCGGCACGCAGGCGTGCGCCGGTCCGGATGCGCGGATCATCGTCGCCGACGTCGGCGGCACCTATGCCCGGCTGGGGTGGACTTCGACCCGCGACCCGCGCCAGGCCCACGACTACCAGCGCTACGCCTGCGCCGAGCATCCGGACCTGGCCGGCATCCTGCGCGACTACGCGCAGCGCCATGGCGCGCAGACGGCGGTGGTCGCCATCGCCGGCGTGCTGGAAGGCGACCGCCTGATCAACAGCAACCTGCCCTGGGCGGTCTCGGTCGAACAGACCCGCCAGGCGGCGGGGCTCGCGCGGGTGAGGCTGATCAACGATTTCGAGGCCGTCGCCAACGCCGTGCCCTCGCTGGCCCACGACACCCTGGTGCCGCTGACGCCCACCACCCACGCGGAAGCCGCTTCGCCGGCACTGGTCATCGGCCCGGGCACCGGGCTGGGCGCGGCGCTGTGGATGGAAGGCCACCCGCCGCGCGTGCTGGCGACGGAAGTCGGCCAGGCCGCGCTGGCCGCCGGCAGCGAACTGGAGATGGACATCGTCCAGCGCCTGCTGCGCGACCGGCCGCACCTCAACAACGAGCACGTGCTTTCCGGCCCGGGCCTGATGAACCTCTACCGCTACCTGTGCGAACTGCGCGGCGGCACGCCCGCGCACCGGGAGACCGGGCAACTGGTCGCCGCCGCCGAAGCCGGCGACCCCCTGGCGGTGGAAACGCTGCAGGTCTTCTGCGGCTGGCTGGGCAGCCTGGTCGGCGACCTGGCGATCATCTTCGGCGCCAAGGTCGTCTACCTGGCCGGCGGCGTGACCGCGCACATCCCGCGCTTCCTCCACGACGGCCACTTCCTGCGCCGCTACCTCAACAAGGGCGTGATGACCGAACGGCTGGAGCAGGTTCCGGTCTGGCGCGTCGAACACGGCCAGCTCGGCCTGCTCGGCGCCGCGGAATGGCTGCGCCAGCACGGCGATAGCTGAAAGCCCGTCGCGGGCGAGGGCGGCGGGTACTGCTCGCACCGCAGGGTGAAATGCCCGAGACGGCGCTGCTCGCCTCACATCAGATGCTTGCGGAACGGGCCATGTTCATGGCCGGTACACGCTTGCGCGTCCGCGACTCCGCTACGATGCAGCCTGCCGTGAAAACCTCCGCGCTCCTGCTGCGTCTCGTGTTGGCCGTATCGTTCCTGGTGAACGGCGCGTGGTCGGCCTTCGCGTCCACATACATGCAGGACGCCGGGCATGGCGCCGCGATGACGCAGGCGGCCGCGCACGCCGTCCACGCATCGCATATGCAGCACGATGCGGCCAACCATGCGGCCATGGCCGAAGCCGGTCACGCGATGCCGGATCCGGATCACGGCGACCACGCCGTTGCCGACGATTGCGCATCGGCTGCCTGCCAATGCGCCTGCATGCACGGTTGCGCCGGCACGCTGCCCGCCACCGTCTGCGCGTCCTTGCAGCCCATGTCGGGCCTGTACGTCGCGGCCTCGGCGAACGGGCACCCCGCGCCGATGCTGCCGTATCCGATCCGCCCTCCGATCGCCTGAGCCACGGATCACCGCCGGCGCGCATTTCCGCCAGCCATTGCCGTTTTCATTGAAGGCACAGGGCCACCTGTCGCGACGCGGCCGGTTGCCGGTGCCCTGCGGGCATCGCGCGCACGGCAGGTCCGTTTCCGCAACGACTCCGCAACCGAACCCGCGCCTGCTGCGCGGACGACCTACTGCATACAAGGAACACCACCGATGAAACTCCGTACCTATCTCTCGATGCCCGCCCTGTTCCTGGTGGCCGGCATGGCGTTCGCCGCCAACCCGACCAACGCGCCGGCCACCGACCACAGCCAGCACAAACCGGAGGAACAGAAGAAGCCGGCCCACGGCGACCATGGCCACGGGCATGGCCAGCACAAGCCGGCCGCCGACACCGAGTTCACCAAGCTCGACCGCAACAAGGACGGCGCCCTGTCCCGCGACGAACTCGCCAAGCACCGGCTGTCCGGTCACTTCGTCATGCTGGACGCCGACAAGAACGGCAGCCTGAGCCCGAAGGAATTCGCGGCGGGCAAGGGCATGTGATGGGGGAGGGGGAGCGGCTTGGGTCGCTCCCCCTTTCTTGCTGTAGTGGATCGGCCGCGATGGAGCGGCCGTTGCATGCCCTGCATGCGGTAGGCGATGGCGCAGAAGGGATCGTGTGCGACCGCGCCAAGTCATCGCGGCATGAACAGTCGATGGTTGTTTGCGGGGAAGGTGCCGATGGGCCCGCCGATTCGCCGTCATGCACATATCGGCGCAAAGCCTGTCTTCGATACGAAGCGCCCCTCAGAAGCGGCACCGCAACCTCACCATGGCCTCCATCTGTCGCGCTTCATTCGGAAGCCGCCGCTATCGCAGCCGCTCGGGCACGGCGGCCCGGACAATCTCCTTCACCGCTGACCGACCGCCCGGTGGATCAGCCGCGCGGCGACGCGGGCGGTGGCGTTGTCGCGATCCAGTGGCGGGCACAGTTCGGCCACGTCCAGGATGCGTACCTTGCCCGAGGCGTAGACCAGATCGAGCAGGGCTTCCAGCACGTCCAGGCCGATACCGCGCGGATTCGGCGCACTGACGCCCGGCGCGACCGCCTGCGGCAGGACGTCCAGGCACAGCGTCAGGTAGATCGCATCGACCTCGTCGCACCATGCGCGCACGGTGTCGGCCTGTTCGCGCCAGTTCCAAGCGCTCAGGGCGTCGTCGCAGAGATGGCGCGCGTCCGCACGCTCGGCGACGGCGAACAGGCCCGGCGTGTTGCTGCTGCGGCTGACCCCGATGCAGTGGTAGCGGACCGCATGGCCCTGCGCGCGCGCATCTTCGATGGCCTGAAGAAACGGCGTCCCGGAACTGGCGGTGGGCTGTTCGCGCAGGTCGAAGTGGGCATCGAAGTTGAAGATGCCGACGCGTTGCGGCGCATCGCCCAGGTGGGCACGCAGGCCCGCGTAGCTGGCGAAGCCGATCTCGTGGCCGCCGCCCAGGCCGACGACGAGATGCCCGGCATCCAGCAACTGCCGGGCGCGCTCGGCATAGATCTGCTGCGCCTGCTCCAGTTCCTCGTCGATGCAGGACACGTCGCCCGCGTCGTACAAGGGCAGGGCGTGCAGCACTGGCAGGTTGGCCAGCGCGCGGCGCAGCATCAACGGACCTTGCGCCGCACCTACACGCCCGCCGTTCCTGCGCACGCCTTCGTCACTGGCCAGGCCCAGCAGCGCGATGCCGGGCGCGGCGCGTGCCGTGTCCTGCATCACCACCTGGTGCCAGCGGCGGGTGTCCGCCGGTCCCGGCGGATCCACGCGCCCCTGCCAGGGCGTGCTCATGCGGTGTCCTGCAACGGCCAGTCCAGGAACGGATGCAGGCCGCCTTCGGCGATGAAGTCCTCGATGGCCTGCATCTCCGGCGCCAGGTAACGGTCCTCGTCGTAGCGCGGCACCCGCGCGCGCACCTGCGCGTGCACCGCTTCCAGCACCGGCGAGGAGCGCAGCGGGCGGCGGAATTCGATGCCCTGGCAGGCGGCCAGCAGTTCGATGGCGACGATCCGGCGCACGTTGTCGGCCACGTCGCGCGACTTGCGCGCGGCGAAGGTCGCCATGCTCACGTGGTCCTCCTGGTTGGCCGAGGTAGGCAGCGAATCCACGCTGGCCGGATGCGCCAGCGTCTTGTTCTCGCTGGCCAGGGCGGCGGCGGTGACGTGGGCGATCATGAAGCCGGAATTCACGCCTGGATCGGCCACCAGGAACGGGGGCAGGCCGGACAGGGTGGAATCGATCAGCAGCGCGATGCGCCGTTCGGCCAGCGCGCCGATCTCGGCGACGGCGATGGCGAGCTGGTCGGCCGCGAAGGCCACCGGTTCGGCGTGGAAGTTGCCGCCGGACACGACATCGCCGGTATCGCTGAACACCAGCGGATTGTCCGAGACGGCGTTGGCTTCGACCAGCAGGGTCCGCGCCGCCTGCTGCATCACGTCGCGCACCGCGCCCATCACCTGCGGCTGGCAGCGCAGGCTGTAGGGGTCCTGGACGCGGCTGTCGTTGCTGCGGTGCGATTCGCGGATCGCGCTGCCGGCCAGCAGGCGCAGGTAATGCGCGGCCGCTTCGATCTGCCCGGGTTGTCCGCGCACGGCATGGATGCGCGGATCGAAGGGCGCATCCGAGCCGCAGGCGGCGTCCACCGTCATCGCGCCAGCCAGCACCGCCGCCGCGTGGACCTGCTCGGCGGCGAACAACGCCATCAGCGCGATGCCGGTGGAGACCTGGGTACCGTTGAGCAGCGCCAGCCCTTCCTTGGCCGCCAGCCGGATCGGCGCGATGCCGGCGCGTTGCAGGGCTTCGCCGGCCGGCAGGATGCGGCCGTCCACGCGCACCTGGCCTTCGCCCATCGCCGCCAGGGTCAGGTGGGCCAGCGGCGCCAGGTCGCCGGACGCGCCGACCGAGCCCTGCGCCGGGATGCACGGCCAGATTCCCGCGTTGTAGATGCGCACCAGCGCGTCCAGCGTTTCCTCGCGCACGCCTGAGTAGCCACGCGCCAGCGATGCGATCTTGGTGGCGAAGATCACGCGCACGCAGGCGTCGTCCAGCAACGGGCCCATGCCGACGGCGTGCGAGCGCACCAGGTTGGTCTGCAAGCGTTCCAGTTGGTCCGGCGGGATGTGGACCTTGGCCAGCTTGCCGAAGCCGGTGTTGATGCCGTAGGCCGGTTGGCCGGCGGTGACGATGGCCTGCACGGTCTCGCACGAGGCGCGCACGCCGGGGCGGCAGGCGGGATCGAGGGCGATGGGTTCGGCGTGCGCGGCGATCCGGCGCAGTTGCGCCAGGGTGAGTTGCCCGGGTTTCAGGAGGTGCATGGGGTTCACTCCAGGATCGCCGGCAGGTGCAGGGCGTGTTCGCGTGCGCAGGCCAGCGCCTGCTCGTAGCCGGCATCGGCGTGGCGCATCACGCCGGTGGCCGGATCGTTCCAGAGCACGCGTTCCAGCCGCCGGTCCGCTTCCTCGCTGCCGTCGCACACGATCACCACGCCGGAGTGTTGCGAGAAGCCCATGCCCACGCCGCCGCCGTGGTGCAGGCTGACCCAGGTGGCGCCGCCGCTGGTGGCCAGCAGGGCGTTGAGCAGGGGCCAGTCGGACACGGCGTCCGACCCGTCGCGCATGCTTTCGGTCTCGCGGTTGGGGCTGGCGACCGAGCCGCAGTCCAGATGATCGCGGCCGATCACCACCGGCGCCTTGAGTTCGCCGTTGCGGACCATCTCGTTGAACGCCAGCGCGGCCTTGTGGCGCTCGCCCAGGCCCAGCCAGCAGATGCGCGCGGGCAGCCCCTGGAAGGCGATGCGCTCGCGCGCCTGGTCCAGCCAGCGGTGCAGGTGCGGATTGTCGGGGAACAGTTCCTTAACCTTCGCGTCGGTCCTGTAGATGTCCTCCGGATCGCCGCTCAGCGCCACCCAGCGGAACGGGCCCATGCCGCGGCAGAACAGCGGCCGGATGCAGGCGGGGACGAAGCCGGGGAAGGCGAAGGCATCGTCCACGCCCTGGTCCAGCGCGACCTGGCGGATGTTGTTGCCGTAGTCGATCGTGGGCACGCCCATGCGGTGGAAATCCAGCATGGCGCGCACGTGCGTGGCGCACGAGGCCGCCGCGGCCTGCGCCAGGTCGCGGCGCACGGCATCGTCGCCGCACCGCGCCGCCTCCCATTGTTCGACGCTCCAGCCCGCCGGCAGATAGCCGTTGACCAGGTCGTGGGCCGAGGTCTGGTCGGTGACCGCATGGGGGCGGGCCTCGCCGCGGCGCGCGCGGGCGACGAATTCGGGCAGCAGCTCGGCGGCGTTGCCCAGCAGTCCCACCGAAACGGGCTCGTCGCTTTCGGCGATGATCCGCAGGGCTTCGTCGATGGAATACGCCTTGTGGTCGACGTAGCGGGTGCGGATGCGGAAGTCGATGCGCGACTCCTGGCATTCGATGACGATGCTGCTGGCGCCGGCCAGCGTAGCCGCCAGCGCCTGCGCACCGCCCATGCCGCCCAGGCCGGCGGTGAGGATCCATTTGCCGCGCCAGTCGCCGCCGTAGTGCTGCCGGCCCAGCTCCACGAAGGTCTCGTAGGTGCCCTGCACGATGCCCTGGCTGCCGATGTAGATCCAGCTTCCGGCCGTCATCTGGCCGTACATCATCAGCCCCTTGCGGTCGAGCTCGTTGAAGTGCTCCCAGGTGGCCCAGTGCGGCACCAGGTTGGAGTTGGCGATCAGCACGCGCGGCGCATCGCGGTGCGTGCGGAACACGCCCACCGGCTTGCCCGACTGCACCAAAAGCGATTCGTCGTCCTCCAGCGAGCGCAGCGCGTCGAGGATCGCGTCGAAGCAGCGCCAGTCGCGCGCGGCGCGGCCGATGCCGCCGTAGACCACAAGGTCCTGCGGCCGCTCGGCGACGTCGGGGTCCAGGTTGTTCTGGATCATGCGGAAGGCGGCCTCGGTGAGCCAGCTCTTGCAGTGCAGGTACGTGCCGCGGGGGGCGCGGATCGTGCGCGGGGCAGGGGAAGAAGGTTCCAACGTGTCCATGGCATCCTCAGGGAGTGAAGGGGGCGCCGACCTGGAAGGCGCCCACGAAGCGGTAGCGCGAAGCCGGGTGGATCAGTCGCACGAAGCTGGCGACCTGTCCGCGCGACCAGGTGCGGCGCGTGAGCACCAGCAGCGGGTCGCCCTCGGCGACGTGCAGTTGTGCGGCCAGCCGCTTGTTCGCGGTCTCGGCCTCGATGACGTGCTCGGCCCGCTCCAGCGGCGCCGCGCGCATCAGGTACTGGTGCGGGATCTCGGTGGCGAAGTCGATGTCCAGATAGTCCGGCGCCGCGCCGGGGAGCACGAAGCGGTCCTCCAGTTGCAGCGGCTTGTCGTCGCTGTAGTGCAGCAGCCGGCTGTGGAACAGCTCCGACCCGGCCGGCAGGCCGAACTGGGCGGTCACCGACGCGCGTGCCTCCACCGCTTCGCGGATCAGCACGTGCACCGAGTGCGCCTGGCCGCGCGACTGGATCTCCTCGCGGATGTTGCGCACTTCGAACATCGCCGATTCGGCCTTCGGCCCGGCCACGAACGTGCCCACGCCCTGCACGCGGGTGAGCACGCCGGCGTCGGTCAGTTCGCGCAGCGCCCGGTTCACCGTCATGCGCGAGAGTCCGAACCGGGCGACCAGTTCGTTCTCGCTGGGCACGCGGCTTTGCGCGGGCCAGTCGCCGCTGGTGACGTGGCGCAGGATGTAGTGCTTGAGCTTCCGGTAGTGCGGTTGGGGTCCGTCCATGGCGCTGAGCATTACATGTCTATACAACTTGTCCAACCACTTTCGATGCTGTGCCGCACAAGCAGTTGACACTGCGATTTTGCCCATGCTATTGCTGGTATAGACAACCTCCCGGGGCGCTCCACCACCATGCCGACGCTACGCGTGCTACTGCGCATGCTCCTGATCCTCGCGTTCTGCGCGGACGGGATCCTGGGCGCGCAGGCCACCACGCGCATGGCGGTGAAGCACATTCCTCCCCCGGGCAGCGGCCCGGTCGGCCAGCACCCGGTGCACGCCCCACGCTCGGCCGAACGCGCCCAGGAAAGTAACAACTGCAATCGAATCGTCGCCGGCGCCAGGAAGGTCGCGCAGGACGGGCAGGGCGGCCACGATTGCGACTGCAACCCCGCCTCCTGCGAATGCAGTTGCGTGCTGACCTTCTACACGGGCCGCGTGCCGGCCATCTTCGCCGCGCAGCACGCGCTGACCACCACCTACCTGCCGCCGCCCGCGCTGCCGCCGTTGCAGCGGCAGGTCTCACGGTTGTTCCGACCTCCCATCGGCTAATGCTGCCCGGTCGCCACTGGCTGGCGACGTCCACGCACGCCCTGCTGCCCGTGCCCTCGCGCCGGCAGCAGCGGACCTTACGCACGCATTGCCCTTCGGGGAGAGAGAATCCATGTATTTCAAGCGCAATCCATTGGCGGTTTCCGTCGGCGTCCTGCTGTGCGCCAGCCTATCCACGACGGCGTCGGCCCAGCAGGCCGATGGCGGCGTCAAGGCCGAACCGGCCACGACGCTCGACGCCGTCAAGGTCACCGGCAGCCACATCAAGCGCCTGCAGGTATCCGGCGTCGGCCCGGTCACCGTCGTCGACGCCGAGGCGATCGAACGCTCCGGCGCGACCTCCGTCGAAACCCTGCTGCAGCGCCTGCCGGCGTCTGCGGGCTTCGCCGGCAACCAGACCAACGCCTACTGGGCGAGCAACGGCTACGGCACCACCCAGGTGAACCTGCGCGGCCTGGGCATCAACCGCACCCTGGTCCTGCTCAACGGCCGGCGCATGGTCAACGGCGGCACCGGCGCCAACAGTTCGGTGGACCTGAACGTCATCCCGGTCGCCCTGATCGAGCGCATCGAGGTGCTGAAGGACGGCGCCTCGGCCATCTACGGCGCCGACGCGGTGGCCGGCGTGGTCAACATCATCACCAAGAAGGATTTCGACGGCGCGCAACTGGGCATCCGCTACGGCCAGACGGCCGAGGGCGACGGTGAGGAAAGCGCGTTCGACCTGACCTGGGGCGTCCGCAGCGAGCGCGGCTCGCTGATGGCCTCGCTCAGCTATTCCGAGAACCAGGCAGTGAACATGGCCGACCGCCAGCCCTGCGGCCTGGGCGAGGTGAACGGCAAGCTGGAATGCGTCGGCAGTTCCGCTACCATCGGCGGCCGCGCGCGGCTGGCCGACGGCACCACGGTCAACTTCAACCAGGATCCCAACGGCAACGGCAACTTCTACGAGCCGTATTCGGCCAAGCACAACTACAACTCCCACCGCACGCTCAACGCGGTCAATCCGATCAAGCGCCTGAGCTTCAGCAGCTTCGGCGAACTGAAGCTGGGCGAGGACCTGAACCTGTTCAGCGAGTTGATGTTCACCAACCGCAAGTCCAACCAGCTCGCCACGCCGGGTTCCATCGGCCAGTACCGCGCCATCAACATCGCGGCCAACCATCCGACCAACCCCACCGGACAGAACCTGGTGCTGCAACGGCGCCGGCTGGAAGAGGGCGGCCCGCGCGAGTTCTACCAGGACACCGACACGTTCCGCGCGGTGGTGGGGCTGGAGGGCCGCTTCGGCACCGGCTGGGAATGGAATACGGCCATCAACTGGGGCCGCAACACCGGCATCGACGGTTCGACCAACGTCGCCAACCTGGACCGCGTGGACCAGACGCTGAACACCGCGCTGTGCAGCAACGCACCGGGCGCGGCGATCCCCTGCGCCGACTACCTGGGCTACGGCGACGTCACCCGGCAGGTGCTGGACTACATCATGTTCACCACCCGCGACACCGGCGGCAACGAGCAGCGCAGCTTCACCGCCAACCTCAACGGGCAGTTGTTCGAGATGCCGGCGGGCTGGGTCGGGTTCGCCACTGGCGTTGAAGTGCGCAAGGACCGCGGCTGGCGCGACCCGGACCAGTTGACGCAACTGGGCATCGCCAACAGCAACGCACAGCAGCGCATCGACGGCGAATACAACGCCAAGGAAGCCTACATCGAGTTCGCGGTGCCGCTGCTGCAGGGCATGGCCTTCGCCGATTCGCTCTACTTCAACACCGCCGTGCGCTATTCGGACTACGACCTGTTCGGCAGCGACACCAACTACAAGGTGGGCCTGGACTGGCAGGTCACGCCGGCGCTGAAGCTGCGCGCCACGCATTCCACCGCGTTCCGCATCCCCAACGTGCCGGAACTGTTCGGCGGCGTCAGCGAGGGCAACCTGACTACGGCCGACCCGTGCAGCGGCTGGAGCAGCCTGCCGGCCTCGTCGACGGTGCGCCAGAACTGCCAGGCCGCCGGCGTGCCGACCGGCTACCAGCAACTGGGCAACACCATCCTGACCACGGTGGGCGGCAACCCGGACCTGGCTCCCGAGGACGCCAAGACCCTGACCGTCGGCGCGGTGTGGACGCCCGCGTTCGCCTCCGGGCTGACGCTGACGCTGGACTACTACGACATCAAGATCGACAACGCCATCCAGAGCGTGGCCGGCTCGACCAAGCTGTCGCTGTGCTACAACTCGCCGAACCTGTCGCATCCGTTCTGCAGCAGCAGCAATTTCACCCGCAACCCGGTCACCGGCGAAGTGGACTACCTGTCCGCGCAACCGGTCAACGCCGCCAGCGAACGGATCTCCGGCATCGACCTGGGCGTGCTGTACGAATTCTCCCTGGCCGACTGGAACGCGACCGTGAACTGGGACGTGTCCTATCTGGACCGCTACGATTTCGTCCCGTATCCCGGCGGCGGCACCATCGAGTACGCGGGCAAGATCACCGGCGGCCGCGGCAGCTACACGCACTGGCGCTCGCTGGCGACACTGGCATTGGGACGCGATGCCTGGTCGGGCTCGTACACGCTGCAGTACATCGGCAAGGCCGACGACATCAACGCCAGCCCCGGCGACATCGGCGACCACGCGCCCAGCGTGACCTACCACAACGTGCAGCTCAAGTACGCGCCGACCAAGGCGTTCGACGTGTCCTTCGGCATCGACAACCTGCTCGACAAGGGCGCGCCGTTCATCCAGAGCTACACGGACGCCAACACCGACACGATGACCTACGACCTGCTGGGTCGCCGCTGGTACGCCCGCGTCGGCTACCACTGGTAAACGCGTGCCCATGCGCCCCCGCCCTTGCGGCGGGGCCCATGGCCCGCCCTTGTCGAACGGGACTGCTATGAAGCCGGCATTCTGGGCCCGCCGGGCCCACAAATGGATTGGACTGGTCATCGGCGTGCAGGCGCTGCTGTGGATGATCAGCGGGGTCTACATGACGGTGATATCGCTGGACATCATCCACGGCGACCACCTGGCGCACGCGCACACACAACCGTTGGAGGAGCCGGCACATCTTTCCGGCGAAGAACTCCAGCGCCGCTATCCCGGCATGACCCAGGTCAGGCTCAAGCGCCTGCTGGAGCGCGACGTGTACGAAGTGCATGCCGCGGATGGCATCCACCTGCTGGACGCGGCCAGCGGCCAGGTGCTGTCGCCGGGCGACCAGCGGATGGCCATGGCGCTGGCCAAGGCCGCCTACCAGGGCGAAGCCGAGGTGAGCCGGGTGGAATGGATCACCCGGGCGCCGCAGGAAGTGGCGACGCGGCCGGTGCCGATGTGGGCGGTGCACTTCGCCGACGCCGGCGAGACCACCCTGTACTTCTCGCCGTACACCGGCGAACTGCTGGCGCGCCGGCACAGCCTGTGGCGCTGGTTCGACTTCGTGTGGATGTTCCACATCATGGATTACGAATCGCGCACCGACGTCAACAACACGCTGCTGCGCATCGCCTCGGCGGTGGGCGTGCTGTTCGTGCTGAGCGGCGCGTGGCTGCTCTTCTACAGCTTCCGCAGGAGCGCCGCCGCATGACGCCCTGGATGCGCAAGATGCACAAGTGGGTGGGCCTGGTGATCGGCCTGCAATTGCTGCTGTGGATGAGCAGTGGCGTGATGATGAGCTGGCTGGATCACGACAAGGTCCAGGGCCACGAATTCCGCGCGCATGTGCAGGCGTCGCCGCCGTGGCCGGCCGACGCGCTTTCGCCGGCAAGCTTCCTGGGCGGCGACGCGCAGGTGAGCCGGGTGGCTTCGACCTGGCTGCTGGACCGCCCTGTGTACCAGATCACCGACGGCGACGGCCTCCGCCTGGCCGACGCGATCACCGGCGCGCCGATCCGGCTCGACGCTGCCTGGGCCGCGCGGCTGGCGCAGGCGTCCTACACCGGCAGCGGCGCGTTGCAGACGCCGCGCCTGCTGGAATGGAGCCGGGAAGTACGCGACCATGAAGGCCGCCTGTGGCGCGTGGACGCGGACGACGCCGAGGACACCACGGTCTACCTGTCCGCCGCGACCGGCGAAGTGCTGGTCCACCGCAACAAGACCTGGCGCCTGTTCGACGTGTTCTGGATGCTCCACATCATGGACTACTCGGGGCGGAAGGATTTCAACAATCCGCTGGTGGTCACCGCCGCCATCGGCGGGCTGTGGCTGGCGCTCACCGGCATCTGGCTGCTGGTGGTGAGCTTCCACTGGAGCGAGTTCGTGCCGCACCGCTGGCGGCCGGCCCGCGAGCTGTCGGTGTTCGGCCCGGACGGCACGCGGCTGCGCACGGTGCGCGCCGCGGTGGGCGACAACGTCTACGTCACCCTGGCGCGCGAGGGCGTACAACTGCCCTCCAACTGCGGGGGAGGGCAGAGCTGCGGGCTGTGCGAGGTGCGCTTCCGCGGCACGCCGCCGCCGGCCACAGCCGCCGACCGCGCGCATCTGGGAGCGAGCAAGGTCAAGATGGGATACCGGCTGGCCTGCAACCTGATCGTGAATGGCACCACCGACGTGGAAGTGGCCGGCGGCGCGAGCCTGTGGACCGAGCACACGGCGACCGTGGAGCGCGTCACCGCGGTGACGCCGTTCCTGCGCGAAATCGTCCTGAAACCCGACCACGCGCCCGGCCCCGAATACCAGCCCGGCGCCTACCTGCAGATGCACATACCGGACTACGACATGCCGGCGCACAGGCTGGTGCGGCCGCAGGACCACCACGATGCCTGGTCCACGCTGGACCTGCCGGAGAAACTGGTCAACCGTGACCCCGTGCGCCGCGCCTATTCGCTGGCCCTGCCGGTGGACCAGGCGCAGGGACGGCTGACGTTACTTGCGCGCTTCAGCCCGGGGCGCGGCGACAAGAAGAAACAGCCACCGGGCAAGGGCTCGACCTACCTGTACACGCTGGAGCCGGGCGACCGCGTCCGCTTCAGCGGTCCGTTCGGCGACTTCGCCATCAAGCCCGGCGGCCGCGAGAAGGTGTTCATCGGCGGCGGCGCGGGCATGGCGCCGCTGCGGGCCATGATCCGCACGCTGCTGGCCGGCGGCGGCAGCGAGCGCATCCATTTCTGGTACGGCGCGCGCAACCTCAAGGAAGCGCCCTACATCGGGGAAATGGAACAGTTGGCCCGGGAGCACGCCAACTTCAGTTGGCACCTGGTGCTCTCGGACGAAACGCAGAACGATGCGGCACTGTTGCGCGGGCTGGTCCACGAAGTCGCCCACGACCGCCTGCTGCGCGAGCACCAGGCATTGGCCGACTGCGAGTTCTACCTGTGCGGTCCGCCGGCCATGCTCAAGGCGACGCGCGAATTGCTGGCGACCCTGGGCGTGCCGGAAGCGCAGGTGGCCTTCGACGACTTCAAGATATAGCCGCAAGGCGACGCGTCGCCCCGGCGCCCGCCATGCAGTGCATGGCGGGCGCTTTTCGCAAGCGACTCCGGCAGGACTGGTCCAAGGGCGGGGCACGTCATTCCACGGCCATCGGTTGCACGGCCGGCGCCCGGCGCAACCTGCGCTTCTGCACCAGGTAGAAGGCCGCGGGAATCACCAGCATCGACAGCAGCGGCGCGGTCACCATGCCACCCAGCATCGGCGCGGCGATGCGCTGCATCACTTCCGAACCCGCGCCGGTGCCGACGAACAGCGGGAACAGGCCCGCCAGAATCACCGCCACGGTCATCGCCTTCGGCCGCACGCGCTGCACCGCGCCTTCGTGGATGGCCGCCTGCAGGGTGGCCAGGTCGGCCGGTTCGCCGGCCGCCAGCCGGCGTTCCCAGGCCTGGCGCAGGTACAGCAGCATGATCACGCCGAACTCGGCGGCCACGCCGCCCAGCGCGATGAAGCCGATCATGCTCGCCACCGACACCGCATGGCCCAGGCTCCAGATCAACCAGAACCCGCCCACCAGCGCCAGCGGCAGACTGAGCAGGATGATGGCCACGTCGCCCAGCCGGCGGAACACCATCCAGATGACCAGGAAGATGATCGCCAGCGCGGCGGGCACCACCCACTGCAGGCGCGCCAGTGCACGTTGCAGATATTCGTATTGCCCGGACCAGGCCACGCCGTAGCTCGGCGGCAGGGCGATTCCGCCGGCCACGGCCGCTTGCAGGTCGTCCACCACGGAGCCCAGGTCGCGGCCCGCCACGTCGACGTAGACGTAGCCGACCAGCCGCCCGTCGTCGCTCTTGAGCATGGGCGGGCCCGCGCTCAGCGAGACCTCGGCGACCTGACCCAGCGTGAGCTGCACGCCGCCGTCGGCGAGCAGCGGCAGGTCCCGCAAGGCTTCGAGCGAATCGCGCTGGGAGCGTGGATAGCGCAGCACGATGGGGTAGCGTTCGCGCCCCTCGATGGTTTCGCCGATGGCGTCGCCGCCCACCACGGTGGCGATCACCTGCTGGAGCCGGGCCTGGCTCAGGCCGTAGCGCGCGGCCGCCTCCGGGCGCAGCCGCACGTCCACGTAGCGCCCGCCGGTGATCCGCTCGGCCAGCGCCGAACTCACGCCGGGCACCGTCCTCGCCAGTGCCTCGATCTGCTGGCTCAGGCGCTCGATCACGTCCACGTCCGGCCCCGAGACCTTGATGCCGATGGGGCTCTTGATGCCGGTGGCGAGCATGTCGATGCGGTTGCGGATCGGCGGCACCCACAGGTTGGTCAGGCCGGGGATCTTCACCGCCGCGTCCAGCTCCCGGCGCAGTTTTTCCGGGGTCATGCCGGGGCGCCACTGCTCCCGCGGCTTGAAGGTCACGGTGGTCTCGAACATCTCGATCGGCGCCGGGTCGGTGGCGCTCTCGGCACGCCCGGCCTTGCCGAAGGCGTGCTCCACTTCCGGCACCGTCATGATCATGCGGTCGGACAACTGCAACAGTTGCCGCGCCTTGTCCGCCGACAGGCCAGGCAGGGCGGTGGGCATATAGAGCAGGCTGCCTTCCTCCAGCGGCGGCATGAACTCGCTGCCCAACCGGCCGAACGGCACCAGCGTTGCAACCAGTAGCGTGGCGCCCAGGCCCAGGGTCGGGCCGGGATGCCGCAGCACCCACAGCAGGAGCGGGCGATAGCCCGCGATGAGCAGGCGGTTGATCGGGTTGTCGCGCTCCGGGCGGATGCGCCCCCTGACCAGATAGCCCATCAACACCGGGATCAAGGTGACCGACAGGCCCGCCGCCGCGGCCATCGCATAGGTCTTGGTGTAAGCCAGCGGCGAGAACAACCTTCCTTCCTGCGCCTGCAGGGCGAACACCGGCACGAAGGACAGCGTGATGACCAGCAGGCTGGCGAACAGCGCCGGCCCCACTTCCGCGGCCGACCGCGCCATCAACTGCCAGCGTTCCTCGCCCACGGGCTCGCGGCCATGCGCATCGCGCCAGTGTTCCAGGTGCTTGTGCGCGTTCTCGATCATCACAACGGCGGCATCGACCATCGCGCCGATCGCGATCGCGATGCCGCCCAGCGACAGCAGGTTGGCCGAGATGCCCTGGGCGTGCATGACGATGAAGGCGGCCAGGATGCCCAGCGGCAGCGTGATCACCGCCACCAGCGCCGAGCGCAGGTGCCACAGGAACAGCAGGCAGACCAGGGCCACCACCAGGAATTCCTCGCCCAGCTTGTAGCCCAAGTTGCGCACCGCGTCGTGGATCAGCCCGGAACGGTCGTACACCGGCACGATCTCCACGCCTTCCGGCAGGCCGGCCTGGAGTTCCCGCAGGCGCGCCTTGACGTTCGCGATCGCCGCCATCGCGTCCTTGCCGCTGCGCAGGACGATCACGCCGCCGGCCACTTCGCCTTCGCCGTCCAGTTCGGCGATGCCGCGGCGGAACGTGGGACCGCGATTGATGTTGGCGACTTCGCCCAGCAGCACCGGCAGGCCGTCGCTGCTGGCGACGGGCACCTGCTCGAAGGCTTCCTGCGAGCGCAGATAGCCTTCGCTGCGCACCATGTATTCGGCTTCGCCCTGTTCGATCACCGAACCGCCGGTGGCGCCGTTGGCGGCATCCACCGCCTCGATCACCGCGGCCACCGTCAGGCCGCGCGCCGCCAGCGCCTGCGGATCGGGCTGGATCTGCCAGGCGCGCACGGCGCCGCCGACGCTGGCAACTTCAGCCACGTCGGGCACGGTTTTCAGTTCGTAGCGCAGGAACCAGTCCTGCAGGGACCGCAGTTGCCCGATGTCGTGCGCGCCCGTGCGGTCCACCAGCGCGTACTGGTAGATCCAGCCCAGGCCGGTGGCGTCCGGACCCAGCGCGGGATCGACGCCGGGCGGCAGTTTGTCGCGGACCTGGCTCAGGTATTCCAGCACCCGCGAACGCGCCCAGTACAGGTCGGTCCGGTCGTCGAACAGGATGTAGACGAAGGAATCGCCGAAGAAGGAGAACCCGCGCACCGCTTTCACCCCGGGCACGGACAGCATGGTGGTCGCCAGCGGGTAGGTGACCTGGTCCTCGATGATGCGCGGCGTCCGTCCGGCCCACTGGGTGCGGATGATGACCTGGGTATCGGAAAGGTCGGGCAGGGCGTCCAACGGCGTGTGCTTGACCGACCACGCGCCGGCGACGGCCAGCAGCAGGGCCGCGACCAGGACCAGGGCGCGGTTGGCGATGCAGGCATGGATCAGGCGTGCGATCACGGCGTCGCCTCCTGCGCATCGGGCATGACGTCGGTGGCCTTGCAGTCGGCGGCCGCTTCGCGGGCGAACCTGGGCACGAGCTGCATGTCCATGAAAGGCGACTTGCCGGGCTTGTCGAAACGCTGGTCCGGCACCATCGGGTCGTACCAGTACTGCACCGGGCAGCGCACTTGGGCAGGGGGCAGTGAAGGCGAGGGCTGCTTGGTCGCTTGCATCTGCTGTGCAGGCGGTGCGGCGGCATGCGTTGGGTGGTCGTCGCCGGAAGCGTCGTGGCTTCCATGCGCTGCGTGAACATCTGCTGTGGCCTCGCCTGCGGGCTGCGCTTCTTCATCCGCCTGCGGCGCTTCGAGACGCTCCAGTGCGCCGGACAGGCTGGCTTCCGAATCGAGCAGGAACTGGCCGGACACCACCACCCGTTCGCCGCCGGACAGGCCCGCCAGCACTTCGGTGCGCCCCTGCACGCTGCGCCCGGTCCGGATGCGCACCGGCCTGAAACTGCCGTCCTCCGCCTGCACGATGACCCGGCTGTCGCGGCCGGTGGCGATCAGGGCTTCGGTGGGGATGACCGGGTGCGCCTGTTCGGCCTGCGGGTGCAGTAGGACTTCGGCGAACATGCCGGGCGCCAGTTGCCGTTGCGGATTGTCCAGCACGATGCGCGCACGCTGGGTGCGGCTGGCCATGTCCACCTGCGGCAGCAGTGCCTGCACGCGGCCGGCGAACACCTGTCCCGGCCACGCGCTGACGGTGGCCTCGACGGGCGTGCCCGGCCGCAGGCCGGCGAGCGCGGCCTGCGGCACCGAGGCTTCCAGCCACAGCGTATCCAGGCCGTTGATCTTGAACAGCGGCGCTCCGGGCATCACCGTCTGTCCTTCGCGCGCCAGCACTTCGGTGACCACGCCGGCCTGCGCGGCGCTCAACGCGATGCCGTCGGCCGAAGCAGCGCCGGCGGGAACGCCGAGCGAACGCAAGCGCTGCCGTGCGGCCGCCTGCAATCCGCGCGCAGCGGGAGATTCGGAGTGTCCCAGTGCCTCTGCTTCGGCGACGGCACTGTTCCAGGCCGGCGCCTGCACTGTCGCCAACGTCTGGCCGCGCCACACATCGGTGAAAGGCGCCTTGACCTGCACGCGCGCGATCACGCCTTCCATGCGCGCACTGACCACCGTCTCCTTGGTCAGGTCCCAGGTCAGCGTGCCCGGTACCTGCAGCGCCGCGCCGAGCTTCTCCACGGTGACTTCGCGGGTACGGATGCCCACGTTCTGGCGCAGGCCGGCGTCGATGCGCACGCCGCCTTCCACGGTTTCGTCCGCATACCGGGGCACCAGTTCCATGTCCATGAAAGGCGACTTGCCGGGCTTGTCGAAACGCTGGTCCGGCACCATGGGGTCGTACCAGTACAGGACTTTCCGTTCCGCAGGCGCCTGCGGAGCCGCGGCGGCAGCGGCGGGGAGGGAAGGGGAGTGGCGCTTCGTCCACGCACGGCCGCCGGCGAAACCGGCCACGAGCAGGACGATGGCCGCGGCGATGCCGGTGATGCGATTCATGGCGGGGCTCATGGAGTGTTCTCCTGTTGCGGCAGCAGGTAAGCCAATGCCGCCCAGGCGCGGCCCAGTTCGCCCAGCAGGCGGGCGTGTTCGAGGTTCAGTTCGATCTCGTCGCGGCGCGCGTCCAGCCAGGGCTGCAGGTCCGCGCCGGCGCCGTAGGCGGCCAGCGTCGTGCGCGCGCGGTCGCGCGCCAGCGGCAGTTCCTGTGCGGTCTGCCGGTCGATCCGTCGCCGCAGTCCGTGCCACGACGCCAGTGCGCGCCGGACCGATTCGACCTGCACGCGTCGCGCTTCGTCGCGCTCGGCCAGGGTCATGTCCAGTTCCGCACGCCGCGCGGCGATGCCGCGGGCCTGGCGGTTCTTCCGGAACAGCGGCAGGCCCACGCCCACTTCGATCATCAGCATGTCGCTGCGCGGCATGCCATCTGGGGCACGTTCGCGCCGGCCGTAGAGGACTTCCAGACTCCAGTCGGGACGGGTGTCGGCGATCGCGGCCGCAAGTTCCGCCTGCGCGGCGGCTTCGCGCGGTTCCCAGCCCAGCATGGGGCCTTGCCGATCGACTTCTGCCAGCAGCCGCGCTTCGCTCACCGGTAGCTGGGCGAAATCCGGCGCTTGGCCTTGCGCGGTCAGTGACGATGCATCGTCCGTGCCCAGCCAGCGCGCCAGGCCCGCCTGCGCGGCCACCGACTCGGCCTTTGCCACTTCGATGCGGTTCTCCAACGCCAGCGCCGCGGCCTGTGCCGCCAGCACGTCGCCGGCATTGACGGCACCGCCGGCCAAGCGGGCACGGGCGGCGCGCTCGGCCGTGCGGGCCGGTTCGCGCAAGGCCTGTAATGCCTGGACGGCTTGTTGCGCCGTCCACAAGTCGATCCATGCCTGCGCCGCGGCCTGCACGACCAGCCGCTGCTCGGCCAGCGACAACGAGCGCGCCTGCATCACCGCAGCATCGGCCAGTCCTTGCTGGGCGCGGCGCTTGGCGCGCGCGGGGAATTCCTGCATCAGGCCGATCTGTTGTGTGGTCATTTCGTCGGCGCGCAGGCTGAAAGCCTCCGGCCCGTCGACAGGCCAGTTCGCCAATCCGACGATCAGGCGTGGATCGGGCAGGGCGGCCGCGCGCGCGGCCTGCTCGGTGCTGGCCGTGACCTGCAAGCGACGGGCAACAAGCCCGGGAGACTGTGCAACGGCGGCTTGCAGGGCCTGGTCGAACCCGACATCCACAGGCGCGGCCCACGCCAGCACGGGATTGCACAAAACAAGGACGCACAACGCACAGCGGATCAGCCTGCGCCCTCTGCGCAGGCAGGCGAACATATCCATGGGAACCTCCGGACAACGGCAACGAGCGCGCCACTGATGAGCGGCGCGAGCATGGAGAGCCGAGGAGGTTGTCTAGATCTGCAGGCTACAGAAGCGCTGCGCGGGCGGCGGATCGGACACGCACACCGGCACATCTCGATAGAACTGGGCCTGCACCGGAGACGACAGCGCCTGCACCCGCGTGAACACCGCCAGTGCAGGCTGGAAAGGCACCTGGGGCGGTTTCGAATCCGGCGTGGCGACATGATCGCGCTGGCAATGCCGGTCGCACAGCGCCGGCGCATCCGGATCGGGCGCGGACATCGCCTCGCACCCGGCCATGGCCGTGGACCGGTCGGCTTCGACAGTCTGGACCTGCAACGGACAGGCATACGCCACCAGCGCCAGTTGCTGCAGCAACAACGCCCACAACCCCAGCCACGCCATCCGCGCACGAGGACGCCTGCGCCGCAGGCGAGCAATCAGCTTCGCCGTTCCGATCATGGGGTGAAGCTTGCTTGGCTTGGAGTTAGCCAGCATTGACCCAGATCAAGCGATGCTGTCCAGCCACCAGCGCAGCAATTGCCACCATCAACCGCCATCCGTCTTGAACATAATAGGCATTATGCGAAAAATAGTGGTATCGCCGGGCGCTGGAACACGCGGAGAGGTTTTGCAGGATGATCCCCGGCCTGCGAGGCGGGCCGACAACGTGATTATCCTTCACCAGTACCTGCAAGCATCTAGGCTGCGCATGAAGCGTTCAGCGTAGGGGCGCTGCCCCTACACCCCATTCACTTGTTCGCGCGGCGAGGGGCGCTCATCCACTCACAGCCAGGAAGCACCGGTGGCCACGGCCGAGAGGAACAGGAATTAAGGCGCCGTCGGACTTCATGGTCACGTCTGTTTGAACGGCGTCGGAAATCATTTTTCTATGTAAAGGAAGACCCACTCGACGGCACGAACGGCGAGCCGTGTCCTGGCCGCGCGATTCGAGCCGGCCCGATGCTTTCCTTGGTCATGCATGTGATCCGGTCATGAATGGGTAATGCGCCCTATCCCTTTCCGACCTTCAGTGATGATGAAAAAGACTTGGACAGCCAGCGATATCACTGGCCTGGCAAGCGCCAGGAAGGGGCATCGTCTCGACCCACCGGCAGCAGCAGGGAAGCCATCCGCCGGTGAATTGATCGGGATCAATGCGCCCTACCCCCGTCGTCCCTAGTCTGGCGCCATGGGCAACGACTCCCCTTCCCTGCTGTTCGACCCGGAACTGCTGCGGCGCCACGACAGGCCGGGGCCTCGGTATACCTCGTATCCGACGGCGCCGCAGTTCGACGTCGCGTTCGGGGCGCAGCAGTTGCGCGAGCACGTGGCGGCCAGCAACCGGGCCGGCGCGGCGCGTCCGTTGTCGTTGTACGTGCACGTGCCGTTCTGCACCAGCCCGTGCTTCTACTGCGGCTGCAACCGGGTCATCACCCGCGACAAGGCGCGTGGTGAGGTCTACTTGGACTATCTCTATCGCGAGATCGCGCGGATGGCGCCGCTGTTCGACAGCGGGCGGCCGGTCGTGCAATTGCATTTCGGCGGCGGCACGCCCAATTTCCTCAGCCCTGCGCAGATCGCCGACTGCGTGGCCGAACTGCGCAGCCAGTTCACCTTCGCCGCGCCCGACGCGCTGGAATGCTCGATCGAGATCGACCCGCGCTATTGCAGCCCGGAGGATATCGGCGAACTGGCCCGGGCCGGGTTCAACCGTGCCAGCCTGGGCGTGCAGGACTTCGATCCCGCCGTGCAGAAGGCGGTCAACCGCGTGCAGAGCGTCGAGGAAACGCTGGCCATCGTGCAGGCGTGCCGCGAGCACGGCATGCGCTCGGTCAACATCGACCTGATCTATGGCCTGCCCCGGCAGACGCGCGAGGGCTTCGAGCGCACGCTCGGGATCGTCCTGGATGCGCGGCCGGACCGCATTGCGGTCTACAGCTACGCGCACCTGCCCAACCTGTTCAAGCCCCAGCAGCGGATTGCGCTGGAGGACCTGCCCGGCCCGGAAGACAAGCTGCAACTACTTCAATGCGCGATCGAGCGGCTGGTCGCCGCCGGCTATCTCTACATCGGCATGGACCATTTCGCCCTGCCCGACGACGAGCTGGCGCGCGCGCAGGCTCGCGGCGACCTGCACCGCAACTTCATGGGCTACACCACCTGCGCCGACAACGACCTGGTCGGCTTCGGGGTCAGCGCGATCAGCCACATCGGCAACAGCTTCAGCCAGAACCCGCGCGACATCGCCGGCTGGGAACGCGCCATCGACGACGGCCGGCTGCCGGTCTGGCGCGGCATGCCGCTGGACCGCGACGACGTGATCCGCGCCGACGTCATCCAGGAACTGATGTGCCACGGCCGGCTGGACTTCGCCCGCCTGGGGCAGCGCCACGGCATCGACTTCACCGCGTACTTCGGCGATGTGCTGGCCAAGCTGCCGGCGCTGGCGCAGGACGGCCTGCTGGAATTCGACACCGCCAGCCTGCAGATCACGCTGCGCGGGCGCCTGCTGCTGCGCGTGGTCGCCATGTGCTTCGACCGCTATCTGCCGGCCGACACCGACACCCCCCGCTTCTCGCGGGTGGTCTGATACAACCCCCACGAGGAACCCCCACGCAATGAACACGCTCTCCCGTCTCTCCCTGGCCCTGATGCTGCTGGGCACTGCCGCCGCCGCGCAGGCCGCGGGCAACTGCACCATCGCGCTGAAGGCGAACGATGCCATGAAGTACGACCTGTCCACGGCGACGGTCTCGGCCTCCTGCCCGGCCATCAAGATCGAACTGACCCATATCGGCAAGATGCCGGTGACGGCCATGGGCCACAACGTCGTGATCACCGCCACCCCGGACATGGCCGGCGTGACCAGCGCCGCGCTCAAGGCCGGTGCCGCCGCGCACTACCTGCCCAAGGGCGATGCGCGCGTGATCGCCGCGACCGACATGATCGGCGGCGGCGGCAAGACCAGCACCAGCTTCCCCGGCAAGAAGCTGACCGTCGGCGGCGATTACACTTTCTTCTGCAGCTTCCCGGGTCACTCGGCGCTGATGAAGGGCAAACTGAACGTGGTGAAGTAAGCCGCGCCTCGCCTAGCGATAGGCGGTTTCGACACGGTCGTCCAGGCGGCGGCTGGTGTCGAAATCGCGCCGGAGGCCCAGCCGTGCGTAAGCCTGCGCACGCTGGGCCTTCGCCTTTTCGCAGCCCTGCGGGTCGCGATACTGGGAAATCACGGCGCCCGACGGTGCCGGGCGCCGCTTGCGCGTGCCGCTGCGTGCGGGCGTGGAGGCGTTGCGCGCCGCCACCTGCCTGGCAGGCGGCCGTGCGGGTGCCAGCGCGGTGGGCTCGGCGGCCGGCATCGGTCGGGTCCAGGCCTGCTGCGTCCCGGGCGCGCATGGTCGATCCTGATAGGTCGCGCTGCCGTCGCCGGCCCGGCACTTGTGGATCGCCTGTGCCGTCACGGCCTGCGGGAGCAGCAGCGCAAAGAGGAACACGAACGCCGCGAGGCGGCGGAAGAAGGTGGGCGACATGGCGGATTCTCCGTTCGCCCACACTGTCCTCTCCGGGTGCACCGGGCGCCATCGGAAACCGCCGCGCCACAGGCTCGGAATTCTCCTTGCTTGCCAACCCGCAGCGCGCCGTCAGAAATTGATCGGCACGCGCGCGGTGAGGGTGACGTCGGGCGTGTCGCGGGTGACGCCCACGCCCAGCGCCACGTTCAGCGAGGCGCGCTCGTTGAAGCGATACGTGCCGCCCAGCAGCAGCGTGCCCAGGTTGTAGCGCACCGCGCCGGCGACGGCCCGGCCGTTCTGCCGGGTCTTGCCGACGATGCTGTGGTCGTAGCCGATGCTGATGGCCGCCTTCTCGTTCAGCGCCAGGCCCATGCCCAGGTTGAAGCCCAGGATGTCGCCGGCCTTCACGTCGCCGATGAATTCCTTCTGCCCGCCCAGCACGCGCCGCGACACGTTGCCGCGCTTGAAGTTGTACAGGTAGCTGAGGCTGCCGAAGAACACCACCGGGTCGGAGGGGTACAGCCAGGTCGCACCCGGCTGCAATGCGTGGAAGCCGCTGCCGGTGGGCAGCTCCAGCGGCAGGCCGGTGCCGGTGGTGTTGGCCACGCAGCGGGTGACGCAGTCGGTGGTCACGTCGAACATGTCGCGGCCGGTGCGGCTCTTGTAGCGCAGCCAGCCGATGTAGAACGGCTTGTCGGGACCGCCGCGGTTGATCTGGTAGCGGCCGGTCAGTTCGACGTCGCCGATGCCGTTGCCGCGCGCGTCGAACACGTTGTCCTGCGCGGAGCCGGTGAAGATCTCGCGGCTCACCGTATCGCTGTGGATGTACACGTAGGGCAGCTTGGCTTCCACTTCCATGCGCCGGCTCAGGCCGTAGCGCCCGGTCAGGGTGGCGACCGCGGTGGTGGTCTTCACCTGGCGCACGTCGATCAGGCCGATCAGGATGGCCGGAATGACGGTGTAGCCGACCAGCGCCACGCGGTCGTTGGCCGAATAGCCGTATTGCAGCGAAGGCTCCAGCACCAGCTTGTGCCGGGGCGTCAGCACGCCCGGCTGGTCGAAGATCTGCGCGACCTCCGGCGGCCGGCTGTCCGATTCCGGCGCCTGCCCGACCGGCTGCGGTGCCTGCTGCGCTTCCTGCGGCATCGCCGCATGGGACGCCGCGGCCTGCGCCGGCGGCACGACCGGGCCGCGGACGTCCACCACCGCCAACGGCGGCGGTGCGCCGGCGTCCATGGGGGCGTCGCGGAAGGTCGGCGCCTGGCTCAGCGAAGGCACGATCACCGGCGCCGGCGCGCCGCGTGCGCGCGCCGCGGCCAGGATTTCCTCGTTCAGCGCATGCTGCAGGTCGAACAGTTCGCGTTCCTGCGCCTGCATCGCCTGGCGCATCTCGTTCAGCCGGCGCGTCTGCCGGTTGATCTGCTGCTGCAAGGCGTCCAGCCGCGCGTCGGCGGTGATCTCGTAGGACGACGCCGGAATCTCCGGCGCCGGCGCGGCCGCCTCCTGCGCGAGGGCGGCGACCGGCGCGCCGAAGCCGGCCGCCAGCGCCAAGGGCACCACTTCCTTCAACGACGTCCGTTTCATGCCGAGCCCTCCCGGGTCTGTTGTGGGGTTACGGTCCGCCCGCCGCGCGCGCGAGTGCATCGTTGAGCGCGCCGTAGGCGTTGAGTTCCTGGTAGGCGCCCAGCGTGTCCACGCCCACGTCGATGCGGGTGACGGTGCGGATGTCCTGGTCGTCCAGGGTGTTCTGCACCACCAGCCCGCCGGCCAGCCGCGTCGGTTCGAACACGTTGCCCTCGCCCACCTGCACCAGCAGGCCGCGGTTGAAATCGGCCAGCGCCTGCGCCTGTTCCGGCGTGATATTGCGCACGTCGGGCAGGTGCACGGCGATGCGCGCGGTCAACTGGCCGTTGAGGTAGACCACGCGCTCGATGCCGAACGACAACTGCATGCCGGCCGGCAACTGGTAGCCGCCGCGCATGCCGGCCAGCCGGCCCGGATCGATCGGGCGCCAGTCCGGGCCCAGTTCCCCACCCTGCCCGCGCGCACCGCCGGGCAGCGCCATGCACAGTGCCGCCAGCACGGCGCCCGCCAGCCACTTGGCCATGCCCTGGGTCGCGCGCATCAGATGTCTCCCGGACCGCGCCGCGGCACGGCCACGTTGCGCAGGCCGTCGCGCTGGATACCCATGTCGAGCGGCGCCGGTGGAGCGGTCTGCCAGTCGCGGGCCTGGTTGAAGCGCGCCTGCGCGCGCCGGTTGTGGACGACGAACAGCACGCGGTTGTCCCATAGGGCGTCGAAGCGCGAGCGCGGCATTGCCCGCGTGCCGCGCGCGGGATCGCCCAGCAGCACGCGGCCGTTGCGCAGCCCCTTCACCACCACGAAATGGCGGTAGCCGCGGTCGTTGAGCAGCACGATGGCCGGCACGCCCTCTTCTTCCAGCTTCTCCAGCGGCAGCTCGAAACCGTCCGCCTCGTAGCCCTGCGAGCGCAGGTAGCGGCGCATGTCCAGCAGCGAGAAGCCCTCGCGGCGGATCCGCGACTGGTCGCCGTTGTTGAACATCTGCACGAACACGTCCGCCTCGCTGACGGCCTGCCCGTACTGGTGCGTGAGCAGCGTAGCGGTGGCCGCCGAGCCGCAACTGAAGTCGTACTGCTGTGGCACGGTGGTCCTGAAGCGCCCTTCCTTCAGGCTCGCCAGCGGCACCGTGTACGCGCCCTGCGGCAGGCGCAGCAGGCCGTTGCCCGCCGAGGCGCCGCCGAGCACGGCCAGCACACCGGCGAACAGCAGCCCGCACAATGGGCCGCGGGCGAACGGCCTGCGCATCACGGCACCGGATCGACGAAATCCACGGTGATGATCATCGCGTTCTGGATCAGCACGTTGCTGCCGGTGTTCTGGATCACCGTGTTGATGCCGCTGGCGTTGGCGAACGCGCTGTCGCCGACGGTGTTGGCGCCGCTGACGACGTGGTGGGCGGTGTTGCCGTCGACCGAGCCGTCCACGTCCACCAGGTTGAAGTCGTCGATGCCGCCGTCGCCGCCGCGCAACGCGGCCAGGCGGGCGGGATCGATGCCGGGCCCCAGGCTGCCGGCCTGGCCGGTTCCGGCGGCGGACTGCGCCGACTCCACCTGCGCGGTCGCGTCGAAGCAGGTGGCGTCGTCGGCCAGCGCCGGGACCGCCGCACGGGCGCTGGGCGCCAGGACGAAAAGCAGGATCGCGGCCATCGCCGATGGCCGTTCCGGAATGTGCATGGGCATGGTGGTTCTCCCTTGCCGCGCGCCCCCCGCGTCGGCGGCCGTCCCGCCGCGCGGGCGGTGGAACGGCCTGCGTCCGCGACGTGCCCCACTCCGCCGTGGAGCGGGGCACGCTGGAGGACGCTTACGGTCCGACGGTGAGGTTGGCCTGGACGGTGATGCCCTGCTGGATCAGCGAGGCCATGCCGCTGTTCTGCGCCGCCACCATGACGCCGGCCGCGGATTGGCCGACGCTGGTCATGTTGTTGGACATGTTGAAGGCGCCCGCGCTGTTGGCCACAGAGCCGCCTGCTCCGCCCGCACCACCGGTGGCGCCGTTGCCCACGCCGCCGTTGCCGGTACCGCCGTTGCCGTCGCCGCCATTGCCCACGCCGCCGGCCCCGCCGGTCGCACCGACCGCGCCGCTGGCGCCGTTGCCGGCGGTCGCATCGCCGTTGCTGGCGGTGGAGGATGCGCTGCCGTTGCTGGCGTCGCCGTTGCTGGCATCACCGCCGTCGCCGCCGTTGCCGGCGGTCGCCGTCAGCGTGCCGCCCGCACCGCCGGTGCCGGAGCCGGTTCCGCCGGTGCCGGAAGCATCGCCGCCGGTGCCCGTGCCCGCGCCGCCCGTGCCGCTGCCGTCGCCGCCGGTTCCGGTGCCGTCGCCCGACGTGCCGGTGCCCGCCGTCGCGGTGCTGGAACTGCCGGTTGCGGTAGCGTCGCCCGACGTGCCGTCGCCGCCGGTGGCCGTGCCGGAACCGCTGGTGCCGTCGCCGGCCCCGCGCTCACGTACGTTGCCGCTATCCGCGCCCGCATCGCCGCCCGCCGCGCCGGCGATCGCGCCGGTATGGCCGCTGGCGCTACCGGCATCGCCGCCGGACGCGCCGCTGGCGCCCAGGCCGTCGCCGCCCCAGCCGCCCGCCGCGCCGCCGCGGCCGCGGCCGTCG